>Ga0105047_10001876_pt1 | contig 37773 bp, 35 predicted proteins | sample MAT04_FD_78384 | JGI IMG/M metagenome (GOLD analysis project Ga0105047, IMG submission 78384) | Freshwater microbial communities from Lake Fryxell liftoff mats and glacier meltwater in Antarctica - MAT-04 (megahit assembly) | ecosystem: Environmental > Aquatic > Freshwater > Ice > Liftoff...
CTGATGTGCCTGATGTGCCTGATGTGCCTGATGTGCCTGATGTGCCTGATGTGCCTGATGTGCCTGATGTGCCTGATGTGTCTGATGTGTCTGATGTGTCTGATGTGTCTGATGTGTCTGATGTGTCTGATGTGCCTGATGTGCCTGATGTGCCTGATGTGGCTGATGTCCCTCGGTACATCAGCGAGCTGCCTCAACTACCCGTCCCGATCGACTGTCGGCCAGCCCAGCGGTTCACCGTCAGCAACTGTAATGCCGAGTTGTCTTGCCAGATACGGAGCGGTCTTACTGGTGCCAGCACGCGCTACTTCGCCCGGCGTGCCACACGCGACAATAGTGCCGCCAAGTTCCCCGGCATCGGGACCGACGTCAATCACCCAATCGGCAGCGGCGACGACACGCATATCGTGTTCGACTACGATCACGGTACTGCCAGCGACCACGAGCTCATCCAACTGAATCATGAGCCGGTCCACATCAGACGGGTGCAACCCGCTTGTCGGCTCGTCGAGGATGTACACCGTATCGCCACGCCGAACGCGTTGAAGTTCGGTGGCAAGCTTGATGCGTTGCGCCTCGCCGCCCGAGAGTTCAGTTGCCGGCTGGCCCAATCGCAAGTATCCCAACCCAACATCACGCAGGACGGTTAACGGCCGGAGTACACCTGGTTCATCGGCAAAGAATTCACACGCCGATTCCACCGTCATAGCCAGGACGTCGGCAACATTCCGGTCGCGATACAACACCTTGAGTGTGTCCGCATTGTACCGCGCCCCGTGACACGTAGGACACGGCGCGTATACACTGGGCAGGAACAGCAGTTCGACGCTGACAAATCCTTCACCTTCGCACGTTTGACAGCGACCCGCCGCAACATTGAATGAGAAACGCCCAGCGCTGTACTTGCGCGCGCGTGCTGATTTCGTTGCTGCAAACAATCTGCGCACGCCATCAAACAGTCCGGTATACGTCGCAAGGTTCGATCGCGGTGTGCGTCCGATTGGCTTTTGATCGACCTGCACCAAACGCTTGATGTGCTCCATTCCTCCCACAATCCGCCCCGAAGTTTCGGGCCGATCCAACGGCTCTGATGCTGCGTCGTCAACGTCATCACTGCTCGCTACTTCATCCCCCAACTCTTCGGCGATGAGTTCAGCGAGCGCTTGCGTAACGAGGCTGGATTTACCCGAACCGGAAACGCCGGTGACAACGGTTAACACGCCGAGCGGGAAGGCCACCTTGAGATTCACAACGTTGTTACGCGAGATGTTTTCCGCCTTGAGCCAATTCGGAGCCACGCGTGGACTGCGTGGTAGTTGCCCGGCTGAGTTGAAGAGGTAACGCGCCGTCGTCGAATTGCTCACCTGTGCAAGACCGGCCAGCGCGCCGCTGTACAGCACTTCGCCTCCATGTTCGCCCGCCGCGGGACCCACATCAACAATCCAGTCCGCGCGTCGAATGATATCCACTTCGTGCTCAACGACGAACAGGGAATTCCCCGCCTGTTTGAGTGCGCCGAGTGCGTGCATCAGTGCCTCGGTGTCGGCCGGATGCAGACCGGCAGACGGTTCATCAAGCACGTACACCACGCCAAAGAGATTACTTCGCACCTGCGTTGCCAGACGTAGGCGCTGAATTTCGCCTGGTGAGAGAGTGGGTGTGGTGCGATCAAGCGAGAGATAGCCCAGTCCGAGTTGCACGAGAATTTCAATGCGCGACAACAAGTCGGAAGTGATGCGCTGCGCGACCTGCGTCTTTTCCGGATGCTCATCCCGTACGTCAACGCCTGCCGACGACAACTGGTTGGCATACGGCCGAAGTACATCCAGCAATCGTCGCAGCGGCAGTTGCGAGAATTCGCCAATGTCCAATCCCGCGAACGTCACTGACAGCGCGGCTTTTGTCAGGCGCTTGCCGTGACACACCGAACACGCGTTGCCGAGCAGGTATTTCGAGACGCGTTTCCTGATCAGTGCACTTTGTGTCGTAGCGAAAGCGTGAAGTATGTACCGTTTCGCGCTGGTGAATGTGCCCATGTAGCTGGGTTCATCCTTCCGCTTGATCGCGCGTTTGACTTCGGCCAACGAAAAACCAGCGTACACTGGAACCACCGGTTGCTCATCGGTAAACAGAATCCAGTTGCGAACCTTGCGCGACATCTTGTGCCACGGCGTATCAACGTCGTAACCCAGCGTGACGAGAATGTCGCGGAGATTCTGTCCGTGCCACGCAGGTGGCCACGCGGCGATGGCGCGTTCACGAATTGTCAGCGTGGGGTCGGGCACCAACGATTGTTCGGTAACTTCGTACACGCGGCCAAGTCCGTGACATTCCGGACAGGCCCCTTCGGGCGTGTTTGGTGAAAATGATTCCGCGTACAGCAGTGGTTGATGTGGCGGATATTTGCCGGCACGCGAATACAACAGGCGCAACGAATCGGAGATGGTGGTGACGGTTCCGACGGATGACCGCGATGTTGGCGCGCCGCGTTGCTGCTGCAGCGCGACTGCGGGTGGCAATCCGTCAATCGAGTCGACACTGGGCGCGCCCACCTGGTCAATCAGTCTTCTGGCATACGGCGCGACTGACTCGAGGTAGCGCCGCTGGGCTTCGGCGTACAACGTGCCAAATGCGAGGGACGACTTGCCCGATCCGGACACACCGGTGAAAACGACGAGTGCATCACGGGGCACATCGACGTTCACGTTTTTGAGATTGTGTTCGCGGGCTCCACGAACCCGCACAAAACCATCACGCATGTATCGACTATCTGACTTGGAGAAAAAGGCGGTGAGCAGGTCTCCCGATGACTACACCGTGAGTGCCGCAACGGGTACACCCCAAAGCTCCAAGTTGGGTAGAAGCTCAGTCCTCGTCTTCCACCCACAGAATTGCTGCAACGCCGTCGCCCACACACACGACACCGGCGTCATACGTTGCGTCGGAAATGGGATCCCATCCGATGGTCGTGCCGAGTGAGCCATCGTCTTCGAGTGCGCCGCTCCATTCACCGTTAGTGAAATACGAGTGTGGTTCGGGAGCGAGGTCCAGGAACGCGATGGCCAGTTCCTCGGCGTCGTCCAACGGCATGATTTCTTCGCCATATGCGAGATCCCGATGCAGCAACGACGTTGCTATAGCCTGAGCATCATGCGCGCTGATTTCCAGCCACGCGTCGCCGAGCGCGCGAAAGCCGTGCGTTTGGGCGATGCGGTCCGCGAGCATGAACGCGGCGCCGTGTCGTTCGAGCTTGATCGTAGCACAAGTCGTTTTACCGGCGGTGCGTCGCTGCGAGATGCGGCTGGTGATGTTCATGCAAACGCCTCAGCGAGAGAGAAGGAAAAGACATGGATCTGTGCTGGTGCCGCCGTCTCACAACATTCGCCCGCCCAAAATGATGAACTTCCAGTCGGTGCTAGATTAGTGCGTTGCTCACACTGCGAAGCTATCAGCTGTGTGGATCACGCGCCAACACCGCCAAACGGCAACGACACCAAGTACAAACACGAACCCAACCGTGCGTGGCCGGTGGCAAAACGCAGCCAACAATGAAGTTGGCGGCGCTGTTACAGCTTCAACTGACAACGACGGAGTAGACGCGTGTCGTTGCGATGCAGTGAACTGGGGTGCAATAGGACTATCCGCAGAGCAAACTGAGACGAGTACCTTGGCAGCAAGTGCAACAACAGGGTGATTTTCCCGCTTCACTTTATAGGCCGACTTTCGATAAAGTCTTCCTGCACATCTCCCTACAGCGTGCGTCCACCCTGCACCACAAAGCGCCACCGGGCCGGATGATCAATCGCGCGGGCCCAGCCCGCGAAAATCGCACCGTTAAAGAATCTCAATCCAAGGCTGGTCGTCGCTCGTACGCCATCCGTCACCCGCGACACATCACGCGTGACGCCAAGTGAATCGGTGAACTGGCCCAGTCGGAAGATGGACGCGCGCGCTGCATCGGTACGAGCATCGGTCCAGCCACTCTGTAGGCCGACACTCAATCCCGGCGCAATCGCCGGAATCCAGATGCGACGCGTTAATCGGATGGGATTCCCCAATAGCGGCGACGTGTACAACACATTCGTGCGCAACACTGCCGCTCGCGAGCCTGCAAACTCCTTGTTGTCATACCCTGGCAAGTTCTGGCCACGCCCCAATTCGAACAGCTGCTGCGGCGGAATGTCACGACCAAATACTTCGCCAACATCGCCGCGTACGACCCACGTGAATGGTCCCTTGATTTCACGCGCCACCACGCGTAGTTCAGCGCGTTGATAGGTGATCGTCCCATCACCACGCTCGTAATACGCGCGTGCCGAGTAGCCCGGCTGCACGGCTTCCATATTGACGTTCGGGTGCCACTCAAACGTCGTGGCGAGGCGCCGATAGCTGCCTTCGTCAACACCGCGATTGGGCGCAAACGTTCCGTCGCCAAACAATCCGTGTTCAAGTCGTGTTTGATCGTAGCGATCATCGGCGAAACCGTAGTCCACGCGCAATGTCACACGTTTGCCAAACGATGATCGCGCAATTCCCACTGAGACCGATTTGCGATCGACGTAGTCGTATGGATCGTTCGAACCCAGTGCGCCCAGTGTCGCTCCCGAATCGAGCACGTTGCGAAAATCATTGGTGATGTCAAGCGAACGCCCCGCACGCAATGACGTCGACCACAACGCGCGGGTACGATCGACGGATACACGCCCACGCGCCGTCTGTTCTTTCCACGCCCAACCAACATTACCGCGAACGACGACACCCGGCGCCGCATCACGCAGCGACAGCTTGGCGCCAAGTCCGGTGTAGAGACCTTCAATGCGATTGTAGTGCACCACGTCGGCAGCCCGCGTTGCCGCGATATCAAACCGGGGCTTACCTGTGGGACGCAAACGATCGGGTGCGATATCGTTGAAATCATCCGAATGCATGCCGCCGGTAATTGTACCCATCGCGTAATTCCAATTGGCGTACTTGGCCATGGAGTCGCTGGAGGCATACGTCAAGCGCCGGCGCAACACCGTGCGTATGGAGTCGGTGCGCGCGATGGTCGCAGAGTCCAGCGTCGTGTCATTCACGACCATACTTGGGAAACGCGTGACAATGCGAACGATGTAGCGGCCGTCGCCCAGCACCGGCGCGGAAAGTTGCAGTTCGATTCGTTGAACAGTTGGCAGCCAGTACTTTCCTTCGCGTTCTGCATTCTCGAATTCCAGATACGCTATTGCGTCGGCCAGTTTCAATCCGAATTTGCGCCCCTTGAGATCGCGCGCGCGCGCAAAATGTCCGCGAAGACGTACGAGTGTTCCGCGCGAGGCGTCGAGATCCATATCGCCGACAAACACCGTCACGGTGTCGTGCAACCCGGGCCGTGGTTCAACGTGCACGCGCACAATCGGAATACGACGCACGCCAGACGACAGTGTGACCAACGTATCGCCACGCGAGTACACGTAGTACCGATCGCGATCAACCGCTAACGGATGAATGATTTGAATGGTGTCGGGTCTTCCGGTACCCGTGCGAACAGGCCGACGTGCCTGGTCGCGTTGATTGCTCACCCGCGTGCGCAGGCGATTGCCGTACAATGTTGGACTGAGCCACGCTTCGTTCAGAAACGTCAGCGCCGAAACGGAAACGCTGAGTTGTTGCGAACGCACGCCGGTCAGATGTTGTTCGAACGTCCCGGCGCGCGTCCATCGTGCGGTTCCGGCAATCTGCTCGAGCGACACCACCGTTTCGGTTCCCTCCTCTCGGCGCAGCACGATTGCAATTTCGGTTTCGACGTTGGCGGTGTACGAGAGCAGGTCGCGCGGGAGCCGGTTTTGGGCGCTGGCGGTGCTCAGTAGCGTGAGCAGTGCAGAGTCGGCCGCAGCGGCTTGACTGTGCAGTGCCTGAGGAATGAAACTCGCGGAACTCAGCACAAACGTCGTCTGAGCAAGCAGTCGTGTCGTCCACCCGAACAAACGGCGCGGCTCAGAGCTTCGGCTGCGGAAGCTGCGATAGCGCACGGAAAAACGGGCAAGCATAGGGCTCCAGACGAAATAGTGGTAGAGAGTTGCCGGAAGTTAGCCTACCGTCCCGGGCTCGACTTGGCGATCCGGGTCTTCAACCAGCAGCTGCCGAAGGGCATTTCTGCGGACGGGCAAACCAGCAGGCCGTGTTTAGATTTGCCGTCATGCCAACTGAATTCCGCTGGTGCGCGCTCCCACTGATGCTGTGCGCGCTGGGCGCGCCCGTCCTCGCGCAAACTGTCACAACGCCTGCGCCTGCAGTGTCCCCTTCGCTCACGACGCTGCTGGAGCATCGGGTGGTGCCGTTGCCTGGCAGCGTGATCAGCGCTTCTGCCGCGCCCTTTGTGTTCGGCGCGACGACAACCATTGTCGCCGACGGTCCGGCCGACGTATCGCGTTCGGCCGAGTTTCTCGCGCGAATCCTGCGCAAGTCGACTGCGTTTGCGCTGCCTGTGTCGCGCGTGCGCACTTCAAAAAATGCAACCCGCGTCGGCGCTCGCGGAACGGGCGGAGTGTCACCGACCAGTGTGCCCGCTACGCAGTCACTTGCAACGCAGTCACCTGCAAACGTCGTCGTGTTGCGCCTCGACACCAGCGCGGCCCTGGGTGACGAGGCGTACACGATCGACATCACCTCAGATACGCTTCGCATTGTCGCGGCAAAACCCGCAGGGTTGTTTTACGGCGTGACGACAGTGCGGCAGCTGCTACCGTTTGGCATCGAAGCAGAGCAGAGCACGTTGCGACTGGCGCCGACAGTGGTGGTGCCGGCGGGACGCATTACCGACACACCGCGCTTTGCGTGGCGTGGTTCGATGCTCGATGTGGCGCGACATTTCTTTACCGTCGATGAGGTCAAGCAACACATCGACTTCCTCGCGCTGTACAAGTTCAACACGCTGCATTTGCACCTGGCCGATGATCAGGGATGGCGCATCCAGATTGCATCGTGGCCAAAGCTCACGCGCGTTGGTGGCAGCAGTGAAGTTGGCGGCGCGTCGGGCGGTTTCTACACGAAGGTCGATTTCGCTGAAATCGTGAAGTACGCGGCTGAGCGCTACATCACCATCGTGCCCGAGATCGACATGCCCGGGCACACCAACGCCGCGATTGCTGCGTATCCCAAGCTGGGATGCAGTCGTGCGACGCCAAGCATTTACGGACCAGGTACACAAGCTGCCGGTGTTTACACCGGCATTCGCGTGGGTTGGAGCGCGCTCTGTGCGAACAAGGAACTCACCTACAAGTTTGTTGACGCAGTGGTGCGCGAGCTCGCCGCGATGACGCCGGGTAAATACATCCACATCGGCGGCGATGAAGTTGAGGTGCTGAACACGGCGCAGTACGTGCGCTTTGTTGAACGTGCGCAGCGCATTGTTCAGAAGTACGGCAAGACAATGGTTGGCTGGGAAGAGATCGGCAAGGCGAAGCTCCGTCCGAATTCACTGGCGCAGTTCTGGCGCAGCGACACGGCGTTGCTGGCGGTGCGGCAAGGCAACAAGCTGATTATGTCACCCGGGCCCCGCACCTACGTTGACATGAAGTACACGCCGCAAACTGAGGTTGGCCTGCGCTGGGCGGGTTACATCGAGTTGCGCACGGCGTACGACTGGGATCCGGCGACGTATTCACCCGGGCTTACGGAAGGCGCGATCATCGGCGTCGAGGCGCCGTTGTGGAGTGAGACCGTGAAAAATCTGAATGCAGCGCAGTTGCTGATGGTGCCGCGTCTTCCGGCAATTGCCGAGGTGGGCTGGAGCGCGCAGTCGACACGGAGTTGGGAAGACTTTCGCGTGCGTATCGCCGCGCATGCGCCGCGCTGGCGATTGCTGGGAATCAACTTCTATCCATCGCCGCAGGTGGATTGGGTGAGGTGAGTGGTATGGCGACCGATGAATCGGCGCACGTGTCGGGTGGTACGGTTGGCGGCCCGCGTCCCGGTCCGCCAGATTCAGGGTAAGGCAGATGCCCCCGGGCCCAAGCCGCCAAACGGCGCGCCCTGCACGCCCCCCAAAGTTTTCTCGCTGCGGTTTTCCGGAGCGAGTTCGTCGCCCCCGCCCCCGCCCCAGGAGATGTGATGAGATCAACGCTGATGGTTCTGTTGACGATGCCACTGTTTGTGGCCAGCGCCTCGGCGCAGACGGGCGGCGCCGGTGGCGCGGGTACTGGTGGGGGCCGCGGCGCGCAGACGCCGGAGCAGGTGGCGGCGCGACTGGCGGCGGCAAACAAGCCCCGCACGATCGACGGCATCAACACCGTGTGGCTCGAAGAGCTCACGCAGCCTGAGTTTCGCGACAAGATCAAGGAGGACTACACGACCGTGCTGATCATGACCGGCGGCGTCGAGAACAACGACGGCAACCTCGCAATGAACAAGCACAACATCAACATCAAGCTCCTGGGCGAGATGATGGCCCGGAAGATGGGCAAGACGCTGGTCGCGCCACTCGTGACGCTCGAACCCGGCAACGCCAGTGCCAACATCCAGATAGGCCGAGCCGGCCCGATGCTCACGCAGGCGACGTACACCGCGGTGCTGTACGACATGGGCAACTTCCTGCGCAGCGCGGGATTCACGGAGATCTACTACATGGGTGACAGCGGCGGAAACGGCCGCGGTATGCAGGCCGCCGCCGACTCGCTCACCAAGGTCTATGCAGACAGTCCGGTGAAGGTCTCCTTCAAGCACATCCCGGAGTTCTACAACCACACCAGCGTGGTCCAACCCTACATTCAGAACGAGCTCAAAATCGCCGAGGGGATCAAGATAGGCGCGAGTACGGGCACGAGCGGCCTGCACGAGGAACTCGGCATCGACGCCACGATGGCTCTCGCCGACCCGCAGTCGATCCGATTCGAGCAGCGCGTGAAGGCCGGCCAGGCCGAGATCAACGGCATCAAGTTCCAGTCGCTCGCCTGGCTGCAGGACCTCGGCCGCAAGGTCGCTGAGGTTCGCGTGACGGCTACGATCAATGCGATCAACGCATATCGGGCGACGTTGCCGAAGCCGTAAGGCCGCTTCATACCAACTATCCCGAGGTATCTGTGGTAATCAAGGGCATCGCCCCAGCGGTCATTCTTTTGACCGTCCTCGTTTTCGCACTCATCCTGATTCCGCTGTCGACTGGTTTGCTCGTCGATTTGTGGTGGTTCCGCGAAATCGGATTCGAAGTGCTCTTCACCAAAACCCTCTCCACCAGGTTGCTGCTCTTTGGTGGTGCGGCCGTAGCGGTTGCGGGGCTGGTGTACTTCAATCTCATGATGGCGCAGCGCGGCATCGTCCCAGATACGGTGCAAGTGCAGATCGGACGCAGCCCCGATGCGCCATTACTTGATGTTGCGTCCAGGATGAAAGGGCTGACGCGACCGGTCGCCGTTCTGCTTGGCGTATTTTTTGGATTAAGTGCCAACGGTTTGTGGGACGTAGTGTTGCAGGCGGTCAACCAAACCGCGTTTGGCACCGTCGATCCGATTTTTGGTCGTAACGTGGCGTATTATGTGTTCACGCTGCCGGCACTGGCGGCTATCCTCGACGTGCTGGCGAGTATCGCTGTCATATTGCTCGTGATGCTCGGGTTCGTGTATTTCGTGCGTCGCGATATTGTGCTGCTGCCGCAACGCTTGCGAGTTGAACCGTCTGCCGGCATGCATTTGGCGATTATTCTGGCCACGTTGTTTGTCATTTGGGCGCTGCAACTGTGGTTTGTTGATTCGGCAGCGCTGTTGTTCTCGCGCACCGGACCGTTGGTTGGCGCAAGCTACACCGACATGCATTCCACGCTCCCGGCGTTGCGAGTGAGCGCGTTTGCCGCGATCGTCGCGGCGGTCGTTGTGATGGTGGGCGGTGTTCGCCGTCAATTGGGTTTCAACGCCGTGCTCGCGATTGGCGGATATGTCGTGATTGCGGTAGTCGGTCGTTTGGCCATCCCCGCGGCAATGCAAAAGTTTATCGTGGCGCCAACGGAACTCACGCGGGAAGAGCCGTATCTCGCCCACCATCTGGTGGCGACGCGTCAGGCGTGGGGCATCGACAGTGTTGAAATCCGTGACTTGGCTGGTGAAGCCGATTTGACACTGACCAGTATTCGCGCCAACTCGCCCACTATCGACAATGTGCGCCTGTGGGATCGCGAGCCATTGTTGCGCACCTTCAGTCAGATTCAGGAAATCCGTACGTATTACGATTTCATCTCCGTCGATGACGATCGCTACTGGATTGACGGACGATATCGGCAGGTGTTGCTGGCGCCGCGCGAACTCAACTCGGCGTCATTGCCGACACGCACATTCATCAACGAACACCTCACCTTCACCCACGGCATGGGGCTCACCCTGAGCCCAGTCAATCAGGTGACAGCCGAAGGGTTGCCGGTGCTGTTTATTAAGGATTTGCCGCCGTCGGCTACGGGGTCGCTCAAGGTCACGCGACCGCAAATCTATTTTGGTGAACTCACGAATCAGTATGCGTTCGTCGACACCAAACAGAAGGAGTTTGACTACCCCGCGGGTGATGAGAATATCTACCGTGTCTATGACGGTACGGGCGGTGTGGTGGTCGGGGGTCTGTTGCGTCGCGCGATTCTCGCACTCCATTTTGCCTCGTCAAAAATTCTGCTGTCCGGCGACATCCAATCCACCAGCCGAGTGCTGTACAATCGCAACATTGTTGAACGGGCGCAGAAGGCCTTCCCGTTCTTGCGGCTTGATCGCGACCCGTACATGGTCGTGCGCGACAGCGGGAATCTGGTGTGGATTCAGGATGCGTATACGACTACCAATCGTTACCCCTATTCATACCGCAGCGACGATGGGGCGTCGTATATCCGCAACAGTGTGAAAATTGTCATCGATGCCTATCATGGCACGGTCACGCCGTATGTGGCCGACCCGGCGGACCCACTCATTCAAACGTGGGCCAAAGTGTATCCGGGTGTGTTTCAACCGATGACCGATATGCCGGCCGACTTGCGCGCACATCTTCGGTATCCGGACGACTTGTACCGCGCACAAACCGCGCGATACGTCACGTACCACATGAACACACCGGCAACGTTCTACAACCGGGAAGATGAGTGGCAGGTGCCGGTGGAGACGCGGAACGACCAAGCGGTGCCGTTCATGCGACACATTGTCATGCGGTTGCCCGACGAAGACAAAGCGGAATTTATTTACATGGCGCCGTTCACTCCGCGCGGGAAAGACAACCTGGCGGCATGGATGGTCGCGCGAAACGACGGCGACAGTTACGGCAAGTTGCGCGTGTATCGATTCCCGCGACAAAGTTTGATTTTTGGTCCGCGACAGATCGAAAGTCGCATCAGCCAGAATACCGAAATTTCGCGACAGGTTTCGTTGTGGGATCAACGCGGGTCGCAGGTCATTCGTGGCGATCTGCTGGTGATCCCCATCGAAGAATCACTGCTGTATGTCCAACCCATCTACCTGCAGTCCGAAGGCGGGATGATTCCCGAACTCAAGCGCGTGGTCATTGCGTATCAGAATCAGGTGATGATGCGCGAAACACTCGATGCGGCGCTCTCCGACATGTTTGGCGGCAGTATCGATTCACGTCGGACCACCGTGGTGGCGGTTACGGATTCCACGGGCGCGACTACAGTGGCGACACCAGTACAATCCGCCGAGGCGGGCCGCAATGCGGCCATCGCTGAAGCACAGCGGCATTACAGCGCGGCAATGGATGCGCAACGTCAGGGGGATTGGGCGCGGTATGGCGAAGAGATCAAGCAGCTTGGAACGTTGCTCGATCGGCTCGCACTGGTTCGTACGCCACCGTAATACATGACGGAAACGCACGTGCGCGCGAAGAGACTCAGCGCGTGGCAATAGCGCTGCCGCAAGGGGGCAAACGCACCCGCATGCCGTAGGGCACCGGGCCAGCGTCGTTTGGGCCCCCGAGCATCCGAATCTGTGAAAATAATACTTAGGTGTTGACCTTAGTATAATTCGATGATAGAATCTGTCCATCAGAAGATAGGGTCACCCCACCAATCCAATGGTGTTGCGATGGTTCACGCCGCAGTCGCTGACGATGTGTTTCACGCCTTGTCCAATGCGACTCGGCGCAAAGTTCTGGAGCATCTGTCTATCGGACCCGCCACCGTCAGCGACCTGGCCGCGCCGTTCGACATGAAACTCCCCTCGTTCGTGCAGCACCTGGCGGTGCTCGAACAGAGCCGACTGGTGAAATCGAAGAAGCGCGGGCGAGTGCGCACATACGAGATCGCACCGGAACGGTTCAAGGTCGCCGAGACGTGGCTCACCGAACGACGTCAGTTGTGGGAATCCCGTTTGGATCGATTCGGCGAATACGTCAAACAACTCAAGGAGAAGGAATCAAAATCATGAGCAAATCCTTCACGATGAATCCGAAACTTGATTTCGCCATCGAACGGCTCATCGACGCTCCCAGGCAACTTGTCTGGGAAGCATTGACGAAACCGGAACATCTCAAGGAGTGGTACATGCCCAGGGCTTGGGGTCGTGTTTCGAACTGCGAACTGGATGTGCGACCGGGCGGCATCATCAGCATCACCATTGCCGTGCAAGATGGTCCAGAAGTTCCCAACCTTGGCTGCATTCTGGAAGTCATTCCAATGGAGCGACTGGTCTGGACTTCGATGTTGTTTCCCGACTATCGCCCGGCGGTTTTTGACGACATTCCGATCACTGCCAGAATGACGATGGAAACGGTGGGAACCGGAACGCGCTACGTTTTTACCGCGCTACATCGGGATGAAGCGGATCTTGAGAAGAATAAAGAGTCGGGTTTTTATCAGGGCACCGAGATCGCCCTCGATCAGTTTGTGGCGCACGTAAAGTCAATGAAATAGTTCAGGGCGATCTCGGCGCGCGCTTTATGAGGTCAGTGAAATCGCGCCAACTACTGATTCTTCCACCACGGTGTTGTGGTGCCAGCCGGCTTATGACGCAACCCGTGCTCCGCCATGTCCATCAACCGCGCAATGTTGCCACCAGGGCCCGAATAGCAGTGCCCACGCTGATCACCCCACACGAAATAGCCTGTATTGCGCGGATTTGAGGTGGTTTGCATCCATGCTTCCAGCTCATGCGTGGCACGGTCGAGGAAGAAGTTGTCCATGTCGCCCGTGTAGATATGAATCTTGTCGTCCAATTTCGGTCCGACCGTGGACCAGTTTTTCTTCAGATATTCGAGGATGTCGTAGTTCTCCTTCCAGTACATCGCCACTGAACGATCGATCACGCCGGTTTTCGGATCGAACACCGGCTTGAAATATCCATCCGCTCCAACTGGCCCAAACGTCGCACTCCAGACGTCCAACTGTCCGGTGCCGCTACGACCTTTGGTACCGTTCACCAATTCCATCCACGCGCGCTGTTGTGCTGTCTGACGCACTTCGCCATTCACCTCGCGCGAGTTGATGGTCGGCGTGCGATGCCACTCCGTGATTTGTTTGAAAAATGCGTTGTCGTCCTTATAGAGATTCATACCTTCGACGTCGGTGAACGTCACCGGATCGGCGCAATAGCTCCACGTGCCACCAAAAAATTCAGGATGCCAGACTTGCAGCGCCAGTGACTCCCACCCGCCCGTCGAACCACCAGACAACCAGCGCGCCCATGGTTCTTTGATGACGCGAAACCGTTTCTCCAGCTCGGGAATCAGCTCCTGCATGAACGCGTCGCCATACGGGCCAACATTCACCGAATTCACTGCATACGAGTCATCGAAATACGGCGTCGGATGCTGAAACGTCACCGCGATCATACGCGGCGTCGACTCGGCATTCCACCACGCACGAAATGCGGTGTCACGATCGAAACCATACGGTGCCGAAACGCTAAAGTGCCCTTGCACATGATTCACTGGATAACTGATCCCGCTGGTCGCGTACCCCTTCGGTAACAGCACCGTTGCGCCAAGATAAATTGGACGCCCCCAGAATTTTGTAAGCAGTGCCGATTGAAATTTGAAGCGCTGGACATACTCGTTGTCGGCCGCGACAACGATGGGTGGAATGGTTTGCGTAACTGTCAGCTGAATAGTTGTTGCGGCGCGCGGATCGATCCGCATTTTCTGCGGCGTGCTGTACAGATTCCCGGGTGAACTGTTCCACTTTTGCCCTTCCCACTGATCATCGTGCATCCACACCGTGTGCCCATCGGCGCGGCGGAACTCGCTGTACACGTTGATGACGGCTTGTACCCAGTACTCACCGGCCGGAAGGTCCGCCATGTCGGCAACGGGCGTGCCGAGGTCGGTGCCGTCAACCGTAATCCCACGACCGGCGGCGACCGCCGAAAAATCACGTGCGAACATCGGTGCACCTACGCGACCAATTTGCAAGCGTGGTTCGGTGTCGTTTGTCCGCGACAGAATCACGTAGGCCCGACCCGTCGTGGGTTCGGCCCGTACATTCGCCGGAACCGCAATCTGAAAGCGTGCCTTTGCTGCCCCCGACGGCCACGTAAGTAGCGGCGCACGTTGCGCTGACACGTGTGGTGCGGCACTCATGAGCGCCACGACACTGGCAACTGCCGTGAGAACGCGGATTCGTGAGGAGTAGATCGTTTGCAGTCTGCGAACGCATCGACGTGGTCCAGTACAGGTCATGGCAGAGGCTCGGCGAGGGTTTCTAAGAACGTACCACCCAGAATTGCGGTTCGCACGCGCAACACGTGGCCGCCGCGATTGAGGAAGTTGAGCAGCTCCTCGTTCCCACTATCGTGCTCGCGGAAGTCTCGCGCCGAGTCATGCAACAGCGCGAGGAAGATGCTGCGCAGCCGAATGGCACTTGGGCGTACTCCGACCAGCGGTCCGCGAATAGTGGATTGCTACTCTCGCAACATCGTGGCCATCACCCTCGCCCGCAGCACCTGATACCGCGGATCGTTCCAGAGTGGCCGCAGCCACGGGTGATTCCAGCTCGTAAATGCGCGAATCGAAAAGGTCTTCTCGTCGAACCCTCTCTGCAGCCATCGCAACGCGGAGTCGTGCTCGCCTATCGCGGCGTACATGACGGCAAACCAGGTCGGTTCCACCCACCCGTTCTTTTCGCGCGCTTCCATCGCGCGAATCACCTGCAGCGCCTCGGCGCGCTTCCCCATCTTCGCATAGGTGATCGCGAGGCCAAACATCGGCTTCCCGAACAACGCTTGCTTCGTAAGGAATTCCTGCACCGCTTCGTCGTAACGTCCGAGTTCCCGCAGCGCGGTGCCACGCGTGCTCTCCACGATTTCCACCATCGGGTCCAGCGTGCGCGCCCGCTGGTCCTGCTCCAATGCCTCTGGATAACGCTCGGCGAACGAGAGAATTTCGGCGCGCAGTCGTGCCGCCAGCGGTGACAGTGGGTCAACCCTGATCAGGCGATCGGCCCGGTCGAGCCCGCGCTCGTGATCGCCGTCCATGAAGTAAAAGAGGCCGGCCATGAAGAGCGCGTCGGGATTGTTCGGATCCAGCTCCAATCCGCGTTCGATCTCCCGCCGGCCCTTTTCGAAATCCCACAGGGCAGCCGCGATTTCGTACCCGTGCAGCGTACGCGCTTCCGCCAACAAGCTGTCCTTGGCAACCGCGCGCTCGGCGGCGGCGAGCGACTTCAGGTGATACTCGTGCGAAGGCGCGAATACGTCAGCGAGCATATCGTACGCGAACGCCATCCCCGCATACGCTTGCGCGTAATTGGAGTCCAGCGCGAGAGCTTGCGTGAAATACTGGATAGCGTTCCGCAGTCCGGCTTCCGACACCTTGTTCTTTTCGAACTGTCCGCGCAGGTACAACAGGTGCGCATCGGAATTCACCGTGCGACCGGCACGCGTGACGGCCAGCGTCTTCGGCGTCAGCACAATGCGCAACTCCCTCGCTACTGCCGCCGTGATGCTGTCCTGCATGGCGAAGTTGTCTTTCGTTTCGGTGTTGTACGTTCCCGACCAGAGTGATGTGCCCGTCGAATCGGTCAGGTCCATCTGCAGCCGCACGCGGCCGACGCCCGGCTGCAACTTGCCGCTCAACAGGCGAACGACGCCCAACTTCCTCGCCATCTCAGCCGGGGCGCTGTGCGTGCCCTTGAACTGGGCGGTCGACAAATCGCCGGCCACCTGAACACCCGGCACGCTCTTGAGGGCGCGTGACAGCTCGCCGGTCAGGCCATCGGCGAGATACTCCGCCGTGGAGTCACCACCAATGATCTCGATGGGCAGGACCGCGAGTGTCAGCATCGCGGGCTCTGTCGTCGCCACAGTCACGCTGGCGTTCTGCGAACGCAGGGCCCATGCGCCGGCAGCGACGAGTGCAACCACCGCCAGCACGCCCACCGCACCCTGTGCAGGGGAGATGCGCCGCGCAGGGTGTGCAGGCGCTGCACCGAATGATCCAATTGCGCCGCTCATGGCATCCAACGCACGCACCAGTTCCTCGGCACTCTGCGGGCGATCGTCCGGGTTCTTGGCAATCGCGCGTGTCACCAGTGCGGCCAGCGCCGGCGGCGTGGACGAACTGCGACTGGCCAGGTCGGCCGGCATCTCGGTGACGTGCGCAGCGAGCATCGCCTGCGCCGACCGTCCGGCAAAGGCCGTCTCACCTGCCAGCATTTCGTAGGCCAGCATGCCCCACGCATAGATGTCTGCACGATGATCCGTGCGCGGATCGGCGCAGGCCTGTTCAGGAGCCATGTACGCGGGTGTGCCGAGTGCCAGCCCAACCGACGTGATGCCTTCGGTGGCCGTCGTGGCCGCCGCATCCACCGCTTTCGCGACACCGAAGTCGGTCACCATCGCGGCTCCGCCTGACAGCAACACGTTGTCGGGCTTGATGTCGCGATGCACGACGTCGTGCGCATGCGCGTACGCCAGTGCGCTGGCGATCTCGCGAAGCACGCGCACGGCGTCGGTGAGGGGTAATCGCGCGTCCGGCTGCGCCAGGCGCTCACGCAGCGACTGGCCCTCGACAAAGGGCATGGTGAAGTACGGCAGGCCATCCACTTCGCCGGCCGTCAGCAGCGGCACCATGTGCGCGTGCTGGAGGCGCGCGGCGATTCCGATTTCGCGCTTGAACCGCTCTACGGCCAGCCGCCCCGACATTTCACCCGGCAGTACTTTCACGACCACGCGACGCTTGAGGGCGGTTTCCGTGGCCACGAAGACGCGGGACATGCCGCCGCCACCGAGTTCGCGCTCGATGGTATAGGCAGCGCCGAGTGTGCGTTGGAGCTGGTCGCCGAGGGTCATGGGTGGCTGAATCTACGCGGCGGTACAGCGACTTTGGTCGGCGTGATCACACGCTACGCGTCCTGCGGCTTCCGCGCCAGCACCATCGGTACGGCGAGCATCGCAATCGCAACCAGCAACGCCACGAAACTGACCATCTTGCCCTTCGCGTAGGCCGGTGAATCAAACGCGAGCTCAACCTGTTTCGCGCCCACCGGTAAATCGACGCTCAGCAACGTGTGATCGGCGCGGCGCACCACACCGGGCCTTCCATCAACCGTTGCGTGCCAATCGGGATACCAATTTTCCGAGATCAGCAAATGCGACGGCATCGTGTCCGCGCCGGTGAGAGCAATCGACATCTTGCCCGCACTCCATGCCGTGAACGTTGCCTTCACGTTGGAAACCGGAAACGGTTCCTTGATTTCACCCACCGCCACTGACGACGTATCCGGATACAACACGACACTGTTGGCGACAAACTGCGGATTGATCACCGTTGGTACCAATTGGTCTTCGGGAATCTTCGCCGCCGTCGGAATCACTCGCACGTACGGACCCGGCGCTTCGCGTTCGTACAACACCGCCGTTGTACCAAACGGCGTTTGTGTTGGTGGCACAACCTGACGGTAGCCTGGCACGTCCTGCGCGGTTGGCAGAATGACGTATCGCACCGCCAGCAAGTCCATGACGTTGGGCGACAACACGTTGGTCCACTGCGGCGCGCCACCCAATTCGTCGTACGTGCGCAATTCGAAACCGTGATACCCCATCACGACAGGAATGCGATAGGCCATCAGAATAGAATGTCCATAACTGTCGCCGGCATCAATAACGCGATACGGCGGCTTGACTGCTTGCAGATATGTTGTCACCGCATCGTTCGCAAACAACGTTTTCGCACGCGCGGAGAATTCGTAGAACTTGCGGTCGATGGAGTAGAGATCGGCAACGGCAATGAGCGCGACGATTGCAATTGCCGCAGAGCGCTTCAACTTGCCCGATGCAATCGCAAACAGCGCCGCGCCACCCGCCAACACAAACAACAGCAAGCGCAACGCACCCGCGCGCAATTCACCGCTGTTGGCCGACACAGCATCCGCGCGCTCTGGAATCGCGAGTGATTCTGCAATCGACTGCAACACGCCTGCCACTCCAAGCAGTGCGAACAGTGCAAATACTCCCGTCACAACCAACACCGAACGCACAGGAACGGTGCGCGATAACACGCGATCAAAACCAACGCCCGCCAACAGCGCAACAAAAAACGCCGGGAGAAAGAACACCATGCCCATCGCGCGAATCTTGTTGAGCATCGGCATGAGCTCGAAGAACGGACGATAGAACGGCGTGTATCCGCCGAACGAAAACAGCAAGAACAGCACGGCGAACACCGTCAACGCAATGACCAATCGACGACGCGCCTTGTCGCCCCACGCCAACGCGGCCAGCGCGAGTGGCAGAAAGCCGATGTATTCGGTATGAAACTTGATGGGGTTCTGCCCCCAGTAATGCTCAAGCACGCCGTTGAACTGCGGCAGAATCGTCGTAATAATTTCCGACGGCGGAAACGCGTAACTGGTCGCGAATTCCCAACCGGTGTTCGGACCACCCGCTGCGCGCGGCGAAAACTTGATGTACTCGAAAAACGGGATGACCTGCAATCCGGTAATGCCCAATCCCACCATGACCGCAGCGGTCGAAAACGCGAGCGATGACCACGGGTTGCTGCCGGCCGCACGCTCCGAATCCCAGAACGCGAGATACAACGCCCAAATCCCAAGCGCGATGAGCAGGAAATACGCCATGTGATAATGGCCCAGAATAATCAGCGCGACTTCGAGCGCGAAGGCGCCAAATGCCCAACGTTGTTGTTTGCGAATCGCATGCAACAACGTCCAGAACGCGAGCGGCGTGAGCGCCGACACAAACAATTTGCCGTCGTGTCCCGGACTCATTTGCGACGCAACAATGCCGGTGAGTTCGTACGCCACACCGGCGAACAGCGCCGAGCCCCAGCTCAATCCCAACGCGCGCGCAAACCGAAACGTGAGCCAGCCGGCGAGCACAAAGTGCACCGCCATGCCCCAGGTAATGGCGAGATCGGTTGGCATGATCCATCGCAACCACGCCGTCGGGTAAAAAATGTCGCCATGCATGGCGGCGATATAGGGCAAGCCGCCAAGCAGATACGGATTCCACTGCGGAATCGCACCAGTCTCCTTGAACGACTCGGCACCAAACAACCGGAACGAATATCCGGCGATGAACATGTCCGAGCGCGCACCACCAAACAGGATGTGGCCCGTTAACAGCGGCCACAGCAAGGTGAGCGCGGCGAGAATGCATACGGCCGCAGCGAGCACATTGGGTGCGCTGGGCTCGAACTGCTCAGGAGCGGAGGAAGTGTTCTTCACGCGGGTAGTCTAGCGGATTGCCCATTCGACGATGAAAACCTCCAATCCTTCAGTAGCTGCTGCGAGAAAATATCCGGCGCCTGGCCGGTGGCACGATGGAAAACTTCAAGGTCTCGCGTTGTACGCGGCGACAAACGCCTCGGTCCCAGCGGCATCAGGCAGGACCCGAAGCGTATCGACGATGGCAGAGAGGTCGACAGTGAGTGCAACCTCAAACTCGTCGTCGGATACCCTGCGCTCAACAGGCGGCTGCGATTCGCGCAATCGCGTACCGACGCCCTGAAAATCGACCCCGACGCGTTCCATTTGCTTCATGAATTCGATTTCAAGAGCGTTGATCTGCACCTGTTGGTCAGGAGTAAGCGCGTTGTCGTCCATGGACAGATCCTCCATAACGCAGCAACGCTCGTGCGCGAGCCGTCACCCGACGCGAGGCAACGGCTTCAATCGCGCGATCTGGGCAGCTTCCTTCGAGCGCAGGGTGTGCCAGAGATCCCAATCCTGTTGCAACCCCAACCAGAAGTCCGCACTCATCCCGGTCACTTGTGCGAGACGCAAGGCAGTGTCAGGGGTGACACTCCGTTTGGCATTGATCACTTCGTTCAGCCGTGGAAACGAAACGCCGAGTTGGATCGCAAACGCCGACTGCGAAATTTCGAGCGGCTTGAGGAATTCCTCGAGCAGCATTTCGCCGGGATGTGTTGGCGGACGATGGGTCGGCAGCCGACGCTGCACGAGCGGCGCGACGCGTGATGTTTTAGTGGTAGTCCGTGACTTCGACGTCGTCGACATAGTCTTCCTCCCAGCGGAAACAAATGCGGAATTGATCGTTAATGCGGATACTGTGTTGTCTACGACGCGTGCCTTTGAGCGGCTCGAGACGATTGCCGGACGGAATCGCGAGTTCCCGCCGCTCACGCACGCGATTGAGTTGGGACCGCGCCTGGCGAAGGACGAATCACGTCATGCGAAATGCAGTGAATGCGCTCCTGGTCACTGCGGTGCTGCTATCCGGCTGTGGCGGCGGCACCCCTGGCGTGTCGTTGCCCGTCGCCAGCAATCCTGGCACGCCGCCACCGACACCGGCGCCGCCCACTCCGATACCGACGCCCGCCTATCGCGGCGTACATGAAGGCAAACCAGGTCGGTTCCACCCACCCGTTCTTTTCGCGCGCTTCCATCGCGCCCCGACATTTCACCCGGCAGTACTTTCACGACCACGCGACGCTTGAGGGCGGTCTCCGTGGCCACGAAAACGCGGGACATGCCACCGCCACCGAGTTCGCGTTCGATGGTATAGGCAGCGCCGAGTGTGCGTTGGAGCTGGTCGCCGAGGGTCATGTCTGGCGAATCTACGCGTCGGTACGGCGACGTCACAACACTTTGCGCCCCTGCGCCAGTCGCACCACCACGACCAACGCCTCGGTGCGGGAGAACCGTCTGCTGTGGGGCGGCCCGCCTTGCACACAGTGTACATTCCGATGTACACTACGAGCATGGCTAAACAATACTCAATCGCTGAGGCACGCTCGAACCTCCCCACCATCGTCGATCAAGTCGAAGCGGGTCAAGAGATTGAGTTGACGCGGCGCGGCAAGCCCGTGGCCGTCGTCGTCTCGTTGCGTGAGATCGCGCGGCTTCGCGGCGAACGGGCGCCGTTCGGTGACGCGTACACGCGTTTTCTGAAAACGCATGCACTGCACGACGTCGGGCTCGACGATGGGTTTTTCGTTGCGGCGCGCAACACGGAGGGGGGGCGGAAGGTGACGCTGTGACGATTCGCTTTCTTTTGGACACGAGCATTGTGTCATCGCCGATATCGAAAGCGCCCAACCCGGAGATCGTGAAGCACCTGCAATCCGCCGGGCACGAATGCGCGATTGCGGCCCCCGTTTGGCACGAACTCACCTATGGATGTCGCCGATTGCCTCGCGGGAAGCGGCGGGCAGCCCTTGAGACATTCCTGCAGGAGGTGGTCCTCGCATCGTTTCCTGTTCTTGCGTATGACGAGACCGCGGCCAGTTGGCACGGCCACGAGCGCGCGCGCCTTGAGGGCCTGGGGCGACCCGCACCGTATGTCGACGGTCAGATTGCCGCGATTGCACTCGTCAATGACCTCGTCCTCGTCACGGTCAACGTGAAGGACTTTGCACGGTTCAAAGACTTGGAGGTTGAGAACTGGAGCAAGCGTCGCGACTGATGTTCTGCTACTTGTCCGCCCAACGTTCCGGTTCAGCGGCGGCGCGAAGCGGCGTCCGCTGCAACCGGTTGCCATGCATCAGCCCTGTCTGCGGTGATCAGAGCAGCTTTGTCGCGCACCATGTTGCCGGAGCGTTCAACGGCACAGCCGGGATGTAGCGCGGGTTTTGCCGCAATGGCTCCAATAAATTTGCTGTGAACGGAGGCGCGATAGCGGCGCAGTTCCACAGCGCACCGCAATGCGTTTGACTGCATCAACGCTCGTGAGGAAGCCGCCAATGGTGATCTACGGGCAGTGTGTGCGCAGCGAGTCTGACATCACCGAATGGGAAGGGTATCCACACGAAGGATCAGCGGTGAGCGCGTGATTAGTGCGATGACGCTGTCTCGCGTGCGCTGGCTCGCGCCGCTCCAAAACTGAGCGATGGGCACGGGGCTCGTTCCCTCCTTGGGTTCCGCGCCCACGGAACTCAAGCTTGGGAGCAAGGAGTGTTCCGCGCCGCGGCCGGTCCGATGGCCCAGGACGTCCATCCACACACTGTCGACCGCTTCGGCGTTCGCGTTTGCCTTGATAACAATTCGGATTGCTCGCTCGGGTTCGGACGCGTATTCGTTGACGCGAACAATTACGATCGACCCGAGCACGATGAGGAGTCCGGCAACAGGCCACGATCGCGGGTGCATCCACCAGGCCGCAGTGAGTCCGCCAATGAGGCCGCCGGCGACCCAACACAAGAGCACGGCCAAACCAGTCATGCAGCGCGACGTAGGCCGTTGCATATCCGAGCGCGCCGATCATCGTCGTGATGCCGACGGCAAACTGAAAGCGGAGCTGTGCGACTTTCATGTTGAGCAGTGTGTTGCTTCCTATGATTGCTGCATAGGCTTGGATTGCATCCCGACGATTACAAGATCAATATCGGGTATCATGTGAAGATCGGTGTCGAGATGGCGGTGCGCTACGAACCCCTCGATCTTGAAACACCCGCAGCCGCATCTCGATCTCCCTGAAACAGGACCCATGCGATGACTTTCGCCTCCGTCAATCGCGGCATCCCTGACGAAGCCCACCAGCAGTTGGGCATACTCGGACCCCGGGGTATCGCCGCCTTCGCGTTCACACACACCCGCGGTTGGGTCATCGTCACCAAGGATCGCGCGATCTACGCGCGCGGCATCACCGACGCCTGCTACAATGCGCTGGGCGTGTCGATGAACGCCGGCGACGACCTGCGCGCGCTCGCCTTCACTCCATCCGGTGGATGGGTGTTCGTCACCAATCGCGGTCACGTCGCGAGCGGAATTCCCGACGAGTGCTTCACGACGCTGGGCGCCATGCTCAACGCCGGTTTGAACGTCACATGTATCGCGTTCCCGCCGTCCGGTGGAAATCGCTGGGTAATCCTCGCCGGCGCGAGTCTGAACGCGCGCGGCATCAATGACGCATGTTATCAACTGCTCTGCAACTGCTTGCCCAGCACGAGGCCTGCGCGCCCCCGACGCCGTTCGACCGCGCTGCCGTGCACCCGTTGGCGCGGCGCGCGGCCATGGAGCTCATGGACACGCTGCAGTCGCACCACGCGATGCCATGGCGTCTGCACGAACCGGGTAACGGCAAGATGTTTGGCGTGCTCGTGGTCGCCGCACGCGATGGCACGGTCGGCTACCTGCGCGGCTTCTCCGGCATGGTGGATGGACAGTGGGAGATTGAAGGCTGGGCACCGCCTGCCTTCGATCAGCCGACTCGCGACCAAGCGTGGATTCCGGGCGAGGCGGAAATGCTCGACTTCGCAGCGCGCCGCGCGACGCTGCTTGCAAGTCTGCCCGATCACGCCGACTCGGCGGATGCATTTCGGCTCAATGCCGCCGTCCGCACGCTCGACGAGACGCGTACCGCGCGCTCACGCACTTTGATGGGGCAGATTCAGGACAGCTACCACTTCCTGAGTGCACTCGGTGAAACCCGTTCGCTGCGATCGCTCTTTGCACCGGCCGAGCCACCGGCTGGGGCGGGTGATTGCGCGGCGCCAAAGCTGCTGGCACACGCGTATCGCCTTGGGCTGCGGCCGCTCGCACTCGCGGAGTTCTGGTGGGGCGCTCCATCCACCACGGGTGATCGTCGCGCGGGTGTGTTCTACGCGGCCTGTCGTGGCAAATGTTTGCCCATTCTCACACACATGCTCGATGGGCTGTCGGTCGATCCTCCACCATTCTTCGGCTCGGCCGCGCTCGACCCTGCCGAGCCGACCACCGTCTACGAAGACGAGCACTTGCTCGTGGTGAACAAGCCGAGCGGATTGCTTACCGTGCCGGGACGGGGAGCCTCGCTGCAGGATTGCGTGGTGTCACGATTGCGCGTGCGGTATCCTGACGCGACAGGTCCGCTGGTGGTGCATCGTCTTGATCTCGACACGTCAGGGTTGCTACTGTGCGCAAAGAATCTCTGCACCGCGAAAGCGTTGCAGCGTTTGTTCTCACTCCGCGAAATCGACAAGCACTATGTCGCGTGGCTGGATGGTAACGTCGCCGTTGATCACGGACACATCACGTTGCCGATTCGCGTAGACGTGGACGATCGGCCGCGGAACATCTTTGATCCACTGTTTGGCAAACCCGCCGACACGGAATGGCGCGTGCTCGCGCGCGAGAACGGACGCACGCGCGTGCGGCTCACTCCGCACACGGGGCGCTCGCATCAGCTGCGCGTGCACGCAGCGCATCTGCAGGGACTCGACGCGCCGATTGTTGGCGATCGATTGTACGGGCGAACCGCACCGCGCGACGGCGAACGTTTGCAGCTGCATGCCGAACGACTGGCGTTTGTGCATCCGGTGACGGGTGAGTCGTTGGTTGTCGAACAACCCGCACCGTTCTGAATTTGGTAGTTTACGACGTGCGCGACTCCCCTGAGCCCCCGACGCAGTGTATGGCCGAGTTGCTATTGACGTCGGCCCAGTGGCAAGCGCGCGCACTGGAGCACCTCGAGCGGGTGCAGCGGTGGACGCGACCGCGTCGAGAGCGGCGTTCGCGTCGGGCCGTGCATCCGGTTTACGACTTTCTGTTTACATACTACAGCTATTCCGGTGGACGGCTGGAGAAGTGGCATCCCGATCCGCACGAGCTCCTGGTTGACAGCGCGGAGGCGCGCGAGCGCTTCAATGGGCCGGCGTATCAGGTGGCGGACGGCGTGATCCGGCGGAATGCGAGCAGCCTCACTTCTGCGGAGCGCAAGTCGCTCGAGCATGTGCTGCACGTCTTGAGCACGACCCGAGATCGACCGGCAAACTTCGGATGTTACGGGATGCACGAGTGGGCGATGGTGTATGGCGGCCACGAGGTGCGTCACGCCGAGATCGCGCCACTGCGTCTTCCTCAAGCGCAAGTGGATGCGTTTGTGGAGAGTCGTCCCGTCGCGTGTAGCCACTTCGACGCGTTCCGGTTTTTCGCACCCGCAGCGCAACCGATGAATCGCGTCGCGCTGGCATGGTCAACGCGTCATGAGGCGGAGCAGCCGGGTTGCATTCACGCCAACATGGATCTCTATCGGTGGGCGTACACATCAATGCCGTGGATTGGCAGCGATCTGCTGTGGCATTGTTTTGAGCTCGCTGCGGAGTTGCGCGTACTCGACATGCAAGCCGGTCCGTATGATCTCCGTCCCCTGGGTTTCGACCCAGTGCGTGTGGAGACGGCTGAAGGGCGAGACGAATATCAGCAGCGACAGCGGGAGATGAGTGCGCGCGCGAGCGTGCTGCGGGCGCGACTGATCGATACCATGGGCGCCATCCTTGAAAGCCGTCGGGAGTAGTTTCTTCGACTGCAGAAACGCTCGTCAGGCGGCACCCGCACTGAGTACGTTCCAGCGCACTAGCAATGCGCTTGAATCGCGACCGGTTGCAGAAAGGTCTGCAGCATTGCAGCCGTCGGTGCCATATCCCCCTTGTCCTGCGTGGCAAGCTGCGTCAGAAACCGCCGATTCAGATATCGTATCGACAAATGGTGCGTTGCCAGTGCTGTGCGATACGACGTAACCTGCGCCACGCCTTCGCACGCTGTGCGACTGTCATTCTGAATTCTTTTCAGCAGCCGCGCCTGTGCGTTCACATCAGCAAGCGATGCGCTGCTGTTGTCGCAAACGTTCCGTCGGATACGCACGGATGCGTCGGGTTTGAACAGATGCGTGTTTGTTCGCATCCGCGCACAACACGCGCGAGAAGCTCCCGCTGGGTTCATTGACCGGCAAACATTGTTGATTGCCGTCCACGTCGTTCCGTAATCGCCCGTAGTGATACACCTGCTCGGTACTCTGATTGTACCACGAGCGCCACGAGGCACCACCATCCAGTGAAGCAATGGCACCCTGATCGCAGCCAAACACAATGTGCTGCACATTGGCGCCACGTGTTATCACCGTCGTCTGCACGGTAGAGACCATTGTTCGTGATGAGGAAAACACGCTGTGCATTTGTGGTATTGGCCACGGCAACAGAGGGCGATCATCAAGACGCGACAGCCCACCACCGGTGAGATCCAACCAGTTCACGCCGTTTTGCGTGCGTCCGAAGATTTGTAAACGCCATTGCCTTCATTGATGGGGCCACCCGTTATCAGATCGCCCGTCCCCGCGTAAATTACATTGGCATTTGACGGTGCCGCTTCGACCACTCCAATTCACGACACGTCTTTTATGTCATCAAACACCGGAAACCGGGTTTGCCCCGCGGGAGTATGTGGCGATACCCACGCAGCGCGGGGTGGTGGCACTGGCCGGCAAGCCTGATCATCGATTCCGGGCGCATCGGCCAGGGCACCGGAGTTACCTTGAACACGTTACGGAACACGCACGCGAAGGCCGTAACTTTTCTTGCTCGCTGACGTTTCCCCCGGGACTGTGACCGCGAATCTGAGTTGGACGGCTGGCATGCGGAGCATGACTTGAACGCCAACCGTTCCTTGCGTGTGTGTATTGTTGTCTCGTACGATTTGGACGAGGATGGCGGCGGGGTGAAGCACCATGCCCTGCATCTGGCGCGGGCCCTGCGACACGGGGGCGATCACGTAACCGTCATTGGCCCTTCCACCGTAGCCCGCAATACCCCAGAGGTCGTTGGGTTTCGCGGTGTGGTCAATGTGAAGTCGAATGGCTCCGACAACAGACTGGGAATTTTCGTGTCGCCGGTCAGTGTCTGGAGGTACTTCCGGCGCCATCACTTTGACGCGATTCACATTCACGAGCCGCTACAGCCGTCGTTGCCATACTGGGCCAGTTGGTTCACGCCCGGTATTCCGAAAATCTGCACCTTTCACGCATTTTCCGAGGACGCGAGCTGGAGCCTGAGATCCGGCCGACAAATCTGCGCCCCCGTTTTATTTCCGTTCATCGGGCGGGCAATTGCGGTCTCGAAGCCGGCGGCCAGATACGCGTCTGACAATTGGCCACGCCCAATCAGCGTCATTCCCAACGGGGTCGCGACCGACGTTTTTCATCCCGGCGCGCGCACTGGCGCCGGCTGGCGGCCCGGCGAGGGGGTCTTGCGGTTATTGTACATCGGCCGACTGAGCGACGATCGCAAGGGCTTACGGTTTCTGCTGGAAGCCTTTGTGCGCCTGAGGGCACGTGGAACGCCCGTCGAGCTCCATGCTGTGGGCGAGCAGGGCGGGGCGCCGATGCCGCCCTCCATGCCGGGCTTCACCTATCATGGCGCGGTCACGCTGGCTGAGCTGGTCGAGCGGTACCGGGCGTGTGATGTGCTGGTCGCGCCATCCACCGGACAGGAATCGTTCGGTATCGTACTACTCGAAGCGATGGCTTCCGGCCGTGCGATTGTTTGCTCAGATATTGAAGGATACCGCGAAGTGGTCGATGACCAGGGAGCCATTCTCGTAAAGCCGCGGGATGCGAATTCCCTGGAGGCGGCGATCGCTATCCTCGCCTTGGATCCAGCGCGTGTGGCACAAATGGGGGAGTGGAACCGCCGCCGGGCGCCAGCGTTCGACTGGCTGGCGCTCGCGCCTCGCGTACGGTGCGAGTACGAAGCAGCGATCGCAAACTCTTGCGACCCATTCCCTATCCCGGCAACGCCGCTGGTCGAAAACAGCGCTCCAGCGCAGCTCGATCCCGGTTTGCCGACGTAGAACCGAAGTTGCAACCCCATCCCTCTGCCGCCCTTGGCGGGTTACCCCCGACACGGCGCCGCGCCACGGTTGCGCGGCATCTCATCAGGGCGCTCGCGATCGCCACAGTGGCCGGTGGGTTGGTGCTGTTTGCGCGAGGATTGGACGCGCAGGCGCTGGTGTCGGCCCTCCGCCACGTCCGTCCCCTTCCCCTCATCGCCGCCGCGGCGTTGAGTTTCGTTCAGTTAGGGTTCAAAGCGCTCGGATGGCGCGAGCTTCTCGCGCCGATTGTGCAGCTGTCCCCGGCTCGCGCCTATCGCTATACGGCGGCTGGCGCAGCGATGTCCATCATTACGCCGGCGCGAGCCGGCGAAGCGCTTCGGGTCTGGCTGTTGAAGCGCGACTACGAGGTGACGATCACGTCATCGGCGTCGGTCGCAGTCGCCGAGAAGCTGATCGATGGCGTGGCGATGCTGGCGGTGTTGGCGCCGCTCCCGTGGTTGCTGCCCCAGTTGCCACATTGGATTGGCCGAGGGATCGGAGGGTTTTCGATCGTTCTGGGTACCGTTCTCATCGTTCTGTGGTTCTTTGCTCCGGTCAACACGATTGGTGACAAGTGGTGGCACGGATTGCAGGCAGGATTGGGCTTCCTGCGACGGCCACGACGCATCGGCCGTGCCCTGGCCGCCATGATTGGGAGTTGGTTGACCGATTGGCTCGAGGTGGTTTTGGTCCTTTACGCCGTCGGTGTGCCGGTTCCGTTCGCCGCCGGTCTCCTCATCCTATTGACCATCAATATGGCGATCGCCATTCCGGCCATGCCGGGACATCTGGGAACCATGGAGCTTGGAGCGCTGGTCGCGCTTGAACTGTTACACGTCCCGCGCGCTCAGGGACTTTCGTTCGCGCTGCTTTACCATGGCGTACAGGTAATCCCGCTGCTCCTGGTTTCCATTCTCGGCAACCGGTTCCTGCTGGCACCGCCGACTGGAGCCGACGCTCTCTCCGCCCCAGCTGCATAAGGAAGCTGCTGGTACCGCACCGCGACGTTTCCGGTAATGACACAAACTTGACTCCCTCTGCGCGTTTAGAATATCGGGGGCATCGACCAATCTGGAGGCAGCCGCAATGACGGGCAGTGGAAACGTGAAGGGGGCATTCGACGGCGCACACCGCAACTTCCGCTGGGTCGCACAGTACCTCGCTGGGTCGCCGGAGTCCGCCGACGAGCCCAAGATGCGCCTGATTGGGGGGCTCTTGGACGTCGCGCAGCCGTTGCTTGCGCTTTGGCGAACCGTGACTGGCGTCGACGGTGCCGCACGGGCCGGCGGACCGATCGTCGGCAAGCTCAGCGAAGTTCGTGGCATGCTCTTCCGCACCGGTCATGCGTTGCCGGTGAACGGCGAAGGGACCAACATAGAGGAACATCTGGCCGGATCTGCCAATACGCTCGACGCCCTGATCAACGTTCTTTCCCAGGCGACCGGCTCGGCGGCGCGTGCCGCGGCCATTGTCCGAAAGGAAGCGACCACCACGTATCAAACCGCGCAGCACCGATACGGGCTGGCATTGCGGGCTCCCGATACGGTGGTGGACGCCGTCCGCACTGCCGCCCATCACGGGAATCGGGTTGAACTCACCAGCCGCCTGCACCGCGGCGTGGTGGACATGGCCGGCGGCGTGGAGGCGTGGACCCGGTGAGCCGCGCCATCTGAGGGCGAATCGTGCCGACGTTGGTCGTGCGCCTTCGGTCAGCCGAGTGGACAACAGCCGCTAATAGTATTGAGATGTAGATGCGGTCTCACAGTGCGCTTTGCACTGCGATTCCAGCGCGTATGGCGCCGAGTTTAGCTGCAAAGGCTCTCGTAGTGAATCGTGGCCGACGTCTGCCGCCCGGGGTACTTCCTCCCGGGGTGCAGTGTCTGTTGTTCGATCCACCGCCGCAGAGTCCAATTCCTGATAGCCGCGTTGATTTGGACGGCTACCCGAAAGTCTTGCGGCGCGCTTTTGACGATCTGATGGCTACAAAGCCCGAACGGCTCGCGACGACGTGGTGAGTTTCGCGACTTCCTGTCGCACCGCTATATCAACATCAGCCGCGCTATTTCGTGATCGCGGACAACCCCGCCGCCGTCAGCGTCTTGTTCAACGCCGTCAGTTCCATCGTGGTTAACGTCGTCTACCGCGCCATGACCCGCGAGCCCTGCGCGCGCGCTGCGGCAATCGCGTTCAACTGCACCGTTGTCGGACGCATATCGGCGCCCTGCAGCACGTTCATCAATCCACCAAGCGCGGCGCTGGCGCCGGACAACGTCTCGCGCCTCTGCTGCGGCGTCTCGCGTATTCACCGCCTCATCGTAAGCGGCGCGCGCGCGTGCAAATCTAGTGTCGTCGGCAGCTGCATCGTGTTATGACCAACGGCAGCAATGGGAAGCGTCGGACTACCAACGCGCGTCGAGCCGTCGCTCGACTTGACGAGCTTGCGCCCAAGTATACCTTTCTTTAACCGCTTTATATACTTATTCACATCCAGTTATGGCTATCAGCCTCAAGAGTCCGGAGACCGAGCGATTGGCGCGAACGCTCGCTGATGCAACGGGAGAGTCCATCACCGAAGCCATCACCCGCGCCCTCGAAGAACGGTTGCAACGGTTAGACGCCGCCCGATCTTTCTCCCGATACGCAGAACCCATCCAGCGCGTGCAACAACGTATTCGGGAGCGTCCGGTGCTCGACGCCCGTACTGCCGATGCCATCATCGGATACGGCGACGACGGAGCGCCGACATGATCGTGGACACATCGGTCGTGGTGAGCATTGCCACCGAAGAACCCAGTGCCTTGGATTTGCTCCGCAAGTTGCACGAAGCTCCCACACGCCTGATGTCCGTTGCCTCAGCCGTCGAAGCGTGCCTGGTGCTGGTCGGACGGCTGGGCGAGGGCGGTCGCAGCGATCTCGATGCGTTGCTCCGTCATCTCAAGATTGAGTTGGTCCCGGTTGACGCCGAACAGTGCGCGGTGGCGCAGGAAGCGGGCGTTCGTTTCGGGAAAGGGCGTCACGGGGCGGCGCTCAATTTCGGTGATTGCTTCAGTTATGCCCTGGCCGCTGTGCAGAATGATGCGCTGCTCTGCACTGGCAATGATTTTGCGCAAACAGACATCGCGGTCGTGCAATGGTGAGAATAGTGAGAATGGTGAGGCTGCTGCGACGCATCGAACTACGTTCGCGCCCAACGAAGCAACGGTCGCGAGGATTCGGCGGCTGGCCGCCCAGTGGCAGGTGTCTCAGGCCGAGGTGATCAGACGCGTCGTTGCCAGCACCGACGTTACGGAAAAAGCTGACCCGGTTGCGATGCTGGAAACGTTGCACCGCACGGGCGGAGGGTTGCTGGCGGACGAGGCGAAGTCGTACCTCTCGGCGGTTCACGCGGATTGCAAGCGCTGGAGAAGGGAGTGATCTGTCTCGATACCAACTACCTGATCCTGGGCCTTGTGGCCGGAAGCCGCGAAAGCCGGGAGCTGACGGCGTGGATAACGTCAGCGATCAGCGCTCAGATGCCGCGCACGCTACATCGAGTCGCGAAACTGTTCGACCGTCAGCCCGGCGTCACGGACAATCCCACCCATCGTAACGGCATTGACAGGATTGTGACGCGGAATGGTGAGAATACGCTGACCGTCGCAACGATATGTTTGCGTTGGCGTGCAATCTGAAATCCAACTTTTTTCAACACGCGCACGGAATCCAGATGGTTGACGCCGGCGAGCTTTGGCACAGGCTACGCGATCTCGACTTCACGTACGTCGGCATCACGCAACAGTTCGTCGCGCACCGCAAGGAAGTCAACGATGGCGTCGCGAATGTTCGAGAGCGCCTCCGTTTCATTGGCACCCTGCGACCAGCATCCGGGCAAGCCTGGTACCGAGACTGATACGCCTTCGTCGGAACGAGTTAATGCGATTTTGTATCTCATATGGCCTCCGAGTTGCTCTCAGCATATCACACGCTGCCAAACGTGCGAACAGCCCGCTGCTGCGAAGGCACTAAACGTGCAGGTTTATCTGTCGGGGCGCAGCGCACGATTTGCCAATGCGCGGCAGCTGCGGTGCGCCGTTTAGGCATCTACCCCCGCAATCAGGCTTCCAAAACGCCGAGCAATCTCGTCATCGTCGTGGCATGTGCGCGTTCAGTGCAGCGGCGTATCTGTATTCATGTTCCCGCGCACGCGCATCGCCGTCTGCGGTTTGAACAAAACTGCAGTTTCGTTCGCGGTCGCAGTTGTGATCTGACGAAGCGGTGTGATGTCGTCGAGAATCCAGATGCCGCGTGCGTGTGTGCCGACAACCAGATCGTCGTCCTTGATGACCAGGTCACGCACCGACGTCCCGGCCATGTTGAGGCGAAGCGACTGCCAGTGATCGCCATCGTCAAACGAACGACTCGCTGCTGCTCATTCTATCAGCTAATAGCACTGCTGGAATGCCCAGGAACACTCTGCTGACATAGCCAAATCGCATACCGGCAATCGCAACATTTCCACGGGTACGAGGAGCAGCCGTCCCCGCCCAGCGAATATTCGAAATTGCAACTGCGACTGCCGCGCCTGAGCGATCAAAGTAAATCGTGTCGTTGTGTATGATGGTAAATGCACCTCGCCCGTAGTGCGTTTACAGAACAAGCAGCTCGCTATCACCAGATGAATCTTGCTTCCTGCAGTGATTTCAAATGGAGTTGGCCGGGGCAAGTTCAAGACGGCGGTTGCGCATTCGAATGCTTAGAGCTTATCCGTAAATAATGTATTAGGTTGTGCCATCGTCGAGGAGATTCTCGTTTCCAAGGAGCGGCACGATGGCGAAGACACGGCTGGCGTCGTGGGAAGTGTCTGATGCGTTTTGGGCGCGGATCGCGCCGTTGATTCCAGCGCGACCGCCGCGCCCCGCGCGACAACAGTTCGCGCGCAAAGTGGGGGGCGGCCGGAAGCCGAAAGACCCGCGCCTGGTGTTCGCGGGCATTCTGTACGTGCTCCGGACCGGTTGCCAATGGAAGGCGCTGCCGTATGAACGGTTTGGCAGTGCGAGCGCGATTCACAAGCGCTTTCTCGAGTGGGAGAGGGCGGGGGTGTTTCGCGCGCTGTGGCAGGCAGGATTGGCCGAGTATGATGACATGGAGGGCATCGCGTGGCGCTGGCAAAGTTTCGACGGCGCGTTGGTGAAAGCCCCGCTCGCGCAACAGTCGGTCGGAGCGAATCCGACGGACCGGGGAAAAAAATGGGAGCAAACGTATGCGGTTAGTCGACGGGCGTGGCATCCCGCTGTCACTCATCGTGACCGGCGCGACTCGCCATGACGTCAGCCAGTTGGCCGCGACGCTCGACGCCGTCGTGGTCCCGCGACCGCCGGTGACGTCGCGCGTACCGCAGCACTTGTGTGCGGACGCCGGATTCGTCGGTGAACCCGCGCTGCACGAGATGTGCATGCAGGAGTACACGCCGCAGGTACGCCCGCGCGGCGAGGAACGTACGGAGCGCGAGCAAGGCAAGCGCGCCCGGCGCTGGGTGGTGGAAGTCGCGCACTCGTGGTTCAATCGCTTTCGCAAACTGCTGGTGCGCTACGAAAAATTGCCCCGCTCGTATGTCGCGCTCAACATGCTCGCGGCCGCCATCATCACCTTCCGAAACCTTCCGGCAACTAGCAACATTCTTTACGGATAAGCTCTTAGTCTGGCAAGCGAGTGCCAAAGCGAACGCCCCAATCCGCCATTGAGCGTCAGGGGCGACGTAGTCTTCACGTGAGCGTGGGTGGGAGTGTGGTCGTAAAGCGGTATGGGAACCGTTGGCCGAAAGGCTGCCGTACCTGGATAGTCCAGCACTGCCCCACTAACACGACCCCGCGTTACCGCGCCCGCACCACCGGCGGACGCAGAATCTCCACCGTATACCCATCACGCGTCAACAAATCGGTAAGCACCTGTGCCGCATTCTCGTCGGCATGTTTGAGAATTCCCGAAGACGCCGCCGCACTCATCATCTGCACCCTCACCCGACGCTGAATTTCGTCACGATCACCAGTGCGAAACGGATTCCAGAGACCCGCTCGCTCGTCGTACGTCGTTACGTCCAGCACATCAACACTCATCACCTGCGACGGCGGCAATGACACAATGATGCGTTTGGCCACCGAATCGATCTCGACGTTGGTGCCTTTGCCAAGATCGATGCCGGCCGACACGCGCGCCGTCACCACGAGCAACGCGCGTTTGGTGGAACGAAGCTGCGTTTGTTCATCCGTCACCACATCGCGCAGCGTCATCTCGAATGACACGAGTTTGGCAACCTCGCGCAGCCGCTCGACGACGGTTGCCTGCGTGATGACGGGCGGATTGGCGCCACCAAAATCGAACACACCATCCACGCGTTGCTTTGGGTAACTCCTAATCCCACCGCAGCCGCTCGCTTAGCGGCACAACATTGCGATGAGCCGCGTCGTCACTGTTCGGCGGCGCGTAAACTCCATTCAGTTGTTAGCCCGCGTCGACGACCGTCTGCCCGCGGCGGAGCACTTCGCCCAGCTCCGGATATTCGTACCGCATGTCGATGATGCCGGTGCCGATCTCGATGCGCGAAGTCCGTGCGCCGACGGCCGCGAGCAGCGGGAACGGAGACGCGAGCTGGTTCGCGAAGTGATGCACGCGAAAGTACGCGCCGTCTGCGCCAGGTTGTTCGCGGCAACAGCGAGCTCGATTGACTGCTGCAGCACGTCGCGCGCGGACTGCGTTGCCGATTGGCGCGCGGCGCTCCAATGGCCGAAGGACAGAAGCCGATCTTTTGCATGCTACGAAGCTGAGCCCTTCCCACTCGACTCAACTACCGGGCGGGGTGTGAGGTCATTTCTGCTACTTTCCGGGTGGCGCGCATCGCAGCCAATTAGGAGCGAGGTCGTCATAGGGACATGATGCGGAAAACGTGCCAGTCACGTCAAACTGCGAACCTTGATACTCGGCTTTCATGTTGAACGAACCGGAAATCATTTTTGGAGCAACGTTGTCGATGGTCACCTTGCCACTCAGTGCCGGAAAGCCGTAAGCGGCACCCTGGAAAATGCCCCCTGGACCCAGAGAATAGGTTCCAGGCGACAGTTTATTCGACGCGAGTTTCGCGAATGATGTGGTGAGAAACAAGTCATCGATAAAGCCGCTGGCCGGATAGATCGACAGTCCCGTCTCGCCCACAATGAACACCGCGTTACTATTGCGCGCAGCACCAAAGTCGTTTGAGAATGTCACGTTGCCGATGCTCTCGGCCACGGTGTCCACTCGTGCCAGTGACACGCGTGTGACGGAACCGGAACTCAATTCGTCATTGACACCGACGTCTCCGACAAGCGCGTTCTCAGACCACACTCCTCGAAACGTCATGGGGATGGTAGCTCTTGGCGCACGCCGTGTGAGTGTCAGCGTAACATTCTCCCCGCTCACGGTGCCCTGAACCGAGACCGGAAATCCGCGTTCATACCATCCGTGCCCAGTCACATTTCCGTTGGTTTCGGTAAACGCAAACGAAGCATACGAATAGTGTGGCGAGCCCCAATTTCCAGTGAGTGAACGTGCCACTGGAGCAACGGTTCCGCCAGAATCGCCACCGCAAGCCGCGATAAATGTCTGGCACAAGATTGCGATTGGCACCAACGACTTCGTACTTGTTCGGCGTGTTGGCGCGCGACGTGTAGCAAATAGATTCGTCATGGACGTTTCTCGTAGCGATCTTCGAGCACAGCGCCGTTCGCTGCTCACGTCCGCAAAATCAGGACGCCATTCTGGATGATGAGCGAATCACGCGTTGGCGCGGCGATGGTACGCAATGTGTCCTGATACGGGCCAAGCAACAGGTATTGCGAAGTGCCGCGGTACGTTCCGGGCAACGAATACGAAGCGCCGGCAAGCCCCTCATTTCCGGCCGCATCGCGGAGTTGCTCCCGCCGAGTGCGACGATAAAAGACACCATCAGTGAATCTGATCGTATCATAGTCAACTACATAGCCCGGAAGGCGCTGTTGAGAAATCGGCTGATTTGCTACCGTCGTGAGTATGTACGTGCCGTCGCGGATCTCAACCGGATCGCCCGGGCTTTTCCGAAACACCACAGTGCGCATAATCGGTAGCGCCCCGTTCGCGTAGACGTTGTAGAGCGTCAGCTGCAGGACAATGGAATCACCCGCAATGGTGCCGGAATTGACGAGTGAATCGCGGCGCGTGAATTCGATCTGTGTGCCGTTGATGCGATACTTGTCGAAATTCAGTACTGGAAACGCGAGATTGGTCCGAATCACACCGAACGCCCTATTGTCGCCGCGCAACACAAGGTCGCCGCTTCGCACCCAACTTCCGTACGGTGCGAACGCGTCCGCAGCCGGCACGCCCACACCCTGCACGGTGGCGAGACGATAGAGTCCGATCGCCGTGTCGGGTTCTGTCACGCGCTCCGAGCATCCTACCGCCAGCAGCGCCGTCAGCAGGCGAGCAAAGGATAATTTTGTTCGTAACATGCCAACCAGTGTATGCGCGGTTCCATGATGTTACAACTTGTACTCAGCGCCCTGCTGCAATGGGCTGGCTGCTGCAGTACGCGCGTGATGACTGCAAGAGCCGGGGACGCACCTTCAAGGCCCTGCGCCGGAAGTTTGAGGGGGGCGCGTTGCACAAGATGTTTTGGCTTCAGCTGCTATTTCACAATCGCCGCCACCCCCGCCGCCGTCAGCGTTCTGTTCAATGTTGCCAATTCCGTCGTGCTCAACACATTCCACCGCGCGATAACCCGCGCACCTTCGGCACGCGCTGTCGTTATCGCGTTTAGCTGAACCGCTGTCGGACGCACGTCCGCACCTTGCAACAGGTTCATCACCGCACCCAGTGACGTGCTGGCGCCGGATAACGTTTCGACTGGTGTCGCTTCGGGCGCGCCGCCGCGACCAGCGGCACCACCCGCACCACCGCCGCGTCCACCACGTCCCGCACCGGCCGCAGCACCTGCGAGTGAATCAAGTCGGCGATCATACGCGGAAAGCGCTGCCGCGGTCACGCCTGTCACTTGAGGTAACACTTTCGCAATTTGATCTCGCATCGCGCGTGCTTGTTTCGCAGCGTCACGCGTTGTCACGGCCTCGTCGTACGCCGCGCGCGAGAGCGTGTAGATCTGCTGCAGCGCCAACGCTGGTGTCTTCACGCGTGGGTCGGCCTTCACGACGATCGGTTGCGTGTACGCGGTGCCGTTCACGGTCAGGCGCACTGCGTAAACGCCCGGATTTGCCCACGGCGTTGTCGGCTGCTGCATCGTGTTATGACCAATGGCCGCAATGGGAAGATTGGGACCACCCAATCGCGTTGATCCATCAAGCGACTGATAGTGCACATCCCACGTGAATCGATGCATCCCGGCTTTCGCTGACAGGCCCTTGAGATCACGGAACCAGTACAGCGGAATCGTGCTCGTGGCTGTGTCTGGCTTGAACACCGAATCTTCGCTTGAATATTTCCGCAGCACCTTCTGCCCGTCGAGGATCTCCAGCGTGACCGGCGCTGTGGCGTCCGCCTTGAGGTAGTAGTTGATGATCGCGCCTTCCGGCGGATTGGGCGCGGCGGGTTCGTCGGGGGGCAGCGGCGTATCCGTATTCATGTTCCAGCGCACGCGCATCGCCGTCTGCGGTTTGAACAACACCGCTGGTTCGTTCGCGGTCGCAGTTGTGATCTGACGAAGCGGTGTGATGTCGTCCAAAATCCAGACGCCGCGTCCGTGCGTGCCGACAACGAGATCGTCGTCCTTGATGACCAGATCACGC
>Ga0105047_10001877_pt1 | contig 37746 bp, 33 predicted proteins | sample MAT04_FD_78384 | JGI IMG/M metagenome (GOLD analysis project Ga0105047, IMG submission 78384) | Freshwater microbial communities from Lake Fryxell liftoff mats and glacier meltwater in Antarctica - MAT-04 (megahit assembly) | ecosystem: Environmental > Aquatic > Freshwater > Ice > Liftoff...
CACGACCCCCTTTCTCGGTCTGATGTACTATTTCATGCCGAAGGCCTCGGGGAAGCCGATCTTCTCTTACCGGCTCTCGATCCTCCACTTCTGGTCGCTGGTCTTCATCTATATCTGGGCCGGCCCGCACCACCTCCACTACACCGCGCTGCCGGAGTGGGCTTCGACCCTCGGAATGATCTTCTCGGTGATGCTCTGGATGCCGTCGTGGGGCGGCATGATCAACGGGCTCATGACCCTGCGCGGAGCCTGGAACAAGGTCGCCGAGGACGTCGTGCTCAAGTTCTTCGTCGTCGGCATCACGTTCTACGGGATGTCCACGTTCGAGGGCCCGATGCTCTCGATCAAGACCGTCAGCTCGCTCGCCCACTACACCGACTGGATCATCGGACATGTCCACGCCGGCACGCTCGGGTGGAACGGGTTCATGGCCTTCGGCATGTTCTACTGGCTCGCGCCGCGGCTCTTCCAGACCGAGCTGTGGTCCAAGAAGCTGGCCAACGTCCACTTCTGGACGGCGACGATCGGCATCCTCTTCTACATCATCGCGATGTACACCGCCGGGCTCCAGCAAGGCCTGATGTGGCGCGCCTTCGACGAGACCGGGCGCCTCGCCTATCCCGACTTCGTCGAGACCGTCACCCGGATCGTCCCGATGTACTGGGTGCGGCTCTTCGGCGGGCTGCTCTACCTGTCCGGCGCGATCATGTGCGTGGTCAACGTGCTCATGACCCGCGCGCACCGGCCCGCGACCTATCTCGTGCCGGTGATCGAGGCCGCCCCGCTCCTCCCCGACGTCGAGCCGGTGCCTGTGGCCTCGTTCGGTCTGAGATACTTCGTCGACGCCGCCTGGCACCGCGTCTGGGAGCGCCGGCCGCTGCGCTTCGTGGTGCTCGTCGCGGTCGCGGTGATCGTCGCCTCGCTGTTCGAGATCATCCCTGCCTTCCTCATCCGCTCGAACATCCCGACCATCGCCTCGGTAAAGCCATACTCACCGCTGGAGCTGGTGGGCCGCGATGTCTACCTGGCAGAGGGTTGCTACAACTGTCACTCCCAGATGATCCGCCCGATCCGCGCGGAGACCGAGCGCTACGGTGAGTACAGCAAGCCCGGTGAGTCGGTCTACGATCATCCCTTCCAGTGGGGATCGCGCCGCATCGGCCCCGATCTCGCGCGGATCGGCGGCAAGTATCCCAACCTATGGCACGTCAGGCACATGAATGACCCGCGCGAGGTCGTGAGCCAGTCGATCATGCCGCGATACCCGTGGCTCCTCACCGAGGATCTCGACTTCGCTGGCGTGCAGCGGCGCGTCGACGCGATGGCCATGCTCGGCGTGCCGTACGGCGAAGCGATCAACAGCGCCGAGCCGATGGCCCGGGCGCAGGCGGCGCAGGTCGCCGCCGACATCGCGACCCAGGGCGGTCCAGCCGGCCTCGAGGGCAAGAAGATCGTCGCGCTCGTCGCCTATCTCCAGCGGCTCGGACAGGACATCAAGAAGCAACCCAAACCCACCGAAAAGCCGGTGGCCATTCGTGCAGACGAGATTCGTACACACGAGGAGACCCGATGAGCCTCACCGACATCATGAGCCACAGCGGCCTGGTGGTCTACGCCGAGATCGCGCTGGTCATATTCATCAGCATCTTCGCGGCCGTACTGGCCCACGTCGCGAAGCGAACAGACGCGTCGGCCTGGGACCAAGCCAAGAGCTTGCCGCTGGAGGGAGATGAACATGCGACCGCAGAAAGACGCTGAATTCCTCGAACATGACTATGACGGTATCCGGGAGCTCAACAACCCGATGCCGACCTGGTGGACGACGATCTTCTGGGCGACGTCCGTCTTCGCGCTGGCCTACTATCTCTACTATCAGCTCGGCCCGGGACCGTCGATCGCCGCCGAGTACGCCGCCGAGACCGCGGAGGCCGCAGCGATCGCCGCCGCGCGCCCGCCCGAGGTCGTCCCGACCAGCGACGAGGTCTTCGCCGCTTCGCTCAAGGATCCCCTGCTGGTCAAGACGGGCAACCTCAAGTTCGCGCAGCTCTGCGCCGTGTGTCACGGCGAGCGCGGCGAAGGGAAGATCGGCCCCAACCTGACGGACGCGGTGTGGGTCCACGGCGACGGATCGCCCAGATTCCTGTGGAAGTCCGTCGACGAAGGATATCCGGCGCTGGGTATGGTCGCCTGGGGGAAGATTCTCAAGCCGGATGAGCTCAAGGCGGTGGTCGCGTTCGTCGGGAGCATCCGCAACACCTACGTGCCGGGCGGCAAGGCCCCCCAGGGCCCGCGCACACCCGCGGAGGAAGCGGCGCTGACGCAGCCTGCGGTCGCGCCGTGACCATCACCGAGTCCCTCGCCACGATGAACGCGGACGGATCCCGTCACTGGATCAACCCGCGCCCGTCGGCCGGTAAGTATGCGAGCCGCAGGCGGGGCGTGGCGTACGGATTGATCGCGCTGTTCGTGACGCTCCCGTTCCTGCGTATCGGGGGGCAGCCCGTGCTGCTCTTCGATCTCGCCCGGCAGCAGCTGCACGTGGCCGGCGCCACGTTCTACTCGGACGACGTCGTGTTCCTGACGTTGCTCCTCCTGAGCGCCTTCATCGGCGTCTTCTGGATCACCGCGGTGGTCGGCCGCGCCTGGTGCGGGTGGGCCTGCCCGCAGACGGTATACCTCGAGTGGGTCTTCCGGCCGATCGAGCGCGCGCTGAAGAAGAGGCCGAAGATCCTGAAGTACGGAGTGTACGTCGTACTATCCATCGCCCTGTCGCACGTCTTTCTCGGATACTTCGTGCGCATCGAGGAGCTGGCGCGGTGGATCACCGAATCACCGGCCGCGCACCCGGGCGCCTTTGGCCTGGTGATGGGTGTGTCGGGCCTGATCTTCTTCGACTTCGCCTATTTTCGCGAGCAGATGTGCGTGGTGATCTGCCCGTACGCGCGGCTCCAGTCGGCGCTGCTCGACAAGAAGAGCTTGGTCATCGCTTACGACCCAAAGCGCGGCGAGCCCCGCGCCAAGCTCAAGATCCTCGGCCAGGGTGACTGCATCGACTGCCGGGCCTGCGTCACCACGTGCCCGACCGGCATCGACATCCGCGATGGCCTCCAGCTGGAGTGCATCGCTTGCGCCCAGTGCGCCGACGCCTGCGACGCGATCATGACCAAGGTGTCGCGGGCGCCGGGCCTCATCCGCTATGCCACGCAGGAACAGATCGAGGGCACCCCGCCCAGGCGTGGCGTGCGCCCGCGGCTCATCGTCTATCCCGTGCTGCTGGTGCTGTTCGGCTCGGCCTTGGCGTTCAATCTGGGCACCCGGGAAGAGGCGGAGGTCATCATGCTGAGAAAATCGGGAGTCCCTTTCGTCGTCACCTCGGATGGCAACGTCGTCAACGCGCTCCGGATCCGCATCCGAAACCGTGCCGCGGAAGATCGAGACTATCGGCTCACCTCACCGGACGTCACGCTCACCCTCTCCGCGCCCGTCGTTCACGTGCCCAGAGGCGGGCTGGTCACGGTGGACGCGATCGTCGAGGCGCCTCGCGCCGCGTTCGCCGCCGGTGAGCCCAGATATTCGGTCGAGATCACTGACGCGGCCGATCCCACGCGCTTCAGCAAGACCAAGTCCGATCGCATGCTCGGCCCCTCGAGGTCCCCGTGAGCCCCGGCGCGCGCTACATCGGCCTGGTGATCGGCCTGCTCGGATTCAGCGTCGCCGTGTGCATCGCGCTCGCAGTGACCGCGGGCGCGGACCCGAGCCTGGCGGTCGAGCCGGACTATTACAAGAAGGCAATTCACTTCGACGAAATTCGTGCCGAGGAGATGGCGAGCGAGCGGCTCGGCTGGCGATCGAGGCTCGGCTCGCTGAGGGTCGGAGATACGGTGACTTTCAAGATCGAAGACGTGAATGGACGCCCGATCACCGGCCTCGCCGGCACCCTCGAAGCGTTCGCCAACGTGCGCGCGGGATCACCGATCACCGCGGCGGTCGAGGAGATCGGGCCGGGTGAGTATCGGGCGCCGATCATCGTGGCGCGCGCCGGGCGCTGGGAGATCCGCGCGCGCCTGGCGCGGGACGACGAAGTCTTCCGGGAGACCTCGCGCATCGAGGTGGTGAGATGAGCCCCGACGCGATCGCGGTCTGGGTCGGCGTGCTGGGCGCGAGCTTCGCGGGCAGCCCGCACTGCGCAGCCATGTGCGGAGGGTTCGTGACCTTCGCCGCGAGCTCGAAGATGAGCCAGGCCGGATACCACCTCGGACGGCTCGCGACCTACGCGCTCCTCGGTAGCATCGCCGGCGCGATCGGCGGAGGTGTCGAGAGCGCCTCGCGCGCGCTGGGCCTCGGTCAGATCGCGCCGCTCGTCGCGGGGGCGCTCATGGTGGCGTTCGGGATCGCGTCGCTGGTGCGCTCTCCGACCGCGCACTTTCGCCTGCCCTTCACCCAGGCGCTCGCGAGGATCATCCTCCGCCTCGAGCGCGCGCCCCGGCACGCGCGCGCGTTCGTGGTCGGCCTGTCCACCACGCTCATCCCGTGCGGCTGGCTCTACGCGTTCGCGATCGCCGCCGGCGGTACTCAGAGCGCGGCCAAGGGGGCGCTGCTGATGGCGGTGTTCTGGCTCGGAACCGTGCCCGTGCTTGCCGGGATGGGCCTCCTCATGAAGCGGCTGTGGCGCCCGCTCGAGCGCTACCGGCCGAAGATCAGCGCGATCGCGCTGGTCGTGCTCGGTCTCCTCTCGATCGCCGGCCGAATGCCCACCCCCGCGAGCTCGATCTCGAGCGCGAGCACCACCGCGAACTCGATCTCGAAGGAGCCCATCTGCCATGGTCGCGGTTCATCCGATCTCTGATCCGCGCTGCGCGCACTGCCACAACGAGGTCCCTTCGGGCTCGGTGTTCTGCTGCGCGGGCTGCGCGACGGTCTACGAGGTCCTGAAGGCCAAAGGCCTCGGCCGATACTATGACCTGCGGGGTGACATCCCGATCTCACCGGCGAAGACCACCCAGCGAGACTATCTGGACTTCGACGACACGGCGTTCCGGGACAAGTACACGCTTCCGCGCGCACCGGGGCGCCAGCACGTCGATCTGTACCTGGAGGGCGTTCACTGCGCCGCCTGCCTGTGGCTCGTGGAGAAGGTGCTGAAGGACGAGCCGGGGGTCATCGACGCGCGCCTCGATCTGGGTAAGTCCACCGTCGCGATCGACTGGGACCCCGCGCGCACCGAGCTCTCCACGCTCGGCCGCGATCTCGATCGGCTGGGATATCCGCCCTACCCCGCCGCGAGCACCGACCGGCGCGCGGCCCGAAAGCGCGAGGATCGCAAGCTGCTGGTGCGCATCGCGGTCGCCGGCGCGTGCTTCGGCAACGCCATGCTGATGGCGCTCGCGCTCTACGGTGGCCTCTTCGCCGGCATCGAGGCCGAGTTCTCCCAGCTCTTCCGGTGGGGCAGCCTGCTCGTCGCCATACCCACACTCTTATACAGCGCAACTCCCTTTTATCGCGGCGCGATCGGCAGCATCCGCGCGCGCGTCCCGCACATGGACCTCCCTATCGCGGTCGGCCTGACGCTCGGGAGCCTCGCCGGATTGGTGAATACCGTCCGCGGAGATGGCGAGATCTACTTCGACTCGCTCACCGCGCTGGTCTTCTTGCTGCTGTCGGGCCGCTGGCTCCAGGCCAAGGAGCAGCGCCGCGCGACGGACGCCGCCGAGCTCCTGTACTCACTCGCGCCCGCGACCGCGCGGCTCGCCGACGGACGAGAGGTCCCCGCCGAGAACGTCCAGCCGGGCACGCTCCTCGAGGTGCGCCCGAGCGAGGTCATCCCGGCCGACGGTGTGATCACCCAGGGCGCGTCGAGCCTCGATCTATCGATCCTCACCGGTGAGTCACGTCCGGTCGAGGTCGAGCTCGGCGCGAGCGTCTCCGCCGGGACGCTCAATCTCACCCACGCGATCATCATTCGCGCGGAGAAGAGCGGCTCCAGCTCGCGCATGGGGCGCCTCCTCGCGCTGGTCGAGGAGGCCGCAGAGCACCGCGCGCCGATCGTGCTCGAGGCCGACAAGCTGGCGGCCAGGTTCGTGGTGCGGGTGCTCGTGCTCGCGGCGATCACGCTCGTTGTATGGCTCTTCGTAGATCCCGCTCACGCGGTCGATCACACCATCGCGCTCCTGGTCGTCTCCTGCCCCTGCGCGCTCGCGCTGGCCACGCCGCTCGCCGTGAGCGCCGCGATCGGTCAGGCCGCGCGCGCCGGCATCTTCATCAAGGGCGGCGACACGCTCGAGCGCCTGGCCCGCCCCGCCGAGGTCTGGTTCGACAAGACCGGGACCCTCACCGAAGGCGCGCAGGAGGTCGTCGACGAGCGGGGCGAGGCGCTCGCAGGAGCGGCGCTGGCGCGCGCGACGCAGCACCCGGTCTCGCGCGCGATCGCCCGGAAGTATCCGCGCGCCACCGCACCGAGCGACGCGAAGCAGACCCTCGGCGGCGGCGTGGAGGGGACCATCGAGGGGACCCGCTACGCGCTCGGATCGCCCCACTTCATCCTCGATACCAAGGGCGCGCGGATCGAAGGCGCGCTCGACGACGCGCGGCAAGAGTGGGCCCGCCGCGGTCTCACGCCGGTGCTGGTCGCCGATCTCGACGCGCGCGTGGTCATCGGGGCCTTCGCGGTCGCGGACACGACCCGCCCCGACGCCGCCGCCTCGATCGCGCGGCTCCGCGCGCTCGGCTACTCACCCGGCATACTATCCGGCGACGACCCGCTGGTCGTCGCCGAGATCGGCCGCGAGGTCGGCATCACCCGCGCGCGCGGCGGCGTGAGCCCGGAGGCCAAGCTGGCCACCATCGCCGCGTCGCGCGGCCCGGTGATCATGATCGGCGACGGCGCCAACGACGCCGCGGCGCTGTCTCGCGCCGACGTCGGGATCGCGGTCTTCGGCGGAACCGAGGCCAGCCTGGGCGCAGCGCACGTCTTCCTCCGCCGGCCAGGCCTCGCGCCGGTGGTCGACGCGTTCGAAGGATCGCGCCGCGCGCTCCGGGTCATCCGCCGCAACATGCGCCTGTCGCTGGTCTACAACCTGGTCGGCGTGACCCTGGCGGCGCTCGGGCTGATCGGCCCGCTCGGAGCGGCGATCCTGATGCCGCTCAGCTCGCTCACCGTCGTGATCTCGTCTTACCGCTCGCGCATGTTCCGAAGGAGCCCGTGAAATGTCCGTCCTCTATGTGTTGCTCCCCGTCGCCGTCCTGTTCGCCGCGGGCTTCGTCGGCGCGTTCGTGTGGGCCGTCTCGGGCGGCCAGCTCGACGACCTCGAGACACCCCAGCACCGCGTCATCCTCGACGACGACGGGCCTTCGCCGCGCGGGTGAGCGCGGCCTCGTTACCGTCCGGTGACGCTGCGGTCCCTTTCGGTGACGCGATCCGCGCGAGGTGACCACCCCTCGCCTGGGGTGACCTGGCCCGACGAGTGCACCGTCGGATTCGCATGAGAATCCTTTTGCCCGTCGATGGCAGCCCGTTCAGCAGGCTCGCCACCGACTTCGTCTGCGGGCGCTTGTCGTCGATGCCGGACAGGCACCTCGTCGACCTCATGTACGTCCAGCCTCCGCTCCCGCTCGTGGCCCGGCGCGCCGTGAGCGCCAAGACGCGGTCGCTCTTGTACTCGACCGCGGGCGCAAAGGTCATGGAGCCGCTGGCCCGCGCGCTGAACGACGTGGGCGCGAGAGTGCGAATGCGGGGCGAGGTCGGTGTGCCGGCGCCCCGCATCGCGTCGCGCGCCCACGCGATCGGCGCCGATCTCATCGTGATGGGCTCGCATGGTCGAACGGCGCTGCGCGCGCTGGTGCTCGGCTCGGTCACGCAAGCGGTCCTCGCCCTCACCTCGACGCCGCTGTTGATCCTGCGTGGAAAGAGCGTGGGCGCGCGCCGCCGGCTGCGCGTCGGCGTGGCGGTCGACGGCAGCAGGGCGAGCAAGGCCGCGCTCGCCACGGTGCTCGCGCACGAGCTCCTGCTCGGGCGGCTGGCCGCGCTGTCCCTCATCCACGTCCAGCCACCGCCGCAGGTGTTCATGGATCCGCTGCTCGGCATCGCGATCCCGGCCGTGCCCGGGCCCGATCCCGCGGCGGTCGAAGCGATCATGGCCCCGATGCGCAAGATGGTCTTGCGGGCGGGGCTCTCGGGCGACGAGGTCGTGCTCACCGGGCGACCGGATGAGGAGCTCCCCGCCTACGCGAAGAAGAACCTCGACCTGCTGGCGCTCGGAGCGACCGGGCGATCGCGGCTCTCTCGCGTGTTCCTCGGCTCGGTCACCGCGCGGATCGCGGCGCGCTGCGAGGTGCCGCTGCTCGTCGTCCACGCTCCAGCGTGAGCCTGGATCGACGCTTGGCGACGCCCCGCGTGAAGCGGCCTGCGCCTTGCAACTGTTGAACGCGTGAGACTTCCCAGGATCATCCTCGCCGCCACCGACTTCTCCCCGCTCGCCGCGGTCGCGGTCGAGTCCGCCTTCGCTCTCGCGCGCCGGACGAACGCGCGCGTTCATGTCGTCCACGTCCTCAGCCCGGTGGTGCCCGCGTACCCGCCGGAGATGGGCGGGCTCATGGCCGAGCAGGTCTTCGAAGCTCGGCGCGCCGAGGCGACGACGAAGCTCGACGCGATCGGCGAGACAGGAGTCGAGACGACGCGCGAGCTCCGCTTCGGATCGCCTGCCAAGGAGCTGCTGGCCGCCGCGTCCAGTGTCCACGCGGACCTGCTGGTGATCGCGACGCACGGACACGGGCTCGCCGCTCGCATCCTCCTCGGCAGCGTCGCGGCCTCGCTGATCCGAACGTCGACCGTCCCCGTGCTCGTCGTCGGCGCGGCGCGTACGACGCACGATCTCGACACCGTCGTGGCCGCGGTCGATCTCTCTGCCGTGTCGAAGCAGGTCGTCGATGCGGCGCGCAGCTTCGTCGCGACAGACGGAGAGCTCGACGTGGTGGCCTTCGTAGCCCGCCCCGAGAGCGCGTGGCTACGCCAGCGCTACGAGAGCGAGCTCGCGGCGCTGGTGCCGAAGACCGTCGGCCCGGAGACGCACCTCCAGGTGCTCGAGCGCGACTCCGCTGCGGACGGCATCATCGAGGTCGCCGAATCGCTCGAGGCGGACATGGTGGTGCTGGGAACGAGCGGTCACAGCGCCTGGCAGCGGGCCTTTCTGGGGTCGACGGCGACCCGCGTGCTGGCGAAGGCGCCTTGCCCGGTGCTCGTGATCCCGGTGGGCTGAGCGTTTGCGCTCTAGACTCCGAGATCGCACGCCATCGCGGCGGCGAGGTCGATCGCCGGCGCGCGCCGCGCGATCGCCTCTTCGAGCCGTCGATCGAGGCCGTAGACGTCGTCGTAGAGTGTGACCCGACCCGCCCGAACCTCCGCGGTCCAGTACCCGATCACCAGCTCCGCCGGTCGGTCGAGCTTCACCGTTCGCGTCCGATTCGAAGCGATCGCAGCGTCGAAGGCCTTCTTGGTCCAGCCCTGATCCGAGAGCAGGGCGAGCGCGAGCCCGCTGGGGTCCTCGAGGCGCACGCAGCCCGAGCTGAACATGCGCTCTGATCGCGCGAAGAGCTCGGGCGCGGAGGTGTCGTGGAGCAGCACGCCGTGCGGGTTCGGCGCCTCGAGCTTCACCCGGCCGAGCGCGTTCCACGGGCCGGGATCCTGGCGGAAGCGGTACGGCAGCCCAACCAGGCTCTTCCAGTCGATCGACTCGGGATCGACCAGCTGATCGCCCGCGAGCACGCGCATGTGCTTGTCCGTGAAGTAGCGAGCGTTCTTCCGTGCCAGCGGCAAGATGTCTTCGACCGCGTTCCGGCGTGGCACCGACCAGTACGGGTTGAACACCACCCGCTCGATGCGCGCGCCGAACAGCGGCGTGGGACGATCGCGCCGGCCGACGATGACGCGCATCGAGGTCGTCTCCTCGCCGTCGTGCATGATCTCGGCGGTGAACGAGGGCACGTTGACCTCGATCCGGCGCATGCCAGCGTGGTGCGGCGTCACAGGGCTGCGGGCGCGCTCGAGGTTGATCGCGACTCGAGCGGCGACGGTCGAGCTCAGCGTCTCCGATCGGAGCGCCGACCAGAGCGAGGCGAACCGCTCGCCCTTGGGCGCGATCGTCTGCAGGACACCGAGCGCGTCGTCGCCGCGGGCGAGGGCGTCGAGCGCAGCACCGATCGCCGGATCGTCGGGCGCAGGTGCCGTCCGGCCGAAGCGAAAGTCGGCCGCATAGCGGCTGATCACACGAGTGAGCGCCACCTCGCGCGCCGGCCCGTCGAGCGCGTCCACCGCGTAGTCGCTCCCGGAGAGGCCGTCCCGATCCGCGCGCGCGAGGACCTCGGCGAGACGCGCGCCCGCGGGTGTCGCGCCGCCCGCGCAGTCGATCCACGCCGCCTCGTTGGCGCGCTTGGCGTAGAACAGGCGGCAGTCCGCCCCGCACGCGAAGCTGAGGTCGCGGATCGCGTCGCGATCGCACGCGCTCGTCAGGACCAGGAGCAGCGCGGCGATCATGAGGGCTTGTGCGCCTTGAAGTTGTTCTCGGGGTTCATGGTCGTACTTCTCTCGTTCAGCTCGAGTGCGTGTCGCCGAGGCTTGCATGCCGTGGGCCGCACGCCGCCCGCCGTCGGTCGGGCAGCGGGTCACCGTCTGGTTGCCGCTGTCACCGCGCGGTAACGTCGGCCGACCGGTGCTCAGGCGCGGGCCGCGTGTTGTACTCGAGCGACTCGACCCGAAAGCGAGCATAGGTCCAGGTCCGCCCGTCGGCCTCGCGCCAGATCGCTTCGGCCAGCGACGCGACCCGCGCGGCCCCGAGGTCGCGGTGCTCGCGAACGGGCGTGGTCCAGCGGAGCTTCGCGTACGTCTTGCCGTCAGCGGACTGATAGCGATCGTCGGACCAGAACTCCGCCAGGTCGCCCGCCTCGTCGAACGTCAGCGTCGCGTGGATCCCGCGGAACACCGCCCCCACCGTGCGCGGGTCGATCGTCTCCCAGACGATCGGCGCGTCGACGAGCGTCGCCGGCGCGAGCAACCACATATCGTTGAACAGCGTGACGGTCTCGCCCTGATCCATCTCCGGTCCGCGCGCGTCGACGACGTCGGCGAGGCCCGCGACGCGAACCACCATCGTCGCCGTCCCGCCGGCGTAGACGTGCAGCGCCGCGAATGGCAGCCCGGAGCGCTTGGCCTCCATGTAGAACAGGCGCGCGGGCTCCTCGAAGAAGCTCCGCTGCTGGGCCTGGATCGGCATCCAGGCCGCATCGGCGCTCGTCCGCATCTCGCCGCTGAACCGCGCGCTCAGGTCCATCACCCGCGGTTTGCCGACCACGCCCGCGCGGCGAAGGTACGCGCCAACCAGCGGCGGGAGCTGCGCGAGGTCCGACTCCTCGACCACCGAAGAGGCGGCGATCGCTCGCGTCATCCGCGCGCTCGTCTCGGCGTCGTACAGCGCGCGCAGGGTGGGGCGCTCTCTGATCGCGAGGCCGAGCGCGACGAGCAGGACCAGGTTGACCAGCGCGCCGACCTTGGCGTCCGACCACGCCGCCACGATGACGATGGTCGACACGAGGAGCGCGGGACCGAGCGCGATCATCCAGGCCTGCGATCCCGCGATGACCAGGATCGCGCACCCGACCAGCGCCAGCGCCGCGATCAGCCAGAGCACCCCGAGCGGCCAGGCGATCGGCCTCATCTCGGTCAGCGCGCCCGGTGAGAACGCTTTGACCACGCCGAGCAGGTGTATTCCGCCATGGAGCACGAGGACCACGGCCAGGATGATCCGCAGCATGAGCACCCCCGCTATCACAGCTGCGCTTTCCGCAAGCCGTGTGCCGCGAGCTTCGATCGCGCGTCTCGAGGCCGACGTTACCGCTGGGTGACGCGCGGTCGCCGTCGTGGAGCGGCCGGCTGGTGCGGGTTCGAGCGCTCGTGCGGCACGCGCGCTGCAGCTCGGTGTGGCATGCTCGCAGCCAACGCGACCATCGCGCGTACGCCCCTCACCCGGTTGCTGTCGCCGCGGCCGAGCGCTGCGCGATGAGCTCCGAGCTCTTCCGTGCGCTGCTCGAGGCCGCTCCGGACGCGTTTGTGATCGCGGAGGAGGACGGCCGGATCATGCTGGTCAACGGCCAGGCCGAGCGCATGTTCGGCTACGCCACCGGCGAGCTCGTCGGCCGCGCGATCGAGGATCTCGTCCCGGTGGGCGCGCGCGAGCGGCACGCGGCTCACCGCGATCGATTCGCCGCGGACCCGCGGGCTCGCGCGATGGGATCGCAGCTCGATCTGCGGGCGGTGCGCAAGGACGGCGCTGAGTTCGCGATCGAGATCAGCCTCAGCGTCCTGCGCACCGACGCGTCGCGACTGGTGCTCGCGGCGATCCGCGACGTCACCGAGCGCAAGCGCCTCGAGCAGCGCCTGGCGCTGTCGGAGCGCCTGGCCTCCATCGGCGGCATGGCCGCAGGCCTCGCGCACGAGATCAACAACCCGCTCGCCGCCATCCTGGCGAACGTGGAGTTCTCCGCGCGCGAGGCGGTCGAGATCGCGTCCAGCTCCGCGGACCGCGCCGAGCTCGGCCGCCGCATCCGGGAGATGTCCGGCGCGCTCGCGGACGCGCACGAGGCGGGGACCCGGGTCCAGCGCCTGATCCACGAGCTCAAGAGCTTCGCGCGCGTCGAAGTGCTCCCGACCCGACCGATCGTGCTCTCGCGCGCCCTCGAGGGTGCGGCGAAGCTGGTCGATCATCAGCTCGAGGGGCGCGCGCGTCTGGTGATCGAAGATCGCGGCGCTCCGCCCGTCGACGCGAACGAGGATCGCCTGATCCAGGTGTTCGTGAACCTGCTGGTCAACGCTATCCAGGCGTTCGGCCCGGGGAGCACCAACGAGATACGCGTGATGACGACCTCCGAGCTGGGTGCTGCGCTGGTCGAGGTCCGCGACAACGGGCCGGGCATCGCGCCCGCCGATCTCGGCAAGATCTTCGAGCCCTTCTTCACCACCAAGCAGGCCGGCACCGGGCTCGGGCTCGCGATCTGTCGCGCGATCCTCGCTTCGATGGGCGGAACGATCACCGCGTCGAGCGTCGTCGGGGGAGGCACGACCTTTCAGATCAGGCTCCCCGAGGCCCGCGGCACGGCGCCCCCTCGCCCGTCGGAGCGGGATCGCGTCGGTCCCACCCGTCGCGGCCGCGTGCTCGTGGTCGACGACCAGCCAGCGGTCGCGCGGGCGCTCGCACGGCTGCTCCGCGATGAGCACGACGTGGTGTTCGAGACCGATCCGACGCTCGCCCTCGCGCTCATCGAGCGGACCCCGTACGACGTCATCTTTTGCGACCTGATGATGCCTCGGATGAGGGGCATCGAGCTCTTCAAGGCGGTCCGCGCGCGCGACCCTCGGGCAGCGGGCGCGTTCGTGTTCACCACCGGTGGCGTCCCGTCGCCCGACGATGCGACGTTCCTCTCCGGTATCCCCAATGCGCTGATCACCAAGCCCTTCTCCACCGAACGGCTCCACGAGGTCGTGGCCAGTCGCCTGTGACGCTCGGATGGATCAGACCCACGGCAGGTCGTCCGCGCCTTTCGCCAGCTCGTCGGGCCTCACCGGGCGCCCAAGCCGGCGCTCGATCACCTCGCCCAGACCCACCCGGTTCAGCGCGCCGTAGAACCAGCGGTGAAACTGATCGTGCATCTGGTCGACGCTCTTCGCGCTGTTCCTGCTGATGGTGAGGCTCGGTCGCAGGTACGACGCCGGAGGAATGCCGGCCTCGAACTCGTCGAAGTCGAGATCGCACTCGGCGAACACCGCGCGATACTCCTCGGAGCGCGTCATCTTCCAGATGTTGCGATCGAGCCACACGCCGTACTGGATCAGCTCCTCCCGCTCCTCGGCGCTCATCTCCTCGAGCCCACGCGCGATGTACTGCACTCCGAACGCGACGTGCTGTGACTCGTCGAGCTCGATGTTGCGCACCACCTCGCGAAAGACCGGATCGTCCACGAAGAGCAGGTGCTGGCGAAACGACAGGAGCGCCCGCCCTTCCAGGAAGAGCTGGAGCCCGAGGACCTGCTTGGCCCAGAGGCGACAGTTGATCAGCTGCTCGAAGGTCTGCTTCAGCACCGGGCCGATGGGATAGATCGGGCCGACGCGCCCCACGAGCTTGCGCACCGCCTCGACGTGACGTGCCTCGTCTCGCGCCTGCACGGACGCGTAGATCTTGGCGTCGAGATCGTCGACACAGCTCACCAGCTGGGAGGCCAGCATCATCGCCACCTGCTCGCCGTGCAGTATCTGCGAGAAATCGAAGGCGACGAACTGCCGCGCGAGCTGCTCCTGCTTCTTCGCGGAGAGCTGGCGCACGAGGCTGCTGCGATTGGCGCCCTGCCACTCCAGGATCCGCCCATAGTCTCCTCGGCCGACGTCGCGCGCCCAGTCGACGTCGCCGACGCGCCACTGCGTCTTCTCCGAGGTCTGCAGGATGCGCCGCAGCGCGGGCACGTGCGCGTCGTAGTCCAGGCTCAGCGCGTAGCTCATCGCAAGTATCCGGTGGTCTCGCCAATGAACCTGAGCACGTCCATCGACGAGACGATCCCGATGACCTTGCCGTCATCCGACAGCACCACGACGCGATGCACCGCCTCGAAGGCCATGAGCGCGGCGGCCTGGGCGACGGTCGCGGTCTCCGGCAAGGAGACCTCGAGGCCGGTCATGATGTCGATGACCCGCTTGCCGCGGCGCTCGTGCATGGCGCGCAGGACGTCGGTCTTGCTGACCACCCCGAGCGCGCGGCCCTCGTCGTCCACGACCGGGGCCCCGCTGATGTCGTGATCCAGCAGTATTCGGGTGACGTCCTCGATCAGCGAGGTCGAGGCCACGCACCACACGTCGCGCGTCATGACCGCGCCGATCGGGACCTTGCCGTCGACCGCGTCCGCGCTCCTCAGCGGGGGAGATGCGCCCGCGTAGCAAGAGACCTCGTAGCGCGACCTCTTCGGGTCCAGGCTGACGCTCGCCAGCCGCTCGCAGCCAAAGCACGCGTCGGCGTCCACGAAGCGACCCTGCCGCGGGCAAGCGACGGAGTGCCGCTCGCGCACGTGACCGCCGGGATAGTGCGTCGTCGTGGTGTGGACGGGGATCGGGCGCGGGAGATCGGAGCGCATGGCGCGGAGAACAAGCACGAGACGTGCCTCGATCGCCCGATGTGGACCCTGTCGATGCAGCGGCGCCGAGACGACACCGTTCGGTGACGCGGGGTTACCTGCGCGTGACGCGTGCGCGCCTGGGCCGCCGGGCGCGAGTGGCACGGGGCACGCATGGTCGATGATCATGAGGAAGACCTTCGCCGCTCTGGCTGCCGTGGTCGGCTGCGCCGCGTTCGCCGCGGGCACCTGGGCTGTGCTCGCCGAGGACGAGCCCGAGGGGCCGGTGGAGATCGCGTGGGGCGAGGAGCTTTGCGCCCGCTGTCACATGCCGATCAGCGTCGCGAGCTTCGCCACGCAGGTGCAGCTCGAGGACGGCGTGGTCCTCGACTTCGACGACCCGGGCTGCATGCTCTCGTGGCTCGCCCGGAACGAGGCCCCGGTGAACCGCATCTGGCTCCACCACGCGACGCGCGACCAGTGGCTGCTCGCCGCCGACGCCGGGTTCATCTGGTGGGACGTGACGCCGCGCGGCTTCGGCCTCGCGGTCGTGGGCGCGAGCGAGCCGAACGCGATGGGCTGGGACGCGGCGGCCTCGCACCTCGCGACCCGCGGCCGCACGGGACAGGACGACTGAGCATTGAGTCTGACGGCCGTGCTACGCTCGGCGCGATGAACGTCGCGATCGTGGCTCTCCTCCTCGCGCTCCCGGCGGCTCATGATCCGTTCGAGGCGCGAGCCGACGCCATCTGCGCGCGCGATCAGGATCTCGATCATGGCGCGCTCGTGCTCGCGCTGAAGGCCTTCGATCGGGCTCGGCGCGCCGGCGAGATCAAGCGCGACGTCCTCACGCTCATCGACTATTCCCGCCCGTCGCGTGAGCCGCGCCTCTGGGTGATCGATCTGGCGCGGGACGCGATCCTCTTTCGCGAGCTGGTGGCGCACGGCAAGAACAGCGGAGGGGATCGCGCGACCTCCTTCTCGAACACGCCGGGGAGCTTGAAGTCGAGCCTGGGCCTGTTCGTCACGCGCGGGACCTATCAGGGCGAGCACGGCTATTCCATGCGGCTCAAGGGCCTGCAGCCGGGGATCAACGATCAGGCCGAGTCGCGCGCGATCGTGATCCACGGCGCCGAGTACGTCCGCCCCGACATCGTCGGCGAGCTCGGCCGCCTGGGGCGGAGCTGGGGCTGCCCGGCCTTACCCACGCGCGTAGCGAGCGACATCATCGATCACACCAAGGGCGGGACCGCGGTGTTCGCGTACTATCCCGACCCGTCCTTGATCGCGTCGATCCGCTGATCTCGCCCTTCATGATGTGGACGTCTTGTTCATGCCGCCCTCCGCGGTACCGGGCCTCATGGCACGCGCTGTGCTCTCCAGAGCGGTCATGACCATCCCCGTGCCGACGATGAGCGCGCTGATCAACGCGCGCGCCCGCGGCAGGCTGTATCCGCTGGTCGGCGCTGCGCTCGCGCTCGGGGCGCCGCTCGGTCTGCTCGCGCTCGAGGCGATGAGCGGCGACACCATGGTCGCGGACGGGCTGACCTACGCGTACGTCACCATCTCCACCGTCGTCGCGTTCGTGCTCCTCGGCGTGGTCCTCGGGCGCAGCGCCGATCGCCTCGCCGCGATGGCGACCACCGACCTCCTCACCGGCCTGGCGAACCGCGGACACTTCACCGCGACGCTCGCGCGGGAGCTCCGCAGGGCAGAGCGATACGCGACACCGCTCGCGATCCTGATGATCGACGTCGATCACCTCAAGCGGATCAACGACGCGGGCGGGCATCGGGCGGGGGACCAGGCCCTCGCGCGGATCGGCGCGTCGATCCGGGAGAGCGTCCGCGCCACCGACATCCCCGCGCGCTACGGGGGCGATGAGTTCGCGGTGCTCTTGCCTCACACCGCGGCCGCGGATGCAGCGGTCCTCGCGGAGCGGATCCGCGCGCGGGCGCACCTCCTGATCGGCGACATCCCGCTGTCGGTCTCGATCGGGATCGCGGATACGGACGACGGCGGCGCGAGCGCCCTGGTCTCGCGCGCGGACGCCGCGCTGTATGCCTCGAAGGCCACCGGGCGCGATCGGATCAGCGTCGCCCCGAAGCCGGCTGCCGAGTAACGCTCCCCCGAAGTATTCATGACCGCGTCCGGCCCCGCGCCCCTCTGTCACCGCCGGGTAACGTCAGGTTCGACGCCGCTCCCGGCAGCTCGGTAGACACGCGCCGCACGCGCGTGGCCCGCGAGGTGCACCGAGAGCGCTCCATGAGACGATTCATCTCGCTCCTGGTGGCGGCCGCCGCGGCCGCAGGGTGCGCGACGCCGGGCGATGAGATCCGCGCGCATACTTATCCGGCTGGCTTCGAGTACATCACGCGCAAGGACGTGAAGACGGTGATGGCCGAGCTCGCGCGGGTCGCGGGCGAGCTCGACGCGACCCTGAGCACCAGCGCGCCAGTGGATCCGGCGAGGGTCCTGCTGATCCTCGATCAGCTCGATCGCGCCGCGGACTCGATCGACGCGGGCGGCGTCTCGACCAACCACCCCATGCTGGGCGCCAACATGGCTCGCTTCCGCTTCAACCTGCAGAGCGCCCGCGCGGGGGCGGCGGCAGCGCCCCCCAACTATTACCTCGCCGGGTCGGTCATCGGGTCATGCAGATACTGCCATCAATGACAGATCTCCGTTAGGGCAGGGGCGCCTCGGCCCACAGCGCGCCGCGGAGATCTCCGAGCGCGTAGCCCAGGGCGCGATCCGCGGGATACGTCGTCTTCAGGACCGCGCTCACCTCGGGCGCGATCGAGGCGGGGTCCCCGTGACACGCGAGGCAGAGCGCTTCGATCGCGATCGGCTTCAACACCCGCGCCACGCGACCGGTGGCGGTGTCCACGACGGTGCTCGTCCCGGTCAGTCCTTCGGCCTTGCGCTCACCCTGCGCCGAGAGCCACGCGCCGACCCACTCCGGAGGTACGTTGCCGGGACTCCGCGGACGCAGCGAAGCGCGGCCCACCGAGACGCCGGTCTCACCGCGCACGCGCGCGGCGATCGACGGAGCCTCATCGGCGCAGACGCGCACCGCGCTCGGAGGTCCACCTTGGCCCATCGCCTCGACGAGGCGGGCCTTCAGCGCACCGCCGAGCTTCTTGGCCGCGGCGTCGGCGCGCGCGATCGGATCGGGCGCGGCGACGGCGGCGCGGGTGGAGGTCTCTGCTCTAGCGGCGGGCGGTGTGTGCGTCGGCGCTTCACGCTGCTGGCAGGCCACGGTCCACAGGAGAGATCCGACCAGATAGATACGTGAAGAAGCCCGGCTCACCATGGCTCGCTCCTATATCACGCGCGCCCCCGCAGAAGTGTTGCCGGCCTCCGCGCCTCGTTCCAGACTGGTCACGCCTCCGCGGCGCGTTCGACGCGACCGTGGTCCGCGCCGATCCGCGGATCGACGCGCCGAACGACCTGCCGATGCTCGACCACCTCGTGAGCTGCGAGGACCGCGATCCGATCGAGGAGACCGCGCTCATCCGCGACCACGCGGGGGCGACGCACGACGGAGACCGCGCGCTCGTGCGCGTGCTCCACGACGAGCCGTTCTCCCAGCCCGAGGTGATCGCGGGGCTGGCAGAGAGCGTGGAGCAGCTCCGCGAGATCGAGCATGCGCGGGTGATGAAGCCGCGCTGGCTCGGGTCGCTCGCCGGACACACCACGCTGGTGTGGTCGTGGCCCGACGGCGCGACGCTCGAGGCGCTCGTGACGGAGCGGGACGACGTGCCGCCGCTGACCCGAAGGAGATGGCGAGCGCGCTGGAGGTGGTCGACTTCGTCGCCGTCCCCCAACCAATACCTCGCGGGCTTCATAGCGAGCCCGTCAGCGTCCCCTGCGCCACGAACCCCGGAGAGATCGCCGCCCCGAAAGGATCGAACAGCGTCGCGTGCGCGATCGTCAGCAGCCGCACGTCGAGCCAGTCGGTGAGCGCAAACGCGCCGCGCAGATAGACGCCGAGCTCCTGGCGCCACGCGTCGGCAAGATCGTCGTGGTCGAAGTACGCCGACACGCGGGCCTGGACGCGGACGCGCTCGCTCGGGGTCACTGTCGATTGCAGGTACACCGAGCGGCCCGACGACCAACCGAAGCTCTCCTGATATCCGACCAGGAGTCCGCCCCCCGTCCCGAAGAGCGCAGGCAGCGACAGCTCGGGGCCGGCGAACGCGCGCTGCACGCGCTCTGCTCCGAACACCTCTCCGAACCCTCCGCGAATCGCGACCATCCACGACCCCGCGTCACCGAGATTGGCCTCGGCGAAGACGTGCCGGGTGTCCTGGGGAGCCCAGGTGCCAGAGAGGCTCGCCGCGTCGAGATCATAGTCCGGCAGGGACGTCTGCCGTCGCTCGCGAAAGGACGCGCGCAGCTCGAGATGTCGAGGCAGCGGCTCACTCATCGCGTCGACGGTCACGCTCACCAGGTGCGCGCCGCCCCCGTCACCGGTCAGGACCCCGACGCGTCCGCCGCCATGCAGAGTGATGATCGAAGGCACGTCGATGACCGCGGAGACCTCGGCGTCGATGATCGTCGGGCTGTCGCGGGCGCCCAGAAGCGCGAGCCGCCCCTCGTGCGACAGCGTCGTCGAGCCGAGCGCGTGTCGCGCGCGCCAGTACGCGCCCCCGCTGTACCGCGCCGTGCTCGGCGCGAGGCTGATCGCGTCGGGCAAGAGCCCCGCGAACCCACCGAGCTCCACCTCATCGTCCGCGAGCCGCAGGCCGGCCACGCCGCCGTCGAAGATCCGCAGCCCGAGCACCCGATAGCTCCCCACCCTCCCCACCGCGAAGGAATAGCCACCCTCGCGCGGCCGCGCGCCGATCGACGCGTCCAGCACGTACAGCTCGGCCGGGACGTCGACGCGAAAGCGCGTGTCCTTGCTGCGGGTCGGCCGGGCTCGCGCGCGCACGTGCAGGCTCCCCTCGAGGGGCCCGATCGCGAGCGGCAAGTGGCTGACCCAGGCCTCGACCTCGGCCGCGTTGTACGCCGCGCTGCTCCCGTCGCGCGCGGAGAACGCGTAGGAGAGTGAAGCGCCGCCGCGGATCGCGCGGCCGCCTCCGAAGGCCGATGTTCGGGCGTGCTCGACCTTCTCGAACGCGAACCCATCGAGCCGCACGGGCGCCGTCGCTCCGATCTGCGGACCGATGCTCGACGTACGGGTCGCCGCGACGTGCGTCGTGCGCTCGAGCCGCACGCGATCGTTGGCCCGCACGGCGTGCGTGGGATCAGGGCACGTCGAGCGGTGATCCGCGACGCCGTCGAGCTTGCACACCGTGATCTTGCGTCGCTTGCGGAAGATGTCGACCGCCATCCCCAGCTCGACACCGTCCTCACGCCCGACGTCGAGATAGATCCGCCCCCGGGTCACGAAGGTCACGGAGGCCGAACGGGGGGCCGATCCTGACGCGGAGGCTGACCCCGTGGGCGCAGCGACCGCGCACAGCGCGATGGCAACGACGAGCTTCCGCGCGCCGCGCGCCAACGACGCGCCCGCCATCAACGCGTCGGCGCATGGCAGTCGGAGCAAAATCGATCCTTGCATTCGCGGTATCCCATGACGTTCGTGTGTTGTCGGGCGGTCTTGTCGCAGGCGTGCTCGTGGCACGACGTGCACGCGGCCGTATTGGTCTTGCACTTGCCGTCCAGGAGAGCGCCGACCAGCGTCGAGTGACACGTCTGGCAGGCGATCCCGGCGTGTGCGCCCGAAGCGATCGGAAAGCAGCTCTCGTGCTCGGCGAACCTCGCGGCGCGAAAGTCGAGCGGTCCGTGACATCGCCGGCAGTCGGTGCCGAACCGCGCCGCCGCGTGATCGAGCGACGCTCGAGCATAGTCGCGCAGGTGACAGCTCGCGCAGTCGGACGCCGCGCGGGTGAATCGACGCTCGCGCGAGCCCTGATGGCACTCCTGGCACGGGATGGTCGCGTGCGCCCCGATCAGCGGGAAGGCCGTGCGTCGGTGCGCTTCGGCGTTCATCGCGTCCTTGAAGGTCTGCTCCTCGTGGCACGACTCGCAGAGCCGGCCAAACTCACCGGCGTGCGGATCCTGATGGCAGCCCGCGCAGCGCCGATCGAGCTTCTGCTCGACCGTGCCCTTGTGACAGTCGGCGCAGGGCACCGACGCGTGCTTGCCGAGCAGCGGGAACTCGGTGCGGTCGTGCGGAAACACGACCTTCGCCCAGCCCTCGGTCGAGTGGCACGCCGCGCAGCGCGTGTCGCCCGAAGGCGCCGGTGCGGGCGGCGCGCCGGCGCCGAGCAGCGCCACGATCAGAATCAAGCTCATCGCTCGAACCTCTTCATCGCGCCCTGGTGCACGTCGACGTGGCACCCCGCGCAGTCGGCGGGCAGGGGGCGATATCTGCGGACCAAGATCGTCCCGATCTTCAGCTGGGTATGGCAGCGCTCGCAAGCCAGGGTCGAGTGCTGTCCGTCGAGCGCAAATGGCGTCCGCTTCGGATCCTGGTGATCGAAGGTCGAGGGGGCGAACTTTTCCGTGGTGTGGCAGCTCTCGCACCTCCCCGCGCTCGCTGATCCCGCGTCGAACTGACCTCGATGCTCATCGCGGTGACAGCCGCGGCACTCCATCGGTGTTCCGCGATAGGCGGTCTCGTTCTGCGCGGAGGGCAGGTGACAAGCGGCGCAAGCGGCGCGCGCGTGTGAGCCCGTCAGCGGGAAGCGGCTCTCCTTGTCGTGGTCGAAGGTGACGGCGTGGAACGACTCGATCCCGTGACAGCTCTGGCAGCCCTTGGCGGCGATGCGCTCCTTGAACTGATCGCCGTGCACGCTCTTGTGGCAACTGTCGCAGCGGCTGGTGTCCTGGTTCGATTCGAGCGCGGTGTCGCTGAAGAGCTTGGGCCGCCGCTGCTTGCGGAGGAGCTTCGCGAGCGCCGCCGGGAAGCGCCGCTCGAGGCTGGGGTCCGACGCATGACAGTCACCGCAGGCGACGACCCGGTGCGCACCCTCCAGCGGATAGCGCGTGCTGGCGTGGGCGGTCACGTCGAACTTCACGGGCTTGAACCCGTCGACGTCGTGACAGTCTTCGCACGCCCGCGTCTTCGCGAGCTGACCGGCGTGCGCGTCGTAGTGGCAACTATCGCAGCGCGCAAAAGGGAGTCCCTTGAACTTGGCGGCCTTGCCCGGCAGCGGTCCGTGGCACGAGCGGCAACGGACGTCCTCGTGCTCACCGCGCAGCGGGAAGCGGGTCTTGTCGTGGAAGCCTTGCTCGGTGGTCTTCTTGGCGACGATCTTCCGCCAGCCGTCCGTGACGTGACAGTCGGTGCACGTTCGCCCGAAGCGCCCGTCATGGGGGTCGGCGTGGCAATCGGTGCAGCGGCCGTGATCGATCGGCTTGTAGCGCGCGAAGCTCGTGCTCATCGGACTGGGAAATACTCCCGCAGCCGTGGATCTATCGTCCTCGGCCTCGTGGCACTTCGCGCAGGCCACCTTCTGGTGCGCGCCGGTGAGCGGGAAAGCTGCCTTTCCGTGATCGAAGCTCGACGGCGGCTTGAACGACTTGATGTCATGACAGGTCTCGCACTCAACCCCGAGCTGCCCGCGGTGCTCGTCGAAGTGACAGCTCTTGCACGCGGTGCTCAGGCCGAGCAGGGTCTCGCTCTGCGGCCATTTCTTGCGGCGTTGCACGACCGCCGCGTCTTTGATCAACCTATCCTGATGACACTTGGCGCACTCCACCTTTTGATGCGCGCCCGCCAGAGGCCAGCCCGTCTTCTGATGGTCGAAGGCCTTCTTTCCAGCCTTTCCGAAGTCGATGAGTGAGTTGTCGAGCCCGAGGTGCTCGGCGTGACACTTCTCGCAGACACGCTCGGCCGCGGGGATGCTCGCGTGGTATCCGCGCTCGAGCTCGAGCCGATGGGCGAGCTCCTTGTGGCAGCCGAGGCAGAGGGTCGAATCCACTTGTTTGCCCGCGGCGTGACACTTGTTGCAACTGTCGATGCCCTCGAGCTCCTTGTGGGCCTTCGACAGGATACCCGGCGAGAAGAGCTGCGCCGACGCGGGCGACGCGCCGATCGAGCAAAGCGCTGTCACGACGGCCATCGCGAGCCACCGCGAGGCTCGCGCGCTCAACCTCTCGACCAGCCCCATCCGTAACCCATGTAGACGGTGACGCCGACGTGCACCGCGATGGCGACCACCAGGAAGCTCGCGAGCACCACGTGAAAGACGCGCCAGGCGCGAAGCAGGCGGCGGAGCCCTTGATAGAAGCCGATCTGCGCGCGCAGGCGCCGGGCAGCGTCCAGATCTGCGCGAACCTCGGGTGAGATCGCCGCGCCGGCGACGGCGAGGCGAAAGCGAACCCCATCGATGGGCGCCCAGATCAGGAACCGCACGAGCCCGCCGCTCTTCTTGGGCGCGGTGAGCTCGCGATCGAACACCGCGCCCATATTGCTCGGGGCCCTGCTCTTGAGGTTCTCGAGCTCAGCGCGCAGATCGGCGAGCTCCACGATCCTCCCCTGCGTCGCGGGTACCCACCCATAGATGTAACGACCGATGATGCCGGTCGACACCACGACCATCACCGCGATCGAGGTCGCGCTGGCCAGCAAGTTGTTCGACTGAAAAGCCGCGTGGAACGCGATCACGACCGGGCTCATGAAGCCGACGAACATATGCGCTGTCAGCCAGCTGCGGATGTTGCCGATCTCCTTGAACGGCGCCCACCGCTTGCGTATCGCGTAGAGGAAGTTGGCCATCATGAAGGCGGTGGCGACCAGGCCCACGCCGTGCCCCCACGATCCCGAGGAGCGCAGCTGCGCGTGCTCGGGGTGGAGCGCGCGCTCCTTGCGCGGGAGCAAGTAATAGTCACCCCCGACCCACACCAACCCGGCGATGATCAGCAGCCCGATCAGCGCCAGCCCGATCACCATGCGGGTCCGCGCGCGCGCCTCCTTGCTCTTCGTCTGCTTCTTCTCGAAGCGCGGCTGGGTCACCTCGGGTCGTCGCACGCCGAGCGCCTCGCCGAAGTATCGGCGAACCTCGATCTGGGCGCTCTTGAGGAACTCGAGCGGGAGCTCACCCCCGACCAGCACGATGACATAGTCGGCGGAGCACTCCGCGAGATCGCCGTTCTTGTGCTTCAGGGTCGCGACCTTCGGGGTGATGTCGATGACCTCGGTGCCGAAGAGCGTCCGTACTTTTCCGCGCTCGATGAGGGCGCCGATCTTCGCGCGGTTGTCGCTGCGGCAGCGGACGAAGTCGGGCCCTCGATAGGACATGGTGACCCGGACGGTCTCGAGGTCCGCCAGCTGGATCGCCGCCTCGAGCGCGGAGTCGCCGCCCCCGACCACCAGCACCGACGCGCCCTCGTACTGGAAGGGATCGATCATCCGGAAAGTCACGTGCGCGAGCTGCTCGCCGGGGACATCGAGCCGGCGCGGCGTCCCGCGCCGTCCGACCGCGAGCACGATCTTGCTGGCCGGGATGTCACCCTGGGAGGTGTGAACCAGAAAGTCCCCGTCGCGACCGTCGATGCCCGAGACTTTGATTCCGGTGGTCAGCGGGAGCTTGGTCTTCTTGAGGATCGCCTCGAAGCCGCGGAGCAGATCCTCCTTCGACATCAGCTTCTTTCCGAACTTACCCACCAGCGGCAGCGTGACCTTCTCGGTCATCACCAGCTTCTGTCGAGGATAGTTGGCGACGGTGCCGCCGAGCTCCTGCTGGTCGACGATGCGAAAGGGCACCTTCTTTTCGGCGAGCGCGAGCCCGGCCGCGATACCCGCGGGTCCCGCCCCCACGATCAGCACCGGGTGCGGGCTCGGCCTCGCGAGGAGGATCTCGGCCAGATACTGCCCCGCCTGGACGCCCTGGGTCATCGCGTTCTTGATCAAGCCCATGCCGCCGAGCTCGCCCACGATGTGCACGCCCGGGCGGCTCGACTGGAAGACCTCGTCGACCTCGGGGAGATCGACGCCGCGCTCGCTGCTGCCGAAGACGAGCTTGATCGCGTCGACCGGGCACTCGGCGGCACACTTTCCGTGACCGATACAGTTGGCGCCGTGGATCAGGCTCCCGGCGCCGTTGACGATGCCGAGGATGTCGCCTTCGGGGCACGCCTTCACGCAGGCCAGGCTCCCGATGCAGACGTCGGGGTCGATCACCGGGTGCAGCGAAGGCGGGATGCCGCGCCCCGACTCGAGGGCCTCCTTCAGCCGAGCCTCGTCCGCCTTCTCTCGCTTGTCGCGAGCGTACACGTACCACGCGCTCGAGACCGCGACGCCGAGCGCGATGAGGACGACCGCGAAGAGCTCGATCATTTAGTTCGGGATCGGGTTGTGGCACATGAGGCAAGTGCTGGGGCGACTCATCACGTTCTCGTTGTGCGGAAAGTTGCGGCCGGTGCTCGCGGAGTTATTTCCCCAGGCGCCGGTGTTCGTGCGGTACGCGGTCCCGGTCGTCACGTAGCCGTTGCCGGCCGGCTTGAGGTGGCATTCCTTGCAATCAACCGGATAGAAGTGGTTCGGCCAGGTCACGTTGCGGGTGTTGCCGCTGAATCGCGCGGTGACGCTCGCCAGGGTGAACGGGCGCGTGTCGCCGGCGCCATTGACCTCGGCGGTCGCGCCGTTCCAGGGGGACGCGACGAGGTCGCTGCCGGCTTCATGGCAGGCGTTGCAGGTGTTGTTGATCGTCGGCGAGGCGTGATCATACCCATGCGCGCTCCGTCCACCCGCGGCCGTGGCGTGGCAGTCGATGCAGGCGACGCCCACCGGGACCGCCGGGTGCGGGACATTGTTCACGCCGCTCTGGGTGGTCGCCGCGGTTGCGGGGGGCCGCGAGATCGGGAACCCGCCGATCGAGATGAGCTGCGGCATCCCCGCCGCGCCGAGCCAGTTGGGCGCGATGAGGGTCCCGGTGCCCGGGATACTATGGCACGAGCTGCAGTCCGCCATGGAGTTGGCGGTGAACGCGCTGTGATCTTGCGCGACGAAGGCGGCGCCCGGTCGCACGTTCATGTGGCAGTTGCTGCAGCGGCCGGTGGTGCCGTTCATGACGAGCGTGTTCGCGCCGGTGAAGTTGGGGTGGAAGCTCGCCTGCGCCCACTCGAAGCCCTGAACCCCGGGCGCGGTCGAGGCGCCGACCTGAGTGTGGCAGAAGCCGCAGTCGTGCGAGCGCACGTTGATGTCGCTGTGGTCGATCTGCGCGCGCGTCCCCGCGGGCACGCCGGTGGTCGGGTGGGCGATCGCGGTGCTCAGCATGTTCGAGCTGGTGAGCCCGGAGGGTAAGTTGTTGCGAACGCCGGCGGTGGCGCCTCCGCCGTTGGTGAGGCCATGACATCCCTGGCAGGTCGATGGGTTCGGGATCGCGGCGTGGAACGAGGCGCTCCGGCTCCACGCGCTGCCCGCCGTGCGCGCGTCGCTCGCGTGGCACTGCACGCAGTCGCGGCCGACCACGGCGCTCGCGGCGTGGCTCATCCACTGTCCGGCGTTGGTGGGTGTGCCGCCGGCCGGGAGCGCGTACGCGACGAGGCTCTGGGTCGAAGCCCCGGGGATCGAGGCCGCGTGGCAGTCGAGGCAAGCGCTCGGCTGGGGCGCCGCGTGCGGGTGAAAGTCACCCGGGCGCCACGCCGCCGCGGAGATGTTGGCGACGGTCGCCAGCGCGCCGGTGTGGCACGTCCCGCAGTTCTGGAATGTGAGCGCGGCGGAAGCATGGTGCATCGCGTACGTCGTCCCGCTGGTCCGGTCCGACTGCGCGCGATCGGCCATCAGCGGATAGTGACACTGGGTGCAGTCGACCGGGATCGCCGCGCCGATGTTGGGGTGAAAGCGGCCGTCGCTCCAGGCCGCCCCACCGCTGGCGTGGCACGACGAGCAGTCCATCCCCGGCACGCCGCTCACGCGCGCTCCGCGCAAGGTGACGGCCGCGGTGAAGAGCGCGTCGTGATCCATCGGCTGGAGCACGGTCGCGCCTTTCTGGACGATGCCCAGCGGACGCATCTGCGCGTGGCAGTCGTTGCAGCGGTCGGTCGGCTGGGGCAGCGGCGTGCGCGCTCCCCCGGGCGTCGCGCTGAACAGGTCGAGCGCGGAGTGAAACTGGCCTTCCGCGTACGAGGTCACCGTTCCAGCGGTGTTCTGGTGGCAATGCCAGCACGCGTTGAAGTCCGGGTTGGCGTCCGGTCCTGCGCTGATCGGGGCGGCCACCGCCGGCGAGGTGTGCAGCATCGCGTTGTGGAACGTCGCCGAGATGGAGGTCATCGATCGCACGAGGTTGTTCGGGGACGAGCGATGGAGCGTGGTCTCGGTGACGGTGATGAGCTGGGTCGGCGCGGTCACCACGCTCGATCCCGGGTAGGACTGCCCGCCCATCCAGTCGCCGTTGGGGAGCATGCCCGTGGCCCGGTTGGTGTAGCGCGCGTACGTGCCGGCGGTGACGGTCGCCTGGTGACAGCCGAAGCAGTCTCCCGTGCCCGAGAGCGCGTGATCGAAGCCGAGGAGCGCCGCCATCGCCGCCGCGGTGGTGCCGGGCTGCAGATCAGGTCGCTGGGTCGCGTGGCAGACGATGCAGGTGCTCGCCGAGAGGCTGCCGGGCCCGTGGGTGAAGCGGCCGCCGACCCATGACTGAAGGCCGCCCCAGGCGCCGCTGGTCCCCGGGCCCGCGTGGCAAGTCACGCAGTCCTGCCCGTTGCCGTGGGTCCGATTGTTCGTGGTGCCATAGTCGAAGGGCGCCTCGCGATAGGTCGTGCTGGTCCACTGCGCGTCCGAGGTCGGTCGCTCTCCGTCGTGACACGGCAGACACGTCGAGGGGGTCGCGCTCCCCGCCAGGTGAAACTTTCCGCTGGTCCAGGCGGCGAACGTCGGCGCGCTGCCGCGGGCGTGGCACGACGCGCACTCGGCCGTCGCCGCGGTCGACGCGTGATCGAAGTGAACGCCCGCTGGCAGCGCGGCGCTCGGGGGCGCGAGGATGCCGGATGGGCGAGAGTTGGCGTGGCAGTCGAGGCACGAGGCCGGCTGCGCAGCGCCGGCGCTGGTGATCGATGCGTGATAGCGGGCGGGCGTGGTGCGCGCGGCGTTGGTCGCCCAGGTCGCGGCCATCGAGGTCGGGCTGAGGTGGCAGGTGCCGCAGTCCTGGGTCACGGCGCGCGCCGCGGTCGGCGTGCGATCGTTCCAGATCACCGCGTCGTGCTTCATCGCTCCCGAGGGCGGTGCGCGCGACGCGTCGATGGGGCCCACGAAGCCGACCGGGGCCGACGCGAGGTGGCACTCCGCGCAAGCGGTGGGCTGCGGGAGGCGGAGGTTGCCGAGCGATGAGTGCAGATCGCCGGGATAGTACGCTCCGGACGCCGCGCCGGCGTGGCAGTTGTCGCAGTTCGCCAGCACCGGCGGCGCGATCTGCGCGCTCGAGTGGTTCATCTGCATCACCAGGGTCTGGGCCTCTGGCGTGACGCTCACGATCGAGGTCGCGACATACGACGGGATCTGCGACTGCACGACGATGCTGCGCGCAGGATCGAAGGCGTCGCTCGGCGTGTTGACCGCGCCGGCCCAGTCGCCGCCCGGGAGCATCTGCGTCGTCGGGTCGGTATAGTCGACGTAGCGGTTCGCGGTGACGGTGGCCTGATGGCAACCTTTGCACTCTCCGGTGCCGGCGACCGAGTGATCGAAGCCGCGCAGGAGGAGCGCCATCGCCGCCGCGGTGGTCCCTGGCTGCAGATCAGGGCGCTGCGTCATGTGGCAGTCGCGGCAGGTCACGCCCGCGGGCGTGGTGGCGGGATCGTGCGAGAAGCTCCCGCCCTGCCAGTTGTGGGTCCCACCCCACGCGCCGGTGCCCGCGCCGCTGTGGCACATCGCGCAGTCATGGCCAGCGCCGTGGGTGATCGCGCGGGCGTTGGTGACGTAGTCGAAGGGCGAGCGCGTATACGTCGGGCTCTGCCAGCCCGCGGTCGTGGTCGGCCGATCACCGTCGTGGCACGGCGCGCAGGTCGTCGGTGAGGCGCTGCCCGCCAGGTGGAACTGCCCCCCGCTCCAGGCGCGAAACTGGCTCGTCGCGCTCGCCTGGTGGCAGCTCGAGCACTCGGCCTTGGTGATCGCCGCGGTGTGGTCGAAGCTCCAGCTCGCGTTCGCGGGGAGCGTCGCGTTGGCGCGCGTGAGCACCGCGCTCGGCCTTGAATTGGCGTGGCAATCGACGCACTGCGCGGGCTGGGGCACTGCGGCGCTCGCGAGCGAGGCGTGGTACTCGACGGGCGTGGCGCCGTTGGTCGCCCAGCTCGATCCGGGTTGCGCGGGCGCGGCGTGGCACAGCGCGCAGTCCTGGGGGACGAGGGCCATCATCGTCGGCGCGCCCGCGGACCACTCCACGGCGTCGTGCTTCATCGGTCCCGAGGCGGGGCTCCGCGCGGGGTTCGCGGCGAGCGGGCCCACGAAGCCCAGAGGCATCGACGCGCTCATGCTGTGGCACTCGAGGCAGGCGGTGGGCTGCGGCAGACCCAGCGTTCGAAGCGACGCGTGGAGGTCTCCGGGCCGGTAGTTGCCGGTGGCGGCGCCCGAGTGGCAACGCGCGCAGTCTTCGAGCGTCGCGGCAGGGATCTGAGCGGTGTCGTGGCTCATCGGCATGGTGAGCGTCTCGCTCCGCGGCGTCAGCGCGCTGATCTCGGCCCCCTGGTAGGTCGGGATCTGCGCGACGACGAGCAGGCTGCGCGCGGGATCGAAGGCGCCGGTCGGGATGCGGCTCGCGCCTTGCCAGGAGGTGGTCATGTGGCACGACCCGCAGTCGGGCCCCCCCGCCGAAGGCAACGCGACGATCGCCGCGTGATCGACGCCGGCCGCGGGGAGGGCGGCGAAGGGCGCGTCGGGCTCGTGGCACTCGGCGCACCGGGACGCGGCGCCGGTCGGGATCCCGGTGTGCAGGAACGGGACGACCTTCGCGCCCTCGGCGTGGCAGGAGTAACAGGCCGGTCCCGAGTAGGCGTAGTTGGGGAGGGTCGGCGCGGTCCCGTGCAGCTTGTCGGTGATCTCTCGGGGGTGGATATGGCACCCGAAGCACGTGATATCGGCGAAGGATTCCGCGCTCGGAGCGTGGCAGGACTCGCACTGGATCGGGCCGTCCGCGAGCGCGCGGCCCACGGCGTGTGCGCCCGATTTGATCGGAAACCATCGGTGGTTGTCGACGGTGACGCCCGGGCCGACGACGCTCGGATCGCCGCTCCCTTGTGCGCAACCGGCCAGGCCGAGGATCCAAAACCCGAGCGCTCTGGGGGCTGAGCGGAGCGCCATCGATGACAATACGACGGACCCGGGCCCTGGAGCGATCGCCGGGGACGAATTGTGTGCGGGTCCGAGCCGGCCGTCACCGCTGGGCTCTCTGCGCCTCGCCGCGCGTGGGGAACGCCGCGGGCGTGTACGGTTCGAAGCCGAGGACCTCCTTTGCGCGCCGTCCGTCGAGCACGCCGCCGAAGTGCAGCAGCCGGGTATTGAGCGGGTACGTGAACTCCGACCGCTGGAGCCGATCGATCGCCGCGCAGAGCGGTCCCGGCAGGGCGATCTCGATCACGCCCGCGCGGGCGATCGCGATCGACAGCGGCATCGTGTCCTTGCCTGGCACGTTGAAGACGCCTTGCCCGGCGTGATCGGACGCGATCAGCAGCGCGCGCACGACGTCCTCGATGCTGATCACGTTGATCATTGGATCGAAGCCGATCGGTCGGAAGCACCGCGGCTGCGAGAGGTACGAGAACAGCCGGCTCCCCGTCCCCGCGGCGACGCACTCCGCCAAGCGCAGGACGATGACCTGCAGCTCTGATCGGCCCATCCGCCCGACCGCCAAAAGATCGGCCTCCACGCGATCGCGGATCCACTGCGGTGCGTCAGGCGACAGCTCGAGCGGGTGCTCTTCCCCGAGCAAGGACGGCCCGGCGCGGTAGACCGCCGCGTCCCTCGTCTGAAAGAGTGAACGCGGCGATGGTGCGGGCGTCGTCGGGGCTCATCGTGGTCGCTCATGGGCAACCAGGTTGACCCGTAGAAGGTGCAGCGGGAGGAGGCCTTCGATCACGCTTCGATCGAAGCAAGAAGGCGGCCAGTGTGCTCGGATGGTCGCGTTGGCACGCACGGTGCTTGTCGATCCGTCATGCACTCGCACACGATCCACACTCCCCACGCCGACATTCGCGCGCTCCTCAACCGCGATCACGCCCGGCTCGACGATCTGTTCATTGCGCTCGGCGAGGCCTTCAAGGCGAACGCGCGCGAGGACGCCGCGCGGCTCTGGACCGAGCTCGACGCCGGGCTCGAGGCGCACTTCCGGCTGGAGGAGACGCAGATCTTGCCACATCTGGCGCAGGTCGATCCGGCGGAGGCGGAGGCGCTGGCGCGCGAGCACGGAGAGATCCGCGCGAAGCTCGCCGAGCTCGGCCCCGCGGTCGATCTGCACCTCCTGCGCGATGTGATCGTCGACGAGCTGATCAGCAAGCTCCGCATCCACGCCAGGCGCGAGGACGGGCTCATGTATCGCTGGTCGGAGACTCACCTGTCCGAGCACGCGCGCTCGTCGATCGCTGCGCGCCTCGGCGACCCGTCCCCGCGAACGCCGAAGTGAGCCGAGGGCGTGGCGAGACGGTGACGACCTGTTACTGCGCGGTAACGCTGCCCCTGCAGCACTCGGGCACCTGCGCGAGCAGCACCTCGATCGCGCGCCGGGCCTTGCCGAGGAACTCGGGCGTGCTCTCCACCGTGAAGCGGCGCGGATGCCCTCGCCAGCTCTCTGCGATGCGCGCGTCGATCAGCGCAGCCTCGGCGGCCGACTCGATCCGCGTGGGGTTCTGGTGGTTGTAGCCGGCGTCGATCGCCGGCGTGCGGAGGTGAAGGACCGCGTCGTAGCGGCTCAGCTCCGCTTCGCGCGTGGTGCCCATCGCGGCCCAGAAGTCGCCGTCCTCGGGCCAGTAGGCGTGGCCGTCGACCGTGCCGCGGTCGCAGAGGGTGATCGCGGGGCCGTGCTCCGCGAGCGCGACGGCCTCGAGCTCGCGCTGCACGCGGAAGATCGCGCGCTGCGCGGCCCGGTGAGCTTCCTTTGTCTGTCCGCGGGGGAAGCCGCCGCCGAACAGGATGCTGGCGGACTCCGGCAGGATGAGCACGTGCGCGCAGAGCTGCTGCCGCGCGAGCTCGAGCACCGCGGTCTTTCCAGCGCCGGGGCCGCCGGTGAGCACGATGCGGGTCTGCGCGTGTGCGCGCTGGCAGTCGCAGCGGATCATCGTTGCCTCTGGCGATGCAGCGCTCGTGCCGCGCTCTCAGGCCGCGTGTGGTCGGGCGTCGTCCGACGCCAGCGAGATGCGCGGACGGGTGATCTCGGCGAGCGTCGATACGACGTCGTGAAGGGAGACCTCGCGCTGGCCGGTCTCGTGCGCCAGCGCCGCTCGGGCGAGATCGTTCACCGACACGACCCCGACGACGCGCCGATCGGCGTCGATCACCGGGACGCGCTGGATCTGGCGCTCGCGCATGATCTTGTCGATCGCGGCGATCAAGTCCTTGGCCTTCGCCGCGATCGGCTGGAGCGCCATCGCGAGCCGCGCGCTCGAGCGAGCACCGGACAATGGCGAACGCCGCTCAGCGCGCGGATCGCGAGCTCCGGCAACATCGCCGGAACACCGGCGACCGGGGCATCCGCACCGTGATCGCGAGACCTACATGGATGGAAGCCTCAGCCGGAAGGTGCTGCCCTTTCCGAGCTCACTCGTGACGTCGATCCGTCCGCCGTGAGCGCGAGCGACGAGGTCGGTGATGTAGAGGCCGAGCCCCAGGCCGGCGACGCGCTTGCCGTTGGGCGCGCGGTAGCCACGTTGAAGGAGCTTCGGCAGGTCTTGCGCCGCGATCCCGATCCCGGAGTCGCCGACCTCGACGACGACGTCGCCGCCCTCCCGGCCGACGGAGATGCGGACCGTCGTGTCGTCGGGTGAGTACTTGAGCGCGTTGGTGATGAGGTTGACGATCGCGCGCTCGATCCTCGGCGTTTCGGCGAGGACGCACGCCGGCTCGTCGCCGGCGGTGAACACGATGCGCGGCCTGCGCGGGTCCTGCAGATCGCGGACGATCACGGCGACCAGACCGCGAAGGTCACAGCGCTCCTTGTCGAGCGCGCGGCCTTGGAGCTCGAGCCGAGTGCTCTCGAGCAGCTCGGCGATCATCGCGCCCATCCGCAGCGCGTTGCGAGCGAGCCGGTCGATGATCGGCCCGGCTTCGAAGCGCTCGTTGCTCTGGTTCAGCTCCTTGAGCAGGCTCGACGCGAGCACGATACTGTTCAGCGGGCTCCGCAGATCATGCGAGATCAGCGCGACGTACTCGTCGCGCTCGCGCTCGACCCTTCGCAGCTCGGTGACGTCTCGCAAGACGACGATCGCGAGATCGACGTTCCCCCGCGCGTCGCGCACGCTCGTGCCGCTGGTGATGAGCCGCCGCACTACGCCGTCCGCTCCCACGTGTATCAGCTCGCATTCACCGAACTCCTCGCCTCGGAGCGCGCGCGCGAGCGGGCGTTCCTGGGCGGGGCAGGGCGTCCCATCGGGCCGCTGGATCTCCACGCTGTCGAGATCGTCGACGTGTGTGGCGGGACGATTTCCCGGGCAAAGCTCCTGCGCGACCCGATTGACGAGGACGATCCGGCCGCTGGGCTCGGCGAGCACGACGCCGTCGCTCAGCTTCTCCAGCAGCGCGAGGAGCTGCGCCTGGTGGCGCACGGCCGCCTGGGCGTTCTCCTGTTCGAGGATCGCGCGCGCGATCAAGCTCCCGTTGAGCAGCCGCGTTTGCACCCCAAGCCGCGCGATCTCGGCCTTTGCGTTGCGGCGCTCGAGCGTCCGATCGATGCGGTGGAAGAGGACCTCGAGATCGAGGGGCTTGCTGAGGTAGTCATCGATCCCGGCGCGCACGCTCGCGATCGCGGAGTCGGTGTCCGGGTGCCCGGTGACCAGGATGATCGGGAGCTCGGGATCGAGCGCCCGCAAGCGAGCACAGAGCTCCAGGCCGTCCATGCCCGGCATGGAGAGGTCCGTGATGACGAGGTCGGGCAGCTCGCGCGCGGCTTCCACGAGCGCGGCGTCGCCGCCGCGTGCCGTGGCGATCGAGAACGCGGCACCTCGCAGCGCCGTCGCCAGCGCGTTTCTGATGGCGTCGTCGTCGTCGACGAGGAGGATGCGCGCGCGGGTCGGCCTTTCGCGCTCCCACCGGTCGGCGGTCTGCAGCGCAGGGCCGGGGCGGGGCCCAAGCTCGGTGGCGGCGAGGAGGATAGTCACGACACCGGGCTTCGCAAGCCGTGTACCGCGCGCGCCGCGTGAGGGACGAGGCGGCCGAGGGCGGCCGAGGGCGGCCGAGGGCGGCCCGAAACGGTGACGACCTGTCACGGCGCGGTAACGCTGCCCCGGCAGCACTCGGGACCCTGCGCGAGCAGCCCGGCAGGAAGAGGACGTGCTGGCAGAAGGTCTACGCTGGCCCGAGGCTTGCGGCTGTTGTCGCGCATGAGCACCTGGATCATCGGGCTCGCGCTGACCGCGTCGTTCTACCTGGAGGAGGACTATCCGCGGTCGTGCCCTCCTGACGAGATCTGTTGGTCGGATCCGGGCACGGGCGCCGGGCCTCGGGTCGCGGTCGCCGCTTGCGTAGACCTGCCGGACGACGATCGCGTGACGAGCCCCTTTGGGCACGTCGCCGACATCCGCTCCGTCGAGCCGCTCCTGGTCAACGACGCGCCCGCGGGGATGGTTCGCACGCGCAACTGGCTGGTCGGTGCGATCGTCACGTTCCGGCCCGTGCCCGGCATGACGGTGGCCCGACTGCAGCAGGTCATCGATTGCCATCACGCGCGTGCGCTCGTCGTCGAACCGTCGAGCGCGGACCTGCTCGGGCTCCCCGGGGTCAGCGCGCAGGTCAAGCAGGTGGAGGACGGCTTCGCGGTCCTGATCCGCGCCGAGGAACCGCAGATCGCAGAAGAGGTGCTCCGGCGCGCGCTCGCCCTGATCAATCGCGCTGACCCGGAGGTCCTGTGATTCGCGCGCTCGGGGCCGTCGCCTGGACCTCCATCTTCGGGCTCGCTGTCGCCTGCGCCGCGAGCACCTCTCCCGCGTCCCCCCCGACCTCTCCGGCGTCGGAGGCTTGCCCGCTCGGCGTGAGGGGCGCCGTCGTGAGCGTCGAGAGCACCAAGCTCGGGGTCGCGCTCACGTTCACCGCGCCGCCCGAGCAGCGCACAGAGATCCGCCTGCGCGCTCAGACCGCGGCGAAGATGACGGGGCCGGGCGGCCACACCGGGCTCGGGCACGACGGCCACCACGCAGAAGGCGGACATCACGGCCTCAGGGGGCTGCTGCTGCCGACGGTGGAGGCGAGCGCGAGCGCAGTGGAGACCGGCGCGCGCATCGATCTCGTGCCGTTCGATCCCGCCGATCGCGCCGCGCTCGAGGCCGAGGCCAGCCGCGCGGTCGAGCGGATGAACAGCATGCCCTGCGATTGATCGCTATGGTCCGAGCGCGGGCGGGTCTCGCAGCCGATCGATCATGAAGTCGATCACGTCTCCCGGCCGCGCGGGTGATGGATGACCTGGGTATTCGAACGGATCATCGACTGCGGTAGGTCCGGCATCTGGTTGTTGGTGTAGAAGGCCGCGTCGCCCGGGCCCATGTGCTCGTAGTAGTAGTCCAGCACCGAGCGGAGGTCCGTCTGGAGCTTCAAGTCGTCGTACGAGTGCCAGGTCAGCCGCGCCTGCTGGCCGCCGACCTGATCGCGAATGAACGCGTCGTCCATGCGGAGGAGCTCGGGCCAGCGCGTCCAGTCGTACGTCGACTGGCCGACGAGGTGCCCGACGGCCCGCACGCGGGTCGACTGACGGAGCACGGGGTCGACGTGGTTTGGCGCCGCGAGGTCGTCGGTCGTCCCGATCCAGGTGCTGCACCCGCCGCCCGCCGAAGGACCCCACACGCCGATGCGCGCGCCATCGACGCCGAGCTGCGCGGCTCGATATCGAATGAACTGGATGGCTCGCGCGCAGTCGCGAAGGACCGCCGTCGAGGAGCCCCGCGTCGGGTCGCCGTCGGCGGTCGCGAGAAGGTAGGCATGTCGGCCTCGAGCGTCCATGGAGCGCGTCAACCCAGGCGGTTCGCGCAAGTTGCGCAAACGCTTCTAGCAGCGCCGATCGTGGGACGCGAAGTCGCGAGGCCTCGGCGCCGGCTCGCTTGGCGCTCGCGCCTCTGACACGCTGCCGCGATGGTGCGGAATCAGCTTGGGCTCCAGCGCCCAGTGACGTCAGGAGGCCTTCGAGCCGAGCTGGAGATGTTATCGGAAGGCATGCGCGCGGCTGTCCTCGCGGCCAACGCCGCGTACGCCTCGCTCGGCGTGAGATACGCGCTCGTCGGAGGGCTCGCGGCGGGGGCGTATGGTGCGCCACGCTTCACCAAGGACATAGACTTTCTCGTGGGCGAGGAGGCTTTCGTGCGGTCGGGGATGATCATCTCGTTCGCGAAGCCGATGCCGTTGCAGGCGGGCGACGTTGCCATCGACCCCATCCCACTCCCGGACCACCCCCAGCGCAGGGCCCGGCTCGATGACGCGCTCTCGCACCCCGTCATCGATGAGACCCTGGGGGTGGCGATCCCCATGATCTCGGCCACGGCGCTCGCGTACATGAAGCTGGCTTCACCGCGAGGCAAAGACCGCGATGACATCGTCACGATGATGCGCGCGGGCAACATCGACTTGCCCGCGCTCATGCAGGCGACAGAAGACGACCCGCCGCTGCGCGCGCGCCTGGACGCGGCCGTCGCCGAGCACGCCGCCGACGAGCAATGACAGCTCGGTGATCATGGCGGGCCAACTCCGTCCTGATCGCCATGGTCCGCGCTCTCGGCCGCCCCCGCGCGGGCGAGCAGGATGCCGCGGAGCTCCGTCGCGTCGCGGGTCTTGGCCAGGTGCTCATCGACGTGATCGAGCAGGGGCCAGATCGCTGCCTTCACGTCGCGCGGCAGCGCCACGTCCAGCCACTCGAGCGCAGTCCCTCGCGACACGGCCTCCATATCGAGCGCGTGGAGCGCGGGGAGTACGGGCTCATCCGGCAACGCGGCTGCCAGCAGCGAGAAGGTCTCCTCGAGCGCGAGGCGCCGGTCCCGGTGGTGCTCGTTGGCGGCAGCGATCGCGGCGGCGAACAAGGGCTCGCGCGGGAGCGATCGCAGCGTCGATTGGCGCGCGAGCGCGTGCGCGACGCCGAGACGGACGTCCGTGGGTACGGATTTGATAGCGCCCAAAAGACAGTCGCTCGCCCGGGGATCATCGAGCTTTCCCAGGATGCGGGCGATGCGGCGGCGCGCGCGAGGGGATCGATTCGGATCGAGGAGCGCATCACTGAGGAGCCCGACCGGCGGCGGCTCTTGCGCCGACAGCCAGTCGGCGGCGTCGCGAGCGACGCGATCGTCCCCGACCAGCTCGAGCACCTGCGCGGCGAGGATCGGCTCGCGCCTCCGGTAGGCCAGCACCGCGCGCTGCAGGGCCGGGTCGCCGCTGCGCAGCGCGGAGAGCGCCTCGAGCACGCGATCCGTCGGTTCGCGCGCGCCGATCTCGGGCGGGGTGACGTCGAACGCGGACATCGCCATGCGCGCGGCGCCCACGGC
>Ga0105047_10001878_pt1 | contig 37735 bp, 32 predicted proteins | sample MAT04_FD_78384 | JGI IMG/M metagenome (GOLD analysis project Ga0105047, IMG submission 78384) | Freshwater microbial communities from Lake Fryxell liftoff mats and glacier meltwater in Antarctica - MAT-04 (megahit assembly) | ecosystem: Environmental > Aquatic > Freshwater > Ice > Liftoff...
GCCCCTGCCGGCCCCTGCCGGCCCCTGCCGGCCCCTGCCGGCCCCTGCCGGCCCCTGCCGGCCCCTGCCGGCCCGTGCGGTATCAGGCGCAGAAAGGCGCTGGTCCAACGGCGGTCCGGGCAGGAATTGGTGCCGGTTCCGGTTTGCCCGGCGGATTTCGCGCGCAGGGTTTCCACGCCGCAGCCCCTGACGGCTCAGCCGACGACGCCACGAATGAAGTTCTGCGTCTCCAGCACGGCCGGATGCTCGAACATCTGCGCCGTCGGCCCGATCTCGACAAGACGCCCGAGGTAGAACATCGCGACCCGGTCGGCGATCCGGGCCGCCTCCATCATCGAATGGGTGACGATGATGATGGCATGGGTGTCGCGAAGATCAAGGATCAGCCGCTCGACCATCTGGGTGGCGATGGGGTCGATCGAGCCGGTCGGCTCGTCCATCAGGAGCACCCTCGGGTTGGTGCCAAGCGCGCGCGCGATGCAAAGACGTTGCTGCTGCCCGCCGGACAGGTCGACCCCGTCATTGACATGCAGGACGTCCTTCACCTCGTCCCACAGAAATGCCCGACGCAGACAGCTTTCCACATGGGCATCCATTTCGGCACCGTCGCGCACGACGGCATGAATGCGGGCGCCATAGGCCACGTTTTCGTAGATCGTTGCGGCAAAGGGGTTCGGCTTTTGCGGCACGAGGCCGAACAGCTTTCGGAACTCGGGCGGATCGACGTCGGCGCGGTAGATATCCTCGCCGTCCATCGTGATGCTGCCCTCGATCCGGATGCCGCGAACCGAGTCCAGCATACGGTCGAGGCAGCGCAGCGCCGTGGTCTTTCCGCACCCCGAGGGGCCGATGAACGCAAGGATTTCCTTGGGATAAAGATCGTAGCTGACATCGGTCAGCGCCTGCCTGTGCTCGTACCAGACATTCAGGTTTCGCACGCTGATCAGCGGCACTGCAGCCGGACGGGGTGCTATGCTGCTTTTCGCCGGGGACGCCGCCGTGGCGGTCGTCAAGGCCTCGGTTGTGTCTTGCATCTGGGTCATGTCCAAAATGGCGCTGATCGCGGTATCTGACCCCGGATCGAACCGACGTGGCTGATCCATGTCATGCCAGACCCGAATGTCGCAAAAGGTTCACATCGGGCAGCGCGGCGACACGTTCGGCGTTCCCCCCGCCGACTTGGGTTTCGGAACCGGTCGGCGCGCGGGAGCGTCATCAGGGGTTCCGATCTGGTTGTCCAGGGTGCGGGGCAGGGGCTGCGTCGCTCTGCCCCCGCAATGTCGCCAGCCGGTCGAGCAGGGCCTGCGGCACCTGCGGGGTCAGGTGGGCTGCCCCCGCGTAGACGCACCCCGTATTGCCATCGAGCGTCAGAATGTCGCCTTCGGCAAAACTGGTTTCACCAAAGCTGCACCGGCCCTGATCCGGGTCCAGAACCATGGTCTCGCAGCCCACCAGACAGACCTTGCCCATCTGCCGCGCCACCACAGCGGCATGCGAGGTGCGCGCGCCATGCCGGGTCAGCAGGCCGACCGCCAGATCGAGGGCCGCGACATCGCTGGTCTCGGCGTCGCGGCGCACCAGGATCACCGCCGCACCGGCGGTCTTGCGCGCGCGGGCGGCGTCTTCGGAAAAGGCGATTTCGCCGCTGACGACACCGCTGGCGGCCGTGGCGGCCTGCGCCAGTGGTGTCAGGTCGGCCCCATCCGCTGCTGCAATGGCCATGGTGGTCAGCGCTGCTGCATCAAGGCCCCTGGTCCGGCTTTCGGCGGTGGCCGCGTCGATCAGCCCTTCGTCGGCCATGTCGAGCGCGATCCGGGCCTGCGCCTGCGCGGTCCGCTTGCCCTCGCGGGTTTGCAGAAGGAAAAGTTCCCCCGCTTGCACCGTGAATTCAAAATCCTGCATGTCCTTGAATTCGTCCTCCAGATCATGGGTCGCCGCGACCAGTTCTTCCCAGACCATCGGGGCCACCGCTGCCAAGGCTTCGTGCCCCTCGGCACTGCGGCGGCCAGAGACCACATCCTCGCCCTGCGCATTGAACAGGAAATCGACCCACGGGGCCGGCGCGCCGTCGCTGGGGTTGCGGGTAAAGCCCACACCCGCGCCAGACAGCCCGCCCGCATTGCCGAACACCATGCGCTGCACGGTCACGGCCGTTCCCATGGCGTCGGACAGATCGCGCAGCTTGCGCCAGGCGCGGGCCTTTTCGCTGGACCACGAGGCGAACACTGCGACGATCGCGGCTTGCAGTTGCATGCCGGCATCCTGAGGAAAGTCGGTCCCAGCCTCGCGCCGGAAGGTTGCCTTGTGCCGTCCCGCCAGATCGCGCAGGGCGGCAAAATCGAGGTCCGCCTCAAGCTCGCCGGCGCAGACGGCGGCCAGGTCGGCCTCGAACGCCGCAGCCGCGATCCCGGCCACCACCTCGCCGTAGCCCGCGATCAGCCGCCAGTAGGCATCCCAGGCCAGCCGCGGATGCCCGGTCAGCCGGATCATGCCGGGCAGCGTCGCATCGGTCAGCCCGATGTTCAGCAGCGTTTCCATCATGCCGGGCATCGACACCGGCGCGCCCGACCGGACCGACAGCAGCAACGGACGGCGTGCGTCGCCAAAGGTCAGGCCGGTCTCGCGCTCCAGCACCGCCAGCGCGGGCCGCCACAGACCGGGGGTGACCGCGTCCGGGGTCGCGCAAAGCTGCGTGCCCAGCACGAAGGCGGGCGGCACGTTCAGCCCGATGGCCGCCATCCGCGCCAGATTGTAGGCCTTGAAGCCCAAAAGAGCGGGCGTGGCTCCGGCTGTCAACTGCGCGTGGCCGGAAATCCGGTACAGGGCAGCGCGGTTCCCGGTCATGCCCCGGTCCGATCGGCCGCCGTCGCGATGCGCAACAGCACCCTGTCGCGCAGGGCAAAGCCGGTGCGCAGCAAGGCATCGGTCGCCTCTTCCAGCGCCGCCGCGAAATCGGTGGTCAGGTTCAGCGTCGCGGCATCGGTGACGTGGCGCACCAACAGCCCCCGCACATCGCGGGTCAGCACGTCGCAAACCCGTTCGGCCGCCATCACCCGCCAGCAGACCGTCAGGAATTCGGACTGATCCTCGGCCGTGCTGGTGTCGGACAGGGTGCGCGCGACAGCCAGCGCCTTGACGTGATCCTGCGTCGCTTCCAGCACCTTGGAGGCCAGTTGCAACAGCTTGGCCCGCAGATCGCCGGTCCAGCCTTTGCAGTGGTTCTGCGCGATCAGCGACAGCACGAAAGCCGCTTCTTCCAGCGCGTCGGCGGCGTCATCCGCCACTTCGATGATCCGCAGGAAGGGCAGGCGGCGGGAATTGCGGCTGGTTTCATCGCGAAGCAGCATCACCTGACGGTCCGCCTTGCGCTCCCAGTCCTTGGCGCGCCCTGCCAGCTTCTGTGCCGCCTTTTCGTCACGCTCCAGCCCATGCGCCAGCGCATCGCGCAGACCTTCGGCCAGCGCCTGACAAAAGGCCGCGTGTTCCTCCAGGGCTGCGAATTCGTCCTGATGCCGGGCGACATGGCGCGACAGCAACAGCCGGGTCTGATCGGCAATCTGGGTGGCACCAAGCCGGGAATGCAACCCGCCGGCACACAGCGTCAGCACGCCCAGCAGAAAATCATGGGCCTCGGTCTTGCCCATCACGGCGTCCAACCGGTCGCCCATACGGAAATGATCCGGCCCCAAAGCCTCCATTGCAGCAAAGATCAGCGGAGCGCCCCCGGCCAGCAGCCAGCCCATATGCCCCACTTCGGCCCGCGCCGCTGTTGTCAGGACGGCAACCGAAACCGGCTTGGCCACCAACAGGTTCAGCCGCTTGCGTGCCCGGTTCCAGTCGATCAGGAACACGATCCGGGCGCCGAGGGCTTCCAGGGCGGCCAGCAGCGCCGGCGCGTCGGCGCAGTCAAAGCGCGCGGTGCCCAATGTGTAATCCGCACCGTCGTTCAGGCCGGGCGTGTTACGGGTGCCAACATCGGACCAGACTGCGCCCACCTCGGCCAGCAGGGTCTGAAAGAACGCAAAACGCGTCTTGTGCAGGTCGGAATAGGTCAGGGTAAAACCGGCTGCGTCGACCTGCACCACCAGCACATGGGCGTCGTTGGTGCCGATGTCGTTTTGCAACAGCAGATGATCGCCGTCGCGCGTCGCCGCCGTTTCCAGCCCCGGATGGTCGAACTTGCAGGCCTTCGTGCGGTTCACGCCGGTCATGAACGCCGCAATGCGCGGCCGGTCGTCCGCGTCGATCTGCCAGACATGGGCGCCGTCGATGGATTCGTCCGCGAAATCCGCTGCCATGTGGTTCAGGGCCTTGTGCAGGTCCATCACCAGAATGTGGAAGGTATCGTCGCCATCCCGTTTGCCACCGGTCAGCGCTGCAAGGTCGGCGCGGTCGAGGGCTCCGCTGTCCAGCCGCTTCAGCCAGTGGAGCCAATGATCCGCCCGGCCAGCCAGGGCGTTGTCGGCGGCCCCGGTGCGTCCGTCCAGCGGGCGGGCCATCGCCGCCAGATCGGCCGCCAGCAGCGCGCCGAGGCGCGGCAGGTCGGGCGCGTGCAGCACGGCCCCGACGGCGCTGGCGGTCGACACCATGTCCAGCAGCCACGGCGCATCCATCCGCGCCGCGGCGTAATCCTTATGCAGGTCGGGGACGCCGCGGTCCGGCGCGGCCGCATGGCCGGCCGCCGCCTGTAACACCGAAAGCATGACCTTCAGCCGGTCATTGGCTGCCAGGGCCAACTTGATCCGAACCGGGCCGAGCAATCCGGTTTGCCCAAGGGCCGCTACAACGTCCGATTTTTCCATGGTTTCTGCCCTTTTTGTCGGGCGCAGTCTGATGTCGGGCCGGACCGGAGCAGTTGATCTGCATCAACCCGGTCTGTGAAGTTTGCATGACACAAGCCGACAACCGGACCACTCGCCGGGGCCTGCGGGGCATCCACCGCTCCCTTGTTCGACCGGCCGACGTCGGCCGCATCCGGCGCGGGAGCGGCGCTGATGCCGGCGCAAAGCCATCAGGGCGGGTGCAACATCAAGGCGACCGCTCGGGCAAGCCCGGTCGGCCGCCCGGCTGCAACGCGGGTGGTCAGATGACGAAGAAATCGGAGTGGGTCAGGACAGTGCCCGCGTTCAGGACGGCGAACTGGATCTTCGCCCCGCCGCCCGAGCCGTCAGCGTCGAAAAACAGTTTTCCGGTTGCCTGATCGTAGACGATGCGGTCGGCCGTGTCTGTCGCGTTCGCGCCCACGACAAAGCGGGCCGCCCCGAGCGCACCAAGCGCGCCAATGCCGGGGAAGAAGCTGTCGTTGAGCAGGATCTCGTCGTCCTGCGCCACCGAGAAGTCCACGATGCGGTCGATGTTGCTGGCCGCGAGAGTTGCGCTGAACACGAAGTCGTCCGCGCCCGAGCCGCCCGACAGCGTGTCCCGTCCGTTGCCGCCGTAAAGTTTATCGCTGGACGAGCCGCCATTAAGTGCGTCGTTGCCGCTGCCGCCGAGGAGGGTGTCGTTGCCGTTGTAGCCGTAGAGCGAGTCGCCGAACGAGGTGCCGGCGATCCGGTCCGACCGGCTCAGCATGAAGATGCGGAGGTTGGCGAAATCGTCGGCAAGGGCGAAGTTGGTGAAGGTCGGCCCGTCGAGGACCCAGCCGGTGACCGTGACTGCGGTCTGGCCGCCGCTCTGCAGGTTCAGGCCGCGGACCGTGCCCGAAGCCATGCCGACGATCGTGCCCATGAAGGTGCTGTAGACGAAATTCCCGGTGTACGAAGCGAAGTCGGTGGGAGAGTCGAAGAACCGGACCTCGGTCGGAAAGTAAGACGTGTTGTCATAGTTGAAGATCAGGCTGAACTGAGCGACGCTCATGTCGGCCCCGGTTGGAAAGCCTGCGTTGGTGAATGTCCAATTTGCCATGGAAAACGTCTCCTCTGATGCCGTCTTGGTATTTTTTTACGGCAAGACCGTCTCATCCGGCAAGCTTTTTCGGCTTGCCTTTCCGGAATGCAACTTTGCGTTGCGGGATCGGATGATCCCGAACCTGGCGGCCCGGAACGGTGCCGTTCAGTCTCGGTTACCCCGCGACCTGAGCGAAGATCGGGCTGTACCCGGGGCGCAGGATCGTGGCGGTCCACGAAGGGTGGAACATCCACAGGCCGCGCGCGGGAGCCGACAGCCGGAAAGTGGCGCGACCTGCGTGATCCGCCGACAGTTGCAAGGCATCGGTCCTGCCGATCCCGCCCGGTAGTCGATCCCGCCCGGTAGTCGATCCCGCCCGGTAGTCGATCCCGCCCGGTACTCGATCCCGCCCGGTACTCGATCCCGCCCGGTAGTCGATCCCGCCCGGTAAAGGTGCGCAATCAAACCGGCATGTTGTCAAAGCCTTCTTCGATGTCCGCCTCGGTCGGTAGTGCCTGCGCCGGGGAATGTTCGGCCACGGGCATCATTTGGGCAAGAACCTGCAGTTCTGCGCCGAGCAGACGCAAGGTCGCGGCCTGCGCGGCCATTACCAACTCGGTGGCGACCTGGGTCAGGTCGGGCGCGTCGTCGGGTTTGTGGGGCATGGGGAAACTCCTTTCGGGTCAGGCGGCACACCGCGCGCAAAACGGGGTGTCCGGCAACAGATCGAGCCGCTCCGCCGCAATGTCATCGCCGCATCTGGCACAGACGCCGTAAGTCCCCCTGGCAATCCGGTCCAGCGCGGCTGCGATCTGCCGCAGTTCCTGCTTCCCCGACCGGCCCATCGTCTCCAGCACCTCGTCGGCCTCGCGCTCGGTGGCCTGGTCGTCCCGGTCCTGCGGCGCGGGGGCGTCAAGCTCGGTCTCGATCCGGGTCAGGCGCGCGGTCAACTCGGCGGCGCGGGCTTCCAGCTGGGCCTTGCGATCAGCATCGAGCATGTTCATTCTCCGTGAATTTCCGGACAGTTTACTGCGGGCAACCGGCCCCGACATTGATCTGAATCAAGGCGGCCCTGCACCAAGAACCGGCGATGCCTGACCTTTCTGACCCCAATCGCCGTGCAGAACCGCCTGCCTCGCCGCTTTGCAATCGTCTGCCGCGACGCGCCGTCCGACCTTCGCCCCCGGACCCCGACCCGGGCGATCTGACCACCGATCACGCGCCACGATCCGCACGCGCTTCAACGCCGCGCGGGATCAGCTTTTGTACCATCATGTCAGGGTCGGACCCGGGCGGCAGGCCGGGTGCAACAGGCTTGTTCTGCGCCGACAGGCCGGTCGGAGGCAGGTTCGCCTGACAGGACCGGCGTCCGGACGGATGGCTATTTTCGGGGTTCTTTCTTTGCCAGCACCTTGTCCCATGCCCACGTCGCGATGATTGGCGCCAAAGTGACCGCGCCGCCCAAGGATACCGCCAGCATCCAGTCCGGCTTGCCATCCGCCATGCCCGCCCCCATCGCGGCCAGGGCAAAGCAAACCGGCACGACACCCAGAAACGTGGCCAGAGCGAACCGGCCAAAGGACAGGCAGGTGATGCCTGCCGCATAGCTGACCGCGTCGAACGAGATGAACGGGACAAGCCGAGATCCGAAAACGATCAGCATGAGGCCAAACTGCGATCTGGGCCGCGCGATGTATTTGAGAACAGGATTGTCCGATCGACGGATCGCGTCGAAGCCAAGATAGCGGGCCGCGCAAAACGCAAGGCACGCGCCCAGCAGTGCCCCGATAACGACAAAGCCCCCGCCCCAGAACGTGCCGTACAAAGCGCCGGCTGCCACCGCTATGGGACCGCTGGGAACCGGGCTGACCACTATGGCGAGCACCATGAGGCCGATCAGGGCCAAAGGGCCGAACATGCCAAGACCAGCCACCATGTCGCGAACCCGGGCCGCGTTCATCATTCCAGGTGCGGTCGTGGGAAAGGCTGCAACGGCCAGCCCGACGATCACCGTGACGAGCACCGCGCCGGCAAGGATGCGGCGTTGCGGCATGCCGGTGATCCAGATCGAGGCCTGTCGCAGCAAGACCGCCATCACCGTTGACCGGCGGTCAGCAGCAGAGTGTTGGGACCGACCCAGCCTGCTGCCGTCTGGTACATGTCAAGCTTCGCTTCCATATCCGCCCAGGCTGCTGCACGAGCGGCCTGATCCAGCGGCGCCAGAATCTGGACGATTGGTCCTGCGGACTCACGCACGAATGCAAGATAGTCCCTGGTCTCCGGCAGCCGGAACGGGCACGCCATGCGGGTCGTGGCGACCGAGCGGAACCCGGCCCGCACGAAGAGATCGTCCATCAGGCCCGGTTTGCCCAGACTGACCAGACCGCCGGGCCGGAACGGATCGCGCGGCGGGACCCGCGCGTGGCGCATGGCCGTTGCCAGCAGAATGCCCAAGGCCGGGTTCAGATCGGGCCCGGCAAACACGATGCTGCAAAACCGCCCGCCGGGTTTGAGCACGCGGTGGATCTCGGACACTCCCGCCAGCGGATCGGAAAGGAACATCAGCCCGAGGCGACAGACGGCTGCATCGAACATCGCGTCGTTCAGCCGCAGATCTTCGGCGTCAGCCGGATGGATGCGCACGTTGCCGTGCCCGGCCCGGACGGCATTCCCCAGAGCGTAAGACAAGATATTCTCGGAGATATCGGTCGCGACAACCGCGCCCGTAGCCCCGACCCGTGCCGCGATGTCCAGTGTCTGATCGCCAGCGCCTGCAGCCACGTCAAGCACCGTCTGACCGGGGCATACCCCGGCCATTTCCAGCATGGCATCGGTGGGAATGCGAAGCCAGGTGCGGATCGCGGGCGCGTGCCTGTTCCAGCCGGCGGCGGCGTCATCCCACTGCGCGCGCGTCTCAAGCTTGAAGGCCGTCGCAGCAATCGTTGCATCGATGGTCATTTGGCAGGCTCCCCTGGTGCAGTTTGTCGATACCGCTGACAGCAGGCGCCACGACACGGTTGCGCGCACATTCAGCAGGTGCTTTCGGTTGACGGGCCGGTGAAACGTCAGCCGTCCATCGCCTGATCCAAAGAATGCGCTTGTCGCAGCGGCGCGCACAGCCGCAATGTTGCAGAACGGGGCCGCAGATGTGCCATAGGTGATCATGTTCGACTGGAACGATCTGAAATTCCTTATCGCAGTCGCAAAAGAGGGCAGCACGCTCGCTGCGGGGCGGTCGCTTGGGGTGAACCAGTCGACGGTGCAGCGCAGGCTTGCAGATCTCGAAACGCAACTGGGCCGGAAGCTGGTCGAGCGGCTGCCGACCGGCTATCGGCTGACGGACCTCGGCGCTGCGATTCTACCGCATGCACAAGCGGTGGCCGCATCGGCAGAGGCCTTCGAGCAAGCTTTCCGGGATCTCGGCCGGGCGCATGTGGGCATCATCCGCCTGACCTGCCCCGAACCCATCGCGTTTCGTCTGACCCAATCGGGCATCCTGGACCGGTTTCATGCAGCGCACCCGGATCTGAAGGTCGAGTTCGTGCTGAGCGATCAATATGTTGATCTGGCAAAGGGCGAGGCGGATGTTGCCTTGCGGTCGGGCGATACCGAAGCCAGCGTGCTTGTCGGCCGCAAGATCGCGGATTCCCTTTGGGCAATCTATGCCAGCCGCCAATACATCGAACGCCACGGGGCACCTGCGGCGGTGGCAGATCTGGCGCTGCACCCCCTGATCGGGTTCGAGGAAAGCATGAGCAAGCACCGCACCGTGTCCTGGTTCAGGGAAGTGGCGCCCGACGCGACCTATGCCGCCCGAAACACCAGCGTGCTTGGCCTGATCTATGCCGCCAAGGCGGGGGTCGGCGTCGCCCCGCTGCCGATGTCGCTGGGCGATGCAGAGCCGGATCTTGTCCGTGTCCTTGGCCCGGTGCCGGAACTGACGCGGGCCTGGCGCATCCTGACCCATCCGGACCAGCGCAACACTGCCCGCATCTCGGCGTTCTTTGCCTTCATTCTGAGCGAGAGCGACGCGCTGCGCCCGATATTGACGGGGTGATCGGGGAAGGCAGCGGTCGGGTCGAATGTCGTCCGGCAACTCGGTACGGCCGAGGGGCGACCAGGAACGGCGACCAGGACCGGCTGGAGATCGGCGGGTCGCGGTAACGGCAGGGCGCGCCGTGCGATTACCGCAGCATGCGGCGTACCTCACGCACGCGACGCTGGAAGAAATGGTGCTTCGTCACTGCCCCGAGATGCGCGAAGATCGCGAGGTAGAACACCCCCGGCAGGATCAGATTGTGCAGGACCGCCACGCCCGCCGCCAAAAGCTCATTCGGCGCCAACACGCCCGTGAGCGACCAGCCAAAGACATCCAGCGCATCGCCCCGCCATGCTGTGAGCAGAACGCCCGTCACCGGAAATCCAAACATAAGTCCGTAAAGACCAAGATGGGTCGCCCGGGCCAAGTGACGATGCCAGGGCTGCAGATCGGCCCGCATCGGTGGCGCCGGACTTTGGCCCAGCCATAGAACACGCAGAACGACAAGCAGCAGCACCGTCAGTCCGAGGGTCTGGTGGGTCGCCATGAACACCGCGCGCTCCGGGTGATCCGGTGCCAGAACCGAGGTGAACAGACCCATCGGCAGCAGGATCAGGATCAGAATGCCGATGACCCAATGTGCATAGCGCGACACAAGGCCAAAGGCTGTGCCGCTGTTGCGCAACGGCAGCGGGTCGGCAACGCGCCTCATGCCCTGTGCCCAGGTTGCCCACAGCAGGAAAACCGCCGCAACTGTCGCGATCGCGGCCTGTGTGTTCAGCACCAGGGGTTTAATGCGATCCGCCAGCCCCGCATCTGCAGAAATCGCCGCGAACGTGCCGTCGAGATTTGCGAGGATGATCGACCAAGCGATCAAGGCGAGGGCCAGGGCCGCTGTCAGGGTGCCCAATACGCGAAGGATCCGTCCGGACTGGTTGAGGGTGAACGCGAGGAACACGGCCAGTATGAGGTAGAACTCTGTCACTTGCATTCCCCGTGGTCGTCAGGCAGACAATCGCCGGCCAAGTTGCCAATCGACGCGATGTTGTCCTCAAGCGGCGGGCTGATCAAGTGTGGCATACTGACCCTGAAAGCCGCGGCTGAAGGATCCTGACACAGAGATTGCACCGGCGTTGGTCGTTGCGCCGGCTGCGTTGCGGGACAAGGGGCACCTTCCACGATCCGCCAAACAGACCGGCACCGTCATCAGGATTGCCTTACCCTTCTGATCCCGAGACCGCAGTCAAGGGGCGCCTGCTGCGTTGAAACCGATCGACAAGAGCCATGTGCGGAATGGTCAGAGCCGCCAATCCGATGAAGATGGTCTGGGAGATGCTCGCCACGGCCGACCCCGCCTGCAATCCATCCCGAAGCAAGAAGCTCGCAAGTGCTGCCAAAGCGGTGACAGCAGACAACAATCCTGCGGTCAGCAAGGCCCTCTTCCGGTCTTTCAGGCAGTTGATCGTCTCTGCAGTGTGCCGGACGGAGTGCAATGCGCAGAAATAGACGATGAAGTAGACGAGCGGGGCGAGCAGAGCGGCGGCAATCCACAGTGCCGCCTGCTCTGCCGCGGCGCCGGTCCGCAGCACCGGCCGAAGGATAATCAGCGCCGCGAACGTCACGACCGCTGTGCCGCCGGCAACGACAAGACAACTCGTCGCGAGGTCGGCCACGGGTTGGGGTGCGAGATACCCGAAGATGCGCGCGACATCGGCGGAATGGAACAGCGCAGGGGCGGCGATCGTCGCAATCCCGCCGGACCAACGCAAAGCGGCGGGGCTGTGGCTCCAGTCGCCAGAAAAATGAACCGCCGAGTAGATCAGGAAAGCAAACAGCGAGGGACCCGGCAATACGACCCAGACGAGAACGACCAGACCTGAAAGGCCCAGATAGAGAGAGGCAAACAGCGCCTTTCCCCGCCACCCCCGAAGCGGCCAAAGCGCTTCGGCGATGGGCAGATCAAGAGCGCCGTGCGGCAGGCCGAACACGGCCACGAACGGCGCGAGCAGCAGGGTCTGGGTCATGAGATCAGGTTCGAACAGACTTGCCGCCAGAACCGCGACGGCTGCGGCAAGGACGAACAGCCGGGTTTGCCAGACGGGCGAACTGGTCATGCCGGAAATGCTGCCGCCAGCAGGAAAGGCAACGGCGGCAAAGATGCCATCACCGACAGACGATCGGACGTGCGGGTGGAGCCTGACAGGAACCGTTCCAGACGATCTTTCGGCGCATTGCGAAACAACGTTTCGAACAGGGCGGGTCCGCGTTCGGGCGCTGTCTTCAAGACCTGAAGGAAGACGCGGTCCATGAAATGGGTCATCGGGCCGTCGATGCCCGTTTTTGGGACCTCGCCTTTCATCAGGGCGCCTGCCACCTGATCCGCCTGAATCTGGGTCCGGGTGAACGCATAACCGGTTGAAGGTCGCGCAGCGCCCCCCCCCAGACCCATGCGAACGATGCCTTCGGCAACGGGATCGGCGAAGCCCACTTCCATCGGCAAGGCCCCAGCTTCGGTGCGCAAGGTTTCCGTCCTGCCCGGATCGAGCGCCGCTATTTCGGCGTCCAACCAAGAGGCGAACACGTCAGGCCCGGGGTTGCGGGGCGCAAAACTGGTCACCTCGACCAGTGCGCGGTCGGGCGCAAAGGGCAGGATGTAGACGAAATCGACGCCCGCACTTCGCGCCGGGCGAAAGTGCATCAGTTGCACGACGTCGGGATCGAAGACCGGACGCTCGGTCCGGATTTCCCGGCCCAGAAAGAACTGGCCGTAGGCTGCAATTCGGCGGGGCGGCCGCGTGTCGATAACGGTTCTTGCCGTCAGTGCGCCGGCATCCGTGTCGATGCGCCATGCCTTGCCCGACCGGACGACATCTTTCGCCGCGACGCCAAGCGACAGCGAAAGGCGTTGACCCCGATCCATGTACTCGCGTGCGCGGGTGTAGAACGCACCGGATTCAAGTGTCTGATACCGCAGACGGGCGGAGGTGCGCAAAGTCGGTTGGCGCATCCCGGCCACTGTCCACGCTGACCATTCGTTGCGCACGCAGTCCTCGAACGGATCGGTTTGGGTGCGCCAGAAACTCCAGGCGCGGTCATGGACATAATCGGGACGCGGTTCGATGACCCGGACCGAAAGCTTGCTGTCGGCCAACCGCACGGCAAGGCTCAAACCAGCGCAGCCCCCGCCAAGGATGGCGACATCGACGTCAGGTGCGGACATGAGCGGACGCGCCTTCCGATGGCCGGACGCGCACCGAGGTATAAAAGTGCGTCACACGGTTGCGATCCGGCGGCGCCAACTGGCGCGTTACCGGCGAGAAACTGCCCGCGTGATACGGGATCGTGGTCTCCGGTGTCATAGGGCGTACTCAGCCGCAGGGACCAGATGGTCCAGAACCTTGGCTGAAGAAATGACACCGGGCACGCCCGCGCCGGGATGGGTGCCCGCACCGACGAAGTAGAGGTTCTTCACGCCTTCGCCCCGGTTATGAAACCTGAACCATGCCGATTGGGTGAAGAACGGCGACAACGAAAACCCGGCCCCGTCGACCGACAGGTAATCATGCTTGAAATCCAGCGGCGTCATCGCGAATTCTGCCGTGATGTTGTCCTTCAGACCCGGCAGCATCGTGGCGTCAAGGGCTGCCACGATGCGGTCGCGCAATTTCGGCCCTTCCACGGCCCAGTCCTGACCTCCGCCAAGGTTCGGAACCGGACAGAGTACATAGAAACTGTCGCATCCGTCTGGCGCAAAGCTGGGGTCCGTCGCGGTCGGGCGATGGACATACAAGGAAAAGTCGTTCGCCAGCTTCTTTCTATCAAAAATATCCCGCAGCAGGCTTTTGTATCGTTCTCCGAACCAGACCGTATGATGCGCGACGTCCGGCCATTTCTTTGTGGCGCCGAAATACAGAACGTAAAGACCCATCGAAAGCTTGGACGTCTTGACGCGCAACTTGGCGACCGTCGAGATTTGCGAGGCGGGCAGCATGTCGCGGTAAACATGGACCGGGTCCATGTTCGACACCACCAGATCGGCGGGCAGCACCTCGCCCGACTCCATGATGACCCCCGTGGCGCTACCGTTTTCGACCCTGATCTTGGCAATGGTTTCGCCCAGCGAAATCCGGATCCCCTGCTCCCGCATCAACCGCTCGAAGGCGTTTACCAGCGCGCCGGTGCCGCCCATGGCGAACCAGACGCCGTGTTCGCGCTCCAGATGGTTGATCATGCCGTAGATCGCCGTCGTCGAGAACGGATTGCCGCCCAGCAACAACGGCTGGATCGAGAACGCCCTGCGCAACCGGTCGTTTTTCAGATGGCGCGCCACCATCGACCAGACGCTTTCATAAGACCGAAGCCGCAACAGATGCGGGATCTGTTTGGCCATGAACACGGGCGAATGAAAAGGCACGTCGGAAAGGCCGGTAAAACCCACGTCGTAAATCTTCTTCGACCACGCCCCCATGCGGCGATAACCGTCAAGATCGTCGGGTGCCAGACGCAGAATTTCCGCTTCGGTCGCCTCTTGGGTCGGGCCGTAATCGAACGTCTCGCCGTCGTGGTACTGAAAACGATACCAAGGATCGGGTTGCACCAATGTCACATAGTCGGACAACTTCTTGCCGAACAACGCGAACAACTCTTCGAACAGATGCGGCGCTGTCAGCACTGTCGGGCCAGCGTCATGGCGAAAGCCGTCTTTTTCGAACACCTGCCCACGACCGCCAAGCCGGGGACAACGGTCGATCAGATGAACGTCATAACCCTTGGCCCGCAAGCGCAGGGCCGCAGCGATGCCGCCAAAGCCAGCGCCAGCGACGATCGCCGATTGTGGTGCGGAAAAACTGGTGTCACGCGGCATCGGCAAGCTCCTTCAATTGGTCTTCAAGACGGTTCGCGAGCGTCAAAAACGGCGCACCCGCGCCCTGTGGAATGTCGCGCACGTCGTTTCGTGCGGTGGTCAATGCGGCAAGCGCGCGCTTGCGGGCGATGGATTGGGCTTCCAAGATCCCGTGTCCCTCCGCTTCAAGCGACAGGCAGATGTTGGTGGAGCCGGCCGCCAAGTCCGCGGTTCGGTCGGCCAGATCGTCGATCGTCTGATAGGCGACCGCGAGGGCACTTCCGACACGGATCGCCGCAGCCTCGCCCGGCGCGTCCGCGGCAATCAACACAAGGCGGATCGGCAGCGCCAGCAACGGGCCGGATTTTTGCGCGGCAATGGCTGCGCAGTCTTGTGACGACGGTATTTTTGCGCCGCAGGCCCAAGCCTGACCGCTGATCGTGATTGCGATGGCATCGTGCATCGCACAAATCGCAGCCCCCGCCCTTGGATGGTTGGCGATGGCCAGATAGGCGGCCGAGATCAGCAGATCCCCGGTCGAGATTGCGACATCGCGGCCATAGATCGACCAGACGGCTGGCTTGCCGCGTCGTGTCGTGTCGCCGTCCTGCAGATCGTCATGGACCAGCGACGCATTGTGAAGAAGTTCCGGTGCGGCAGCGCAGCAAAGCGCGACCGTCTCCGAAAGGCCAAGAGCATAGGCCGCGTCAAGACCCATCTGCGCACGCACCCGCCCGCCGCCTGCGAACAGATGATACCGGGCCGCAGTCGCCACCGGCGATGCCTGCCCCGACACGAGGCGCAAGACATGGGCGTTGGCATCGCCAAGCGAGACGAGAGAACGCGAGGAAGCGTCGAGCATTTCAGGACCCCGGTCTGATAGGAAGAAGGCCGCCCTCAGGTTGTGAGGGCGGCCTTGATAGATCACTCTGCGGGAACGACTTTCGTCATACCGGCTTGCACGACTTCGCTCTTTCGCACCGCGATGAGATAGATCAGCACGCCAACGCCCACCTTCGCGATAAGATCGGCAATCGTGTAGCCTACTTGGATCACGACAAGTGAAGTGGTGCCTTCCAACCCGACAGCACCGGCAAAGTAGACGACCGGATAGAAAGCCCAGCTCAAAACCGTAACCGTCCGCGCAGTGGCGATAAGTCCACGGACGTCTGCAGGCTGTGCCGCAATCGATTTCGACAGGCCGACAAACAGTTCATAGATGATCCAAAGGAACGGGATCATCGAAAGAAGGCCCCATACCCAACGTCCGCCATCAGTCGTAGAGACTTCGCCGGGGTAGCCCAAGGCGATCATGAGCGCGGCCAGAATGCCCAGCCGGGTTGCGCGAGACACGGTTTCCGCCCGGCTCAACCCCATGACAAGGATCAATTCGACCAGCAGCAGCGGGACAGTCAACAACCAGTCGACATAGCGATATGCGTCATTGAACGGCGTTCCGGATGCCGAAATTGCCCCATCGACGAAGCCATACGCGCCACTCCAGCTTTCGAAAATGCGGAAGTAGTGATAGGCGGCAATGAACGTGACTAGGCCCGTGATCGTCATCGCCGTCTTGTACTGCACGGCAACTTGGCTTCGGCCGAGCCAAAAAAACAGCGTTGCAGCTGCAAGCGCCGCAAAGCCAAAAGAGAAAGCGTTGTAGATCAGATAGTACTGACCTACTGAGAGGTTTTCCATGAGTAGTCTCCGATGTTCATTCAACACCAGACAGGTAGAAGGGAAGCCTGATAATCAACGCCATGCAGGGCGGACTATTTGCCGCGCGGCATCTCTACGCACGGCATAGTGTCGCGGATGGTGATGAAATTCGGGACCTTGGCTTGCTGTTGTCCTGCGGCTTTGTCCGGGTTTTCGCCCCTCGGTCGTCCCTCTCGTTTCGGTCAGGCGCCTGTCGGGCGACACGTTCGGATCGTTGAAATTCAGAAGACCCTTGCCGGGGTCGCGTCGCGGTGCGACGGCTGCGACCAGATCGGATGGTCGCCCGGACGCGAGCGCTTGGCGTTCGGCGCGCGGTTCGCCAGTGCTGCGCCGTCTGGCGAACGCCCGCCGCCTTTGCGAAGCCACAGTTCAAGCACGCTTTGGTCATCAGCACACGATAATGCCGCGCTGTGCGTTGCTCTTTGCCGCGCTAGGTACGCGTCATTGCGCCAGCGAGGCACGGATGCTGCTGACCCTCACCGATGTTGAAAAGACCTACATGACCGGAGAGGGCCCGTTGCGGGTGCTGTCGGGCGTCGATCTGGCGCTGGACACAGGACAAAGCCTTGCACTGACTGGCGAATCCGGTAGCGGCAAAAGCACGCTCCTGCATCTGACGGCGGGTCTTGATGTGGCCGATGCAGGCAGTGTCTGCGTGGATGGCCAGGATATCGGCGGCGCGTCGGACGGGCAGCGGGCGGCGTTGCGGCGCGGCACGATCGGCTTGGTATTTCAGCAGTTCAACCTGATACCGTCGCTGGATGCGGGCGCGAACCTTGCCTTTCAGGCGCGGCTGGCCGGGCGGCACGATCCGGACTGGACGGCCGGACTTGCCCGCGCGTTGGGGCTGAAGGACCTGTTGACCCGCTATCCCGAACAGCTGTCGGGCGGTCAGCAGCAGCGTGTGGCCATCGGTCGGGCACTGGCCGCACGGCCCCGGCTGGTGCTGGCGGATGAGCCGACCGGCAATCTGGATGAGGCGACCAGCGACGCCGTGCTGGACCTGATGCTGCGGCTTGTGACGCAGACCGGTGCGGCGCTGCTGATGGTTACCCATTCGAGCCGCCTTGCAGCCCGGCTCGACCGCCGGGTGCATCTGTCGGCCGGGCGGGTCGCCTGATGTTGCGCGCGGGCCTTGGCGCGCTGTTGTCGCACTGGCGGCACCATCCGCTGCAACTGGCGATGCTGCTCCTGGGTCTGGCCCTCGCCACCGCTCTCTGGTCCGGGGTGCAGGCGATCAATGCCGAAGCCCGGGCGAGTTATGACCGCGCCGCCGGGATGCTGGGCCAGGACCGGCTGGAGCGGATCACCTCCACGGGTGCAGCCCCGCTGCCGCAGTCGGCCTATGTCGCCTTGCGACGCGCAGGCTGGAAAGTATCGCCGGTGCTGGAAGGCACGCTTGATCGCCATGGCCTGCGCATTCTGGGGATCGAGCCGCTGACCCTGCCCGGCGAGGCACAGCAGGTGGATCTCGGCGCGAGCGCGGCGCTGGTCGGATTTCTGTCGCCCCAGGGCACGCTGTACCTGAACCCCGAAACTGCCGCCCGTCTTGACCCCGCGGCCTTGCCGCCGCTGCAAACCGACGCAGCCCTGCCCCCCGGCGTGGCTCTTGCCGATATCGGGGTCGCGCAGCGGCTTCTGGGGCAGCCGGACCAGATCTCGTATCTGCTCCTCGCCCCCGGACCGGTGCCGGGCGCGCTGCCCGAAGGCCTGATCCGCGTGCCCCCCCGGACGCAAAGCGACATTGCCCGCCTGACCGACAGCTTTCATCTGAATCTGACCGCCTTCGGTCTTCTGGCGTTCGCGGTGGGGCTGTTCATCGTGCATTCCGCCATCGGTCTTGCCTTCGAACAGCGTCGCCCGATGTTTCGCACCCTGCGCGCGCTTGGCCTGCCCGCCACGGCGCTGACCGGGCTTTTGCTGGCGGAACTCGTGGCGCTGGCGCTGGTGGCGGGCACCGTGGGGGTGGCGCTTGGCTATCTGGTCGCCGCCGGATTGCTGCCGGATGTCGCGGCCACCCTGCGCGGGCTTTACGGGGCCGATGTGCCCGGTACGTTGACGCTGCGTCCGGCGTGGTGGGCGGCGGGGCTTGGCATCGCGGTTCTGGGCACGCTGGCGGCGGCTGGACAAAGCCTGTGGCAGGTCTGGCGTCTGCCGCTGCTGGCCCCGGCACAGCCGCGCGCCTGGGCCCGCGCTTCGGCCATGGCCTTGCGCCGGCAGGGGCTGGCGGGGGGCGGTCTGTTGGGGCTGGCCCTGCTCGGGCTGTTGGCAGGTCGCGGGCTTTGGGCGGGCTTTGGCGTGCTGGCCGGGCTGTTGATCGGGGCGGCACTTTTGCTGCCGCTGCTGTTGGCGGCCGCGACCCGGGCCGGCGAAAGCCTGTCGCGCGGGGTCATCGCGCAATGGTTCTGGGCCGATACGCGCCAGCAACTGCCCGGATTGTCGCTCGCGCTGATGGCGCTGTTGCTGGCGCTGGCCGCCAATGTCGGTGTCGGTACCATGGTATCGAGCTTTCGCGTGACCTTTACCGGATGGCTGGACCAGCGTCTTGCCGCAGAGCTTTACCTGACTGCCCGGGATGGGGACGAGGCCGACCGGATCTTGGCCTGGCTGACCCCGCGCGCCGATGCGGTGTTGCCGATCCAAAGCGCCGAAGCCAGCCTTCTGGGCCGCCCCGGCGAGATCTACGGTGTGGCAGACCATGCCACCTACCGCGACAACTGGCCGCTCCTGGTAGCGTCCCCGGGGGTCTGGGACGAAATCGCCGCAGGCCGCGCGATCCTGGTGAACGAGCAGCTTTACCGCGCCCGCAGGCTGCAACTTGGCCAGATGATTTCCTTGCCGGGTGGCCCGTTGCCGCTGGCGGGCGTCTATTCCGATTATGGCAACCCGAAGCCGCAGGTCCTGATTGGCAGTACCGAGTTCCTGCAACGGTTCCCCGACAGTCCCCGCCTGCGCTATGCCATCCGCACCGCCCCTGCAAACGCCGAAGCCCTGAGCATTGCATTGCGCGACGCCTTTGCCTTGCCGGCAGACGCTCTGGTCGATCAGGCCGGCATCAAGGCGTTTTCCCTGCGCATCTTCGAGCGCACCTTTGCCGTGACCGCGGCCCTGAACGTGCTGACCCTCAGTGTGGCGGCGCTGGCGATGTTTGCCAGCCTGCTGACGTTGTCCACTCTGCGGCTGCCGCAACTGGCCCCGGTATGGGCCATGGGGTTGACGCGCGGGCATCTGGCGGGGCTCGACCTTTTGCGCAGCGTCGCCCTGGCCGTGCTGACGATGCTGGCGGCGCTGCCTCTGGGCCTCGCTCTGGCTTGGGTGCTGCTGGCCGTTGTCAACGTCGCTGCCTTCGGATGGCGGCTGCCGATGCGGGTGTTTCCCGCCGACTGGCTGTGGCTCGGCGCGCTTGCTTTGATGGCGGCACTGGCCGCGGCAGCCATTCCCGCCCTGCGGATGGCCCGCATGGCACCCACCGATCTTTTGCGGGTCTTTGCCAATGAACGTTAAAGCCCTGATCTGCATGCTGATGCTTGTCCTTCCGGCCTTGCCGGCCCATCCGCAGGGGTTCGCTGGCCTCGGACAGGATGCGCAGGGCTTTGCCTTGCCGGCGCCGCGCGCGCTGATCTTTCCCGCCGATCATGGCGCGCATGACGACTTCCGCATCGAATGGTGGTATCTGACCGCCACCTTGACCGGTCCTGACGGCACACCCTACGGGGCGCAATGGACGCTGTTCCGCACGGCCCTCGCACCCGGCGAGGCCGCAGGATGGTCCAGCCCGCAACTCTGGATGGGTCATGCCGCCGTCACCACGCCCAAGACCCACCTTGTGGCCGAGACACTGGCGCGCGGCGGCATCGGGCAGGCCGGCGTCACCGCAGACCCCTTTGCCGCGTGGATCGACGACTGGCAGATGGTGGGCCGCGCGGCAGCCGGGCAGGATGTGCTGTCAGCCCTCGACCTGACCGCCGAAGGAGCCGATTTTTCCTTTGCCCTGGCGCTGGATGCCACAGGGCCTCTCGTGCCGCAGGGCGATGGCGGATACTCTGTAAAATCCGCCGCCGGGCAGGCCAGCATGTACTACTCTCAGCCTTTCTACACCGTGGCCGGAAACATTACCGTCAAAGGCGCCGAAATTCCTGTCACCGGGCAGGCCTGGCTTGACCGCGAATGGTCAAGCCAGCCGCTTGCCGCCGATCAGACCGGATGGGACTGGTTTTCCCTGATGTTCGACGATGGTGCCCGCCTGATGGGGTTCCGGCTGCGCGATGGTGGCGCGGGCTTTACCTCCGGCACCTGGATCGCGCCGGACGGTGCCCCGGTACCGCTGCCGCCCGGGGCGCTGACGGTGACACCGCTGGAAACCACTGTGGCGGGCGGGCGCGTGCTGCCGACGACATGGCGGGTGGAACTGCCATCCCGCGTCCTTGACGTTACGGTCAGAGCGATGAACCCGCAGGCGTGGATGGATACCCTGGTCCCCTATTGGGAAGGCCCGATCAGCATTGCAGGCACACATGCCGGGCGGGGGTATCTGGAAATGACCGGGTATTGAAAGCGAAGGCCCCAGGGGTTTCCGGTCTGACAGGACGGCACAGCGGCACTGGCCGCCGGAACCCGATCTGCCTGCCCGGTCCGACCTCGTCTGAAACGGGTTGTTTCTGCCCGACGGCGATTATTCTCGGTAAGGACTTTCAATTCTGCTAGAATATTGGAATGGATCCGCCGAGCTTCCGTCGAATGAAAACCGCAGTGCGGCGCACCCTTCATTGGTCCGCATGGATCATGGTGGAAACATCTGCCTCGCGGTGCTGAGGGCTTCGCGGGTCATTTCTAACTGGTCAGATGCGTGAGCCAAGAGTTGTATCGACTTTCACCCGCCGGAAGGACCAGAAAGACCCGATCCGCTTTGGCGGAGGACATCTCGATGTCGGATGACCACTGGCGCGGTCCGGCGTTGCAGAAGTTGAAAGGGTACCCTTCGCAGGGGCTTCGGACCCAGGCTGTTTCGGCCGGGTATCGCCGGACCATCGAAGGGCGCCGGCGTCACATGTCCTGGGTCGGCCAAAGTCCGGTGCCGCATGCGGCATGCATACTGCGGGCACACAGATGATTGCTGCACCCTATGCTGCTGCGGTCCCTCCAGCCAGATCCGCCGTTCAGGCTCTGTCGTTGCGGCTGATCCTTTGGTGTCTTGCCTCGGGATTCGTCGTCATCATCGAGCCGGCCCCGAGCGATCTGTTCTTCGTGCTTGGCTTGGGCGTGCTGATGTTGGCTGGCGGCAGAAACCTGTTCCTGCCGGCTCCCTTGCATGCGCACTTTGGATTGCTGCTCGCCTTTGTCGCGCTGAACATCGTTTCCCTGTTTGTGGCGCACTCTTTCATGTTCGGATTGAAGTATCTTCTGATCACAGTCTACCTGCTCTTGATCCCGCCGGTCATGGCGCACTTCGCTTTCCTGATGGGTCGCACCGCGCTGGACAGGATGCACATGGCCTTCACGATCGGCGCGTCGATCTCGGCTGTGATCGGGCTGATGGCGCTTTTGCGCGTGGCACCGGGCCCTTTGACCCTCTATTTCCGGGCCGATGACGGGTTGCGGCTGGCACCATTGTTCAAGGATCCCAACGTCTATGGGCCCTACATGTCGGCGGCGGGCCTTTTGCTGGTCAGCCGGATGTGCTGCGAGGGCGCAAAGCTGCGGAGTCTCGGCCTCGGTCTCGCGGGCTTCATCCTGCTGCTGATGTTTTTGACGTTCTCGCGCGGGGCCTGGCTCAACAGCGCGGTCGCGGGAACTGTTTTCATCGTCTGCATGCTGGTCTTTGCGGGGACATGGCGGCAGGTGAAATGGGTCGTCATCCTGTTGGCCGCAGCCTGCGTCCTGTTGCTGGTCGGCGGGCCGTTTGTTCTGGGTCGGCTGGGACTGACGGATTTCTTTGCCGACCGGGCCCAGATACAGACCTATGACGCGAACCGGTTCGGGAACTGGGCCGTGGCTCTTGACGTGATCCGGCTGGAGCCGCTTGGCATCGGGCCGGGGCATTATGTGGGACGAAAGAACTTTCCGCAAAGCGCCTTCGTGCTGGCGACGCACAACGTCTATCTCAAGGTCGCGGTGGAAAATGGCTGGTTCGGCTTTGTGACATTCTTCGGCGCCATCGGCAGCCTTCTGGCTGCTCTGTTCGTGTCCTTCTTCAAACGGGACACGCGGCAACCCGTTCGCATCATGCTGTTTGCGATCATTCTGGGGCAGCTTGCGAACAGCGTCGTGGTGGATTCGCTGCATTGGCGGCATTTTTTCGTCGTGCTGGGTTTTGCCTGCGGGGAAATTGCGCTGGTTGCCCGCGAGAGATGGGTGAGGCGCAATCCGGAGTCCGAAGGGCGTCCCGGATAGACCCGCAAGGCCTGCCTTGGCCCCGGCCGAAACCACGGAATCGCCGCTGACAGCAAAACCCACCGAAACGACCCTGTCGCGTGGGCTGTGGTCAAGCCCGCCGGTCGCCGGTTCTGGGCGCAGGCTGTGCGTCGGGCAGTCTTTGCCCCCACAGGCCGACCACCTTGCCCTGCTTCTGAGTGGAACGGGAGTACATCTTGTAGGTCGAGCCCAGGCCGTTTTCTTCGTGTGGCGGGCAACAGTTCATCACGGCGCCCGTGACCTTCTGCTTTGGCAGGCGCTGAAACCCCCGTACCGCCTGATCACGTCGGGTGTACCCCCAACGCACGACGAACAGCAACTGATCACTGTATTTCGCCAGGATCGTGCAATCGGCGATAAATGCCACCGGCGGACCGTCGATGACGATCAGGTCGTAGGATCGGCGTGCAAGGTCGATGAACCGGGGCAGGTGCGGCGACTCCAGCGCAGTCAGGGGCAGGTCCGTCAGGACGCCAGACGGCAGGATATCGAGGCAGCCCCGGCCCATGATGTCAGGGGCCTGCCATGGACGGCCCTGAAGGATTTCGGCAAAGCCCGAGTCGCCGTCGAACCCGAACATGCCGGTCAGACCGGCGCGGCGCATGTCGGCATCGATCAGCAGCACATTCTGCCCCGCCACCCTCGCAGACATCGCAAGCGATGCGGCAATCGAGGTCTTGCCCTCGCCGGCCGCGTTGGAGGTCAGCAGAAAGACCGGCGCCCGGTCGTCTTCGGATCCTGCGGCAAACATCATGTAACGCAGGACGGAAATCGTTTCGCTGAACGGGGCAAGCGGGTCTTTCTCGACGATACCGGGAATATCCTTGTCGGATCCGAGGTCGGGAATCTGGGCACGCACCTTCACACCCAGAAGGTCCTCCACCTGCTGGGCCGACCGGAAGGTGCTGTCCAGCGCCTCGCGGGCCAGTCCGATCACGATCGCCACGGCGCCGCCCAGCATGAAGCTGAGGATCACGAGGACTATCACGTTCGGATAGAACGGTTCGATCGGCACGGTCGCCGTCGTCACGATCCGGGTTCCGCTGGTGGTGAACGACTTCAACTCGGCCGCCAGACCGGCGTTGTCGAGATAGCGCTGGTAATGCTGGCGATGGGCCTCGGCCACCCGTTCAAGCTGACGCAGGTCGACATTGATCTGGGTTTCGATCCTGGATTTCCCACCGGCATCGGCCAGGGCTTCGGTCAGCAGCGTCGTCCGGCCTTCCAGCGTCTCGACCTCGTTGCCCAGCATCGCGACGATCCGTGCAACTTCGTCGTTCAGTTGCTGACGAATCGCCTCGTACTGTTGGCGGACCTGAGTGAGCCGCGGATTTGACTGGTTCGAGCTTGCGCTCAGGTCCCGCTCGCCCAGTTCCAGCAACAGCAACTGGCTGCGCAGTTCGGTCACGATCCCGGACGCCTGCACTTCGGGCAGGCTCAGGATGTCGCTGCCACTGTCGACCACGGCGCGGGCCCGGGCCAGCGCGGCCTTCTTCTGCGCCAGATCGGCCCGCGAGCGGATGAGTTCGGCATTTACCGCGGTCAGTTGCTGGTCGTTCAGCGACCCGCCCTCCTCGCCGTTGAACAGATCGTGCTTGATCCGGTAATCCATCACCGCTTCCTCGGCGGAACTTACCTGCTGGCGCAGGTCCTCGGCGCGGGCGTTGATCCAGTCACCGAAGGCACGGGCATCCTCCTGACGCTGGACCAGCCGGATATCGGCATAGGTGTCTGCAACCATGGTCGCAGTCGTGCGGGCCAGGGTCGGCGAACTGGCGCGAACGCTTATGGTGATGACGTTGGTGTCGCCTTGCCGAACGACGTTCACCGACTCGGACAGGATGTTCTTTGCGACCAGCGACTCCCGCGACGGGGCGCCCTCGGGCAGGCTCCGATCGTGGGAATCTGCCCCGAGGATCAACGTCTTCAGCCCCGAAAACGAGCGCTGGACCATGTTCGGCGGTTTCGCCTGGAAGAACGGCTTCTCGGACAGCCTGCCGCGTTCGACGACCTTCAGCAGCGTATCGTCGGCCATGATCAGAAGTATCTGGCCGTCCACATATCCGGTATCGGCGGCGGCGAAGGTCCTTGTTTCCGCTTCGATCGGGCTGGGGGCGACGGGGTCGATCATCAACTGCACAGAGCTTCTGAAAAGCCTCTCGATCTTCTGCGTCGCGAACACCGTAAACACCGCGAAGGTGAAAGCCAGCAGCACGATCAGCCAGACATGCCGGCGCAGGAACCCAAGCGACTGCCGAAAGACTTCCGACAGCGATGCGTCGTCTGTCGGTTGCCCACCTGACGGTGGATGGGAGCCGGTTCTGCCTGTTGATTGAGTCATTGTCCCCTGCGCTGAAATACGACCAGGATGGTCAGAAGCATCAGTCTCAGATCACCGGGGAAGCTGGCCGTTCTAAAGTACTGCGCGTCCATTTCGACACGCGTTTGGTAGTCGACCCGACCCCGACCATGAACCTGCCAGACACCTGTCAGGCCCGGGCGCAGTGCCAGATACTTCGGAAGATGCGCCTGGTACTTCACAAGCTCCTGCTCCGTCACCGGCCTCGGTCCGACAAGGCTCATCTCGCCCCGCAACACATTAATCAATTGCGGCAGTTCATCCAAGCTTGTTCGGCGCAACCATTTGCCCGTGTGGGTGACGCGAGGGTCGTTCGTCAGCTTTTGAGTTGCCTCCCATTCGGCTGCGGCGGCCGGATCGCCGGACAGAAGGTTCTCGAGGGCTGCGGCAGAGTCCTTGCGCATCGTCCGGAATTTCAGGCACTTGAACCGCCGACCGTTCTGACCGATGCGCTCGTGACCGTAAAGGGGCGAACCCCCGTCAATTGATACAACAACGGCAACAATGACCATGACAGGCGCAATACTGACCAGACCCAGAGCACAAAGAAGCAGATCGAGGTATCTCTTGAGGCGCCCCATGTAGATGTTGCCAAAAACCATCGGATGCCGTGCCGGTCCGGGATGCCAGATTTTTGCAGCAGAATCTGTTCCCTTTTCAGTTGTCATCAAAGGGACCCCCACCCCAATAAGTTGAAACAACTTTGCCGGGATTTAGGGTTTCATACCTTCGCCGTTCCGACCAGTTGCTAGAGCAATATCTGGAGTTTTGAGTTCCCATTTGCTTATCATGGACGAAACAGTTCGCCAATTGCGGTACAACTGTGGTGAATTCACGCACAATCGGGAATCCGGAACTGGGTTTGGACTGATGGATCAAGGTCTTGCGCAAGGTGAAACCCGCGAATCACCTGGGGGCAAACGCGAGCCTGACGCCCCTTGCGAGGGCACCCTTTCCATGCTCAGCGTGTGCGAAACGGCAAGCGGCGGGGTTGGCCGGTACCAGGACAATCTGCGGGCGATGTCGCGATATGGCATGTCGTGCCGGGTTCTGCTGCCCGATGCCGACAGGCATATCCTCGGACCCGAGGCGGATGTGGTCACGTTCCATCGCAAGAAGCGCGGCATCGGTAGTCTGATCAATATGCTGCGGGCATTTCTTGCGGAACGGAAACGCCGAAGGCACGATGTCTATTTCTTCAACAGCACGTTCTCGCTCGTCCCGCTTCTTGTCCTGCGTTTGATCGGGGACCGCACGGTTTCGGTCTATTGCGCGCATTGCTGGGCCATCGGCACGCTGGACCCGGACAGCTGGAAAGGTCGGCTGATCCGTGCCATCGAGGGAACTCTGTGCGGTCTGGCGGATCTGGTGATCAACGTGTCGCAGTCCGATCTGGCCATCGCCACCCGGTTCGGGTATCGCGGCCGCCAGATCGTCCTGGAAAACGCCGTTGGCGAGGCTGACCCGGACGCCGCCAGGGATCTGTTCGCATCCGATGTCGAGGGGGCCATTCACCTGCTTTTTGTTGGCCGTTTCGACCGCCAGAAGGGCCTGGATGTTGTCCTTCCCGCGTTCTCGCAGGCGCGGCGCCGGAATGCCGGGCTTCATCTGCATCTGGTCGGCGGCGTGGTCAGGGATGGCCAGACCCCGGCCCCCCGCGAAGGCGTGATCAATCATGGCTGGGCCGGACCCCACGAGATCGACAGCTTCTACCGATCTGCCGACGCGCTGATCGTGCCGTCAAGATGGGAGGGAATGCCGCTGGTCATCCTTGAAGCCCTGCGCAACGCAACCCCGGTCATGGCATCAACAGGATGCGGCATGGGCGATTTTCTGGAGAGGGCAGGATGCGGCACCAGCTTTGAGTTGGACAGCGAAACGCTGACCGCCTTGCTGGCGGGGTTGCGGCGCGACGATCTGATCGCGGCGCGGCCGGCGGCGCGCGCAACGTTCGAGGCGCATTTCACCCAAGCCCGCTTCGGTGCCGCACTCGCGCGTGAGATCCGAACGATGGTCGGCAAGCGCGGGGGGGCCTGACGCGTTGGACGGGCTGCCATCTCTGTTCATCGCCGGGGCACCGAAATCGGGGACATCCTCCGTGTTCCGCTGGCTTGCGGATCACCCTGAGGCCCTTGGGTCCACCCCGAAGGAAACCTGTTTCTTCGCCGACCCGGGGAGCCACGCCTTTCTGCCGGATTTCAATGTCCTGCACGGTCTTGGCCGGTACCGGACCGCCTTTCCGGACGGCCCGCCGCAGGCGCGGCTGATTTTCGAGGGGACCGCAAGTTACATCTACAGTCTTACCGCGCTGGAGCGGATACCCGATCTGCCAACAAGGCCGAAATGCCTTTTCATTCTTCGCGAGCCGTCTGCGCAGATCGTGTCGACCTATACCTACTTTCGCAACAACTGGTCCGCGATCCCGTGGGACATGACCTTTGGCGACTATCTTCAGGCCCTGGAACAGCGCAGTCATCCCTTTGACGGCAACGAGTTGGTGCGAGATGCTCTGGATAACGCCCGCTATGCCCCATGGCTTTTGAAATGGCAGGAACGTCTGGGGCCGGACCGGATGAAGGTCGCCACACTCGATACGTTGCGGCAAGACCCCAAAGCCTTCATGGCCGATCTGGCGCGCTGGACAGGGATCGACCCGACCTTCTACGATGCCTATTCCCTCAAAGCCGAGAACGAGAGTTACCTGCCGGTGAACCGCAGTCTGCAACGCCTGAACATCGCGCTGCGCGACAGTCTGCCAAAGGGGCGCGTCTATGCCATGGTCCGCCGCCTTTATCGTCGTCTGAATACGCGCGTCCCCGCGCGGGTGGAGCACGATGCTGCCATGGCACACCTGAGGGCAAGGTTCGCGGACGACAACCGCCAGCTTGAACAGGCCTTCGGGCTGGATCTGTCGGCATGGAGTTCGTGATGCGGGTCAGGTTTTCTGCGCCAGCATCGACTCGAAGATATCCGTCAGACGGTTCAGATACCGTTCGGGCGAAACCTGATCCGCCAGCACCGCCGGATCGAACGGGCCGATCGCAGTGACCCGCCGAAGGCTCTGGACCAGGGCTGGGATGAGGGGCGCAGTGTAGATCACCCCGTTCACCCCGTCCTGAACGACTTCGGACGCCGCGCTCCACGAACCGCAAACCACCGGAATGCCCCGAAGCAGGGCCTCGATGGGGACGAGCGGCTGACCTTCGTACCACAGACTGGGAAAGACCAGCGCGCGGGCTTGCGACAGATGATCCTGAACCGCCTGCGGGTTTACCCACCCCGTGACCTTCGCCTCCGGATTGGCCGCCCTGATCGCTGCGGCCTCGGGGCCATCGCCGACGAACACCGCCCTTACCCCGGCCTCGCGGGCGGCCCGGGCGAACTGCAATCCGCCCTTCTCGGGGGACAGCCGACCGACGAAAACGAAGGCGTCGTTCCGCGCAAGGTCCACCCGGTCTCCACCGACCGAGACCGGATTGGGCAGTGCGTGAAGCCGGGCCGTCGCCGGAAGATAGGGCTTCATGGCCTGCAACTGCGTGCGGGAGATGTAGGCGACATGAGCCAGTCCGCCCGGCAGTCGCCCGATGCCCCGCGCCACCACCGACCGGGCGACGCGCCAGAGCTTGTGGGACATGTGACGGGAGTCGCAATTCGTGGTGAGGCATGCCGCAGACAAGGCCCGACGGGTACAGATTTCCTGCTTGCGGTAGTCAAAGAAGCCGCCGTTGGGGCAGGCCAGAAAGTATTCGTGCATCGTATAAAGCACGGGAACGGTGCCCGAGGTCAGCGCACGTCCGACCGAGGGCGACAGTGCCTTGGCCCAGCCGTGGCAGTGCACGACGCTTGATGCCGGGTCGAGGCCTGCCATCTCGTGACGCAGGGCCTTGAGGGCCTGCCGGTTCCACAGGCCGGTCAGCATGGCGTTCACCCGACTGGGATTGTCGGTCAAGGTTTTCTGGTCAAGGCAGACGATTCTGATCCGGGCTTGGTCCAGCATCGCACTGACCGGTCCGGATGCGGCAAAGAAGACGACGCTGACCCCGGCATCCGCCAACAACCGCGCCGTCTCGATGGCAACCTTGGCCTGACCACCGGTGATGTCGGCAAAGTCACCAACGATCAGGACAGTCCTGAGGCGTCCATTGCTCTTGATCATGTCTCCTCCACTATTTCGCCTGAAGACCAGGTCCGTCGGCAATTCGAGCCAGTCGTGTCGCGTTGGACTGCGGCCCGTCGAGCGTCAGAACCGGATCGATTCGCGCTCGACCCGTTCCGGATGGCTGATCGCTGGCGCATTGTTCGCGACTGCGACTGCAGCCTGAAATGCCCGGCCTTTGCTGGCGAGCGGCGCCGCGACATCGGCAAGCACGACGGGGTCCGGGGTCAGCCCTGCCAACCAGCCGCGCTGACACGCAGTACCGGAACGCGACGTCTCAATCTGTGTTCTGGAGGTCATCATGGATCTTGTGTTCGGTCAGATGGCGGCCGTGTCTCTGGCGCAAGGTATCACCCAGCCGCAGGGTCAGCGCCAGCATCATGAGGGTCGGGTTCGCATGGCCCGACGTCGGCAGAACCGAACCGCCGGTCGCATAAAGGCCGGCCACGCCGTGCACCGCGCACTGGCTGTCGACGACGCCCTCCGCGGGGTTGCCGGCCATGCGGGTCGTCCCCATCGAATGCCCCAGATCAATGGTCACCGCGGCGTCCGGGTTCGCCTCGGTCACCCAACCCTCAGGCATCGGCTGTTTCAGACCGGCGGCATCAAGGCTTGTGCCCAACTGAACCCCGATCCGCAGAAGATTGGCCCGCGCCGCATGGCCTGGGGTCCAGGAGACCCGGGCACGGCGCAAGCCAAGCGCATCGCAGTTGTCCGACAGGGTCACGCGATTGTCGGGCAGGGGCGGCTGTTCCGTCGTCGCCTCGAACCGCAGGCCCGACAGCTTTACCGGCAGTTTTCCGACCTGATAATCCTGCGCTACGGTGTTCGGAAACAACCGCAAGGCCAAGTCCACGGTCAGCCGGCCGAGCGGCGCCGGCACATGGCCCCGCTCGATCATGCGTGCCGCCAGGCCGCGCGCCAGGCGGACAGGGCTTTTCGCGACCGTTGCCAAGTCTTCGAGGGTGGACTCGCTGCGATTGCGCAGCAGGCGGCGCAGCGCCGAGAACGGATCGTCGCTTGCCCGCTCCTCGGTTACGAAGATCGCGCCGTTCAACGCCCGGTGTTCGCGCTGGTAGGGTTCGGACAAGGCAAGACCATGCATGTGGACCGAGGTGCGCCGGTTCTTGCGAAACCCGAACAGACCGAAACGGGCGGCCATGTCCGCAACCTGGTCGGGGTACGCGCGTGCTATGGTTGCCGTGGGATGATCCATCAGGCAGCGACCGACACGGTCATGGTCGTTGCCCAGACCGGCCGGGTTTGCATCGGTCGACAGCAAGAGCAGCCGGGCGTTCTCGATCGCGCTGGCCGCCAGGACACCGGTGACAGCCGTAACCGCAAGGCGTCGGCCCGTCAGGCTTTGCGCCTGTAGTCCGGTGAAGACCCGGCCGTTCCCGCCGCTCAGCAGCCCGGTCACGGTGGCGCCTGCCACGACATGCACATCGGGTGGCGGCGCGGCCAAAAAATCGGCGCCGAACCGCATGATGTCTGTTGGGGTGCGACGGGAGCGTGCGAACTGCCAGAACGTCGACCGGAAGGCCCCAGAGGTCAGACCGGATTCGGGCGGGCGGCGGCCCATGTAAGTCCAGAGCGCCGCGTCATACAACGGCGGGCCGAGATTGAGCAGGTCCGATGCCCGGGCGATGTAGGGCGACAGACTTTCAGCTTTCAGCGGCCAGCCCGAAAGGGGGACCCAGTCCCGCGGGGCAAAGTCTATTGCGTCGAAGGGGGCCGACTTGCCCGCCCAGGCCTGCGTCGACCCGCCCATGCCCCGACATCTGACACCATAGGGCTGCGCCGCGCCGTCCCAGAAGGTCGTCAGGGTCCGGTGATACCTGTCGCGCAGATCGAACTCGGCCGGCTGCCAGCACCCTTCGGCCATCTCGACCGTGTCGAGGGCCGCATGGTCCGCATCTTCCCCCTGTCCGCCGCTTTCGACGATCACCACTTTCAGCCCGCATCCCGACAGCGAACGCGCAAGGGTCAACCCGCAGGCACCGCCGCCCACGATGACGATGTCCGCCGCCAGCACCAGATCCTCGGGAAGGTCGTTCAGGTGTTGGATCGGCATTCTTGCAAGGTCCGGGTGAAGTGGCCGGCAGACGATAGCGGCATGACGGCAACTTGACAGCCCCCTGTCAAATGCATTCCCTGCCCGTGTTGCTGCGGCGGCGAGGTCTCGGTCGGATGGCCGGAGCGGATCAGGGTGTCGGGGGCGGGAATGATCAGACCGGGTTTTCGCGAATGGCTGGCGGTCGGGCGGCTGTTTCTCAACGGCCACCTGCTGCGCACCGACGACGCCGGTCTGCACCTGTGCGGGCGGTTCGAGGCAGAGCTTGCCGCCTTCACCGGATCATCGCATGCCCTCGCTCTCAGCAGTGGGACGGCGGGGTTGGTCTGTGCCCTTCAGGCTTGCGGTATCGGGCCGGGTGACGAAGTTCTGGTCCCGGCCTACACCTGGATGGCAACCGCCGGCGCGGTCCTGCTGGTCGGGGCGGTTCCCGTGCTGGTCGAGATCGACCAGACGCTGACAATGGACGTCGCCGATCTGAAGGCCAAGCTGACCGACCGCACCCGCGCCGTCATACCGGTGCACATGATCAACAGGCCCTGCGACATGGATGGCATCATGGGCGTCGCGCGCAGCCAAGGACTGCGCGTTATCGAGGACGCTTCGCAGGCGGTCGGTGTTCGGTACAAGGGGCAGATGTGCGGCACGATGGGCGATATGGGGGTGTTCAGCTTCAACCAGCACAAGAACATGACCAGCGGTGAAGGGGGGGCGGTGCTGACGAACGATCCCGGGCTTCACTCCCGCGCCGTGAACGCCCATGACATGGGCATCGGGTATCGCAGCCAAGTGCCGGGCGGGAACACGCCGATCTTCGTCGGCAACAACTACCGGATCAGCGAGATCCAGGGGGCCATCCTTCGCGTCCAGCTTGCAAAGCTGCGGGCGCGCATCGTAAAGATGCAGCGCCGGGTCGTCATGCTGGATCGTGTGTTGCGAGCCGCAGGTTTCCCGATCACCCCGCAGAACGACCCTGACGGCCCCCTGGGGCTTGCCGTGACCTTTGCGACCGAGGCGGAGGCCATGGCCTTTGGCCGCAAGCGCGGGGTGCGTCGGCTGTTCGACAATTCCAAGCACACCTACACCGAATGGCACCCCATTCTGGAACGGCGGATGTCCCATCCCGGGCTCGATCCCTGGGCCTGGGCCGCAATAGCACCGGACCGCCTGATCAACGACTGCCCCCGGACGCTCGACCTTTTGCGGCGCAGTTGTGCCGTGAACCTGATGACCGCAGCACCCCTGCCCGTCGTGCAGGTCATGGCGCGGCGCCTTGCGGCCTGAGGGCCACGCTCAGCCTTCGCCGAACAGCCCGCGCCACACCGCAGTGTCGGGCGCACAGACCTCGTGAACCGTTTTCATCTGAGCGTCGGTCAAATTCGATCCGGCAACGAACGTGCCGCCTTTCTCCGCCTTGTTTTCGTGGCCAATCGCGATCCGGATGCCCAACTCGCGCCGGAGCGCGTCCGAGAAACCCCGAAGATCGTCAAGCCGGCCGACGACATCGAGGCTCTTGAGATTGCCGATGGCTGCCGAGATCGCCTCCTGTGTGCGGATATCCGCATCGTTGGGCAGATCGGCGAACATCTCGACGTATTCCGCCCCGATCCGCAAAGCCCGCTCGGTGGTCAGGAACCGGTCGAAATCCTGTTCGATGTGACCATGAGAGCCGGTGCGCCGGCTGCTCCAGTTATAGTGCGACAGGAACCGCGACACCGGCTCGCGCAGGATCGTTATAAACTTGTAGCGGTCGTGGAACGCCCGGTGGGCGACTTTGGAAAACGGCACGTGCAGGGAAACGCAACGAATGTCGTCGTACAGCAGATACAGCATCATCTGCTTGCGCAGGTCGATGACGTCGACCAGCATCCGGTCGATATCGCCACGCCCGGTGAAGGCCTCAAACGCGCGAAAGCTGGGCTCCGGTTTGACGGTTGCCTGACTGGTCAGATATCGTTTGCGCAGCGCCCGTGCGACCGATGTGCCGCCGCATTTGGGCACATGGTGAAACACGAACCGTTGCGGCGCGGTCCAGTCCAGAAACGCCGCGTTGAGTCTTCTGATCCCGCCTATTGCATCCAAGAAACCGCCCGCCTTTCCAAAGTGTTTCGTGACCCCCGCCGCAGGAGGGGTAGGGAATGATCCGAGCCTTGTCTATCGCCGCGTTCCGTCATCCTGCGGCAATCCAAGCGGTCGGACCGCGACTGCAAGGGCGGAAACATGCAGCAGCAGGGCCGCGCACATGCCCCAGGCGATGCCGTTCAGCCCCCACAGCATGCCGCCGAACAGACAGGCGAGCAGCATTACCAACGCCGATCCGGTGCGGATGACCAGAGTCTGTCCGAAGTGCCGGCCGGCCAGAAGACACATCTGAAGCGTCAACACCACGGCCCGCAGCGACGCGGCCAGAACGCAAACGGCCAGAAGCCCGCCCAGATTTGCATAGTCCGGCCCGAAGACCGCCCGCACCAGCCAGTCCCCCAGCAGAAAGCCGGCCCCGACGCTGCAGACCGCGAAGACCGCCAGAGCGCCCAGAATCTTGCGAAGCGCCCGCCACAGCGCGTGGCGCTGCCTCTCCTCGATGAACCTGGCGAAGCGCGACGTCAGCGATTGCATCGCCGCCATGGTCACCGTCGAGATGGCCTGCATCGCGTAGGCGACCACCGTGAACTGCCCCAGAGCGACCACATCCAGCACCCACACAATGACATAGCGCGGGGTGTTGCCCTGCAAGGCCGACAAAAGACCGTTCAGCGCCAGAAAGACCGAGCTTCTGGCCAGGTGGACGATCCGCCCCAGGTCCAGACCTTCGTGACCGCCCCGCGCGCGCCACAGCTTGCGGGCCATCGCATGATCGACCAGAACCGCAACGGCGCTCCAGACAACCAGCTGCGCCAGAAAAGCCTGTTCGACCGCAGCACCGGTCGTCAGCAGGGATACGAATATGATTGTCCCGCCCACGCTGCGCAGGATCAGCGATGCGGCGACAAGACCCATCCGGTCAAAGCGCTGAAACACGCCATAGCAGAGTTCGGACAGACTTTCGGCGAACTTGGTGGCCCCCAGGACAAGCAGGATCGTCCGCGTGCTGCCAGAGACGGCGATCACCCCGACCAGAAGGACCAGACACCAGCCGACAAAAGCCGACACCAGCAGCAGGATTCTGAAATCCTGAAAGCTGTAGGCGGATTTCGCGGAGGCGGCCACGTTGATCCGGATGCCGAGGTCGAAGAAGAAGAAGATCGGGATCACCACGGCCGAAGCAAGGCCGAAGATGCCGACCTCTTCCACTGACGCAAAGCGGGTCAGCGCCAGCAAAGTGACGAACTGGCTGGCGACATAGACCAACTGCCCCAAAATCCCCCATCCCAGAAGCGCGCGCATACCGATCGGCTTGGGGTTCTGGGGCACGGCGGACAGGGTGTTTTCCTTGCTGTCAGGTCGGTAAGGCAAATGCCGCCCGGTCAGGCGCGGAAGTCAACCGTTTCTTGCCTTTCGCTGCGCGAGGTATGGGCTTTCGCGTGCTACCGTAACTCGAGGATCCGGGCGGGCGCACATCTGCCGCGCAACAGGTCCCCCAATGCGATCATGTTCCCGCGCATCCGCCCGGAACGGTCGATCCAGGGTTCCGGCCAGAGCGATTTCGCAAGATTGGACAGGATGTTCTTCATCATCAGTTTCAGCATTGGTGCAGGTCGCACAGAGCCTTTGCGAATCAGATAAACCGGATTGGCGACCTGAGAATAGCCCAGCAACACTCCGGTTGATCTGCCTGTTTTCGTTCCAAGATGGACCCCGAGCAGACTTTCGTCCCGAACGATTCGACCGTATCTCGCCATGCGCCGACACAGGTCCATATCCTCAAGCCAGGCATAGAGTGGCAGATTTTCATCAAACCGTTCCGGGTTTTCGACCAAGGTCGAAACGCGGATGGCCATGTTGCAGCCATAGACCGAGTACTCGTCCCGTGCCTGTGGAACCGGCGGTGTTGCCGGGGCATCCGCCAGCACCCGCAGCGCCTCGTCATGGGTAATTCCCGGCCCGTGGATGCCATCGGCCAACACCCGGCCTGTGGACATCACGACTTCCCGGTGCGTGGTGAAAAGCCGCCGCAGGGCCGAGATGTACCCGTCGGCGATCAGGAAATCATCATCAACAAACAGGATGAGCGCGCAGTCCCTTTCGGCGTCCAGCACGGTATTTCGTTGGGCACTGGAGCCCTTTGGGCCTGTGAGAACGACCAGCGGGAAAGGCAGCGTCGGCAAACCGGAACTGTCGATGTCTTCCGGATGGGCAATGCTTGCGATCACCCGGTCGGGGGGGTCGTTCAAGCTGGCCAGATATGCAATTGTCTGTCCGACAATCCCGCGTCGGCCCGTTGTGGCGATTGCCACCGTGACCGGGCAACTGGCCGAGGTCTGAACAGCCGTCATTCCTGATAACCTTCCGTTCCGGCCCTGCGCGCCCGATGCAGAACGGTGCCCGGGCGGAAAGGTGTTTCCTTTTGAATGATTTTAGGGCGGCCGCCTGAGTCGTCTATATTCAGTTGATCCATATCAATCCAGCGGTCTGCAAGGGCGCCTGCCGACTGGCGGCTTCCACGACAGATCGTCGCATCACACGGGACCGCAAAGAAGACACCGTTGAAGATCGAAGTCAGGTTCGGCTGAAATTCTCACAACCGCGACGGGGCAAGCCGGCGCGCGCGCCTTCTGTGCAGAAAGACCGCGAAAACGATTTCGACACCACATCTTTGACCGTATCCGAAAACCGGTTGAAACCTCGCGGCATGCGGGATGGGCAAATGGCTCCCCGGCTGTCGGTCCGAAGATGACGGGGCCTTGTCAGACGACCCTCGATCCGGTTCGCTTCGAAGATCAAAGCGGATTGCGGGCCCCTCGCCATCGGGATCGAACCACGGCGCTTGCAACGGCTCGACCGCTGAGAAGGGTTGCCACGATCTCGTCGACCGGGTTCACGTCGGCCATCTTGCGGGTTGCGACCCGCAAGGCGATCAGCGCCCGGTTTTCCGCCGCTTGATTTCGTCTGGCGCGTGATGCGGAGGGCCCGGTGCGGTGTGGGGGATGAAGCCAAAGGTGAGGGTCCAAGCCGAGCCATGGAGGGCATCAAGCGGCGCGGCCTGCCGATTGACCAGCCGGTCGGCTGACCAGGGATCGTGCGTCGGCAGGTAAATGGTCGGGTGTCTTTGGCACAACTCGCGGATGGTTGCGTGGGTTGCAATCGCCACGGCTTCATCGGAGCTGACCCCGTCGACCGGACCTCCTGCTTCGGTTCGATATCGAACCGGACGCCAAACAGAAAACAGGGGTGCCAGCGGGGCAATGTCTGATCCTGTCTTGCGACACATTGCATCGTTGAGCGGTATGGGCTTTCGCCCGTCAGACCATGGCGCCAGACTTGTCGCCCCGGTTGCGCTGACCCGTCATGCAAGGGGGTTTGTGGTGTTGGCGATGTAATGACGTGCCATGCTCGCCTCGAATCCAGCGTCCACCGGACCAGACGGGTCATAGGCCGGGCTGTCCATCACGGTCTGACGGTCAATGTCCAGGTTGACGAGGTTTTCTGCCCACTGGATGTCCTGCGCTGAACGTGGCGAGATCAGGACATGTTTTCCGGGCCACCAGTTCCTGGTATCGACAGTCAGGAAACGGATCGTCCAGTCGGTATCGTCGATCAGAAACCCATCGACATGACCGATGAAGCCATCTGAGGCCTGCAGATTGTAACCCGTCACCGCCGCCATGCTGCGCAGATGCAGATCATCGTCGCGGTGCCGCGCGGCAGACAGCGCGTCCTGCCGCCGTCGTGCATCAGCGTAATGTGCCTCTGACATACCCGCACTCCAGCCGCCATAGCCGCCCATATAAAAGCCGTTCCCCCAATAGGGGCTCATGTTGTAATGGCCGTACATCCGTTCTTCATGCTGCCGCGACACCGGATCATGCGTGTCGATGGCCGGGCTGTCCTCGACCTTGGCCATCGTCAAACGGACCGGAAAGCTGCGTGCAGCGGTATCCGGGTGACCCAGAACCGAAACCGGAAGCAGCACCTTGCGGCCAGACAGCCAGGTGCCCGTGTCGACGACGATCCAGCGGAGCGTCCAGCTTTCATCATCGAAGAGGAAATCCGCAACGCTGCCTACGCTGCCATCGCTCGCAGCGATCGTGAAACCCTTCATATCCGAAGCTTTGATCAACATTGCGCGTCTCCTTTTCCGTCTGGCGCGC
>Ga0105047_10001879_pt1 | contig 37726 bp, 36 predicted proteins | sample MAT04_FD_78384 | JGI IMG/M metagenome (GOLD analysis project Ga0105047, IMG submission 78384) | Freshwater microbial communities from Lake Fryxell liftoff mats and glacier meltwater in Antarctica - MAT-04 (megahit assembly) | ecosystem: Environmental > Aquatic > Freshwater > Ice > Liftoff...
CTCATCTTCAGCCTGGATCGCTACCAACAGGTGATGGATGCCTACATCGACGGCCTGGAATCGTATGCGGGCACGCTCGACGCTGATCTCGCCAAGGTGGCCAGCGTGGCCAGCTTCTTCATCAGCCGCGTGGACAGCGAGGTCGACGCACGACTCGACGCGATCGGTACCCCCGAGGCCCTGGCGCTGAAGGGGAAGGCAGCCGTCGCCCAAGCGAAGCTCGCGTACCAGGCGTTCCAGCGCACCTTCAGCGGGCCCCGCTGGGAGGCGCTGGCCGCCGACGGCGCCGTCGTGCAGCGACCGTTGTGGGCCAGCACCTCCACCAAGAACCCCACCTACCCCGACACGCTCTACGTCGATGAGCTGATCGGCCCCGACACCGTCAACACGTTGCCCGACGCGACCATCGAGGCCTTCGCCGACCATGGCACCGCAGCTCGCACCATCGACAACGACGTCGAGCAAGCCCACGACGTCTGGCGCCGGCTGGCCGGGGTGGGCGTCAGCATGGACGACGTGGCCGAGCAGCTCGAGCGCGAGGGCGTGGCCAGCTTCCAGAAGAGTTTCGAGGAATTGCTCGCAGCGCTCGCCACAAAGGCTGCGGAACTGCGCGGCTGAGACAACAGACGCGAAAGCTGGCGGGTAGGGGTACTCCGCCACCCCTACCCACCATCAATCAGCGAAGCCCATTCGACTGGCCATCGCTACGCTCCGAACCCAACGGGAGAGGGGTTCGGGGTTTCCCGCGCGTTCTGTGTTGCCTGTCTTCAAGACGGTCCGATGGCAAGGGCATGACGCGGCACTCGAATTGTTTTCCTTGCCTAGAGTGCTGACGTGACGACTTCTCACCCGGCTGACGAACTGTTCGCCTCGCTGCTCGATGGCATTCCCCCGGGTGCCGACCGTCGGTTTTCGCAGCATCTTCTGCGTGCAGCAGTCGACCTCGTTGCCCAGCGGCCGGCCACGCTGGACCTGAAGATCGCCAGTGCTGCGCTCGAGGAACTGGGCGACGCATTCAAGATGTTCGACGGCTCACGCGGCCTACCCAAGGCCACCATCTTCGGCTCGGCGCGCACACAGGCGAACGACCCGTTGTACGCCGCCGCTCGCCGGGTGGCCGAGCACTTGGCTGCCGATGGCTGGATGGTCATCACCGGGGCCGGCCCAGGCATCATGCAGGCCGGCATGGAAGGCGCCGGCCGCGAGCACTCCATCGGTGTATCCATCCGGCTGCCATTCGAGCAGGGCGCGAACCACATCATCGCCGGCGACACGAAGTACGTCAGCATGAAGTACTTCTTCACGCGCAAGCTGATGCTGATCAAGGAGAGCAAGGGCTTCATCTGCCTGCCGGGTGGCTTCGGCACGCTCGACGAGACGTTCGAGCTGATCACGCTCACCCAGACCGGCAAGGGCGTGCCGGTGCCCATCGTGCTGCTCGACACCCCCGGCGACCCGTACTGGGAGACCGTCGACGAGTTCATCCGCACCCAACTGGTCGAGCGCGGTCTGGTCAGCCTCGCCGACACTCACCTGTACCTGATCACCGACGACTGCGAGGTCGCAGTTCGCGAGATCACCGGCTTCTATCGCAACTACGACTCGCTGCGGTACGTGGGCGAGCAACTGGTCATCCGCCTCAAGGCCGCACCCACAGTGGCCCAGCTGGCTGAGATCAACGAGCGCTTCGGGTACCTCAGCGCAACGGGAACCATCCGGGTGACCGACCCGTTCGACCCGGAGCGCCGCGAGAACGACAAGCTCCAACTGCATCGCATCTCGTTCGCGTTCTCCAAGCACGGCTACGGTGATTTGCGCGAACTGATCGATCTCTGCAACACGTTCGTGGATGGCTGACATGCTGCTCGAGTCCATTTGGCAATACCCGGTGAAGACGATGATCGGCGGCACGGTTGCATCCGCCCAGCTCGACGAGGTGGGAATCGTGGGCGACCGAACGTGGGCCGTGCGCGACGAAGACGCAGGGGTCATCGCCAACACCCGCAAGCTCGGTGGCCTGATGCGCCTTGCTGCCCAGCACGGAGCGGATGGCTCCGTGGTCATTACCTTGCCCGACGGGCGCTGTGTCAACAGCACCGACGCCGGCATCGATGCTGTGCTGTCGGCGGCGCTCGGCCGGCCTGTCAGCTTGTGGCAGCGGCCACCGGCCGACCAGCTCGACTTCTTCCGCCGCGCACCGTTCGCCGGTGGCGACATGATGGACGAACTGCGCACGATATTCGCCCGCGAGGGCGACGAACCGCTGCCCGACTTCGGCAAGTTCCCAGAGGTTGTCATGGAGTTCGAGACACCGCCGGGCGCGCTGTACGACTGCTACCCGTTGCTCCTCATGACCACCTCTGCGCTGCGAGCATTGGCTGCTGCTGTACCACAGTCGGTGATCGATGTACGTCGCTTCCGGCCCAGCCTGGTGATCGACACCGACGAGCCCGGTCACCCCGAGCTCGGCTGGAGCGGGCAGCGGTTCTTGCTCGGCACCACCGTCATCGAGGTGATCAACGATTGCCCGCGTTGCGCCGCCATCACTCGCGAGATCACCCCGGAGGTGCCCGCTGACCGGGCCATCTTGCGTCACGTGGTCAAGGATCTCGGGCAAGCGGTCGGCGCCTACGCTCGGGTCCTGCAACCGGGAACCATCAGCGTCGGCGACGAGCTGCGCCCGCTCTGAACCGCTCCCTGCTGCGCCGAGCCCGGCTCAGTCCTCGCTACCGCCGCGCAGCAGTCGGCTGGCCTTCTCGATCGCACGACGGGCTTGCGCCAGCCGCTTGTCGTCGACGGGGCGCCCACCGCGGGCGGCCGACGCCTCGCGCAGTTGGTCGAACATCACGTCATCGAGCTCCTCGGAGATCGCGTCGAGCCGGTCGGCCAGGTTGTCGTAGGTGCCGTTCATAGGGTCTCCGCAAGTAGGTCGATGGGGTGCCGCACGGTGAGGCCGGCGGCGGCGAGGTGCATGGCGCAGCCTGGGTTGGCGCTGGCGACGAGGCCACCACCGGCGCGGGCGATGGAGGCGAGCTTGCGCTCGCGGATCTGCGACGCGAGCTGAGGTTCCAATGCCGAGTACGCGCCGCCGGCGCCACAGCACAGGCCGTCGTCGTCCAGCTCGACCAGTTCCGCCACGGGGCCGAGGACAGCGCGCAGGGATTGGTGCGACTTCTGCACGTGCCGCAGGTGGCATGGGTCCTGGATGATGACCGCGCCGAGATGGCGCACCGGGTGCAGGCGGTCGATGTGCTCAGCGACGAACTCGTGCACGTCGAGCACACGAGCGCTGAAGGCTTCCGCCGCCGGCGTGCCCAGTAGGTGGGCGTACTCCTTGAGCGCGGCACCGCAGCCAGCGGAGTTGACCACGATAGGCGCATTGCCGGGCATGGAGGCCATCACGTCGGAGGCCAGTGCACGCGAGTGGTCGGTGAGCCCGGCGTGCGTGTGCAGCGCCCCACAACACCCACCGCCTTTGCCCGGCAGGGCATAGTCGAACCCCAGATGAGCCAGCACCTTGGCGGTGCTGTGGTGCGTGTCACGCAACCAGGCGTCCATGACGCAACCGGTGAACAGCCAGACATCGGTACCCGTCGCCTTCAGCGGTGCCGGCCGCCGCAGGGCCAGACGCGGCAGGCCGGCGCGTTCGGGCACCAGATGTAGCCGCTGAGCGACGGCCAGCAGCGACGAACTGACCAGCAACAGCCGATGCCGTGGCAGCACCGCGAAACCTGCCCGTTGCCATCGAGGGGTGATGGTGTGCTGCTCTGCAAGGGTCTCGCGCACGCCCTCCTGCAGGCGGCCGTAGGGCACCCCCGACGGGCAGGCCGGCTCGCAACCGCGGCATTGCACGCACGTCTCCATAAACGAGACGAACTCCGGGGTCACCGGCGCGTCGTCGAGGTGCACGGCCCGGATGGCGGCGATGCGACCCCGCGGGGACAGCGCCTCCTCACCCGTCACGCGGAACGTGGGGCAGTGCGGCAGGCAAAGCCCGCAGCTGACGCAGGTGGCCAGTTCGGTGTCGTCGATGTGGAACTTCACAGCGTGACCACCGTAGCGGCAGTCTCCCCAAGGCCGAAGGCAAACGCCGATACCGTGGCCGCCCTATGCCTGAAGGCCACACGATCCACCGCATCGCCAAGGACCACACCCCTATCCTCGTGGGTCTTCCGGTGGAGGTCTCGTCCCCGCAGGGCCGCTTCGCTGCCGATGCCTCGCTCATCAACGGTGTCGTGCTGGAACGTATCGAGCCCTACGGTAAGCACCTGTTCTACTGGTGGGCCAACGACGTGGTCGGCCACGTGCACCTCGGCCTGTTCGGCAAGTTTCGCGTGTGTGTCGGCCCCGAGGTACCCCCGGTGCAGGGTCTGGTGCGCATGCGCATGTCTACGACAATGGGAACCATCGACCTCGCCGGACCCACCGACTGCAGCATCGGTAGTGCCGCCACGCGCGACGCGATCGTGGCCCGGCTGGGCCCCGACCCATTGCGCCGTGATGCGAAGAGCGCCAAAGCAGTCGCCACCATGCGCAAGAGTCGGCAACCCATCGGAGCGCTGCTGCTCGATCAGAAGGTGCTCGCCGGTGTGGGCAACGTGTACCGCGCGGAGGCGCTGTTCGTGAACGGCATTCATCCGGCGCGTCCCGGCGCCGACCTCAGTCTCGACGAGGCCCAAGGGCTGTGGGTCACCATCGCCGCCATGCTCAAGCAGGGCGTCAAGGACAACCGCATCATCACCATCGACCGCAAAGAGTTCCCCGTCACGAAAGGGCGGGCACGCCGCGGCGACAATACGTACGTGTACCACCGCGACATCTGCCTGCGCTGCGGCACCCCTGTGCAGATCATCGAGCTCGGTGGCCGTGCCTGCTACTACTGTCCGGTGTGTCAGCTCCATTGACCGCCCGCCGGCCGGTGGCACTCACTGCACCTGCCACTGTGGTGCCGCCGGGTCGCCGCGCCAGTGTTGCAAGCGCCGTTCGGCCTCGGCCGCCGCTGCCGGGTCGGTGCGGCCTGCGCGCACTCGCATCAGCGTGGCCACCACGTTGCGCATGACGGCCAGCGACTCTGCCAGTGGGTCGCCCACGAACGAACGTCCGTAACCCTCGGCGAAGTGGTCGTACATCGTCGGGGCGCCGCCCCACTGGCGCGGCCATGTCATCAATGCGGCGTGGTCCCACGCAGCCGGGGCATGACACGCAAGATCCCAGTCGAGCAGCACCAGCCCGTAGGTTGTCGGGACCACGTTGCCGGGGTGCACGTCGCCGTGGCACACGACCCGCGACGTCACGCGTTCGCGCCATGTGCCGTGATCTGCGATGGCTGCGACAAGACCGGATCGCGCTGCATCGTCGAGCAGTGTGTCCACCTCGGCGAGGGCACTCGACGCGTCCCACCATGGGAAGGAATCGCACTTGGGTAGCGGGTAGTGGCCGCGTACTTCGGGGGTGGGCCAGTCGTGGACGCGTCGGATCATCGTCCCGAGCTCGATCCAGTCGATGTCACCAACCGGATGGAATCGTTCGATCGCGAACACCGTCAGGCCGTGCACCTCGATTGCCGCCGGGCGCACGAGCCTGGGCACGCGAACACCTCGGTGCGAGAGCTGGTCGGCTAACCACACAGCCTGACTGGCCGGCGCTGTAGGGCGGCTTACGCGCAGCAACACTTCGTCGCCGGCGGTGAAGATTGCGTTCATTCCCGTTCGGAGGTGGTGCGGCGTGGGAAGGCCCCACTGTCTAGCCGCGAACTCCGCAGCGGCACCCGCCAACGCTGGGTCGGCAGGCGGCTGGATGACGAACGGCAGGTCGTCAGACATCGGTGCCAGGGTTGAGCCGGCCGCCTGGGTCGAACTCGTGGCGAACCGCCGCTGACAGCGCTGCGCTACGTTCGCCAGCCGCCAACGGCGGCCATGTGTCGGCGTGGTGGACCACACCGACACCGACCTCGGCCACGAAGTCGCCCGTCAGCGAGGTGAGGGTCGCGGGTGACACGCTTCGCCGGCTGCCCGCAGGTAGTGCCGGCGGCCCGGCCGTCTCGGTGAGCCCCGCTGCAGCGGCCTGCTCGGCCACATCGGCGGGGTGGCCCTCCAGCAGCGCCCAGGCCTGCGAGCCGTTCCACAACACGCTGGTCGGCTTGTACAGCTTCGTGAACACTTCGAAGGGATCGACGACCTGGCGCGTGAACCACTTCGATGCCTGCGGCAACGGGCGGGTACGCAGGATCACGTCGCCCAAGAAGCCGAGCGTGCCGTGCGACCCGACGAGGAGGCGGCACAGGTCGAAGCCACTCACATTCTTCACGGTGGGGCCACCGGCCTTCACCACCTCGCCGGCGGCCGAGATGTAGCGAGCCTGCAGCAGGACATCGCGCACTGGGCCGTATCCGAGGCGGCGCACGTCGGCGCGGCCGACCACCAACGCCCCGCCGACGGTACCGCCAGCAGGCAGTGCCACGGTCTGGCGGTGCTCGGCCAGTGTTGCCACTAGTTCGTCGACGGGGGTACCGGCGCCACAGCTGACGATCATCTCGTCGGGTTGCACCCACTCGATGCCGGCCGGTGCATGCACGCAGCGAACACCCGAGGCAGCGCCACCGCGGGTACCGAGTCCAGTGATGGTGACCTCGCCGACGTTGCCGACCTGGGCGGCGAACTGCACCAGGTCGATCACACCCAAGCCCCTTCGGGAACGTGCTGCACATCGCCGCAGGCCGCTGGCGAAGGCAGCACCTTGAACGGGTTGGCCAGGCCGAGCGGGTCGAACGCGTGGCGCATCGAGGCCTGAGCGGCCAGATCGGCCGGGCCGAACATCAGCGGCATGAAGTCGCGCTTCTCCAGCCCAATTCCGTGCTCTCCGCTGAGCACCCCCCCGGCTTCCACCGACGCCCGAACAATCTCCTCCCCGGCGGCGTGCACCCGTTCCATCACACCCGGCTCGCGCTTGTCGAACACCAGCAGCGGGTGCAGGTTGCCGTCGCCGGCGTGGAACACGTTGAGCACCAGCAGCTGGTGCCGTTCGACGATCTCGTACACCTTGCGCAGCACCTCGGGAAGCTTGCGCCTGGGCACCACCGTGTCGTGCAGGTAGTAGTTCGGCTTGATGCGCGCAATCGCGCCGAAGGCCGTCTTGCGGCCCTTCCACAGCAGCGCCCGTTCCGCCTCGTCCTGGGCGATGCGCACCGTGCCCGCACCATGGGCCATGCCGATCTCGACAATGCGGGCGACGTCGGCCTCCAGGCCGTGCGGTAGGCCTGCCACCTCCACGAGCAGCACTGCGGCCGCATCCACCGGCAATCCAGCATGGATGTACGCCTCCACCGCCTGCACACACAGCTGGTCCATCATCTCCAAGGCGGCGGGCACCATGCCATCAGCGATGATCGCGCTCACGGTCTGAGCGCCCGCTTCGACCGAGCTGAAGTCCATCAGCATCGTGCGCACCGCAGGAGCGTTCTGGGTGAGCCGAACGCAGACCTTGGTGGCGATGCCGAACATGCCCTCGCTACCGACAAACGCGCCACGCAGGTCCAGCCCCGACGGCTCCGGCTGCTCGCCGCCCAATTCCACGATGGTGCCGTCGCTGAGCACCACTTCGAGGGCGAGGATGTGCGCGGCGGTGACACCATCGCTGAGGCAGTGCGGTCCGCCGGAGTTGTTGGCGACGTTGCCACCGATGCTGCAGCTCTGCTGGCTACTGGGGTCCGGCGCGAAGTGCATGCCGTGTCGGGTGACGTGACGCGTGAGGTCGAGGTTCAGGACACCTGGTTCCACCCATGCGAACCGGTTGACCGGGTCGACGGATAGGACGGCATCCATCTTCGTCAGCGCAATGACCAGGGCATGGTCCAGCGGGGTTGCACCCCCGGCCAGGCCAGTGCCCGAGCCACGTGCCACGAACGGCACACCATGACGAGCCGCAGCACGCACGCAGGCCTGCACCTCGGCAGTGGTGAGCGGGAAGCAGACGATGCCGGCCGAGCCTTCGATGTTGGAGGCGTCGCGGGCGTAGAGGCCCAGTTCGGTGGCACCGGTGCGCACACGGTCGGGCGAGAGTACCGCCCGCAGTTCGTCGGCCAGGGTGGTGCTCATGCCCTGCGGCGTGAGCGACCGGCGGCCTCGTTACGCTCGCGCACCTGGCGCAGCACGATCACCTGGCCGGGTTCCACGGGTTGGCCATCCACCAGCACGGTGTCGCCCTCCTCGATGTCGTCGGCCAGCGTGCCCGCACGGCCGTCCATGCGAGCGCGCATCTCTGTTTCCTTGGCCCGCATCGCGCGCTTGCCCTCGTGCATCGCATCGCGCACACGGTCGGTTGCCTTATGCATTACGTTCGAGGGTGCGAATTCGGCTGCGACGGCCTTGACCTTCCGCTTGGCGACGCTCGCACCGGCGACGCCGGCTGCGGCGCCCCCGATGAACCAGGTGAGTCGTTTCATCATGCGCTTCGCTTCTCTTTCCGGCGTAGGCGCCCGACGGCCCGCTTGGTGCCTGTACCGATGGCCACCGTCTTGATCACGGGGGCGGAGAACGCGGCGCGGGCTACCCGGCTGCCTCCGGCGACTGCACCGCTGATGGCTTCGGCCGAGCCGAGCACGCGATCGAACCGGTCAAGGTCGTGGCGGGCCTCGACCATCGCGGCCTTTGCATCGGCGGTGGAAGAGTTCAGCTCGGCCAGCAGCGGACGCGTCTCGGCGCGCAGCGATTCCACCTCACCGCGGAGTGCCTTGAGCGAATCGAGCACCCGCATCAGCACCACGACCAGCGCGGCGAAACCGATGCAACACAATACCGCTGCCATCAGGACGGCAAGTTCGCCTGCAGTCATTGCTGTCGCTTCTCCATACGCTCGGCCACCCTGGCCTCGGCACCGTGGTGCGTGGGCTCGTAGTAGCGCTTGTCGGCCTGTTCGTCGGGCAGGTACTGCTGCTCGACGTACCCCTCGGGGTGATCATGAGGGTAGTCGTAGCCCACGCCATGGCCCAGGCTCTTCGCACCTTGGTAGTGGGCATCGCGCAGGTGGGCTGGCACCTCACCAACGGCGCCGGACTGGACATCGGCGCGAGCGTTCCAGATCGCCAGGGCGGCACGGTTGCTCTTGGGGGCCGTGGCCAGGTGGATCGCGGCCTGGCTGAGGTTCAGTTGCGCCTCGGGTAGCCCGACGTGCTCGAGCGCATGCGCGGCAGCGACGGCGACCTGCAAACTGGTGGGATCGGCCAGGCCGATGTCCTCACTGGCGAAGATGATCATCCGGCGGGCGATGAAGCGAGCGTCCTCGCCGGCCTCCAGCATGCGCGCCAGGTAGTAGACGGTGGCCTGCGGGTCGCTGCCGCGCATGCTCTTTATGAACGCGCTGACCACGTCATAGTGATCGTCGCGGCCGTAGCGCAGGGCGCTGGTGCCCAGGGCCGACTCCACGTGCTCCAGTTCCACCTCACCCGGGTGCGCGAGGGCGACTGCCACCTCCAGTGCGGTCAGTACCTGGCGACCGTCGCCACCGGCGCGATCGGCGAGGTAGGCGATGGCCTCAGGTGCTGCTGTGCGCCCCTCGGCTTGCAGACCGCGGTGGATCAGCGTCTCGATGTCGGGGCGGGCGAGTGGCTCCAGCCGGAACAGCGTGCTGCGGCTACGCAACGGGGCGTTGACCTCGAAGAACGGGTTCTCCGTGGTGGCACCGATGAGCGTGAGAGTGCCGTCCTCCACCGCCGGCAGCAGCGCATCCTGCTGCGCCTTGGAGAAGCGATGGATCTCGTCGAGGAACAAGATTGTGCCGCGACCGTGCTCGCCGAGTCGGTGGCGTGCCCTCTCGATCACCTCACGCACGTCCTTGACGCCGGCGGTCACCGCCGAGAGTTGCTCGAAGGCCCGCTTGGTGGTGCCTGCAACCGCCAGTGCGAGCGTGGTCTTGCCGGTGCCCGGCGGCCCCCAGAAGATGGCGCTGGTCAGTCGGTCCTGCTCGACGAGCCGACGAAGCGGCTTGCCCGGGCCGACCAGGTGAGTCTGGCCGACCACGTCGTCGAGCGTACGCGGCCGCAGGCGGGCGGCCAGCGGCGCCTGCGTGCGCAGGCGGTCTTCGGCGGCGGAACTGAACAGATCGGACACGAAGATGACGGTACCCCGCCACCACCCCCATTCGAGTGCCACACCTCCGGTGCGAGTGCCACACCTCCGGTGCGAGTGCCACACCTCCGGTGCGAGTGCCACACCTCCGGTGCGAGTGCCACACCGCCATTCGAGTGGGTACTCGCATCCCGGGGTGTGGGTACCCACTCGGGTACCCACGGAGACACCGCGCTAGAGGGTGCCCAGCACCCGTGCGTACGGGGTGCGGCGCCACTCCAAAACGTGGTTGACCAGCCAGGCTGGCGTCACCCACCGCCAATTGGTGAACTCACTGCCGTCCGGGGTTGGCACCACACCGGCAGAGACGGCATCGAAGAGGAACCAACGCTGCACCTGGCCGATTCCGTTGGCGTTGCCGCCCTTGATGCCCTTCAAGTCGTCGGGCCACTCGTAGGCCAGCCACTCGGGATACTCAGCGCGTGCGACGACATGCTCTTCACCGAGCCCGGTCTCCTCCAGCAGTTCGCGCCAGGCACCGTCGATCGGTTGCTCACCCGACTTCAGCCCGCCCTGCGGCAGTTGCCAACTACCGGGCGCGTCAGCGCGCTCGAACGCCATCACCTGCGTGAGGTCGGGGCTACGTACCACGATCACGACCCCGGCTCGAAAATGTCTGCTGGACATGCGGGGAACGGTAGCCCGTACGGGACGGCTAGGCCTTGGGCGGCAGGACGCGGATGCCCAGGTCGTCGAGCTGCTTCTGCGCGACGGGCGTGGGGGCGTTGGTCATCGGGTCGAGACCGGACTGCGTCTTGGGGAAGGCGATGACCTCGCGGATGTTCTCCTCGCCGGCAAGGATGGCCACCAAGCGGTCGATGCCCAGGCCGAACCCGCCGTGCGGCGGGGCGCCGTACTTGAACGGGTTGAGGAAGAAACCGAAACGCTTCTGTGCTTCGTCGTCGCTGATGCCCAGCAATGCGAACACGCGTGCCTGCAGCTCGGGCTGGTGGATACGGATGGACCCCGAGCCGAGTTCCCAGCCGTTGAGCACCAGGTCGTATGCCTGGCTGCGCACCTTCAGCGGGTGGGTCTCCAGCATGTGCAAGTCCTCGGGATGCGGCTGGGTGAACGGGTGGTGACCCGGCCGAGGACGGCCCGAGACTTCGTCGACGCCGACGAACAGCGGGAAGTCGATGACCCACAGGTAGCGGTACGGACCCTCGTGCACCGGTGGGCGGCCGATGTCGTTGCGCAGCGTGCCGAGGACATCGCAGGTGATGCTCCATTCGTCGGCGACGATGAGCAGCAAGTCGCCAGCCTTGGCGTCGAGCGAGCTCTTCAACGCTGCCTGCTCTGCCTCGCTGAGGAACTTGGCGACCGGCGATTCCAGAGCGCCGTCCGAGGCGACCTTCAGCCACACCAGGCCCTTGGCGCCGATCTTCTTCGCTTTGTCGGTCATGCCGTCCAGCTTGTTGCGGCCGTACTCGTCAGCCTTGCCGGTGGCATTGATGCCCTTGATGCACGACGCGCCGGCGAACGCTTTGAACTCGGTGGCGGCGAAGATCTCGGTGAGATCGTTGAGCTCCATGCCGAAGCGAAGGTCGGGCTTGTCGATGCCGAAGCGGTTCATTGCATCGTGCCAGGTCATCTTGATGATCTCGCCCGGGTCCTGACCGGCGGCTTTCGCCGCTGCCAGCACGGCAGCACCGATGGCGTTGTGCACGTCGTCCTGGCCGACGAAGCTCATCTCCGCGTCGAGCTGCATGAACTCGTATTGACGGTCGGCGCGCAGGTCTTCGTCGCGCAGGCAGCGGGCCAGCTGGTAGTAGCGGTCGATGCCGGCCACCATCAGCAACTGCTTGAACAGCTGCGGGCTCTGCGGCAGTGCATAGAACGAGCCCGGCTGCTGACGGCTGGGCACGATGAACTCGCGCGCACCTTCGGGAGTGCTGGGCACAAGCATCGGGGTCTCGACCTCGACGAAGTCCTGCGCCTCCATCGCGGTGCGGATGGCGCTGTTGACCGCTGCGCGCAGGCGCAGGTTGCGCTGCATGCGCTCACGGCGGATGTCGATGTAGCGGTGCTGCAGGCGGGTGTTCTCGGCGACCTGGTCGGCACGCTCGTTGACCGGGAACGGCGGCGGCTCGGCGGAATTGAGGATCTCGATGGTGCAGTCCTGCAGTTCGATGCCACCGGTCACAAGGCCAGGGTTGATGTTCTCGTCGGGCCGGGCCGCGACGGTACCGGTGACGCGTACGACGTATTCCGAGCGCACATCAACGGTGTTGTCCACCACTGCCTGGGTGACGCCGGTGTGGTCGCGCACGTCGAGGAAGGCGAGCTTCTCGCCGTGCTCGCGACGGGTGGCAACCCAGCCGGTGAGGGTGACCTGCTGGCCGATGTGCTCGGGGCGCAACTCGCCGCACTGATGGGTACGCATGGACGTGGAGCTCATGAGATGGCTTTCTGGAGGTAATCGAGGAGATCGGTTCGAGAAATGGTGGACTGAGTGCCGTCGCTGGGCGAGCCGTCGGGGTTCAGCGCCCGCTCGGCGCGTAGTGGGCGCACCACGGCGGTACCGGCTTCCAGTTCGTTGCTGCCGATGATGACCGCATAGGTGGCACCGCTGCGGTCAGCTGCCTTCATCTGGCTTTTCATGCTGCGGTTCTCGAAGGCGCGGTCGGCAGCGATGCCGAGGGCACGAAGGGCGGTGGTGATCTGCAGTGCTTGCAGTCCGCCGGTGGTGTCGACGACGAAGACCGCCACGTCCGCGGGATGGGCCCCGAAGACGCCTTCATCGTCGCAGGCGATGAGCGTGCGGTCGAGGCCCAGCGCGAAACCGACGCCGGCGGTGGCCGGGCCGCCCAGAGATTCGACGAGGCCGTCGTAGCGGCCGCCACCACCCAGCGCGTTCTGCGCCGATTCCAGAGTGCCACCGGTGAACTCGAATGTGGTGTGGCGGTAGTAGTCGAGACCGCGCACCAGCTTCGTGTCCAACGTGAAAGGGATGCCCAACTCCGTCAGACCGGACTGCACCGCAGCGAAGTGTTCAGCTGCGCCGGGGCTGTAGAACTCGGCGATCGTCGGAGCGGCGGCGACCACCGCAGCGTCTTGTGCGCGCTTGGAATCCAGCACTCGCAGCGGGTTCTTCTGCAGCGTGACCTTGCTCTCGTCGCTCAGCGTGTCGAGGTTGGCCTCGAAGTAGCACTTCAGCGCCAGCACGTAGGCGGCCCGGTCGGGGGGCTCGCCCAGCGAGTTGAGCAGCAGCGTCACCTTCTGCAAGCCAAGGGCGACGAAAAACTCCCAGCCGAGAGCGATGACCTCGACGTCGAGGTAGGGGTCGTCGGCACCGAGCACCTCGATGCCCACTTGATCGAACTGCCGGTACCGGCCACGCTGCGGCTTCTCGTACCGGAACTGTGAGCCGGTGTACCAGATCTTCCAAGGTGTGATGGGCCTGTGCTGCACGAATGCCCGGCAGATGGAGGCCGTCAGTTCGGGCCGCAACGCGATGTGGCGCCCGCCTTTGTCGACGAAGTCGTACATCTCCTTGGTGACCACGTCGGTGGCGTCGCCGATGCGCTGGAACACGCCGAGGTCTTCCAGCAGCGGGGAAATGACCTGCCCATACCCGGCACCTTCGGAGACGTGGGCGAACACCTGCACGAACCGGCGCCAACGGGCCGACTCGGGAGGAAGGATGTCGCGCATCCCTGGACTGGTCTGGAACTCAGGCACAAACGCCAAGGCTACCGGCCAGCCTCCACCGACATCAGTGACCTTTTCCCTGGCAGCCGCCCGAACTAGGTGCCAAGTCAGTCGTCCTCGGGTCCGTCGGCGGGGTCACGGCGGAACATTTCGTCGAGCAGCAGGTGGGCGAGGGTGACCTTCTGCGCATGTTCGGTCTTGCCGGCGAGCGCTGGTACACCCCCCATGAACGTACGGACGTCCACGCGCGTGTCGGGGTTCTGTAGCGTGCTCTCGTCCAGCGTCTCGACGATCTCCTGCACCGCGGCAGCGTTGGGACGCCGACCGTCGTCGCCCAGGTAGTACACCATCCGGATCAGGTACGCCTGCGCCAGCGGCCGAGGCATGGCCGAGCCGCCCACCAGCCCGACGACAGCGGTCGACACGACCAGATCGTTCGACCAATGAGCCAGGCCGAGCACTTCGCACGTTTCGGGAGGGAGCTGCATCAGCCCTTGCCGGGGACCAGGCGGTAGGCGTCGTACACGGCATCGATCTGCTTGATGGTGCGCAGCACCGATTCCAGGTGCGACGGATCGGCCATCTCGAACTCGAAGCGCATCTTGGCCACCCGGTCCGAGCCGGTGTGTGTACTGCACGCGACGATGTTGACGTGTTGTTCGCTGAGCGAGTTGGCAACGTCGCGCAGCAGCTTGGAGCGATCCAGCGCGACGACCTCGACCCCGGCCCGGAACACCGCCCGCGAGTGGTCGCCGTCCCATTCCACGTCGATCAGGCGGGCGGCCTGTTCGGACATCAGGCTCTCGGCATTGGCGCAGTCGGTGCGGTGCACCGATACCCCGCGACCGCGGGTGACGAACCCGACGATGTCGTCGCCAGGAACGGGGGTGCAGCAGCGCGAGAGGCGCACGAGCACGTCGTCGAGCCCTTCGACGTGCACGCCGACCGCGTTGCGCGGCCGCCGCGGGCCACTGCGATGCTGCAGGACCGTGGCCGGCGGCTGCTCGGCATCGTCGCCGGAGCGGAACGCGCGTGCGACCTTCTGTGCCACCGAGCGAGCTGACACATGGCCTTCCCCGATTGCTGCCAGCAATGAATCGAGATCCGCGTAGGAGGCGGCTTCGATCTCGTCGGCGACGGCATCGCTGGCCCACATGCGCTGCACGGGCAACGCCTCACGGCGGAACTCCTTCAACAGTTCGTCGCGGCCGGCTTCGATGTTGTCGTCGCGGCGTTCGCGAGAGAACCACTGCTTGATCTTGTTGCGCGCCCGCGGCGACTCGACGAACTGCAACCAATCGCGCGTTGGGCCGGCTGATTCCACCTTCGAGGTGAAGATCTCGCATGTGTCGCCGCTCTTGACGTGGTGGTTCAGTGGTACCAATCGGCCGTTGACCTTGGCGCCGATACAGGCATGGCCGACCTCGGTGTGTACCGCATAGGCGAAGTCGACCGTGGTGGAGCCGACCGGCAGCGTGACCACCTTGCCCTTGGGAGTGAACACGAAGACTTCGTCCTGCTCGAGGTCGGTCTTCAGGTTTTCCATGAACGCCGCCGGGTCGCTGACCTCGGCCTGCCAATCGATGATGCGGTTCAGCCAGTCGATATCGCTGGAGGTGCCTTCGTCCTTGTACGCCCAGTGTGCAGCGACGCCCCACTCGGCGCGCTGGTGCATCTCGCGGGTGCGGATCTGCATCTCGACGACCTTGCCGCCGGGGCCGATCACCGTCGTGTGCAAGCTCTGGTAGAGGTTGAACTTCGGCATCGCGATGTAGTCCTTGAAGCGACCCACCACCGGCTTGTATCGCCCGTGGATGCAGCCGAGGGCGGCGTAGCAGTCCTTCACAGAATCGACGATGACGCGGACAGCGATGAGGTCGAAGATGTCGTCGAACTCGCGGCCCTTCTGGACCATCTTCTCGTAGATGCTCCACAGGTGTTTGCCGCGCCCGGTGACCTCGGCGGTGATGTTCAGCTCCTGCAGCCGCCCCTGCACCTCGGCGATGGCCTTGGCGAGATACAGCTCGCGCTCGGGTGAACGCGTGGCCACGAGGTGATCGAGCTCGGCGAACCGCTTCGGATAGAGCGAGGCGAACGCAAGATCCTCCAGTTGTTGCTTGAGCTCTTGCATGCCCAGCCGGTGCGCCAACGGTGCGTAGATCTCGAGCGTCTCGTGCGCGATGCGCTGCTGCTTCTCGCTAGGCATCGCCGCGATCGTGCGCATGTTGTGCAACCGGTCGGCCAGCTTGATGATCAGCACCCGCAGATCGCGGGCCATTGCCACCAGCATCTTGCGCATGGTGGCGGCCTGCTGGGCTTCCTTCGAGTCGAACTGCAGCCGTTCGAGCTTCGTCACACCGTCGACGATCTGGGCGACCTCCGGGCCGAAGCCCTTCTCTACGTCGGCGATGGTGATCTCGGTGTCCTCGACGGCATCGTGCAACAGCGCCGCAGCGACCGAGATCTCGTCGAGACCGAGATCGGCGACGATACGAGCCACCGCCAACGGATGGTTGATGTAGCTCTCGCCACTGCTGCGCTGCTGGTGCCGGTGGGCTTCCTTGGCGGTTTCGTACGCCCGGTTGATCATCGCCACCGACGCCTTCGGGTGCCGGCGACGGTACGCAGTGAGTAGCGGAGTCAGTTCCTCGGCCGTCGCGTTCTGGTGGCGACGCCAGGGCAGAACACGATCGACGACAGCCATCAGTACCTGGCCAGGCTCTCGACCAAGTGCCCCTTCAAACGCTCGCGCCCGCCAAGGACCTCGATCTCCAGCAGGAAGCCGAGACCGACAACGATGCCGCCGAGCGCCTCGACCAGCCGACAGGTGGCCTCGGCAGTACCGCCAGTCGCCAGCACGTCGTCGATGACCAGGATGCGCTCACCGGGGTGGATGGCGTCGCGGTGGATCTCCAGCTTGTCGCGGCCGTATTCGAGCTGGTACTCCTCGCGCACCACGGCCCACGGCAGCTTGCCGGCCTTGCGGACCGGGATGAACCCGGCGCCCATCCGGTACGCGACCGGCGCGGCGACGATGAAGCCACGAGCCTCCATACCAAGCACCCGATCGACCGGCACATCTGCGAAGCGATTGACCAGTTCGGTGATGGACTTGCTGAAGCCCTCCGAGTCACCCAGCAACGGGGTGATGTCGCGGAATGTGACCCCAGGCTCCGGGTAATCAGGGATGTCGCGAACGAGGTTCGTGATCCAGTGTCCGTTAGCGGCCATGACGAGAGGGTACCGCGCCGCGCTAGACGCGCCGCTTCTTCTTCCGCGGCCGGGGCGCATGCGTGAGCGCCGACTCCGGCGTCACGGCCGCCGCTGCTGCGAGCAGCAGATCGCCGCTGGCGATGCGGCTGCGCTCACGGCGACCGGCCGGGGCACCACCAAGCACCAGCCGCTCGAGTTCTGCGCCGGTTGCATGCTGACCACGCATGCCCTTGAAGTGAAGCTCGCGCTCCTTGAACATGGCAACAAGTGGTGACGCGACGAAGATCGATGAATAGGAGCCGGTGAGCAAGCCAACCAGCAGCGCCAGCGCGAACTCGCGCAGCGTGACAGCGCCCATGACGCCCGCACCGAGCACCAGCAGCGACAGCACCGGTAGCACTGCCGCCAGGCTGGTGTTGAGCGACCGCATCAGCACTTGGTTCATCGACACGTTCATGATGTCGGCGTACGGCATGCGGGTGGCTTTGTACCGCTCCTGGTTCTCCTGAACCTTGTCGAACACGACGATGGTGTCGTAGAGCGAGAAGCCGAGGATGGTGAGGAAGGCAACCACCGTGGCCGGAGTGACCTCGAAGCCGAGCAGTGAATACACGCCGACGCTGAGCAACACGTCGTGGACCATGGCGATGATGGCCGAGGCCGCCATGCGCCACTCGAGCCGCCATGCGATGAACGCTGCGACCAGCACGAAGAACACGATGAGCGCACGCAGCGCCTTCTCGGTGATGCTCTTGCCCCACGTGGAGCTGACCGAGTTGGTGCTGACCGCGTTCGCGTCGAGACCGACCTCGTCGGCGAACGCCTGCTGTACCTGCTGGCGAACTTCGTCGGTCTGTTCGGTCACCTGCACCTCGACAGTGCGCACGTCCGTGTCGCGGTTGACGAGCACCTGCACCTTGGCGTTCTTGCCTTCTAGGCCCTGGTCGTCGAGAATGGCGCGAGCCTGCTCCTCGGTGAGGGTGTTGGACGGCACCGCCCACACGACGCCGCCCTTGAAATCGAGGCTGAGGTTGAGGCCCTGTCCGATCAACGAGCCGAGGCTGACCAGCAGCAACACTGCCGACAGTCCTAAGCCCCACCAACGACGACCGTAGAAGTCGATGGCGGTCTCGCCGTGGTAGAGCCGCCCGAAGACACCGCGCCGTTCAACAGTGGCCGGCGCGGCGGCATCATCGACGATGGCGTCCGTCTCGAGGTCGGTCATGACGCACCTCCGGCGTTGGTTACTTCGATGCCCATCACCTTGCGGCGCTCCATCCACTTCGTGCGGGCCAACAGCAGCACCATCGGCCGGGTGAAGAAGTAGCTGACCAGCAGGTCGCAGGCGGTGGAGAGGGCGAGGAAGAATGCGAAGCCGCGCACAGCACCGACCGTCAGGTACCACAACACGAACGCACCGATCAACGACACCAGGTCGGCGATGACGATGGTGCGCCAAGCGCCGGTGAAGCCGCGCTGGGCGCTGTTGCGCAACGTCTTACCCGAACGAACTTCATCCTTGAGGCGTTCGAAGAAAACCACATATGAGTCGACGGTGACGCCGACCGAGACGATGATGCCAGCAATGCCCGATAGCGAGAGGGCGAGCCCCTGTGTCTTGGACAGGATGGAAACCACGCTCCACAGGATGGCACCCGACACAGTGAGGCCGATAGCCACAATGACGCCCAGCAAGCGGTAGTAGAACATCATGAACAGCAGCACCAGGCCAATGCCGACGAGACCGCTGATCCAGGCCGCACGCAACGAGTCCTGACCAAGAGTGGGCGACACGTTCTGCACCGAGACGAGCTCGAGCTGCACGGGCAGCGAACCGCTGTTCATCACCTTGGCCAGGTCGCGGGCTTCGCTCTCGCTGAACGTGCCGCTGATTTGCACGTTCCCGCTGAAGGTGGGCTCTTGGACTTCGGCGACCGACTGAAGTTCGCCGTCGAGCTCGATTGCGATCTGGCCAGTGGGGCAGGTGGCCTGGCGGTTGTAGCACTGACCGGCGAGGTTGTTCCAGACATCTTCGCCATTGGCGCCCGAACGCAACGGCGCCTGTACGACCCACCCCTGGGAGGGGTCGACCTGAGCGGACACGCCATCGGTGAACACTTCGCCGGTGCCTTGCGCCGGGCCGACCTGGCAGTACTGCGTGGTGCCGGTGAGCGGCAGCAGCTGTGGGTTGGCGGGATCGCTCTGCTGCAACGGGAAACCGTTGTCGTCCACAGGCCCGGTGGTGGTGCTGGTGACCACTGTGGTGGTGGTAGCGCCGGTGGGCTGCGCAGCAACTGTCGTAGTGGGTGCGGTGTCGCCGGTGGCGGTCACTGCCTGGGTGGTGGTGGTGTTGGCGTTGTTGACGTTGCGAATGGGGCCGGGCGCAGCGGTGGTTGCCGGCTCGACGATCGCGCCGGCCACGGTGGTGGACGCGGACGGAACGGTGGTGTCACCGGCCACCGTGGTGGTGGTGTCCTGCGGACCGATGTCGAAGCACTGCTGGAGGACGGGGCGCAGGTAGACCTGGCCGGTGACCTGCACCAGCTCGATCGCCTGCTCCTGGTTGTCCACTCCCGGCAGGTTGACCACGATGGTGTTGCCCTGCCGAAGGATCTCGGGTTCGGCAACACCCAGGGCGTCGACACGATTACGAATCTTTTCGACGGCAAGATCGAGGCTGGCGCTGCAATTGTCGTCGGGGCATGTGCCCGGCTTGGGCTGCTGCACGACGGAGACGCCGCCGCGCAGATCGAGGCCCAATGTCGGCTTGATTCCGAAGACAAGCGTGACCAGCAGGGTGCCGTAAGACAGCACGAGAATCGCGACCAGCGAGATGATGAGTTTCTTCCGCATGAGCTGCGATCAGTCGTTGGTGGTGTCGGTAGTGGTGAAGACGTCGTCGATCTTCGTCTGCTTGGCCTTGGTGCCGTCGTCCGCAGGGACCGCCGATTCACCCTTCGAGGTGTCGACCTTGCGCTGGATGGCCTGACGGGCGATGCGGACCTGGACGTTGTCGTCGATCTCGAGCCATGCGAGGTCGCCCTCGAAGCCGGTGACGAAGCCATACATGCCCGAGGTCGTCATGACCTCGTCGCCGATCTCGATGGCATTTTGCAGCGCGACTGCTTCGCGTTGGCGCTTCTTCTGCGGACGGATCAGCAAGAAGTACATCGCCACTGGGATGAGCATGAAGATGATGAGCGACGGCAACGGGTTGCTGCTCTCTGCGAGGACTGGGGACAGATGCATGGAACGTCCAGATGTTCACGATGGAGGGGGAGGCCCTCGCTGACCGACAGGCGATTCTAGTCAGGCCGGAGCCTGAACAGTTGGTCACTCCCAAACGGAGAGCACATCGCGTCGCAGCGATGCGAAAGTGCCGTTGGCGATGGCGGTCTTCATGCGGTCCATCAACTGCAGGGTCCAAGAGATGTTGTGCAGGCTGACCAGGCGGGCCGCCGTCGGCTCGCCGACCTGGAACAGGTGGCGAATGTAGCCACGGCTGTGGCGCTGGCATATCTCGCAACTGCAGGAGGCATCGATCGGCTGGTCATCGAGCGCGACCTTGGCAGTCTTGACGTGCAGCTTCCCGGCGGCAGTGAGCGCTGTGCCGTGACGGCCGATGCGTGTCTGCATGACGCAGTCGAACTGGTCGACGCCGAGCGCAACCGCCTCGATCAGGCTCGCCGGGTCGCCGACGCCCATCAGGTAGCGCGGGCGGTCGGCTGGCAGGTGCTCGATTGCAGCGGCCAGTGCCGGCAACATCTCCTCGCGGGTCTCGCCCACGCTGAGGCCACCGATGCCGTACCCGTCGAATTCCAGTTCCACGGACCGCTTCGCGCTTTCTGCTCGCATCACGGCGTCGAGGCCGCCCTGCACGATGCCGAACAGGGCCTGATCAGATCGTTGGTGTGCCGCCTTGGCCCGCTGGGCCCACATCGAGGTTCGGTCGAGGGCCTGGCGGATCACGTATGTGCTCGAGGGCAACGGCGCGCAGACGTCGAGCACCATCTGGATGTCGGCGCCCAGCAACTCTTGCGTGTGCACAGCGATCTCGGGGGTGAACCGGTGCTTGGAGCCGTCGTAGGTGCTCTTGAACGTGACGCCGTCGTCGTCCACCTTCGGTTCCAGCGAGAAGACCTGGAAACCGCCGGAGTCGGTGAGGGTGAGGCCGCCCCAGCCGGCGAACTTGCCGAGGCCGCCGAAGTGGGCGACCGTCTCTGCGCCCGGGCGCAGCATCAGGTGGTACGTGTTGCCCAGCACGATCTCGGCACCCAGACGCTCGTAGTCGGCCGCACTGAGGTATTTGATTGCACCGCGAGTGCCCACCGGCATGAAACACGGCGTGCGGTAGCTGCCACGAGCGGTGTGCGCCACACCCGTGCGCGCCGCCCCCTCGGTGGCGGTGGCCTGGAAACGAACGGGATGCATCTAGCTCATGCTCCGATCCAGCAACATCGCGTCGCCGAAACTCAAGAAGCGGTACTCCTCACGGAGGGCTTCCTCGTACAGGGTGCGCCAACGAGGGCCGACGAAGGCATCGATCATCATCAGCAGCGTGGTGCGCGGTAGATGGAAGTTCGTCATCATCACATCGACACGCTGCCATTGGTACGGGTGATGGATGAACAGCCTGGTACGGCCCTCCGACGTGTGCAGCGCGGCTGCGCTCTCCAGCGCTCGCACGCTGGTGGTGCCGACGGCCACGACGCGCCGCGCTGCTGCGCATGCCTGCGCAGTTACGGCCGGCACTCGGAAGCGCTCGCTGTGGATCTGGTGGTCGCGTGGATCGTCGGCACTGACCGGTTTGAACGTGTCGAGACCGACGACCAGTTCGACAGTTGCGGTCTCGATGCCCTGTGTGGCGAGCGAGGCGAGCAGCGACGGCGTGAAGTGCAAACCCGCCGTGGGTGCCGCCGATGATGCGGGTTCGTTGGCGTAGACCGTCTGGTAGCGGTCCGGCTCGGCGAGGCGGGCCGAGATGTAGGGCGGGAGCGGCATCTCACCGTGCACCTGCAGCAGGGCAAGCGGGTCGCCGTCCCCCACCAGTTCGATGATCATCGTGTCGCCGGCCTCGCTGCGCCGCAGTACCCGCACCAGCGGTTCCTCACCGGCGAACAGCGTCTCGGCAGGGCGCATCTTCTTGGCCGGGCGCACCATGGCTTCCCAGGTGCGGCGCTCACCATCGATCGGCTCGAGCAGCAGTACCTCGGCCGCTCCGCCCGTGGCGCGGTGCAATCGCAGCCTGGCCGGAATGACCTTGGTATCGTTGACCACCAGCAGGTCGCCGTCGCGCAGAAATTCGCCGAGGTCGTGCACCTGCCGGTGCAACGCCGCGCTCGACCCTTGGTCGACCAGCAGCCGGGCTGCGTCGCGAGGCTCGATCGGGTGCTGCGCAATGCGCTCCTCGGGGAGGTCGTAGTCGAAGTCGGCCAGGCGCATGGGCACCCAACGATACGGTTGCAACATGTTCGATCCCCACAGCGATGCTCATCGCGTCGACACTCTCGAAGCGCTGCGCACCCACTACCGCCACGCTCACGCTGGCACCCGCGGCAAGGAACGGCCAGCGCTCGATGCCGCAACCGCCGCTGTCGCCGAACGCTGCCGCTTCGCCGGCATCGGCACGTTCGATGCCGACGGCAACGCCGACGTCTCACCCCGTGGCGGGCCCAGCGGTTTCATCCGCGTGCTCGACCCCACCCACCTTGCGATGGCCGACCTCGGCGGCAACAACCGGCTGGACACGCTGGAGAACATCGTGACCACCGGTCGGGTTGGGCTGTTGCTGATCACCCCCGGCAAGACCGAGACGGTGCGGGTCAACGGCAGCGCCTTCATCAGCACCGACCCCGAACTGCTGCACGGGTTCCGTCTGCCGAAGGTACCGAAGTCGGCCATCGTGATCACCGTCGACACCACCTACGTGCACTGCGCCAAGGCGTTCATGCGCAGCGGGATGTGGGACCAGGCGGTGTGGGAAGAACTCGCGGACGTGCCCGATGGTGCTGCCATCCTCAGCTGTCAGGGCGTGGTCGACATCGATGCCACTGCCACCCGGCAATGGCTCGACGACGATTACGCGCGGGCGTTGGCCGATGAGGCCGCGCCCGGTTGACCGGCATGATCAGGCCATCTTGGCCTGGAGGCGCCGATCCAGTGCGTCGAGGAACTCTTCGGTGGTCAGCCATGGGGCGTCCCTGCTGATCAGCAGTGCGAGATCCTTGGTCATCTCGCCGGCTTCCACCGCTTCGACACACACGTTCTCCAGCGCTTGGGCGAAGGCCACCACCTGGGGGGTGCCGTCCATCTTGCCGCGGTAGGTGAGGCCCTGGGTCCAGGCGTAGATCGACGCAATCGGGTTGGTCGAGGTCTTGTTGCCCTTCTGGTGCTCGCGGTAGTGGCGGGTGACGGTGCCGTGGGCAGCTTCCGCTTCGACGGTCTTGCCATCGGGGGTCATCAGCACGCTGGTCATCAGGCCCAGCGAGCCGTAGCCCTGGGCCACTGTGTCGCTCTGCACGTCGCCGTCGTAGTTCTTGCAGGCCCACACGTAGCCGCCTTCCCACTTCATCGCGCATGCCACCATGTCGTCGATGAGGCGGTGCTCGTACGTGAGGCCGGCGGCGTCCATCTCCGCCTTGAACTCGTTCTGGTAGACCTCTTCGAAGATGTCCTTGAACGAGCCGTCGTACGCCTTGAGGATCGTGTTCTTCGTACTCAGGTACACGGGCATGTTGCGGTTGAGGCCGTAACGCAACGAGGCCCGGGCGAAGTCGCGGATGCTGTCGTTGTAGTTGTACATACCCATGATCACGCCACCATCGTCGCCGAAGTCGGCGACCTTCATCTCGACTGGCTGGCTGCCGTCGGCGGGCACGTAGGTCATGGTGACGGTGCCGGCGCCGGGCACCTTCCAGTCGGTGGCCTTGTACTGGTCGCCGTGGGCGTGGCGGCCGATGACGATGGGCTTGGTCCAGCCGGGTACCAGACGGGGGATGTTGGAGATGACGATCGGTTCGCGGAAGATGACACCGCCGAGGATGTTGCGGATGGTGCCGTTGGGGCTCTTCCACATCTTCTTCAGGCCGAACTCCTCGACGCGCTGCTCGTCGGGGGTGATGGTGGCGCACTTGACGGCCACGCCGTGCCGCTTGGTGGCATTGGCCGAGTCGATGGTGACCTGGTCGTCGGTGGCATCGCGGTGCTCGATGCTGAGGTCGTAGTAGTCCAGCTCGATGTCGAGGTACGGGAGGATCAGCTTGTCCTTGATGAACTGCCAGATGATTCGCGTCATCTCGTCACCGTCCATCTCGACGACGGGGTTCTTCACCTTGATCTTGCTCATCGCACACACCCTCTTCTTCGCGTCGCACGCCGCGACAACTTGTATCGGACTTGTACACCTTAGCCGCAAACGTTGGGCTGACCGCAAAAGTCGCCCGGCTCGGCGACGCGCACACGGAGTTCTCGCTGGTCGGCCGGCACCCGTAGCATCGGATCCGATGGACTTCTCCTGGACTCCCGATCAGATCGCACTGCGCGCCACGGCAGCACAGGTCGCCGCCGACGCCGTTGCCCGCTACGGCCGCTCGAACGATTCGTGGATCAACGGTTACTCGAAGGAGTTCTCCAAGGAACTCGCAGCGCACGGCTGGATCGGCATGACCTGGCCCGACAACGCGTACAGCGGTACTGCCAGCCCGGCCATCGACCGCCTCATCGTGGGCGAGGAACTGATCAAGGCCGGTGCGCCGATCGCCGCCTCCTGGTTCGGCGACCGTCAGATGGGGCCCGCATTACTGGCGTACGGCACACCCGACCAGCAGGCTGCGTTCCTGCCCGGCATCGTTGCCGGCGAGACCACGTGGTGCATCGGGATGAGCGAACCCAACGCCGGCAGCGACCTTGCCGGCCTCACCACCTCGGCGGTCCGCGAGGGCGACACGTTCGTGATCAACGGACAGAAGATCTGGACCAGCTTCGGTGCCGTCAGCGACTACTGCTACCTGATCTGTCGCACCTCCATCGAAGGCCCGCCGCATGCTGGCATCAGCGAGATCATCGTGCCAATGGACACGCCCGGCATCGAGGTCCGCCCCATCAAGGACATGACCACCAATCGTCACTTCTGCGAGGTCTTCTTCACCGACGTGCGGGTGCCGGTCGAGAATCTCGTCGGTCTCGAGGGCGGCGCGTTCAAGCAGACGATGCGCCAGCTCGAGCACGAACGCGGGGGTATCGACCGCCTGGTCAGCAACCACGCCTTGTACCTGATGGCACTGGAGCACGCCGACACCACAAGTTCGGTGGTGCGCGACGAGATCGCCCGGCTCGAGATTGGCTACCGAGTGGGCCGCATCCTGGTCATCCGCGAGACGCTCAAGCAGGCCCCTGCCGGCTTCAGTGCAGCCACCAAGTGCTTCTGTACCGAGCACGAGATCCGCGTCAGCGACTTCGTGTCGCGGGTGTTCGGCCCGGCCGCCACGCTGTGGGACGACGTCACCAAGGGCCTGGCCTACGCGCCCGGCTACACCATCATGGGTGGCACCTCCAACGTGATGCGCAACATCCTCGGCGAGCGCGTGCTGGGCCTCCCCCGCTGACCCCCGTCGGCGCGGCCATGCAGCGCGGGTTCGGCACGTGCGACGTCGCGGGCTACCGTCGGCGACATGGCTGATCTCCTCGCGCTCTCATCGCGCATCATCGATAGTGGTCACGCAGATCAACCCGTCAACCGCGTCACCAACGAGTTGAGCGAGATCGCCGACGGCATCGCGATGGTGGAGAGCTTCAGTCACAGTGTTGCGCTGCGCACCGGCGAGGGGCTGGTGTGTTTCGATGCATCGGGCGCCCAGAGCGGTAAGGCAGTTCGCGATTCACTGCGCGGCTGGAGCACAGACCGTGTCAGTCACCTCGTGTACACCCACGGCCACGCCGATCACGTCGGTGGCAGCATGTTCTTCGCCGACGACCATCCCAACGTCGTCGGTCACGAGAACGTCGCCGTGCGGATGGATCGATACGAGTACACCAGTAACTGGAACCTCCTGATCAATGCGCGCCAGTTCGGGGGCGTTTCCGGCGACCTCAACCTGAACGTCGGCGGCGAAGGCAATGGGCTCTCGATGAAGGCCAACCCGAACGCTCGCCGCTTCTTACCCAAGGCCACGCTGCGCCCGGCCACCACGTTCGGCGACGACGGCGATCTGCAGGTCGGTGGCGAGCAGATCGAACTGCATCACGACCGCGGCGAGACCGACGACCACCTGTGGGCATGGCTGCCAGGCCACAAGGCGCTGATTACCGGCGACTTCCTGATCTGGAACTTCCCCAATGCCGGCAACCCGCAGAAGGTGCAGCGTTACCCCATCGAGTGGGCTGCCGCATTGCGCAAGATGATTGCCAAGGCGCCCGAGTTGCTGCTGCCGGCTCACGGCCTGCCCATCGAGGGGTCCGCTCGCATCGCCCGGGTGCTGGAGGATGTGGCGACCGCACTCGAGACCCTGGTGGCCGACGTGGTCGGGATGATGAACGCCGGCGCCAACCTGGACACGATCGTGCACACGGTGACCGTTCCTGCTGACACGCTGGCGAAGCCCTACCTGCGCCCGTTCTACGACGAGCCCGAGTTCGTGGTGCGCGGCATCTGGCGCCAGTTCGGCGGCTGGTGGGACGGTGCCGCATCGCGCTTGAAGCCATCGCCCGATGCCCACCTCGCCGCAACGCTTGCGGCCATGGCCGGCGGTGCCGATGTGTTGCTGCGCCGAGCGGAGCAGGGCATCGCCGACGGCGACGTGCGACTGGCGTGCCACCTGGCCGACCTCGCCGGTTGGGCCGCTCCCGAGGACCCCGTGATTCACGGCGGTCGTGCCGCGATCTACCTTGCCCGCCGCAAGGTGGAGCCCAGCCTGATGGCCAAGGGCATCTTCGCCGCGGCGGCTCGCGAGAGCCAGGCCATCGCCGACGCGGCCATGCCTACTGCCGACTGAGGCTCACCAGCACCAACGCCAACGCCGCAGCACCCAGGCCTATTGCCTGCCATTTCGTCAACCGTTCGCGGTCGAGCACGAACGCCAGCGCGACGGTACTGGCCGGGTAGAGCGCGGCGACGACCGACACGATGGCCAGCATCCCGCCGCGCACGGCCGCCAGGTAGAGCACGTTCGCCGCCATGTCGAAGACGCCGGCGACGACAGCGAGTTGCAGCGAACCTCGGTGCGCCGCCAGCCGCGACCGTGACACACCCACCAGCACGAGGAGCAGCGGCACCGACACCAGCCGGGCAATGACCAGCGGCCACATACCAGAGTCCGGGTCGGCGCGGTCGAAGGCGACGAACAGCAGGCCGAAGCAGGCGCCGACTGCCACGGCCAACGCAATGATGCGGGGAGGCGTGTTGTGCTCGTGCGTGCCGATCGCGCCACTCACGAGCGCGACCGCAGTGACCGCAATGACGATTCCCACCAGGGCGAGGCCACCAGGCCGCTCGCCGATGGCGAGCCCCACCGCCACCGGGACGACTGCCCCGACGACCGCGCTGGTGGGTGCCACGACGGACACGTCGCCGTGGGCGAACCCGTGATACAACCCGGCGATCCCGAGGGCGCCGACAATGCCTGCGAACGCACTCCACCACCATGTGCCGGCCGTCGGGACGGCCGTCCCCATCAGCACCACCGCCACGACCACCAGCACCAGACTGACCACCTGGCCGACGCCGGCGACGACAACACTGGCCTGTCGGCGGCTGGCGCGCCCGCCGAAGTAGTCGCCTACGCCGTACACGATGGCAGAGGCGAAGGCGAGCAGGATCGGCATGAGCGGACCAGTCAAGCACGCTGTCGGTAGGGTCGCATGCATGCTGCACACGCGTTTCGGTCGTACCGGCCTCCAGGTTCCTCGCCTCACCCTCGGAACGATGACGTTCGCTGGCCAGTGCGACAGAGACACCTCGTTCTCGATCATGGATGCCGCTGTCGAGGCGGGAATCACCTTCTTCGATACTGCCGACATGTATCCCGTCACCACCTACCCCAACGGCATGGGCGACTCGGAACGCGTCGTCGGAGAGTGGCTGCACGGTCGCCGCGACGAGGTCCTGATCGCCAGCAAGTGCTTCTTTCCCACCGGTGTGCGCCAGTGGGAAGGCGGCAACTCGCGTCACAACATCCTTCGTTCCATCGATGGCACGTTGCAGCGCCTCGGCACGGACCACGTCGATCTCTACCAGGTGCACTCCTGGGACGCGAACACCCCGATCGACGAAACGCTGCGAGCGCTCGACGACATCGTGCGCGCCGGCAAGGCCCGCTACGTGGGCTGCAGCAACGTGTTGGCTTACCAGTTGGCCCGTTCGCTGGGACGCAGCGAGGCGTTGGGCACCGTCCGCTTCGACAGTGTGCAACCCCGCTACAACCTGCTCTACCGCGAGGTGGAACGCGAGCTGTTCCCGCTGTGCGTCGAGGACGGCATCGCAGTGATCCCGTTCAACCCGCTCGCCGGCGGGCTGCTCACCGCGAAGCACCGGCCCGACGATCCGGCCGAAGGCACGCGTTTCGCTGCCGGCGGCCAAGGCGACCGCTACCGTGAGCGGTACTGGCACGAGCACATGTTCGGTGTGGTCGATGCGATGAAGGTGTTGGCCGCGGACTCGGGCGTGTCGGCTGCGACGCTGGCGCTGCAGTGGGTCCTCGCCAATCCGGCCGTCACCAGCCCGATCGTGGGCGCTTCGCGACCCGAGCAGTTGGCAGACGCCATCGTCGCCGTCAACTCCCCCATCGACGCACAGGTCAAGGAGCAGCTCGATGCGCTGACCGGCGAGTACCGGCGCGGCTGACCGCACCCCGTTCACCAGTCGGTGGAGCGGTAGTCCTTGAGGAACTTGCCCCACAAATGGGTGCCAGTGTTGATGCCATCGATGATGGGGTCGACGATGCGCGCCGCACCATCAACGATGTCGAGCGGCGGGTGGAAGTGGTGCTGCGCGGTCTTGCGTTCGGCGATGTGCACCGGATCCTCGTCGCTCACCCAGCCGGTATCTACGCTGTTCATGTGGATGCCGTCGGCGTGGTAGTCGGCGGCCGACGTGCGCGTCATCATGTTGAGCGCAGCCTTGGCCATGTTGGTGTGCGGGTGGCGGGTGGTCTTGAATCGCCGGTAGAACTGGCCCTCGACCGCTGAGACATTGACGATGTGCTTGTCGTGCTCGGGTGTGCGCATCATCAGCGGCTTCAGCCGGGCGTTGAGCACGAACGGTGCAACGGCGTTCACCAGTTGCGTCTCCAGCAGCTCTACCGATGACACCTCGGCCAACGTGAGGCGCCATGAGTTGCGGTCGCGCAGGTCCACCTGCTGCATGTCCTGGTCGAGGCGGCCCTGCGGGAACAGGTCACCGCGCCCCGCTAGGTCCTCGGCCAGCAATGCCGCCTGCGAGAGCGCTGCGGAGTGCGTGACGCCGACGGGAAGGGCCGAGTGTGCGCCATGGCCGTCGTTGCGGCCGGAAGTGAGCATGTCGTACCCCCGCAGGCCTTCGTAGCCGCCGACCAACGACGCTGCGTCGGCCGGCAGTGTGGCCAGCGGACCGGCCTCCAGCTCCATCATGTGCTGGTAGAAGTCGGGTGGGCGGCGGACGGTCTGGCAGGCGTTGTTGACGATGAAGTCGAGCCGATCGCGGGTCTCGATCAGGTGCGTGCAGAAGGCCTCGACGCTGGGCGTGTGGCGCAGATCCAGTCCGAAGATCTCCAACCGCTGGCCCCAGTCCGCAAAGTCGGCCTCCTGTGCGTATCGCTGCGCAGAGTCGCGAGGGAAGCGAGTGGTGACGATGAGGTGAGCACCGGCACGCAGCAGCTTGATGCCGGCCTGGTAGCCGATCTTGACGCGGCCACCGGTGAGCAGCGCGACACGGCCGCGCAGGTCGGCCGTCTCGCTGCGCTTGGCGAAGTTGAACTCGCCGCACTCGGGGCACATCTGGTCGTAGAACGGATGGATCTGCGAGAACTTGCGCTTACAGATGTAGCAATGCAGTGGCTGCACGGACTCGCGAGCGTCGCTGTCGTCGATCTCGTCAGGGCCCTCCAACGCTGGCGCGAACACATTGGGCGTCGTGAACACCGGCTTCGCTCGCAAGGTCCGGATGCCCGTCTCGGCGAGCGTTCCCTGATCGCGCAACGCCTTGTGCTGCTTCTGCTGGCGGCGTTCGGCCTTGATCTGGCGGCGACGTTCCAGGACATCGGGCTCGTACACGTTGCCAGCCGCGTTGAGCAGCCGGGTGCGGTCCTCCAACGGCAGCGACTGCAGCAACGACCGATCGGCCACTACTGCCTCCAACGCCTCAATAGCCGCACGTAGTTGGGCAGCACGATCAGCAGACACGGCTCTGCAATGTACCGAGCCGACACACAACCCGGGTTGCTCTGGGCAACCCGGCTTGCGAACAGGGTGGGCGTGACGGGACTCGAACCCGGGACCTCCACGATGTCAACGTGGCGCTCTAACCAACTGAGCTACACGCCCGTGTAGCGACCGTTGAATCTAGCAGTCAGTGCAGCCGCAACGACACTTCGTTGGCGAGAAGGCGACCTGTTCGCGTCAGTCGCACACGTTCGCCATCGGTTTCGACCAGTCCGTCGAGCCCTTCGGTGTCGATTGCATCAGCAGGCACACCGTCGCGCATACGGATGGCCAACTGCAGGCCCTCCACGTGCCGTGTCTCGGCGTCGAGCATCTCGCCGGCGGCCTCGGTGGTCTCCCCTGCCTCCACGGCTGCGATGTAGCGCTCAGGCGTACGGATGTTCCACCAGCGATGGCCATCGTGATGGCTGTGCGCGGCGCTGCCGAAACCGCGATAGTTGCCCTGCTGCCAATACAGGACGTTGTGCCGGCACTCGTGCCCCGGCTGCGCCCAATTGCTGACCTCGTAGTTGGCCAGCCCAGCAGCGGTCAGCAGGTCGTCGGCCAGTTCGTACTTGTCCGCGAGATCGTCGTCGTCGGGGTGGCGTTCTGGCTCGAGCGCCAGTGGTGTGCCGGCCTCGATGGTGAGCGCGTACGCGGAGATGTGCAATGGCGACAGCGCGATCGCGCCTTCTAGCGTGGTGCGCCAATCATCGAGCGTCTCGCCGGCGCCGCCGTAGATGAGGTCGAGGTTGAACGTCTCGATCCCTGCTTCGCGGACGGCCTGCACCGCCAGACGAACGTTCTCTGGTGCGTGGGTGCGGCCCAGCGAGGCAAGCACCGACGGCACCATCGACTGCACACCGATGGAGACACGGTTGACGCCTGCCGCACGAAAGGTGCGATACATCTCGACCGTCACATCGTCGGGGTTGCATTCCACCGTCACCTCGGCGTCGGGAGCCGTGGGGATGGCCTGCAGCACTTCGCCGAGCGCGTTCGCCTCGACCAGGGTGGGTGTGCCGCCGCCGACGAACACGCTCGTCGCCAGCGGCATGCCCGCCCTCAGGATGTCGGTGCGTAACGCAGCCAGATACTGCTGCTGCAGATGACCGCGATCCGTCCAGGTGGCGAACGCGCAGTAGTCGCAGCGCTTCGCGCAGAAGGGGATGTGGACGTAGACACCGAAGGGTTCGCTCATTTCGGAGCGAACCTACCCACTCACGGCCGGAAGAGCAGATCGAGTGCGTCGAGGCGCTGGCCGACCTGGTCGACGGGCACGTCGAGCATGGCGGCGATGGCGCGACAGTCGTCGCCGCGTACGGTGATGACCTTGCCGTTGAAGTCCTGGCGCTGCACCTGGATCATCTTCAGGAAGCGCACGAGCATCTCGAACGGCTGGCCGCTGAGCTGAGTGAGCTTGAGCAGATCGACGGCGAGCTTCTTGTTGCCCAGATTCTCGGCTTCGCCACTTACTGCCACGTCTTCGCGAGGCAGCAATTGGTCGACCGGCACGTTGTAGAACTTGGCCAGGCGTTCCAGACGTGGCACCGAGATGGCGCGCTCGCCACGCTCGTAGGCACCCAGCACCGACGCCTTGAACTCTTCGTTGGAGGTGGCCTCGACCTCCTGCAACGACAGTCGCTTCTGGCGTCGGATCACTCGCAAGCGCTCCCCCACCTTGCGGCTGTACGGGGATGCAACTACGTCGTCGTCGAACTCACGCATGAGATAATCGTCCTTTTCCGATGATTCAGTCCGCCCGAACCACTGAGTTCAGATCATTGCACAGTTTCAGGAGGAATACACCGCTGAGTGGTCCACAAGCACGCAGTGCGTGAAAGAATTTCCTCAGATCAAGATTGCGACCGCGACGACCACGGCCGCCGTTTCCACCCGCAGGACGTGGTTGCCCCACCGCACCAGCGGCGGGCCGCCGTGCAGTTCGTGCTCGGCGAGGCCACCCTCGGGGCCGATCAGGACGGTGCACGCCCCATCGCTGGACCGTTCGAACGGCTGCCCGTCCGGGTCGGCGATCACCGCACCCGGGCGGGCAGCAGCCGACTCGAACGACATCGGGCCTGACAGCCGAGGGAGCCATACCCGTCGGCTCTGCATGGCCGCCTCGCGGGCAACACGCTGCATACGGGCCAATTGTTTGGCCGCACGGTCGCCCTCCCACTTCACCACACTGCGTGCACAGTGCAGGAAGATGACGGAGCCGACACCGACCTCGGTCAACTTCTGGACCATCCAATCAACCCGGTCGCCCTTGGGGATTGCAGTCGCGATGGTGAGCAACGGCGGTGCCGGCTCGGCGACCAGCTCGCCGATCGGCTGCAAGGCCTGCCCCACCACAGCCGTCGAGCGCCACTGGCCCAACCCATCACTGACAGTGACGTGCTCGCCCTCACGAAGGCGCAGCACCCGGAACAGGTGGTGCGCGTCTTCGGCGCCGAGCTCGGGCGCCTCGAGAGACTGGACGAACACGTGCGCCGCGCTGGCGCGCAGCGCCGGGTTCACTGGAACGCCGACTTGATGCGAGCGAAAAGCCCGTGTTCGAGATGGACCTCTTCGCCGCGGGCATCGGCGAACTTCTTGAGCAGTTCGGCCTCGAAGTCGGTGAGCTTGATGGGCACCTGCACCTGCACTCGCACGCGCAGGTCGCCGCGACCGCGGCCCTGCAGGCGCGGCACGCCACGCTGCCGCAGGACGAACTCGCGACCGGGCTGGGTGCCGGCGGGCACCAGGATCTCCTCTTCGCCGTCGAGCGTGGGCAGCACGAAGCGAGCACCCAGAGCGGCCTGCGCGATGGACACCGGCAGATCCGTGATCAGGTCGTCCTGCTCGCGACGGTAGCGGTCGTGCGCGGCGACACGAATGTGCACATAAAGGTCGCCGGCCCCGCCGCCACGGACCCCGACGGCACCGCGGCCGGTGAGCCGGAGAGTGGAGCCGGTGTCGACGCCGGCCGGCACGTCGACCTGATATGTCTTCTCGGTAACGATGCGCCCTTCACCCGAACAGGTGGGGCACGGTGTGACGATGACCTGACCGAGACCGCCGCACTTCTGGCATGCCGAGGAAGTGACCATCTGCCCGAGCATGCTCTGCCGCACCCGCTGAACCTGCCCACGGCCGTGGCAGTCGCTGCAGGTGACGGCCTTGGTGCCGGCGCCGGCACCCGAACCGCCGCAGTCGTCGCAGCGCAGTGCAGTTCGCAGGGTGACCGGCACCGTGGCGCCGAAGACCGCTTGCTCGAACGAGACGTCGGCGACGACTTCCAGGTCCTGCCCTCGCGGTGGCCCGGCGGGGCCGCGGCTGTTGCCGCCGAACGGGCTTCCGTTGCCGCCGAAGAACGCGTCGAAAAGGTCGCCGAGCCCGCCGCCGCCGCCGAACACGTCGCCGACATTGGGCCCGCCGGCACCACCGACGCCCTTCTCGCCGAAGCGGTCGTAACGGGCACGTTGGTCGGGGTCGCTGAGGACTTCGTACGCGCGGGCGACCTGCTTGAACTTCTCCTCCGCTGCCGCGTCGCCGGGGTTGGCGTCGGGGTGCAGTTCGCGAGCCCGTTTCCGGTACGCCTTCTTCATCTCGTCGGTTGTGGCGGTGCGCGGCACGCCGAGGAGTTCGTAGTAATCAGCCATGCATGCTCCCGCCGTCGCTGAGTCGTCGGCCCAATCGATCGCTCACCACTTCGACAGTAGCGAGCGCCTGGGGGTAATCCATTCGCGTCGGCCCGAGCACGCCGATGGTGCCGACCTGCTCGCCGTCGACCACGACCGGCTTGACGATGACCGAACAGGCAGCGAGCGGCTCGACGCCGTGCTCGGCGCCGATAGCCACCGACAGGCCGCGGTCGAGGATGTCGCGGACCAGCGAGACCATCACGTACTGCTGCTCGAGCGTGCGCAGGACGGTGCGCACGGTGTCGACCGCATCGAACGCGTGGGCCATGGATGCGGCCCCGCCGACGAACACGGCCTCGTCGGCCACGGTACGGGCCAATGCTGCCGCGGCGGCGTCGCAGATGCCATCGATCTCGCGATCGCCCGTGGGCGGCACCTGCACGCCATTGTCCAGCGAGCGACCGAGCATGTGCGCCTGCAGGTGGGCCGTGACCGCGGCAAGCCGCATTTCCGAGACGTCGTCGGGCAGTTCGATGGGGGTGTTCTCGACCACGCCATTGGACATGACCGCGACGACCGTCGCATGGCGTCCGGCGAGACCGACGACCTGTACCGAGCGCACGACTGCGATCTCGACACGTGGCCCCACCACAACGGCTGCATGGTGCGTGACCTGTGCAAGCAGGTTGGTGGTCTGGTGCAGCAGTTCCTCCAACCGGCCGTGGGCGCTGTCGAAGAACGCACCCACCCGCTGTGTGGCCGCCGGTTCCAGCTGACCGGGTGTGGTCATGTGGTCGACGAAAAAGCGGTAGCCCTTGTCGGTGGGGATGCGACCCGCCGACGTGTGCGGCTGGGCGAGGAAGCCCTCCTGCTCGAGGACGGCCATCTCGTTGCGGACGGTCGCCGAACTGACCCGTACGCCGGGTGCATTCGCAATGTGCGTGGAGCCCACCGGCTGGGCCGTGGTGATGTACTCCTGCACCACCGCCCTCAGAATGGCTGTCTTGCGTTCGTCGAGCATGTCTCCCCTACGGCGCACGGATGCGATTGGCATTGCAGGCTACCGACTGCCAGCGGTCACCTGGCGATACCGGGCGAGCGCTTCGTCACGTTCGGCCGCGTGGTCGACCATTGGCCGTGGGTAGTCGGCGGGGCGTCGAAGTCCCGGCTCGTGCACCATGGCACCTCCGACCACCGCCAGTTCGGGGACCCAGCGGCGCACGTACTCACCGTCGGGGTCGAAGCGCAGTGCCTGCGTGGTGGGGTTGAAGACACGGAAGTACGGGGCGGCATCGGTGCCGGTTCCCGCTGCCCACTGCCATCCGTGACTGTTCGAGGCGAGATCGCCGTCGACGAGGTGCCGCATGAAGTGGCGAGCACCCCATTGCCAGGGCAGGTGCAGGTCCTTGACGAGGAAGCTGGCGACGAGCATTCGCACCCGATTGTGCATCCAGCCGGAGGCAAGCAATTGGCGCATGCCCGCATCAACGATCGGGTAACCGGTGCGGCCTGCGGCCCACTGCTCGAAGCGGGCGCGAGCGGCGGCGCCGTCGTCCACCACCATTGCGTTCATCTTCTCGTTGAGGTTGGCCCACCCCGTATCGGGGCGGCGCAGGAGCACGTCGGCGTAGAACTCGCGCCACGCCAGTTCGCTCGCGAACGTGTCGTGGCCCGGGCCGGGGTGCAGATCGGCCAGCAGTTGCCGCGGATGCAGCAGGCCCCACCGCAGTGCGGCCGAGAGACGGCTGGTGCCCTCGACGGCGGGTAGATCGCGTCGTTCCCGGTACCGGTGGGCATCCGGCAGGAAGGCGTCCCACTGGTCGTGTGCGGCCGCTTCTCCTGCGACGGGCAGTTCGGTTTCCACGGCCGGACGCTCTGGCGGGCCGTCGCAGGGCACGGCGGGTGCCCCGTACCAGTCGGCATCTGGCGCTGTGAGAGGGGCGGCCCAGCCGACCGAGCGCCACACCTTGGAGAACGGGGTGAAGACGGCATACGGCGTACCGTCGGCCTTCGTCACCGTGCCCGGGGCCACGGCGTACGGTGAGTCGACCCCGACCAGCCGAGCGTCGGTGGACGCCAAGGCGGCACCGACCGCAGCATCGCGGGTGCGCCCGTACGGCGCATAGTCGCGGCTGACGTAAACCGCTTCGGCCCCGACCTCAGCGGCCAATGCCGGCACTGCCTCGGCGGGCACACCGTGGCGATAGACGAGCGCACCACCCATCGAGTCGTCGAGCACCCGCAACGCGTCGGCCATGAATGCCGTGCGCGGCGCACCTGCACGGGCGAACGCCGGGTCGACGACGAACAGCGGCACCACCCTGGCGCCATCGGCCGCGGCAGCGTGTAACGCCGGCAGATCCGCGAGCCGAAGGTCCCGGCGGAACCACATGACCGTCGTGCGCTGCCCCATCGTGAGGCCAGTGTCACCTACCCTGTTGCCTCGTGCCACATCCTGCGCCCCTACCCGCCCTCGTCCTGCTCGTTCGCCACGGCGCCACCGAGTGGTCGGTCACCGGTCGGCACACCGGCCGCACAGATCTGACGCTCACCGACGAAGGGGTCGCGCAAGCCGTGGCGGCCGGGCCCCTGATCGAGACGTTGCTGGAAGGCCGCGAGCCACTCGTGTACACCAGTCCGCTCGAACGCGCCGCCCGCACCGCCGAACTGGCGATGCCTCACCGGCAGGCCGAGCCCATGCCCGCCCTGATGGAATACGACTACGGGAAGTACGAAGGGCTCACCAGCAGCGAGATCCTGGAGCGGGACCCCGGGTTCGATCTCTTTGGCGGCGGTTGTCCCGGCGGTGAGAGCATCATGCAGGTCTCCGCCAGGTGCGATGCCTTCACCGCCAAGCTCGAGCGCACCGCCCGTGACCGAGCCGTGGTCGCCTTCACGCACGGGCACCTCAGCCGCATTCTCACCGCCCGCCTGCTGAACCTGTCGGCCTCGGCAGGCGCCTCACTGTGGAACGACACCGCTACCGTCGGCGTGATCAACCAACACCGCGGCAAGCTGGTGCTGGTGGGCTGGAACCTGCGCACGTACTGACCGTCGACGGATCACGAACCCGACGGTGACCGCCGCCAGCGCAACGATGCTGCCGTACGCCAGGCTCCACTCGGCGCCCACGTGGTCGGCCACCCAGCCGGTGATCGGGGCACCCACCGGAGTGCTGCCCAGGAACGCGACCGCGCCGAGCGCAAGCAGCCGCCCACGCATGTCGGGCGGTGACTCCTGCTGCACGATCGCGTTCTGCGCGGCAATGAACGCGGCACCGCCGAAGCCCACCGGCACCGCCAGGGCGACCGCCGCCCAGGCCGACGGCGCCCACGCCAATGCCAGGCCGCTGACGCCCAACAGTAGGCCGTTCCCGAAGAACCAATAGGTGGTCACCCGCTCTCGGGCGCCGGTGAACAGCGAGCCGACCAAGCTGCCCACCCCGGTGGCGGCAAGCAGGATGCCGAACATCGCCTCACTGCCGAAGCGGACATCGCTGATCTTCAGCAGCGACACGCTGTAGTTGAACGCGAACGTACTGGCGAGCGTGAAGACGACGAACACGACCAACAGCCGCCGATCGCGGACGATGAAGCGCACCGCGTCGCGCACCGGCGTGCCACCGCGCCGGGCCGGTGGCGCCCTGTGCAGGCCCGCACGGTCGATGGCCAGCAGCGGCCAAAGGACCGCCGCGAACGAGACACCGTTGATGATGAACAGCCA
>Ga0105047_10001880_pt1 | contig 37720 bp, 34 predicted proteins | sample MAT04_FD_78384 | JGI IMG/M metagenome (GOLD analysis project Ga0105047, IMG submission 78384) | Freshwater microbial communities from Lake Fryxell liftoff mats and glacier meltwater in Antarctica - MAT-04 (megahit assembly) | ecosystem: Environmental > Aquatic > Freshwater > Ice > Liftoff...
CAACGGCGAATCTCAAGGAGCTGATGGTCGAGGACCCGCACTTGAAGCCCGGCAAGGCCCGCACCGCGCGCGGCAGCTACCGGAGGTCCAGGCCCTCTTCGACACCACTGGCAGAGCGGGGCGTGCGCGGGGTGCAAGCTCAGAGATCTCTGCGAGGCCCCTCTCGACGGAAGGCGCGCACCTGTCGCTCGCCGCATCCCTGCTATACCCCGACGGTCCAGTCGTCATGAACCTCTCGATCGTCATCCCCTCGTACAACGCGAAAGCGCTGCTGCGTCAGGCGCTCACCGCGCTGCGCGCCGCCCTCCCCGAGGATGTGGAGGTGATCCTGATCGACGGGAGCTCGCCCGATGGCTCGTACGCGATGGTCCGGCAGGAGTTCCCCTGGGTTCGCGCGCAGAGCTGTCCCAACCACGGCTTTGCACACGCGGTGAACCGAGGGATCGAGGCGGCCACCGCGGAGCATGTGTTGGTGCTCAACTCGGATCTGTTCCTCACCCGCGAGGCGCTCCAGGCCATGCGGATGCATTTGGCATCGAACGAACGGGTAGGCGCGGTGGCCCCCGTGCTGGTGAACCTAGACGGTTCCAGGCAGCGCCTGTTCGGCGCGTTCGGGATGGTCTACTGGCCAAACTGGCGGCCCGTCCGAGTCCCTGCCGCGGTGCCCCTCTTGAGCTTCGCCTGTCTGATGACGCGGCGAAGTGTGCTGCGTGACGTGGGCGCCTTCGACGAGAGCTTTTTCTTGTACAACGAGGAGTACGACTGGTGCGTTCGCGCTAGGCGTGCGGGATATCGCCTGGAGATACTTCCCCAGACCGTGGTGCACGTGGGCGCGGGCAGCACGACGCCCAGTCCTGCGTTGTCGCTCGAGGCTCGGCGGGGCTTTCTCTACGTGGTGAAAAAGCACGCCCCGCCCCTGGTAGGACGCGCGCTCAGGCGGGCGATGCAGTTTCAAGGGTACTGCTACAAGTACATCGATCCTCGCGACGAGCATCGGCGCATGTGGGCCATCCAGGAGTCGCTGATGGCGCGTAGCGCCCTGATGGAGAGCCCGTTCCCGCTCTCGGGCCGTGGCGACGGCCCGGCACGGCCGTCGTGGTCTGCGCTCGGCGACCGAGCGGCACAGGGTCCCCTCACCGCGACGTGAGAAGGCCGTGGCCACGATGAGTGCAGAGACCTCGGCGACCGCTCCGCAGCCGAGCCGCGTGAGTCGAGCCCACTGGCGTTGGGTCTTCCTCGCCGTCGGCATCGCGCTTCTCGCTTACGTCATCCGCACGGTCGGGCCCGCCCGGATCCTCGCCACGCTGATTGGCGCGTCAGTCTTCATGCCGCTCATCATCGCGGGTGACCTGGCATTCTTCATCTGCGAGACCTTCGCGTATCGCGCGGTGCTCGGGCCCAAGGTCGACAGCATTCCCTCGGGGTTCTTCGCGCGCACTGCACTCCTCTACTACTGCGTGATGGTGCTCGCGCCGCTCGGAAGGATGGGCGCGGAGATCGCGCGCGCGGCGGCACTGTCGTCCCATGTGGGCGCGGGACCGGTGACCGCTGCGGCAACGAACATGCAGGGTGGGGTCCTGCTCGCCAATTGCTTCGTCTCAGTTCCCGCTTTGGTAGCGGTGATCCACGTGGTGGGAATCGACCATCCGCTCAGCTGGCTCTTGACGATCAACGCCGTCGGCACGGGCGTGTTGGGTCTCGTCACCCTGTTGATCGTGCGCAAGTCGCGGATCGGCGGGTGGCTGGGCCGGAGGATTCCGCGCTTGGCCGCGCTGGGCGCGGACTTGGACGCCTCTGCCGTGGTCGACCGAAGTCGACTCGTGCGTTCGGTCGCCTTCTGTTTCGCGGCACGCTTGGCCCAGATAGCTCAGTACGCGGCGCTCTTGGCAGCGGTCGGAGCGACGGTGACTCTGGGCGGAAGCTTGGTGGCCTTCGGCGTCCATTTGGCGGGGGCGGCCTTCGGCGATCTGGTTCCCAATCAGATAGGGATCATGGAAGGCGCCTATCAGATCTTCGCAGACGCGATCGGCATGGCCGATGATCCGGCTCGGGCGGTGAGCATCGCGCTTCTGAGCCGAGTCAGTCAGATCGTCATCGCCAGCACGAGCATGTTCGTCATGGCGTTCAGCAAAGCCGGGACTGCCCCGAGCACGACGCCGTGACCCTACCGCGCGTCGAGGGGCGACTGGACCGCGTCCTGACATCGATAGGCTCGATGTGTCATCGATACCCGTGGTGGATCGTCGGAATCGGGGCCCTCTCGCTGATCGTTTCGGGATTCTTCGCCAGCGAGCTGGAGGTGAAGAGCTCGTTTCTCGATCTGCTCCCGCCGGACGAACAGCCAGTCCGCGAGCTTCGGGAGGTGCTCGATCACGCTCGCTCGACGTCCGACGTGGTCATCGCGATCGGCACCGAGAATCGGGCGCAAGCCGAGGACTTCGCGCGGGCGCTCGCCGCCGCTTTGGAAGAAGACGAGCACATCGCCGGGGTGGGCGGCTACGTCGACCGGTCCTGGTTCTTGGAGCGTCGCCTGCTCTTCGTCCCTCAGGACGACCTCGAGCACTTGGTCACGCGGATTCACGACGCCATCGATGGCGAGGTCGCACACGCGAGCGGCTTTGACCTGGGGCTCGACGATGAGCCCAGAGACGACGCCGACATGGAGTCGCTCCTCACCGAGATGCGCACCGAGAGCGAGCGTCGGGTGGGCACCTCCGAGTTCGTCCAGACCCAGGACGCGCGCTACATCGCACTTTGGGCCTATTTTTCCGGAGGAAGCGGCGATCTGTCCTTCGGCGCGGGCGCCTGGTCCCGGGTGCGCGACCACGTCGATGCGCTCCGCGACGGCGTTCGCTTTCCGCGCGACCTCGAGGTGCGCTACGCCGGCGCGATCCCCTCTCGCGTCGAAGACGAACGGGTGCTCCTCTCCGATCTCGGAGTCGCGGGCGTGGTCGGGTTCGTCGCCGTCGTGTTGCTCATCGTGTTGAGCCTGCGCTCGCCGCGGGCGCTCATCTTGATCTCGGTTCCCCTGTTCACTGGCCTACTCTGGACCTTTGCCTTTGCGCGGCTCGCGGTGGGGCACCTCAACATCATCAGCGGCTTTCTCTTCTCGATCCTCTCCGGGCTGGGCATCGAGTACGCGATTCATTTACTGCATCGCTACCGCGAGTTCCGTGAGGAAGGCCTGGACCTGGAGTCCGCCATCGAGAAGCTCGTCAAGCACACGGGCCGCGCGCTGCTGTCGGGTTCGATGACCAACGCCGCCGTATTCGCGGTGATAGCCTTCGCGCAGTTCGACGGGTTCAGCGAGTTCGGGTCGATCGCCGCAGCGGGCCTGATCCTCACCCTGATCGCGTGCTTGTTCGGGGTGCCCGCGCTCTTGGTGTTGAGCGAGAGGATGAGGCCGATGGCGGTGGCCAAGGTCGATGAGACTGAAACCCTCTGGGTCCCGCCCACTGCGCTCCGTATCGGGGTGGTGGTGGCCATTCCGCTCTTCGCGTCGGTCTCGCTCGCGCTCGCGCTCTCGGGGCAGGTCACCTTCGACGGAAACTGGCGCCATTTGGTCTCCGACACCGAGACCACTCGGTTCTCGGACTACCTGCGCCACCAGCTCTCCGGCACCTACGATCAGGCGCTCTTGTACGTGCCCGAGACGGATGACCTGCCCGCAGTCGAAGAGGCGGTGTCCGACTTGCGGGCCGAGCGCGAAGCCGCCGGTGAATCCTTCGTAGTCGTCGACGTGGTCACCCTGAACGACGTGTATCCCGCGCTCGACGACCAAGAGGCCCGCCTCGAGATCATCCGCCGTTTGGGCCGAGAGCTCGACCGGGTTCGAGAAGGCATGTTGGACGACGAGGCCCGAGGCGTCCTGGCGGAGGGACGAGAGGCGGTCGCGAGCAGTGTGCCTTTTGGCCTGGAGGACATGCCGTACTCGCTCGTGGGGCACCTGATGACCCGAGACGGTCGGGGCTCGATCGTGCATCTGTTGGCGCACGAGAGTGACGACGCCAACACCGCGCTCCTGGTGTCGTGGTCCGAGCAGGCCACCCTCCTCGCGCAATCACTCGATGCGCGCGGAGTGCACGCGGCGATGCTCAGTGAGAACTGGATCGCGGGAGAGATCTTTCAGCGGATCGCGGACGATGCGACGTTTCTGTCCATTGCCACGGTGCTCGCGGTGCTTCTGGTGCTGCTCTTCGATCTGAGAAGACCCTTGGTGGCCATACTGGTCTTGAGCTCGGTGCTGTTGGGCGTGTTGATGATGGCCGGCGTCGCCTGGATGTTCGGGGTTCAGCTCAACTTCATGAACGTGGCGATCTTGCCAGTGTGCATGAGCATCTCCCTCGACAACGCGATTCACGTCTACCACCGCTGGCGCGAAGGAGGAGCGGGCTCGATTCCCAGTGTTCTGCGGCACACCACACGCGCGAACGCGTTGGCCTCCATGACCAATCTACTGGGCTTCGCCGCGCTGATCCTCACCCACCATGAGGGGCTTCGATCGGTGGCGTGGCTCGCGTCGATAGGTGTCCTCTCGACGTATGTCTCGACGACGATCTTCTTCCCGCTCCTGCTCCACACCGTGGACTTGCGGTACAACCAACCGTTTTCCGGGGATGAGTCGTCAGACTGAGGGCGCGACACGCTTGAGGATCGTGAGGCCGTTGTTGTTCCGGAAGTGCGCCTCGCGCTGCCATTCGGGGTGGGCCGCCAAGAACGCGACCACCGCTCGCTCCAGGCCGTCCCGACGCTTCACTTCGGGCACCAGCTTCGTGACCTTGCGGAGGGCCCGGCTCAACCAATGCAGCCAACGGACCCACTCCGGATCTTCCCCCCACCGGCCGAAGGTCTCGGTGTCGTGCAGCACGATGAACTTCTGGGCCTTGTCGCCGTGGCGCTCCAGCTCTGCCTCGAGCTGCTCGTAGACATGCCAAGTGTCGATGAAGAGCAAGTCGGTCGGCTCGATGTCCAGCGTGAGAACGTCCGCCACCACGTACTGAAAGTCGCAGCCCACTTCGGCCGCCGCTCGCTGGTAGGTCGCTTCCCGGTGGGCCAAAAAGAACGCCCCGTCGAGGTCGTACGAGCGCAGGCGGCGGGGCCGCGCCATGAGCCATGCGCTGGTCGAAACGCCCTTTCGCACGCCCATCTCGGTGATGGTCGCGCACTGGTCCCCGTACCTTTTCAGGGTGGGGAGGTGTTCGTTGATGTCCGACCGCCGCGAGCAGTGTTCCTGGTACAAATCCTCGATGCTCACGCGGGCTCGTCTAGCACGAGCAGAAGCATCTCGGCTCGGATTCCGAGGCCCCGCTGAATGGCAGGCCATGGGCCTGGGCCTGGCCATCGTCGATCGGATCGTCGCCGATCACGCGGCGCTTTCTTGGGAGGGAGCGAGGCCGCCCACTACGATCCCGCGATGGACTTCGTGCGTCCGCCTCGGTCCGTGCCCATCTCGCTCGTCGCGGGGAAGGGGCACTACCGCTCGGTGGTGGAGGCCGTGCTCGCCGCGGAGCGGAGCGTGTGGATCGCTACGGCGAACCTCAAAGAGCTGATGGTCGAGGACCCCCGTTTGAGGCCCGGCAAGGCCCGGACTGCGCGCGGCAGCTACCGAAGCGTGGTCGAGGTCTTCGATGAACTCGCCGCCAAAGAGGTCGAGCTCCGCATCCTGCACGCGGGCTTCCCCAGTATGGCATTCCGACGAGCGTTCGACAGACACCCACGCTTGGTCCGCGGCGGGCTGGAGCTGCGCCTCTGTCCTCGGGTCCACCTCAAGGCGGTGATCGTCGATGCGCGACTTCTCTACCTCGGTAGCGCGAACTGGACGGGCGCGGGGCTCGGCGCGAAAGGCGAAGGCCGCCGCAACTTCGAGATAGGGTTCACCACCGACGACGAGCTGATGATCGACGAAGTGCAGGCGCTCTTCGACACCATCTGGCAGGGCGCAGCGTGCGCGGGGTGCAAGCTCAGAGAACTCTGCGAGGCCCCGCTGGATGGCAAGCGCGAGGTCACCCAGATCCGAAGGAAGGTTGGGGCGCGGAGGGCAAAGACGGCGCCCGCCCGGCCGCGACGCCGAGCCTGACTCTCGGGCTGAGGTCGGCTAACTCCGCGTTGCGCGCATCGGCAGGGTAAAGAAGAACGTGCTGCCGCGGTCCGGGACGCTCTCCGCCCAAATGCGCCCGCCATGCGCGTCGACGATGGACTTGGCGATGAAGAGCCCCAGGCCCAGGCCGCGCCGATCGTGCCGCTTCGTCTGAAAGAAGCGCTCGAAGATCTGGTCGAGCTTGTCCGCCGCGATGCCTTCACCCGTATCGGACACGGAGAACAACACGTCGGAATCGCGCGCCTCGACGGCGACGACGACGCGGCCCCCCTTCTTCGTGAACTTGAAGGCGTTACCCACGAGGTTGGTCAGCACCTGGATGATGCGTTCGTAATCGAAGTCCGCGGTGATCGTAGCCGCCGCTGGCTCGTAGATGAGATCGATCCCACTGACCGATGCGAGGGGTTGCATCGCCTCCGCGGATTCCTCCGCTACGTGGGCCGCGTCCTTTCGCTCGGGAACGAGGGCCAACTGTCCCGCTTCGAGACTGGCCACGTCGATGAGATCACCGATGAGCCGGTCCATGCGTCCACAGAAACGCTCGATGCTGGCGGCATAGCGCGCAGCCGGATCTTCCCGCCCGGCCGGGCTTGCGAGTCCCTTCAGCATGCCCGCGCTCAGGACTACGCCGTGCAGCAGTGAGCGCAGATCGTGGCTGGCCATCGCCAAAAAATCCTCGCGCGAGGTCAGTTGTTCGTCGGACCGGGCGCGTTCGATCTCGAGCCGGAGATCCGTTTCCTTTCGTTCGGCGTCGAGGAGGCTCGTGCGGACGCGCTCACGCCTCGCTCGCTCATCGACGAGCGCCGCGTCCGCGATGCTGCGCTCCTCGTCCATGGCGGCGTCTTCCACGGCGCGCTCCGTGCCGAGGACGGCCGCGCCTTGCGTCGGTAGCCCGTGCTCGCTGAGCTTGGTGTCTTCGCGGTCGCGCGCATCGCTGAGGACCTCGTCCGCTTTGGTCCGCGCCTGATCGACGATTGCGTTCGCGTCATCCTCGATGGCGCTTTGCTTCTCGCGCAACTCCGTGTCGGCCTTGAGGCGCTCGGAGCGCAGGCTCTCGTCGGTGCTCTCGCGCTCGGCGCGCTCCCTTTTGCCGTCGGGTGTCATGGTGCTGGCAGGGTTACCCCTCCCGACAGAAATGGGAAGCGGCGAAACGGTGCACCACACGAAGCAAGAGCGCGCGCGGGCTGTAAGCTGAGGGTCGCTCTCGAGCCCGGCTCGATGGGAAGCGGTCAGATCCCACCCCCGCGCGCCGCGTCCGTCCCAACGTGGCTCGCCCGGAACGCGCCGGGTGCGAGCCCGGTCCACCGGACGCACGCGCGGTGAAACGAGCTGAGATGGCTGAAGCCCAGCCGGGCCGCGAGGTCGGCGATCGGCTCGGCTTCCGCACGGAGCGAGCGGGTGGCCTCCTCGCGGCGAGCCTCGTCGAGCACGTCGGTGAACGACAGCCCTTCCTCGGCGAGCCTCCGGCGGAGCGTCCGCTCGCTGCAGCCGAGCCGCTTGGCCACCTGCGCCGCCACGGGCATGCTGCGCCCGAAGGAGAGCACGAGTTGGTGCCGCACCCGCCCCGCGAAGCTGGTCGCGCTCACGCTCTTGGACCGCTCGTCGAACTCGCGCTCCACGCTCGCGCGGGTGTACGAGCGTAGCCAGGGATCGTGACGGAGCAGCGAGCCCTGGCACTGCTCCGGATCGAACGCGACGGCGCAGTCGCGCGCGTCGAACGTCGGCACCACCCCGAGCGCGTCGCGGTACGCAGCGTTCGTCGCGCCGCGGGGGTGAGGAAAGTGGACGCCCGCGGGCACCAGCTTGCGACCGGTCACCCAGCTCGCCGCCGCCACCAGGTCCGTCAGCACGAACTCGTCAGCGAACGCCGCGCCGGGGCGCGACGAGGGTCGGACGCGACTGAAGTGGACCCACGTGTTGCCCCGGTCGTCGATCGCGACGTCGACGCGGACCGCCTGGGTCCAGGCACTGATGTATCTCGTCAAGGTGTGGATGGCCTCACCCAGCGTGGGCACCGTGGCGCACACGCCAGCGAGGACGTCGTTCGACTCCACCCGCACCTTCTGCCCCGCGCGAAGTGGCAAGCTGCGGTCGCTCGCCGCGACCAGCCGCTCCCACAGCTCGAGGTAGAGGTCGCGAGAGATGAGTGCCCTATCATCGAGCGCCCCGATGCCGAGTTCGAGCCGGATCTTCGCTGCGGGTGCACCAGCGGCCGCGGCCGCGTCGAGCGCACGAGCGAGCCAGTTGGGTGAAATCATCGTTCCGTCGTCACCAGCCACGGCGTCGGTCACGCAAGCCCGGGGCCCGCGGGAAATCCGCCGCCCGGCGAATTTTCAGCGAGCGAGTGGACGCTCTCGCGCCATCCTGTCCCATCGTTGACTCTGGCTGGAGCCGCGAGGCCCCAGGGCCGATCAGGGCATCGGCTCCTCGCACGCGAGCGTCAGGACCTCGGAGCCCGACACCATGTACCGCGACGGCATGTAGGTCGCCTCCTCGGTCGGGCAGCGGTCATCGGTCGGCAGCACGTACTCACAATCGACGTGGAGCGGCACCGCGGCGCGCGGCCAGTACGCGAGGCTGCTGGCGTTCCACCCACCGACCGGGCGGTCGAGCTCGATCGTGGTCGGCAGCGGCGCGAGGGTGGCGATCATCATGTCCGGATCGCTGCAGAGGCCCAGCTCGCACTCGACGTTCACCTCGAAGCAGTCCGAAGTCACGCCGTCGGAGGTCGTGCCCGCGGGCGCGCCGAAGCACAGCGGCGGATGACAGGAGTACAGCGTGTCCATCTCGGTCGCGCAGTAGAATTGGGTCCCCGGACCACCGCCGAGGTAGCCTGAGCGTAGGCGCTGCAGCGTCGCGAAGTTCGCGAAATACCCAGCGTCGCGCGCAGCGGTCAGATCGGTGAGCGCGAAGATGCCCGCGAGCGCGCCTTCGGTGGGCACGAACAGGGTTCCATCCTCGAGCGCCTCCACCAGATCGTCGCGAGTGAGCCCCTCCGACGACATCGCGCGCGCCAGCCAGTCCTCGAGCGTGTCGAAGCCCGTCGCTTCAGCCGCGGTCGGGTTGGGCGCAGCGTTCGCGTCCTGCAGGACCGAAACATTGGATACGGGATCGAGCCAGTCACTATCGATCCCACCCTCCGGCCATCCCTCGTACCAGTAGCCCGGCGAAACGGCTCGAGCTCCGTCCCTACACGTGAACGCCCCGGTATACGTGTACATCTCCCAGTGGACGTGATCAGGGTTCGGATGCTCGATGCTCTCCCCGAGCCGCTGATTCGCTTCGACCAGCTGGCCCTCTTCGACCGCGACTTCTTGCAAGTGCCCATAGAGAGTCCGCAGCACCGATCCAGCCTCGAGGCCGAGCGCCACCGCCTCGGTCGGGGTGAGGGCGTGCTCGATGACAACGGCGGTGCCCGGGTTGTAGGCCGCGTGGGCCTCGAGTACCCGGCCCGGTCCCGCCGCACGAACCTCGGTTCCATTCGACCGGTCGGCGTTGTCCACGTCGGCCGCACAATCGACGGCGCGATGGATGATCTGGTTCCAGTAGACCGCACCCGCCGCCGCCGCGACGTCAGGCGTCTCATCGCAATTGTCCCCCGCCACGCCTGCGCTCGCGCGCGTGCTGAAGCACGCGGTCCGCTCGTCGCAGCCGAAATCAGAGGGCGACCCGAAACCGAAGATCGACACGCAGCCTTCGTCGACCGGGAGCACCCAATCTCGCGCGGCTGCGCCGCCTTGATTGTAGAGCCCCGCGCAGTAGACGACGTCAGCGTCTTCGGTCGCGACCGAAGAGCAGTCTGCTTCCCCTCCGAACCAGCGCGCGAGGAGCGCAGCGTCGCTTTCCTCGTCCAGATCCAGATCGAAGTAGTTCGATCCTTCCTCCCCGCCCAGCGCCTCGCGCACCCCGTCTGCATCCGTACGATTCGCGCAATACAACGTCGCCATGCACGCGTTGTGGGTCTCGCTCAGCCGGCTCATCACCCCGAGACAATGGGCCACGTCGCTCATGCAGGTCGCGCAGTCGCCGCGAGTCGGGATGTCGGCGGCGATGACGGAGGCGAGGTCGTCGGGCCCGAAGTTGCGGAACGCGCGTCGGCACGCGCCAGCGACCTCGTCGAGATCGCTCGCGCTCAGCAGAGGTGCCAGGGCCGCCCCCGTACTCCCGCGCGCGACGGTGAGCGCTCGGTCGATCTCCGCGGAGACCTCGCGCGTCATGGCGAGTTCGCGGAGCGCTCCGCCACTGTCGGGCAACAGAAGGATGGGATCCGAGTCAGCACCCAGCGTGACCACGACCGCCGCCACCGAGACCCGGAGCGGCGCCTCGGGCCCGGCGGCACCCGCCGCGGTGATCACCAGCTGGGCGTGACGACCCTCGCCGCAATCGACGTTCTCGACGATCGCAGCGCCCGCGTGTCCGTCGAGCACCGTGACGCCGACGGGCCATCGATAGAGGCCCCACGGGCCTGCCTCGCAGCCGAGCGCCTCGAGGCGTGAGAGCACCGCGAGCGTCGCATCGGAGGCGAGGAACGCCTCGCGCGCTGCGATGCGCACATCCACGGCCGTCGCCTCGCGCGGTGCCTCGCGAGCGTGACAGCCCGCGATGAGGAGGATGGCGATGAGCGAGCCGCGCAGCGCGGTGGGGATGGGTCCATGCATGAAGGTTCTCCGGGGCTCGAGCGGGCTCACTGAAACCAAGTGCCGACTGGCAGCGAGAGCAGGTCGGAGCCGGCGACGGCGATGTCGGGCGGCGTCGTGTCGTCGGGCGGCGTGGTGTAGGGCGACCACGTGCACGCCTCGCCCCAGGGCGAGGTGCCCGTCCGGATGTCCACGCCCATCGGGTCGCCCGTGGCGGCGGCACCCGTGAAGTATCCACAGCCGAAGCCATCCCACGTGCTCGGCACCGAGTGAGCCCAACGGAACTCGTCGCTCGCGTTCATGAAGATCCAGTCGTCGTCGTACGCCGGCCACGACACGCGTACGTCGGCCTCGCAGCAGAAGAACGGGCGGCTCTCTAGCATGTGGCCGGAATAGTAGTCCTCGTCGAAAGGCTGTACGTACCAATCACCGTCGTAGCGGAGAATCGAGCTGCCGTGATCGTCGAGAATCGAGCCGCCATAATCGACGCAGTACGCGTCGAACGCCGCGATCCCCTCGACGCTGTCGAGAGCCCGGTAGTCGACGTGCACGCCGCTCGACCTGAGGATCTCGTTGTAGACGACATCGGGATCGAGGCCGCAGCGGAGCAGCGGAACGGCCTCGTTCCGCCCCCCCGGAGCACAGCGAGGAGGCCGGATCGTCGTGGCCTCATCGGTGCTGGTGTACGCCTCGCGCCGGTGGCGCCAGCAGTAATACTGGGCACCCGCGAGGCCCCAGTCCTCGGAGAGGTACGCCTCGCTGAAGCGCTCGAAGTTGCTCCGCTCGACACCCATCAACGAGCTCATCTCCTCGGCGAGGCCCACCGCGTCACCGATATGTCCCCACACAGTCGTCGCGGTCTCCCCGAGCTCCCCGAGCAGGCCGACGTAGGGCACGAACGCGCTGATCGTGCCGACCAGGCTCGCAAGGTCCTGCATGGCCTGCTGCTCCTCGTCGAGCGAACTCGAGAGGTCGACGACCGCGTCGTTCAACGAGGCGACCGACGACGTCGCGAGGATGTCCCGATCGTAGGCCGCGGGGTTCTCGCACTCGTGCGTCGATCCGTCCGCGCGCATCACCACGAGTGCGGCATCGTCCACGCAGTTCTCGCGAGCCGGGCCGTCGGAGCAATAGAATCGGCCCGGTCCGGTGGGTCTGGGCAGCGCGCTGGGCAGCGCGCCGCGCAACGTCATGCACTGCTGGGCCCAAAAGACATTCGACTGGACCAACACCTGATTCAACAGGTATCCCGCGCACTGGTTCGCATCGCTCGCGCACTCGCAGCCGTTGCAGCCGCCGGGCGGGCATGAGGCCGCGCCGACCCCCGCTATCCGCTGACAGGCGGTGGTCGCCAGCTGGATCTGCTCGGGCGTCAACGCCGCCACAGCGAGGCCCTCGGTACGAGACTCTGCTTCGCTCGCGCTCGCCGCCAGCCGCGCCGCCGCGCTGTCCAAGTCCGCCCGCACCTCGTCCAGCAGAACGTCGTGCAGCGCCCCGTCGGCCGACACCAAGAGGAGCCGATCCTCGGTGACCTCTGCGTCCCACGGTGTCGACACCACCGCCGACACCGCGAAGTCACCGTCGCCCACGAGGCGAACGCCCGAGATCGTCACCCGGTGATTCGGGCACGACAGCGTCTGGAACGCGGCCTCCGCTTCCGTGTCGCCGCCGAGCTCGGTCCCGAAGCGCTGGGCCCAGCCGCTCGGCACTACATCGGGGCACCCGTATCGGTCCTCGAGTCGATCGGTGACGAGCGCCCAGGCGGCAGAGCGCTCGAGCGCTTCTGCGATCGCCCTCCCGTCGATGGGCACCGCCTCGACGGTCGCAGGTGCGCGGCAGCCCACGATCCCCGCGAGTGCGAACGTGCCAATGAGTATCGGTATCGTACGGCTGTCCATCATCTGCCTTTCTCGCGGCCACTGGCCGCATGCGCGCACGCGCGCCTTCACTCGCGGTCCCACAGCGCGGGTCCCGCACTGGTCGGGCCGCTGCACATGTCGACTAGACACCAGGTCTCATACACCGCGCGCCAGTTGCCGCCGGCCCCGCCGCGCGGGAACTCGTCGCGCACGCGGGCATCGGCGTAGGTGAGGTCGATCGTTCGCTCACCCAGGTAGGCCGGCGCGCTGACCGAGCCGCTCCGGCTCGCGGCGGCCCGGGAGACCACGAGCGTATCGATCAGGGCCGCGCGGCGAGGGGCCCAGCGCTCGGCGTCCGCGCGCGCCTGCGCAAACAGCGCCACCCTCGACTCGTCACGGTACCCGGCGCCGCCGGATCGCAGGGCCTCGGCATCGACCTCCGCTATCGTTGCGGTCGTGAGCGCGCGAGTGGCCCGATAGAGCCGGACCTCGTGCATCAAGAGACCGAACACGATGGCAAAGAAGAACGCGACAATCACGCCCTCCGTCGTCACGGCGCCACGCTCGTCGTCGAGCAGCCGGTTCATCGCGCGGCTCCTTCGACCGGGGTCTCGAGAAAGGTGATCCTCACGCGCTCGCCCTCGCCGGTCACCACTGCATCGACGATCCGCGCGCCGCGCCGAAAGCGCACCACCCCGCGATCGCCGGCCGCCGCGATGGGCGTCCAGCCAGCGTCCTCGATCCGCCGCAGCGTCGTCTCGAGTATGTCCTCCGAGGCCGGCACTTCGTACGACACCGCGCTCACCCCGCGATCGGCGCGCACCCGAAGCACCCGCACGGCGCGGGGAGGACGAGGCATCCCCGGCAGTTCGCCGCCCGGCACCTCGCCCGATACGTCCATGAGCGGTCCATCCATCGGCGCCACCTCCACCAGCATCACGCCGGCCGCCGTGGCGTGGGCCCACACCAAGCGAAACCCATCGCGACCGTCGCGGGTGCGAGCGCAGGAGAGGTAGCGGCTCCGATCGTCACCCAGCTCGATCGGATCGGCACAGGCCGCGCGAAACGCGGCGGCGAACTCCCCGAGTGAGCCGGTGGTGCGCGAGGTCCGGACTTCGTACCGGGCGCCATTCACTTCGAGTCGCGATATCCGGCCGAGGTGCGGTCCCAGAAATGACAGGCTGGGGACGTCGAGCTCCTGCGCCGACGCCTGGCTGGCGAACAGAACCACGAGCACCAACGCGAGCGCGAATCGAATCATCGGGACGTCCCTTCGAGATAGGGATAGTCGGCGCGATGCACGGCGCGCCGGGCCTCGGCGACGAACAGGTGCTCGGCGCTGGGGCCGCAGACCAAACGGCCGCCCACCGGGATGGCGCACGGGTAGCGGAATCGCACCCGCACCATGATCTCCTCACTGTCTACGACGATGCTCATCGAGCGCTCGGTGTCCCACGCGTCGGGGTCGTGGAGGGTCACTTCGAGCCGCTGCAGGACATCGACCGCGATCGTCGTGGAACTGGCGCTGCTGCCGTGCGGGACGAGGATCAGCAACGGCAAGGCACCTGCCGCAGTGATCGAAGCGACGCGAGAGAGTGGGATTTCACCCACGTTCACCGGTCGCAGCGCGCGCCGCGTATAGAGCTCCCACAGCGCGCCCGGGTCCAGTGACTCGCCCCCGACGTTCCCCCGCGCATCACCGCGGTAGTAGCGGGGATCATCGTCGATCATGGTCGCGGCAGCGCGCGCCGCGCGGTCGGCTGCGTGCTCCACGAGCAGGCTCGCGCCGTAGAGCGTGGCCATCTGGATCATCCCGACGAAGAACATGAACAGCGGGACGAACGCGAGGAGGAACTCGACGTACGCGACGCCTCCCTGATCGTCGAGGAGCGACCGTCGCGAGTCAGCGCGATGCATGGCTCCCCATGGTCTCGAGTCGGGTGAGCTGGTCGCACGCGAGGGTGCAGTTGGGGATGGCGCCACACGCTAGATCGCACCCGGGCACCCAGCGTGCGCGCACGTACTCGGCGAAGCGCGCGTCGGCCTCCCATGTGGCCACGTCGACGGGCGTCCGCACCCGGCGCAAGCGCGCGCGCCAGTGCATGTAAAACGAGTCCTCCTCCGCCATCACGTAGGGATATGCGCTGGTATCCGGACCTCCCGTGAGCCGATTCGCGTGCTCCCAGTCCGAGTAGTACTCGGCCTGAGCGATGGCGAGCCTCGAGAGTTCTTCCCGCGCAGGGATCGGCAGCGCGGCGTCCTGGACTTCGAAGTCGGGGGCCAACAGTCGTCCCAAGAGCATGAGCCCGCGGCTCCGCTCACCCCGGGAGAAGCCGCGTTCGGGGCCCACCACGATCGCGCGGATCTGAAGCGGCTCACTACCCGAGTGCTCGGTGATGAGGACAGGCCCTATCCCCGGCAGCACCCGCGGCGCGGGGCAATACAGCGGCGCAGGCGACACACCGCGGGGCGGCCGCAGGAACAGCGCAACTAGCTCGGCGGGCAAGTACGAGTCGTCGAGCAACTCCGACACCAGCCCTTGGGTACGGGTGCATTGCACCAGCATGGAATCGGCCGTGGCTGGCAGCGGCGTGGCGTCCACGTGCACCGCGATGCGGCGAGCGAGCGGCGTGGTGACGAACGCTCGGCGCGCCTCTTCTTGCACCAGCTCGGGTGTGGCGTCGCGGACCAACTCGCCCACCGCGGTCATCTCGCGGATGAGCTCCACCAGGGACGGTACGGCCGCGTAGCGCTCGGGAAACGCGTCGCGGAGCCGGGGACACTCCTGGTACTCCCGACCGCCGAACACCGCCGCCGAGGCGCAGATGTCGAGATTGATGCGCGCCGTCTCGAGCGCAAAGACGTTCGCGACCGCCACCATCTGGATGTTGTTCGCCAGCGCGATCTCGTTGGTGGATCTTGCGTGCCCGACGGCCGCCTCGAAAGCCACCCGATCGGCGGCGGCATCAATCCGATCCCGGTACGCGATGGTCTGCCCGAGCAAGAGGACGTGAAAGAGCAGACCCACGAGAAGCGCGGCCATGAAGATCCCCGCGACCATCGTCGCGCCGCCGGTGTCGGCCAGGAGGCTCGTGGTCTTTCGCCTGGTGTCCATCGCTCAGAACAGGGGGATCTGCAGGGGAAGCACCGCCGTGTCGTGGTAGTGAACCACCGGCACCGAGAGCCCAGCTATCGCCGCGATCGTGCCGAGCACGACCAGGCAAAGCACGACGGTGTACTCGACGTAGTACGCGCCACGCTGATCGGAGCGGAGCGTGAGACGTGACGTGGGCCGTCGGTCCTTCATGGCCTCTCACGCTACGCGAGGGTCTGCGACCTCGTGTTCGCCGGAACGGCCAGCCGGTGCGCCCGTCGGGCCAGAGCGCAGAACGTGTGCCGTTGCGCGGGATTGCGACGCTGAGGTCGGACGGGCCCCGCCGAGAACCCGCAAACGGACGAGCAAACGGGAAGGGCCCGCTTTTCCTACGCGGGTCTTAGGACGCGAGCCGCGCGAGCAGCCCGTCGAGGTCGTGCTCATCCGGGAAATAGTCGGCGCGATCGATCACGGCGAGGACATAGGTCCGGCCCGGCACCACGATCGTGAGCTCGTGGCCCCAGAGGCTGCGCGCCCCTCCGTAGTTCTTGGCCATCGCAGCGAAACCCACGTCGTCGCCTCGCTCCACGCTCTCGAGGCCGGTGGCGGTGTAGAACAGCAAACGCTGATCGGTGGCTCCGAGCGCGCCGTGAACGCTGCCGGACACGACTACCCAGACCGGATCGAGCTCGTTCGTCCGTCGCACGAGGTCGAACTGCCGTCGCGCCGCCACCAGGAACGCGCGGGTCCCCGCCAGCGCGGCGGCGTTCATCTTGCGGCCGACCAGCAGCGCGGCGATGGGGGCGCCGAAGATCAAGAACGCGAGCATGACCAGAGAAGAAGTGCTCATCGCAACGGAAGCCAGGGTATCCCAAGTCCACCCTCGCCGTCTCTCTCCTCTCGAGGCGGGGATCCGCCGGAAGGTGGGGATGGGAGCGTGTGTCGGTCAGGCCGCAACGCCGAGCCTGAGGCCGGGCCCGATGTCGCTCTTGAACGCCGGACAGCCGTGTCGTCGTCCTGCGCAGCACACCCCTCACGGCAAGTTGAACCGGACTCGAGCACGTTCGCCACGCAATAGCAGACCTCACCCGGTGGGCGGCTTGGAGAGCGAGTGCGAGACTCGATCACGATCACGATCACGAAGGTGACGAAGACAGCGTTGGGGTCCAGCATGCGAACTCAGTGCACCCGCAGCCGGTAGTCCCCAACATCCCCCACCCGACTCCCACTCACGAGCACCCGAAACAACCCACCTTCGGTCGTCACCAGCTCCAGATGCGCGCCCGGCAGATATGCGTCGTCATGCATCTGATTTCCCGAAGGCGCCTGTACGATCAGCTGGGGATCGAAGGCCTCGCTGGTCACATCCAGCGTCACATGCTCGCCCACGGGCCACGCGTATTCATAGGTGTCGTAGGACGTCCCCGTAGCCAGTCGGGGATCCGTGAAATCCAGGGTGCCGCTGTGGGAGCGGCTCGCCACGCTCGAGCAGACCCAGCTCCCCACGGCCACGGAGAGGACCACGCCGATCAGACCGACGCCGCCGAGAGACAGCCCCAGCAGCGCGAACAACGTCGTGCGCGAGCGACCGGTAGGCCGCGGCGGCGCGACGGCGCTCGGGTTTCTCGGGGCGCCGGCGCCGGGCGAGGACCGACCCTCGAAGAGCGCGCTCGCCCGCTCGGCCTCCGACAGCGGCACGGTGGCGGCGGGCGTGCGCGAGCGACTCGTCACCCCGAACACGGGCATCGAGTCCACCGTGGGGGGTGAGGACGAACTGTGATTCGAGCTGGGGTTCGAGCTGGGGATAGCGCTCGAGACGCCGGGGGACGAGCGCCCGGTGACGCTGCCCGGCGACGACACCGACATCGGCGCAGTGATCGCGGCGGCAGGAATCGCGTGGACCCCCGAGCCGCCCTCGGGCCTCTCCAGCGCAGTCCGTAGCGCTGCCAAGAGCACACCCGCGCTCGCGGGCCGCCGCTCGGGCGCCTTGTCCAGCACCCGATCGAGCAGCAGCGACACCTCGCTTGACGCGCTCGGCACCACATCGATCAATGGCCGATGCGGGCGGGTCAAGACATCGACGACCAGGCTCGCGAGCGTGTCCCCTCGAAAGGGCGGCGAGCCAGTGAGCGCCTCATACAGCATCACCCCGACCGCCCACACATCCGTCGTCTCGCTCACGTCGCGCGCGCTCGCCGCTTGCTCGGGCGACATGTAGTGCGGCGTGCCCATCGCGACGCCCGCCTGGGTCACGATCTCGCTGTCTCCGCGCAGATGCCGCGCGATGCCGAAGTCCAGGAGCTTCACCAGCTCGAGGCCGTCACTGGTCCGCTGAAGGAACACGTTCTCGGGCTTCAGATCGCGGTGCACGAACCCCGCTGTGTGCGCGGCCGCCAGCGGCTCCAGCAGCCGCAAGAAGATCGAGAAGACCCGGTCTGTGGGGATGGGGCCCCGATCGAAGAGCTCGCGCAACGTCTCGCCCTCGAGCAGCTCCATCGCGACGAAGAGCGCGCCGCCCTCAAAGCCCGCGTCGTAGATCTCGACCAAGCCGCGATGACCAATCTCGGCGGGCGCGGCGACCTCGCGCAAGAAGCGCTGTCGGGTGGTCTCGTCGGCCGAGGCCTCCGCGTGGATCACCTTCAGGGCCACCATCTTGCGGCTCAGCGTGTGCTGCGCGCGGTAGACGGAGCCCATGCCGCCTTGCGCAATCTTGGAGACCACGCGGTAGCGGCCGCCCACCACGCTGCCGGGCGTCTGGTCCACTCAGCGTGCCTCGGCCGCGGGACAGGCCGCGATGCGCTCGCGAACGTCGCTCGCCAGCCGTCCCTCTGGCGCCCCCTCCAAGTACTGACGCGCGTAGCTACAGCGCTCGGCGTCGGGCTCGCCTGCGATCCCGTAGATGCCCCGCGCTTCGAGGTTCGTCGCCAGCGCGGGACGAACATGCTCGCTGGGATCGCGTCGGCTCGGCCCGTCGAGCACACCGAGCAACACGCTCGCGTCGGCGCTGCCTGGATCTCGATCGAGCGCTTGGCGCGCGAAGATGCTGGCGCGTCCGTTGGCGTCCTCGTTCCACTCCAGCCAGCCCTGGGACACCGAGATCAGTGCCTCGACTTCGCTCGCCAGCCGCTCGTGGGCTTGGAGGGTGCGCAGCTGAACCATCGTCGCCTCCACCGTCGGCGCGCGACGGCCTCGCGCGAGCACCACCGCGCGCATAGCCAGCGCGAGCGCGCGATCGGTCTCGCTCCGGGTGCTCACCGCATAGAGCGCATCGGCCGCGTCATCCCAGCGCTCGGCCTGGATGTAGAGGCGCGCGAGCGAGAAGCGCAGCGAGACGTCATCGGGCGCGGCGCGCGAGGCCGCCCGCACCACCGCGATCCCCCGGGCCCCGGCGAGCGCAGCGACGAAGTAGCGAGTGCGCAAACCGATGACCTCGGGGGTGCGCAGATCGAGCTCGGCGAGCGATTCCTCGGTGGTCCGCGCGTCCTCGACGGCGTTCGCATCGAGGTCAGCGCGCAGCAGCGCGATCAGCGCGGTCGGCTGCCCCGGCACCAACGCGAGCGAGGCAGCCAGGGAAGTGCGGGCCTCATCCAATCGGTTCAGCGCCTGGGCGGCCAGCCCGCGCTCCAGCTGGATCACCGGGTCCCGCGGGCTCGCCTCGGCGGCGCTGCTGAGCGCGGTGAACGCGGCCTCCCACTCGCTCGCGCGCGCATGCACCCGGCCCTTGGCGAGCAAGAGGCGCGGCTCGCTGGGATGCGCTGCGAGCGCCGCGTCGAGCACCGCGAGCGCGCGATCCCTGTCGCCGGTGGCGTCGTACGCGCGCCCCGCAGCGGCAGCGACACGCGGGCTGGTCGGCTGCGAAGCGAGCAGCGCCGCGATGGGCTCGAGCGCCTCGCCAGCCCGATGCGCACTCACCCGCACCGAGCTGAGCTCGATGCGCGCGGTCAGCTCGGTCGCGGGCACGGCCATCGCGCGGGTCAAGAGGATCTCGGCCTCATCCCACTGCGATCGTGCGACCGCGAGCTGGGCCTCCACCACATCACGACGGGGGCGAGGCGGCACCAGCGCGAGGCTGCGCTCTGCCTCCGCGAGATCGCCGCGAACCAACGCGCGACGGGCCAACAGGAGATCACGGCGCGCCGCGTCGGTCGACACGCTCGTGTGCATGGTCGCCAAGACGGCGTCCGACTCGGCCACCATTCCCAGCGCGAGCCAGCCCTCCGCGAGCTCGATCTGAAAGAGCTCATCGCCCGGCGGTGGGTGCTCGGATGCTGGCTGAAGCGACGCGAGCGCGGTCGGGGTATCGCCGCGCTCCACCGCGATCAGCCCCAACACCAGCTCTGCCCACGCACGCTCGGCGGGCATCGCGTCCTCGGCGTCGCGAACGGTGCGGGCCTCGGTCTCGGCGTCCTCGAGGCCCGTGCTGATCTCGAGGTTCACCCGCGCCCGCGCCAGCCGCAGCGGCGTCGCATCCTCGTCCCCCATCGGAGGCGCGGGAAGGCCCGCGCGCGACGCGATCTCCAAGACCAACGCCGCGTGCCGAGGCGCGCCAGTGAGCTCGTCGTGGGCGGAGTCGGCCGCCGCCGCCGCCGCCTCGAGGTTGCCGATCGCCAGCGCAGCGAGCGCACGCGCGTGGGCCGCCTCTGCAGCGCGAGGCCCGCGGCCCGCGACCAACATCGCGGCCTCGGCGGCGGCGGCTTCCGGATCGCCGCTCGCGAGCGCCAAGTACGTCGCGGCGATCCGGTGATCGGAGGCGCCCTCCGCGCTCGCATCGTGGGTGGCCAGCAGTGTCTCGGCCGCCTCCCGATGCGAGGTCTCGCCCGCCAAGACCGCCGTCGCGTGCAGGCGCGCCCGGACCGCGACGTCGCCAGGTCCGTCTTCTCCCTCCAAGCGCTCGAGCGCGGCGTCGATGTCGGACATGCGTCCGCTGCTCTCCGCGCTGGCCACGGCAGACGCGATCGCCGCGCGGTGCTGGATGCGCCAAGCCATGAAGGCCGCGATGCAGACGGCGACGAACAGCGCTGCAATCAGGGCCAATCTGATACGCCGGCGCCGCGCGACCTCCTCCTTGGTGAGGGGCACATTGCGAATGGGTGCCAGCTTTCGAGACGGCTCCTCGAAATTGAACATGTCGGACGAATCCCGGCGCCGAGGCGGCTGGGGAGACGGCTTCGGCTCGTCGTCGGAGGCCACGCGGGACGAAGGATGCAGGAAGATCAACCGTTTGCGCTAGTTCCCCGATGAGCTGCCGCTGGGGCGGGATCAGGGCATCGGCTGCGAGCGGCCCATCGGGGCCACCGGCGGGTGGACAATTTGAGGTTCCATGACGGGCGAAGTACCGTCGCGGCATGAACCTCCTTACCCCAAGTCGTTTGCGCCCCATCACGCTCCTCGCCAGCGCTTGCCTCCTGCTCGCCCCGCTCTCGGTCGCACAGGCGGGCGATTGTCCGACCTGCGCCGCGAGCAGCGAGTGCAGCAGCTCCTCGGGCCCCGGCTTCTGCGTGGTGCACGACGCGCCCGTCGGCTGCGACGACCTGGTCACGCTGTGTTGCCCCGGCCAGGGGTGCGCCGTCACCGATGGACGCCCTAGCTGCGAGGCGGCGGGCACCTGCACGGTGATCGAAGACATCGTGGCCGACGCCGGCATGAGCGACGCGGGCATGAGCGACGCGGGCACCCCGGACACCGACGCAGGCATGACCGACGCCGGCACCTCGGGCACCGACGCTGGCGGCACCGACACAGGCGTCGTCGGAGCGGACGCGGGGATCACCTCTCCGACCGACACAGGCACGGGCATGGACGCGGGCGTCACCCCGGTCGAGGGCGGCTGCAGCTGCCGCGCCCCTGGACCGAGTGATCCGTCGAGCGCACTCGCTTGGATAGGCGGCGCCCTCGCGCTCATCCTCGTGCGTCGTCGGCGCTGAGCCTCGATCGCCCTCGTCGGGGTGGCGCGCGCGCGACGAGCGCTCCACCGGCACCGCGATCATCCGCAGGTGAAGTAGTAGATCTGTTGGGTCTCCAAGAGAGCCTGCCTCACGAGCACTTCGGTCCCCGAGCTGAACTGCAGGGTCACGCCGTCTCCTTCGCCCAGCCGCACCGTGAGCGCCAGCCGAACCCCGCGCTCCGGCGCACGCCCTCGATACGCCGCCCTTCCCCCGGGCGGCACCACCAGCTTGCCGATGCACGGGGGTGCGGTGCACCAGCGCAGGTCCAGCGTCGCAGTCGATAGGTTGGTCCCGTGGGCATGGAGGATGAGCTCGTAAGGCTCCAACTCGCGAGGCCTGACCACCCCGACAAACCCGCGATCTCCCTCGGTGTCACTCATGCCGGGAGCATGCCTGCAAACTAGCAGCGGCCAGCGAGCTCACGCTTCTTCCTCGACGTCCATCGCGGGCGCGATGGTGCCTGGCGTCCATCGGGGCGCCAACGGGTAAGTCGCGGTCGAAGAACGTTTCCTTCAACCGCGACCCGTGATGGGATGCGACGCAATGACGAGCCGTCACGCGCGGATCGACGCGTACTACGAAGCATGCTGGGCTCGGCGATTTCGCGAAGGCCACAATCCAGTGTCTCGCGCAATGCGGTCTCGGACTACTTCGACGCACCGCTGGAGCGCTGTCTCGCGGAGACAGGCTTCGAGCACGCACGCTTCGAGGATCGCACCGAGCACATTCTTCCAGGCATCGAACGCTCGCGAGAGCTAGCGTCACAGCGACGAGGAGCACACCGCGACGCCCTGGAGCGTGCCCACGACGCGACCTGCCTCGCCCTCGGAGCGCTGATCGAGAACGGCGTCCTGCGCTACGGGATCGTGAGCGCGGTCCGGTGAGCGCGCTTTACGTCGAGCAGCCTGCGGTGCGATCCTCGCGCCATGCATCGCACCGCGTTCGGGCTCTCACTCCTGCTGCTCTCGGGTTGTTCGTGTGAAGGCGACCTGAGGGGCGACGCCGGCCCCGACGCCCCGCGCACTGCCGTCGATGCGCCCCGAAGCGATGCGCCCGTCGACGCGACGCTTCCTTCGGACCTCGGCCCCTTCGCGTTTCGGCGCGGCGTCAATCCTGGCTACTACGGACCAGGAATCGATCGACGCGAGTCCGCGATGCTCTCGATCGGCGCGGGCGCGAGCTCGCTCCGATCGACGCTCCCCGAGCGCTACCTCGCGATGTGGGGTGACGGCATCGAAGTCGGCGACTACGCGTTCTACGCCGATCACGGGCTCGACAATCATGTGGTGTTCTTGATCGGCCCCAGCGCCGAGCACTCGAGCGCCCCCGACGGCACCGCGAGCTGGCAGCTCGATCACTGGGCCCCCGAGAACCTCTACGAGCCCATCTTTCTTGGCGACGGCAGCGTGAACCCGGACAACTACTGGGCGAGCTACGTCGCCCGCGTCGCCCAGACCTATGGAGATCACCTCGCCATCTACGAGGTGTGGAACGAGCCGGATCAGGTGCTCGGCAACTGGATGGCCACAGAGGAGTGGGACACCCGCGCACCGACCGCGAGCGAGATGGTCTGGTGGCAAGACACGTTCTTCGCGTACGTGCGCGCGCTGCGCATCACCCACGAGGTAGTGCACCGCTTCGATGAGAGCGCAATGGTCACCGTCGGCGGCGTCGGATACCCCAACTTCCTCCGCGCGGTCCTCCGCTACAGCGACGAGACCACGGCAGGCGCCGTCGATGCCGCTCACCCCGCGGGCGGCGCGTACCTCGACTGTCTGTCGTTCCACTACTACCCCGTCTTCGGCGGCGGCTCGAGCGATCGCGGTCTCGAGGGTCTGTTGGCGCAAGGCGACGCGATGCGTGCGGCGCTCAGCGAGGTGGGCTTGGGTTCCCTCCCGATGGTGGTCACCGAGACCGGCGCGCCCCGGGTCGCGGTCGGCGAGACGCCCGGCAGCCCCACCTACGCCGCGAACTATCTGTTGAAGTCGATGGTGATGGGCCACTACGAGGGCTGGCTGGGCATCGACTGGTTCGCCCAGGGCGACGGCAGCGCGGCATCCCAGAGCACCGACTCCTTCGCCTCGATGGGCCTCTACCTCGACTACTCGATGACCACCGAGGTCGCCGCCGTCGTGCGCTCCCCCCAAGGCGACGCGTACGCCTGGCTCGCGACGTGGATGGAGGACACCGCCGCAGACACCTCGTCGCTGGGTTCGCTGTCGCTCCCCGACACCGTACGAGGCGCGGCCTTCCGCCGCGGCGATGGATCGCGGGTGTTCGTCCTCTGGGCGCACACGGTCGGTGATGAGTCCGCGACGGCTGCCTTCGATCTGCCCGCCGACACCGACGCCCGCCTGTCGACCTTCGACGTCGACAGCGGCGCCGCGTCCTCGAACGTCAGCCCCAGCGGCGGACACATCGCGCTCTCACTCACCTCGACACCTACCGTGATCGAGATCCCGTGACGGACGCCCCCGGAGCGCGCACGCGCTCCCGCCTGCTCTCGTTCGACCTCGCGCGCTCCTTCGCCATCGTGATGATGGTGCTCATCAACTTTCAGCTGATGCTCGCCCTGAGGCCCGCGGATGGCGACGGCGCCCTGTCTGGTGCTCTGCGGTGGATCGTTCACGTGCCGAGCGGCCGCGCCTCGTCGCTCTTCGTGGTGCTCGCGGGCACGGGCATCTCGCTGTTGACGAGAGAGGCCCGCCACGCGACTGGCAGAGGCCGCTGGCGAGTCCGCGGGCTGGCGACGCGGATCCTCCTATTGCGATCAGCGTTCCTCTTGGTCGCTGGCCTGTTGCTCTACCAAGTCTGGTGGATCGACATCCTCCACTTCTACGCCTGCTATCTGTTGATCGCAGCGCTGGTCCTCTGGTGGATCCCCGATGTCCTCTTGGTGCTCGGCTACCTCGCCGTGGTGATCGCGGCGTCCGCGATACACCTGCTCGACTTGCCGCTCCCCGACCTGCCCTTGCTGAGCGTTCAGGGCTTCGCGATCGACGTGCTGCTCGACGGCGTACACCCGGTGATCCCGTGGATCGCCTTCGTGATCTACGGCCTGTGGCTGGGACGCCGCGACCTCTCCCAGCCCGCGCTCCGTCGACGCATCGCGCTCGTCGCGGGCGCGATCTTCGTCACCGCCGAGCTCGGCGCGCTCCTCCTCACGACCCTTCTCCTCTGTGTCCCCATGTTCGCCCCGCTGGCGCCGCACCTCGATCTGCTCGGCACCGGCTGGAGCCCCGATCCCCTCTATGTGATCAGCGCCTCGTGCACCGCGACCCTCTTCATCGTGCTGGCCCACGAGCTGATGGACCTCCCCAACGTCGCTGCCCACCGGATCACCCGCGCGTTCATCGCCGCGGGCCAACTCGCGCTCAGCATCTACGTCACCCACGCGGTGCTCGGCGTCCACTTACCCCGTGTGCTCTTCGGTTGGCGCCAAGCACTCCCGGTCGAAGCGGTCACCGCGTACTGGTTCGGCTTCTGCCTGCTTGTGGTGATAGGCGCGGCCGTCTGGCGTCGCTTTCTTGCGCGAGGACCCCTCGAGTTCGTGATGCGCCTCCTCACCTCGTGGCGTTTGCCCAGCGAGAAGGCGATCGCCGTCGACCCGTATGAGCCCACCGTTGCTCCCCCACTGCCACGCTGGACCCGGCCGCTCGCGCTCGTCGTCGCAGCCCTCGCCACTGTCCTATTGCTCTTGCGCATCACCGGCGTCCCGGTGTCTGCCACCCTCGACGACGACGCCCGCCTCGGCGCGCTGAGTCTCCTTGGCCAGCGCCAGACCCACGAACTCATCCTCACCGAGCCGACACTGCTGGTCATCGAGACCCACTCAGGCCTCGACCTCTATCTCGAGCTCGACCAGATGAGCGGCGACACCCCGACACGCATCGTCGAAGACGACGACAGCGGCGAAGGCACCGAAGCCCGCATCACGCGCCGCCTGGATGCGGGCACCTACCGCATTACGGTCCGCCCCTACGGCGCGACGACGGGGCCGTACCGACTCTCGATCACCCGCAACAGGCTGCCCTAGGTGACTGGGGCCTAACGCATGGCCGTCGCGTCGCTCGATGTCGAACATGTCAGCTGGGTCTGCCAGCCTCGGCCTCGATGCTGGCCCTCCGGGGGGTCTACCCTTCGGTCACCAGCTCCGTCTTCATCGAGACATTCGGCGCTGTCTGACGACGAAGGGTTGTAGGGGCGCGATTCATCGCGCCCTCCTTGCCAGTGGAGACTCACGGGCTCGGTCACTCGGCACAGTGAGCCGGCCTCGCCGCAGGTGGCTCCCCCAACACCGCCTCGAAACTCACCGACTGCAAGCCTTCGACCCCCCGCTCACTCATCTCGGCCGCGCCGCCGGGCGCGCTCGTCACGAAGAGCAACTCCGCTGGCACACCGATGGCGATCAGCTGATCCCGTACCAGCACCGCGCGCTCCGACGCGAGCCACTCGGCGCGGCGCTCGGCGGGCGAAGCATGCCCCACCACCCGCAGACCTCGCCAGGTCGGATGCTCGGCGAGGAAGGTCGCAAGATCCCGCGCGAGCGCGTCGTGCTCGGGCAACCAGACCGCCTGATCCTCGGGAAAACGCAGCCACCGAAACGACACCATCTCATCGAGCACGATGGCCCGAATCCCCGGACACCCATCCTCATGCGCCCGATCGAATCGGGTCTCCGCCTCATCGGGACAAAGGTCGCACTCATCGGGATACCCGTCGTGGTCACGATCGGCGAGCCCCAGCTCATCTTCCGACCCACTCGAATCCGCGATCTCCTCATGTCGCTCGGGGGCAGGCGCGCGCGCGCAGCCGACCACCGCAACGACGAAGACCAGGACCGCCAAGCGCATCGAGGCAATCCGCCGGGCTTGCGGAGCGCTGGCCAACCTAGCGTCCCATTCCGCTAGCCATCTCCATCGTCACGAGGCCAATCACGAATAGCACTTCCCGCGCGAGCTCCGGCCGGAAGCCCTCGATAGGGATGGCCTCGTGGGTCTCGTCCGTCACGAGACCTCCGTTCTCGATACGCATGAACGGAGTGTCGTTCCCCATCATCTCGGGGAGTACCTGGACGAGCGTCAATCCGACGACGCGCAGCGCCGTGCGCGACTCGCCTCTCCAGAGCCAACCGCCGGCGTCGATGCGCGCGACGATCTGGCCTCGGTTCACCAGGTGCCCCTCCGGGGAGAGGACCCCGATGAGCCGCACGCCAGAGAATACTCGCCCGTCCTCGTCGATCAGGAACGCGTTCATGAACTGAAAGGCCACCGGACCCGTGACCAGCACCGGGCCGTGGGGTGTGGGAGACGTGCCCGTCTCTCCGCCTCCGTGTTGCGCCGCAGGCGGACTCGAGCCGCCGCAGGCCACCATCACGAGCGAGGCGCCTAGCCAACCCACGAGCGAGAGCCGGAGCCAACCGATGTGCCGCCGCCAGTTCGCCATGCTCTTGCCTTCGTTTTGGCTCGGCCGGGGTTGGCGAGCCGCTCGGTCGGGAGACTACACCTGCCCCAAAAGCGTGGTGGGCTATCCTTCCCCGTCGCCGAGCGCTAGGAGGACATGATGTCGATGCCCACCGAGTCCACCGCCACCGCCCGAGTCCCCACCCGCTGGCGCGGCGAGATGCGCGAGCCCGGGCTCATCGACGTGCCCTTGGCGCGCTGGGTCCCGGTCTCGAAGGACGACCCCCGCATCGCGCAGCTCCGCGACGCGCTGATGGAGGTCGATCCGCTGGCCGACGCCCTCGCCGCCTGGATGCAGGACGAACCCGCCGCGCGCGCTCGATTCGATCAGGCGCTGAAGTACGGCATCACGTCCGTGCCCCGCGCGCCCGAGCCGCTCCGCGCGTTCTTCGAAGAGATCGAGTCGATCCCTACCTGGCTCGATCGAGACAAAGTCCGCCTCGCGACCGAGACGATGTCGCGGGTGGGCACCGGGGGATACACCGCGCTCGGGAGCGTCTCGCTCATGAGTGGGTATCTGGCGAGCGGCGCGATCAAACCGCTTTCCATGACCGGCGCGCTCACTCGCATGGCGCGAAGGCGCCTCATCGAGACCTCGAAGTTCGTCCTCGACATCGCCAGTTCGGGCGAACTGGAGCGCGGCACTCCGGGCTTCTCGGCCGCGGTCCGAGTGCGGTTGATCCACGCGATGGTGCGCCGTGGTCTCTACGCCTCGGGCAAGTGGCGCACCGAGAACTGGGGCGCGCCCATCAACCAGCACGACATGGTGGCGACCAACCTCCAGTTCTCGAGTGTGTTCGCGATCGGCCTGATGGCGCAGGGATACCTCATTACCGCCCGCGAGCGCCAAGGGCTGATGCATCTCTGGCGCTACGTCGGACATCTCCTCGGGGTCCGCGATGCTCTCTTGCCCAAGACCTTCCGCGAAGGCATCGAGGTGGGACGCATCATCAACGGTACCGAAGCCGGCCCCGACGACGACAGCCGCGCGCTCGCAGGCGCGCTCATGCAAGCGACCCGCGAGCTCCACGCCGAAGGACTCGGACCCTTCCTCGGCAACCTCCGCAGCCGCCAAGAGCTAGGCCTCTCTCGGCTGATCCTCGGCCGCCGCGCGTCGCTCGCGCTCGGATTGCCCGATGACGCGTTCCGCTTCGCACCCTTGCTGTTCATGCCCGCGACGATCACCACCGAGGTCCTCCAGCGGGTGATCCCCGGCGGCCGCCAGCTCGCAATCCACCTGGGCAGTCACATCACCCGCACCGCGATCGAGCGCTCGCTAGGCGGCAAGCCCCCACCGTTCGCCACGCCGGCTCCGGGGTAGCACTCAGCCCTCGAATCTCGGGAGCATGGCGCTGCGCTCTTCATGTGCCGTGGCGTGCCACCGCGGCCGGCACACGGGTTGCTGTTCGGTGCGCATGCATCGACACCTCGCTTGCGTTGCGCTCCTTCTGTCACTGTCCGGCTGCGGACCGTCGCCGGTCGCACACGACCCACCAGCTGCGGAGGCGGGCAGGTCGAGCCTTCGGTTCGAGATCGAGCCCGTCGTAGCGTTCAATGCGCCCGTCACGTGCGAGAACGGCGTCATCGCCGAGCGCTCCAGCTCAGCGACGTCGATCTACTGCAGCGTGTCCGCTCCGGATGGGAGCGCCATAGGCGTCTTGCTCGAGCTGGGCTCGGCGCTGTCGGAGTCGGATGGCACAGAGCTCAGCACGCAGACGGAGATCGTGCTCGTTCGCGCCGATGCCACGTCCACGGGCCGCGCCTTGGCCGTCGGTGCCGACACCGCGTCGTGGGACGGAACGCTGACGCTCACGCTCGGTCTGGAGGGGAGCCCGCGAATGGCCGTGCTCGACGGAGCGCTGTCGAGCGTGAGCGCGCCGGACATCGCGATGACGTTCAACGCGGTGTCTGTCACGCTCGATTGAACACTCCCCAGGACTGTCGGCTCAGCGCCCTCAGGTCCAACCCCCGACAGCGTAGGTCAAGAGCCGCCCACTCCGAGGCCCGCCGCGCCTCTCTGACAGCGCGACGCGACGCACACAGGATTGCACGCGGTGGCCCCGCAGAGGTGCGGCCACGGGCATGCATCCGCATGAAAGGCCGCCTCGATCGCGCCCAGGCGTGCGGCGGTCGCCGCGTCGGTGATGCCGCCGCATCCCGCCTCACCGACGACGGGGTTGTAGCAAGCACAGTCCGTGCTGGTGGTGCAGGCGCCCGACGCGCTCGCGAGCGCCGCACGGAAGCTCGCCGCGTGCACCGAGCAGGGATCGGCGGTGGCCAGAGACGGATCCAGCGGCGATGTGGTCGTCGCCGCGGGTGGAGCCGTGACGGTGGCGGGGGCATTCGCGGTGCCGCAGCCCGCGAGGAAGGACGCGAGCACAGAGACCAACGAGAGGTGTCGCATCGCTGGGATACTCGCAGAGGCTGCGGGGTCTTGGAACGGATTTCCGCGCTGAACCATGGCGTGAGTGCATCGGATGGGAGGTGCTGCTGAGCTGGGTGGTCACCGTCGTCACCTGCAGCATCGCGCTCGCGGGACGGAGCTAGCGCCCGAAGGCCGCCTGAATCACGTTGGGTCCTGGAGAGATACCCATGAACGGACCGGACTGGGAGCACGAGATCGCCAGGTGGATCGACACGGCCGACTTCGACGCCATCGAGGGTGAGGGCGACATCGTCGGCTCGCGCCCGGCGCTCGTCGATGCCGTCATGGTCGGCTATCGAAGCGCGACGACGTCCGAACAGCGCGCCACCGCGGTGCTGGCGCTGCCGGACCGGCTCGAGCCGGCATGGGACGCCGTGCTGCGCGACTTCCTGAAGCTCCCGCGTCCGCAGGCGCAGAGCCGATCGGAGTGAGTGCCGAGACCACACCTGGTGCGCTCGCGCGGCCGTGGAACACCGTCCCTGGCCCCCAACGGTCGTCGGGCGAGTCGGGGAGTGTGACCACGATTTCCTTGGCCGGGAAGGCGCCGGCGATCTCGATGACCCCTTCGACGACCGTCTCCATCTCGTAGCGGGCCCCGATCCCGAACGAGGGATCGAGCCACGCGAGGCGCAGCCGCATCGGAGATGTCACGGGTCCGGAGAACTCGCTCATGACCAAGCCCGAAGGCGTACGAGGGCCGTGATGAGACGGGTGCATCGGAGCGTATCGAGCATCATCGTCGGTCGGTCCATTGACGGGTGATTTCCACCGCGCCGGCGAGCGTGCCACGTCCGAGGGTGATCCATCAGCCTCAGACGTAGCCGAGCACCAGGGCCCGCGAGAGCAGAAACCACCCGTTCACCAGAACGAACAGGAGCAGTTTGAAGGGCATGCTCACCTGGGTGGGATTCAGCATCTGCATGCCGAGCGCGAGGAGCACGTTGGCGACGACCATGTCGATCACCAGGAAGGGCAGAAAGATCAGGAACCCGATCTGGAACGCTTCACTCAGCTCGGTGATCACGAACGCAGGGAGCACTACCAGGACATCGTGCTCGGTGACGTCCGCCGCATTCAAGCTCCCCGACTGACGACGCAGATCTCGGAACAGCAAGAGCTCGTCGCGCCCCGCGTTGCGCTCGAGGAATTGCCGCAGCGGCTCGAAGCCCAACTCGACCGCCTCGAAGAGCGCGTCGGCGGTGGCCAGCGGGTTCGCGGTATCGATCTGCGCAGAGGCCGGCGCCGCGGCCGCGATCATCTCCTCGCCCACCGGCGCCATCACGTAGAGCGATAGGATCGCGGCGAGCGCGCTGATGACCATCCCGCTCGGCACCTGCCCCGTGCCCAGCGCGTTGCGCAGGATGGAGAAGACCACCGAGATCTTCACGAAGCTCGTGGTGGTCATGAACACGAAGGGCAAGAGCGTAAGCGCGCCCAAGAGCACGATGCTCAGGAGCGGGCTCTGCCCGAGGCCCTCGTTGCCATCCAGCATGATCGGGCGAGAGCATCGCCAAGGGCGCCCCCCGGGTCAATCACGGTCTACCGAGGCAACAGGCGATCGAGCAGCGAGACCGGATCGGGACAGATCACCGGGATCGCCAAGTGCGCGGCCCGCACCACGCCGCGCAGGTGCATCGTCTGCATCGCGGCGAAGAACGGCGACCAGTAGCCATCGATGTCCAAGAAGCCTACCGGCTTGTCGTGGTAGCCGATGTAGCGCGCGGTCCACTGCTCGAGGATCTCCTCGAGCGTCCCGATGGCACCGGGCAGCGCGATGAACGCGGATGCCTCGCGCGCCATGATGGTCTTGCGCTCGGTCATGGTGTCGACCAGCTCGATGCGGCTCAGGTCCGGCTGCAAGAGCTCGCGATGGAGCAGGCGACGCGGCAGCACCCCGAAGATGTCGACCCCTTTGGCCAACGCGCGACGGGCGACGACCCCCATCAAGCCCACGCTCGCACCGCCGTACACGATGCCCAAGCCCCGCGCGGCGAGCGCATCCACCATCGACTCGGCGCCAGCAACCAGGGCCGGATCGTCATCACCGTTGGAGGCGCAATAGATGGCGACACGGAGCACGCGCGCCGATCTGCTCGCGACGGGCGCTGGGCGCAAGGCCGACGCTCGAGCCGCCCACCGAGCCGAATCGCCCCGCGAGGGCAAAACGCCCCGTCGATCGAGGTCCCGCTGGTATACTCGCGGCCCATGCCATTCGACGCCACCAAGGCCCATCACCGCCTCGAGAAGTTCTGGGCCCTCAGCGCCGAGTTCGGTCAGGAACACAACGCCTACCGGGTGTACCTCAGCGAGATCGTCAGCGACCGCTACGTGCTGGTGAACGGTCTTCAGCTGCTTCGCGACGAGCTCCAGCTCGCGGGCGAGCACGAGCGCCAGCGGCACGGCGACGACGTGGTCGCGTGTGGCGCGGACTTCTCGCTGCCCAGCGTGATGACCACGCTGGCGCACACCAACTGCGGCGATCGGATTCATCAGGGTGAGGCGACCACCAGCTACGAGCACGTCGTCGCGTCGCGCTTCGCCTGCATGTCGGAGATTGGCGAGTACAAAGTCGAGGCCTTCTCACCGACCGGCGGCGGCACCGACGATGGGGGGACGCTGGCGCATGTGACCGTCGCGCACGCCTACGACGAGCCGCTGCGTCAGCGCTTCTACTCGGGCAACGCCAGCTCGTTCTTGCTGGTGAACATCGATCTGAAGACCCACGTCGGGCGCCTCGAGCTCGACGGCGCGCTGGTGATCGGCAAGACCCAAGAGTCGATGTGGCGCGAGCCCCGCACCGCGTGCGGCGCGGTGGTCGGGACGCTGAAAGGCTACGACGAGAAGAACGCGGTCTTCCGGCGCATCCGCGACGACCTCGGCGAGGACAACTTCCGGATCCTCACGGAGACGGGCATTCGCACCGACGACGGCATCGACATCACGGCCGCCGTCGGCGCGGCGATCGTCGCCATCCAAGGGATGCTGAACACCGCCAAGGCCCTCGAGACCGAGATGGACGAGCGCGGCATGGCCCACCTCACCGCCTCCATGACGGTGAACCGACCGCACCACGACGACACGATCATCTACCTGACGCGCGCCACGGTCTTCTCCGGGCGCACCCGAGTGCAAGGCTTCGGCACCGATGCAGCCAGGTACTCGGGCCGCGCGGTGATGCACAAGGGCGATCTGCGGCTGATGCTCGCCTACGATGGCGTGGAACCCACGGCCCACCCGATCCGAAGCACCGACTACACGCCCCGCCCAGTCTGACCCGCGCTGGTTCCCGCTCCTGAGCGCGCCCATGCAATAGGGCTATCGCGGCGTGTTCGCCTCGAGCACCCGAAGGACGTTCTCGCCCGCGATCGGCGCGAGCGGGATGCCCTCGCGCTCGAGCGCGGCGAAGAGGTCGCGCAGGTCCGTGACGTCTTCCATCCCGGCGAGCTCCGACGTTCCGTCGTAGTCGGAGCCGAGACACACGTGCTCCGCACCGACCAGCTCGACCAAGTGGGTGAAGTGCCGAACCAGCGACGCCAGATCGGGCGGGTGAAGCTCCGGCGCGAGCGTGCGTGCGAGCGCGTTGCGCGGAATCGAGGTGGTCCACGAGCGACCATGAAGCGCATCGAACGCTTCTCGATGCTCGCGCTCCAGCGCGCGCCGGGCCTCGCCGTACCCCGGGTCGATGAAGTGCGCGTAGTAGTTCACGCAAACGGCGCCGCCGCGCGACGCGATCGCCCGCACCAGATCGTCGGGCACGTTGCGCGGATGATCGGCGACCGCTCGCGACGCGCTATGCGACGCGAGCACCGGATGCACGCTCAGCTCGGTCGCCTCGAGCGCGGTGCGATCGCTGGTGTGCGAGACGTCCACGATCACGCCGAGCTCGTTCATCAGCGCGACGAGCGCGCGCCCGTCGCCCGTCAGCCCGCGCCCCGGATGCGCGCCCGTGGATGCGTGCCCGAAGCGGTTGTCGTGGGTCCAGGTGAGGGTGAGGTAGCGAGCGCCGCGCGCGTGCAACTCGCGCAGTCGAGCGAAGAGCACGTCGGTGTCCGCATCGCCCAGCGCGTGCGCGCCTTCCACCCCGATCAACAGCGCGATCTTCCCCTCGCGATGCGCGGCCCGCACCTCGTCTGCGGTGGTGGCGAGCACGCACGCCTCGGGGTGCGCGGAGGCGAGCGCGTGCACCGCATCAGTCAACGCCTGCGCCCGAGTCCACGCCTCTTCACCGGGGTAGCGTCGCGGATCGACCCAGATCGAGAGGAAGATCGCGGACAGCCCACCCTCGTGCATCCGAGGAAAATCCACGTGCCCATCGGCGAGACGCGCCCCGAGATCCGCCGCCTCGTCGAGCATGCGTTGGGTGGTATCGGCGTGGGTGTCGATCGCGAGCAGGCCGACGTCCGTCGCCGCTTCCGTGACCAGTTCCGCTTCCGTGACCGGTTCCGCTTCCGTGACCGGTTCCGTGACCGCTTCCGCTTCCGTGACCGCTTCCACTTCCGTAGCCGTCCCCGCTGCCGCGCCCTCGTCGCCACATCCCAGCGCGAGCAGCACCGACACCGCGAACACCACCTTCGTACACCGGAGCATCGCCCGTTTGTGCCGGTCTCCATCGCCGAGGTCAATCGACGGGAAGCCCTCTCCGGCATCCGCGCGTTGCTCCGGCTTGACCCCGAACGCTCACCTTGCGACAAGCGCGCGTCCTCGATGAGCGCCCCTCCCGCTACGAGCCCCAGCGCAGAGCCCTCTGCCCACAGCGCCAAGGACGGCGCCGTGAACGCTGCGCGTGGCGTGGCATGGGTGGGCGCCGCGAAGGTCCTCTTCATCTTGAGTGGCCTCGCGATTCAGTTGGTCGTCCCGCGGCTGCTCGGCGCGCCCGAGATCTATGGCCTGCTCACCACCGCGACCACCGCGCTCGCCATCGTCACCAACACCCTCACGAGCACGTTGGTGCAGACCACCAGCAGGCTCGTGAGCGGCGCCTCGGCCGACGAGCGCGCGAGCATCGAGCGCGCAGCCCTGAAGAGCGCGGGCCTGCTCGGCCTCACGGTCAGCGCTCTCTTCGGCGGGCTCGCCTATCCCTTGGCGCACTTCGTCTTGCGGGATCCCCAGGTCGCGCCGCTCTTGGGCCTGGGCGCGCTCATCATCGCCGCGTACTCCCTCTACGCGACCGCGATCGGCGTGCTCAACGGTCGACGGACCTTCGCGCACCAAGCCCGGCTGGACGCGACCTTCTCGGTGCTGCGCGCGTGCGCGTGGATCCTCGGCGCGCTCGCTGGGCTCGGCGCGCTCGGCGTCATGATCGGCTTCGCCAGCGGGGCGATGGCGGTCGCGGCCGTCGGTCTCGTGTTGGTGTGGCGCGCATCGCCGCCCGCACCCGCCGACTTCTCACGTCGGTTCCTCCGGACGCTGTTGCCCTTGGCCGCGATGCAGCTCGCGCTCAACGGAGTGCTCCAACTCGACGTCGAGGTGCTCAAGAGCTTGCTCGCGCACCTCGCGATCGCGGCGGGGCAGAGCGCGGAGGATGCGGCTGAGCTCGCCTCGTTCCACGTCGGTTGCTACCGCGGCGCGCAGCAGCTCGCGTTCCTCCCCTACCAGCTGAGCATCGCGGTCACCCTCGTCCTCTTCCCCGTCGTGGCCCACGCCCAGCAGGCGGGAGATCCCGACGCTGCCAAGCAAGCGACCGAGGGAGCGCTTCGCTTCACAGTGCTGGCGCTGATCGCGATGGAGGCGCCGCTCGTCGCAGGCGGCGCGAGCGCGATGCGCTTGCTCTTGCCCGACGCGTTCGCCGAGGGCGCCGATGCGTTGCCCATCCTCGCGCTGGGTCAGATCGCGTTCGCCCTCTTCGCGCTCTGCGCGACCGTACTCGCAGGCGCCGGCGAGATGGCACGCGCGACGCGCGCCGCCGTGATCGGTCTCTTCGCGATGCTCGGTGCGGGCTCGCTCGGGGTGATCACGGTCGGCATCGACGGTCCGGTTCGCATGGCTGCGGCAGCGGGATCGGCGGTCGGCGCGGTCGTCGCGCTCACCCTCGCCCTCCGCTCGGTGAAGCAGGCACTCGCCGCGCACTTCCCGTTCCTGTCGCTCGCGCGTGGCCTCTTCGCAGGTGTGATCGCCGCCGCTGCAGGCAGCGCGGTGGTGGCCGACGGCGTGGTGCGCATCGCGCTCGCCGTGGTCTGTGCCCTCGCCGTCTACGTCACGCTGCTCACACTCACCCGCGAGCTGGGCCGCGCGGATGTCGCGATGATCCGCCGCGTCCTAGGCCGCTGACTCAGCTCAAGGAGCGAGCTGCATGTCGCGGATGCGCCAGAACCACGAGCTGCCATCCAAATCCACGCGCACGCCCGCGCACCCAGAGCTGTCGGTGCCCGCGAGCTGAGTGACCGTCGCCACCTGCCCGACGTAGGGCTCCATGTCGAAGGCCCAGTCGGTGTCGTCCGTGGACATCCCGCCGTACGCGTCGGGTCCCGTGTAGGGCACGTGACGGCCGAGGACCACGCGAGTCCCGATCCCTATCGGACCGTAGTCTTCGGTACCGCTCGCCAAGCCACACGCCGTCGGGATGAGCCCGCGGATACCGCGCCACGCGCCGGGCCGATCGCTCGCCACGACCGCCGCGCTCGCGGGCTCGACCGTCAGATCACGTACCCGCCAGAAGAAGTTGGTGCCCGACGCCTCGACGAAGACCACGGGGCAGCCCTGATCATCGACACCGATCAGCGTGGTCACCCGGCTGGTGACGCCCACGTACGGGTCCATCAGCACGTCCCAGTTGTCCACGCCCTCGACCGCGCGATGACGCCCGAGGGTCACGTTGCTACCGACGTGGATGCCCGCCCAATCGACCGTGGTGTCGGTGAGTCCGCATGCCTGAGGACCGGGAACGCCGCCCTCGCCGAACATCCCTTCGGTCGGTCCGGTGGGGGCGCTCGCGATCGCGACGGGACGACCGTGGTCGCTCGTGATGCCCGCGCTCGGCGTGTAGACGTAGTCGTCGACGGGCTCCGTCGACGTCTCACCAGTCGGCGATCGGAAGTCGCGGATGCGCCAGTAGTACGTGCCACCGTCGGCATCGACACGAACGCAGGGGCAACCCTGGGAATCGAGCCCGGCCCAGCTGGTGACCCGGGCCCGGCGCCCGACGTAGACGTCCATGTCCGGTGCCCAATAGGTGTCGCCATTGACCGGACGATGCCGGCCCAAGATCACCGCCGCGCCCAAGCTCGCGCTCCCGTAGCGCGCCGCGCCCATGCCGCACTCCTGAGGGAAGGCCATGCCGGCACTCGCGCTCGCCGGCGGACGGCTCGACGCGGTGCCCACACCGAGGTCGCGCGCTCGCCAAAACCACGAGCCGCCGTCGGTGTCGACGCGCACGCCCGCGCAGCCTTGGGCATCGAGCCCGCTCATGCGAGTGATCCGCGCCTCACGACCGACGAAGCGGATCATCAGGGGATCCCAGTTGTCATCGCCGCCCACGAAGCGGTGACGTTGCAAGGTCACGACGGAGCCCACCGAGAGTCCGTCGTAGCTGATGTCCGTCTCGGACATGCCACAGCGGCCGGTGGTGACGGTGGTCGTCGTCGCCTGGGCGCTCGCGGGAGCGACGAGCGCGAAGGACACCAACAGGAACGCGAACGAGGATCGCAGGAGCGTCATATCGCCGGCAAGGGTAGCAGTAGAAGACGATGCGCCCACCGCCGCGTGCGCAGGCGGCGCGGGTCGGGGCCTCAGCTCGAGTGAGGGGCCCCTCGATCGACGGGGCGCGCCGACGGGGAGCCCCCGCTCGGACCGCCAGATGGGCGGGCTCATCGCGAGCCCGCGACATGGATGTCAGGCGTCGTCCCCAACGCATTGACGAGAACACACGACATTTTTCGCTCACTTCGCATGGCACTACCCTTGCTCAAGATGCCCCCACTACAACGGCGAGGCCGCCGACCCTAGGGATCGACGGCCACAACCGAGAGCATCGCTTCTGTTCTTCTCCGACCGCGGAGCCCGTTCGTGGCCCCCCGCTCGGCACTTCGAATCGACTGACTTTCGACGGGCACGGCGTGACGGGATCCTCTTCGGACCCCCTCGCGCGCTGCCGGTCTACGTCTCCCCGGGCCTCTAGGTTCCACTCTGGTCGGCCCTGGGTCTCTCGCTTGGCTTTCTTCGCTTACTTACCTTCGCTCTTACTTCTCTAGCTTCGCTCTTACTTC
>Ga0105047_10001882_pt1 | contig 37709 bp, 31 predicted proteins | sample MAT04_FD_78384 | JGI IMG/M metagenome (GOLD analysis project Ga0105047, IMG submission 78384) | Freshwater microbial communities from Lake Fryxell liftoff mats and glacier meltwater in Antarctica - MAT-04 (megahit assembly) | ecosystem: Environmental > Aquatic > Freshwater > Ice > Liftoff...
AAACGCGGGGATCACGTGTCCTGGAATTCCGAGGCGGGCCGCGTCCGCGGCACCATCACTCGCATCATCTCCGAAGAGATCGCATTCAAGGGATACACCGTCCACGCTAGTGAGGACGAGCCGCAGTACGAGATCAGGAGCGACACGACCGACCATATCGCGATGCGCAAGGGATCAGCGCTCACGAAGATCCGGAAGTGACTCGCACGATCTTCACGGTCGGCCATTCGACGCGGACGGTCGCCGAGTTGGTCGCGCTCCTCGAGCAGGTCGAGGTGGATCTGCTGGTGGACGTGCGCTCCATCCCCCGCTCACGCGCGGTGCCGCAGTTCAACATCGACCGACTACCAGACGGCCTGGCCGTCGAGGGCATCGGCTACCAGCATCTGCTCGCCCTCGGCGGGCGTCGTCACCATCCCAAGGGTGCGCCGCCGTCGAGCAACACACTCTGGCGGGTGTTGGCGTTTCGCCACTATGCGGACTACGCGCAGACCGATGGTTTCCGCGCAGGGCTCGAGGCGTTGCTTGCGCTCACGCACGAGCATCGCTGCGCTCTCATGTGCGCCGAAGCCGTGTGGTGGCGGTGCCATCGCCGCATCATCGCCGACCACCTGCTAGTCCGTGGGATTGCGGTGGAGCACATCATGGGATTAGGAAAGGTGACGCCAGCGACCCTCACGCCGGGGGCAGTGGTGCTGGACGGGACACCCCGCTATCCGGCACCCAACGAAGCTGAGGCGACTTCTAACGAAGCTGAGGCGACTTCTAACGAAGTTGAGGCGACTGAGTGTGTTAGTTGAGCGGCTGACCAGTTGAGCGGCTGACCAGTTGAGCGGCTGACCAGTTGAGCGGCTGACCAGTTGAGCGGCTGACGAACGAGCGCATCACTGCAGGAGAAGGAACGCGGCGAAGAGCGCGCCGATGCCGATCAGCGCCAGGAGCGCGGCGGCGCCCAGCACGAAGAACGGCATGTTCGACACAGGGGCTATCTGCGCGACCGGGGTCGGCATGTTCTGCATGGTCTGTGGGATGGCCTGCATCGCGCCGGCGCTCAGGTGCTGCGCTTGCTGCGGGATGCTGAACTGCGGGTGCGCCGGGGGAACCGACACGGGCGGCTGCGAGATCGGACGGTTCAGGACCTCCGTCAGCGCCTGACCGAACTCTTGCGCGCTCTGGAAGCGATCGTTGGGGCGCTTGGCCAGCGTCTTGTTGATCACGTCCCAGAGACCCGGCGGGAAGGTCCGGCTCGGGGCCCGCGCTTGGAGCGAGATCGGGACCTCCTTGATGTGCCGCTGGATGTACTCCATCGGCTGGTTCGCATCGAAGGGCAGCTTCCCGGTCAGCAGCTCATAGAGGATGATCCCCAGCGAGTAGATGTCGCTCCGCCCATCGAGCTTCTCGCCGCGGGCCTGCTCGGGGCTCATGAACTCGGGAGTACCGAAGACCATCCCCTCTTGGGTGAGGATGAGTGAGCCCGGGCGCATCTCGCGCTCGGTCACTTTGGCGAGACCGAAGTCGAGCACCTTGGGGTAATCGGGGATCCCGCCGAGGTTGGTGAGGAACACGTTCTCGGGCTTCAGATCCCGATGGACGATCCCTTGGGTGTGCGCCTCCTGAAGGGCGCTGCACACCTGCACCATGATCGGGATCGCGCGCTCGGCGGGCATCGGTCCCTCGGCGCGCACCGTCTGGGCGAGGTTCTTGCCGGCCAAGTACTCCATCACGAAGTAACAGGCGCCGTCCTCGAGCTGACCGTAGAGGAACACCTTGGCGGTGTTGGGATGCGACAGGTGGCTCATCGCGCGCGCCTCGCGGCGGAAGCGCGAGACCAGATCCGCGCGCGCCAAGTAGCGCGGGTGCAGGATCTTCACGGCGACGAAGCGGCGCATGTCGGGCTGCTCGGCCTTGTAGACCGCACCCATCCCGCCGGACCCGATCTTCTCGAGGATCTTGAATTGGTTCGCGAGATCGCGACCTAGGTAGGGATCCGCCACGGCGCCGCGAGGATAACAAGGTGCGCCCAGCGTACAACGCCCAAATTGGTCGGATCCAGAACCTTGCTCTCTGGGCCTTTCTGGATTCCTCTTCGCCCCACGATGTCGGTCCCCTGTCCTGCGTGCGGCACGCTCAACGAGCCGCACGCTCGTTTCTGTGCCCGCTGCGGGGCGACCGTCATCACCCCGACGGGGACCGATCCATTGATCGGCAGCACCCTGGCCGAGCGCTATCGGATCACCAAGCAGCTGGGCGAAGGCGGCATGGGTACCGTGTATCTGGCCGAGCAGACCATGGGGACCACCGTCCGCAAGGTCGCGGTGAAGGTCCTCAAGGGGCAGGCCACCGAGCAGGCCCGCGGGCGCTTTCTGCGCGAGTGCGAGACGGTGGTGCAGCTCAACCACCCGAACACCATCCGCTTCTACGACTTCGGCGCGCTGCCCGATGGGCGCCTCTTCATCGCGATGGAATTCGTCGAGGGCCGCACCCTGACGGTGGCCATCAGCGAAGGCCCGATGCCGGTCATGGTCGTCGAGCGGCTGGTCGCCGAGATGGCGGGCTCGCTCGCCGAGGCCCATCGGCGGGGGATCGTCCACCGCGATCTGAAGCCCGACAATGTGCTCTTGGCGCGCGACGACGACGAAGAGCATGTGCGGGTCTTGGACTTCGGTATCGCCAAGCAGCGCGAGGCCGAGACCGGACCCGAGATCACTGCGGCCGGCACCATCGTGGGCACGCCCGCGTACATGAGCCCCGAGCAGCTCGCGGGGCGCGAGGTCGACGCCCGCTCGGATCTCTATGCGCTCGGCCTGATGACGTTCGAGATGTTGACGGGCAGGCGCCCCTTCAGCGGCAGCACCCCGCTGGAATGGGCGACGCTGCACACCACCAAGCCGCCGCCCCCGTTCGACGACTACCCCTCGACGCGGCTGTTGCCTGAGGACAAGCGCAAAGCGATCTACAAGGCACTGGGAAAGGAGCCGGACGAGCGGCAGGAGTCGGTGAAGCGCTTCGTCGAAGAGCTCACCGGGCGAGGTCAGCCGATCTCGAGCGGTGCCATGACCCGGCCCGCATCGATTGCCGAGGTGACGCCGCCCCGCTCCCGGTCGATGGCAGGGGCCGTGCTCTTCGGCGCGGTGCTGATGGGCGCGCTCGCAGTGGGCGGCGGGTATTGGTGGTGGACGTCTCACCAGGAGAGCGATCACATGCTCCTCGTGGACGCGGGTCCCGAAGACGCCGGTCTGCCCGACGCTGGCCCGCCCGAGCCCACCATCGCGTGGCTTCAGATCGTCGCGGCCACCAACGCCGCCGATGATCCGTCGCTCGCGCTGGGGCCTCCCGACGGGCGGTGCGCTGTCCTGCGGCCCAACGGCAAGATCGTCCTCGAGATCACCACAGGCATGCCATCGATAGGCGACGGCACGGAGCTGCCCGAGCTCCAGATCTACGTGGACGCCGAGCGCAGCGGCCCCTACCGAGTGGACGTGGCCAGCAACCGGACGCCCGAGAGCAACTTCATCAACGTCGCCTCGGACTTGGTCGGCACCGCACCGCTGGATGTCGATCAAGTGCGCGGCACCGCGTACCGCTACGTGCGCATCAAGAACCGCAGCACCCGAGGCAACGTGTGCCTCGACGCGGTCGGCCTCTACGTTCGCCCCTGACGGCGGAGTCATCGCTCGTTCGTTCGGGTATCGTCTGGCGATGGAAGCGACGGGGCCGGGAATCGAGCGGGCGAGCGAGGTGGCGCGCTGCGCCGTGCACGCCGATCAGCCGGCGACGAGCGCGTGCACGCGCTGCGGCAACTTCGCCTGCCACGCCTGCCTCGGCGACGGGGGAGGTCCAGGCTTCGGGCGCTGCGCTGCGTGCCGTGAGCGCGAAGGCGTGGGCCGGATGCCCTGGGAGGGAGAGGGGTCGATCCTACAGCGCTACGGCGGGACCTGTCGTGTCGCCATCACCGAGCCTCGGGTGACGTTCGGCGGCATGCGGAGCGCAAGTCCCGGCAGCGCGGTGCGCTTCGCGCTCATCTCGAGCGTGCTGGGCTTCGCGCCGCTGCTTCTGCTCGTGCCTCTCGTGCTGCTCTACATCGCCTCGCGCGCCACCGACTCGGGAGCCCCAGACGCCATGGGCCTGCTCGCGATCCCGTGCGCCATTGCCTTCTATCCAGCGATGTCGTTCCTCTACTTCAGCTCGATCGGCGTGATGTTCCACGGTCTCGCGCGCCTGGCGGGTGGGCGTGGTTCGTTCGCCGACTCGATGCGCGCGGGCTGGTACTCGTCCGCGTGGGAGCCGATCTCGGCGCTGAGCATGGCGTTGTACTGCATCCCGTTGCTGGGCCTGCTGGTGGTGGTCGGCGCCTCGGGCGCGAGCGCCATCTGGCGCACCATCGGCCTCCGCGCATTCGCCGAGCGGCGGCACGGCTTGTCGCCGGGCAGAGCGCTCGCCGTGTCGGTGCTCACCGCCGGCTTCTGGCTCACGTGCTCGATCACGGGGTTTGCCTTGGTCGTGGGCTTCGCCCTCTACCAGCGCATGAGCTTGCGCTGATCAGCATGCGTTGAGCGCGCGAGAGAAGGACGTGTTGCTTCGTCCGAAGAGGGGCTCTCGTACCAGGAGATCGCCAGCGCGCTGAACCTCAGCACCCACACCGTGCACGGCCACATCAAGCGAATCTACGAGAAGCTCCATGCGAGCAGCAAGCGCGAGGCGCTGACCAAGGCGAAGCTCCGAGGGTCCCTCTGACGGGACCCGAGCAGGCTCAGAAGGTCAGCGTGGTGGTCGTCATCGCGCTGCCTGGACCGGCGGAGGCGTCGAAGGTGAGGCGTCGGCCTTCGCCGAGATCGGCCATCACCCACACCTGCTCTTCGACGGTCTCTCGGAGCACCAGGCCGAGGATCAACATCACGGCCGCGACGTCTTGCACGATGCCCATCGCGACCGAGAAGCCTCGTAGCCGTTGAGCGGCTGGGTGAGCATCAGCCAGGGACCTATCAGCGGGATGTACGACATCTCGATGGCGTCGCCGTAGAGCGGCAGGGCAGTCGAGGCGATCGTCCAGGTGAGGAGCCACGAGGCGGGGAGCGCGATGAGCCCCGGGATCCACAGCTCGCGGATGGAGGTCTCGCGGGTGCGAGTCTCCATGTGCGCGGTCGGCGCGGTCAGTCCGACGGTGCCAGATGCGCGATAGGCGGCGACATAGCCGCCGGGCGCGGGGGACGTGGGCGATGTGGTGGGCGTCGTCGGCGGCGCGGTCGCGGGGACGACGACGGTCGCGGATCCATCGCCGTAGCCCGGAGGCACGTACACATCGCCGGCCTGCGCGCTTGCCGCGCTGAGCACCCCCAGCAAGGTCGTAGCGAGTACCGAAGCAAGGACGAACACGCGCACGGTCAGTAGGATAGCATCGTTCATCTCCAGCATTGGCTCGCCGAAAGAACTCGATGCGACCTTCACGCACCCGCACCCACGCGCTGCTCGCTCTCTTCGCCCTCGTAGGCTGCGATCCCGCCACGCATCTCGACGCGGGTCCCGACGCGAGTCGCGACGCGGGACACGACGCGCCGATCGATGCAGGGCCGCCGCCTCCATCGCGTGCGGCGCCGCGCCCTCTGATTCAGTGGGTGGATCCGTTCATCGGGACCGGGGGTATCGGCTTCAACGACATCGGCAGCGCGTTCCCCGGACCGCAAAGGCCCTTCGGTATGGCGAGGCCAGGACCCGATGGCGGCACGGCGACCGGGGGCGGCGCGCCCTTCCTCCACTGCTCCGGCTACCACGTGAACGACACCCACGTTCGCGCGTTCTCGATGTGGCGCCTGCATGGCATCGGCATCAACGATGGCGGCGCGGGCGCCATGATGCCGGTCACCGACTTCGCATCACAGCGCTGGGACGCGGAGGGGATCCGCACGGCGATCACCGCGGACAGTCAGCACGCCTCGCCCGGGTTCTACGAGGTGGGCCTCGAAGGTGGAACGCGCGTGGAGATCACCGCGACCGAGCGGGTGGGTCTCTACCGAGTGAGCTTTACCGGAGCGAGTGAGCCGGGCTTCGTGTTCCCACTGGGCCACGCGCATCCCGGGGTGGATCCGGTGGAGGGGCATCTGCGGGTGTTGCCGGGCGCGCGTGAGCTCGAGGGCGAGGTGCTCCTGGATGGCGGCTACTCGGGTCGCTACGGCGGTCAGCGGATCTTCTTCGTCGCTCGCTTCGATCGCGATTTTTCCCGCTCGGGCACGTTCATCGGCGGCGCGCCGACCGAGGGCAGCACCAGCGTGGATGGCATCGACGCCGGCGGCTTCGTCGCGTTCGCGAACGATACGAGCGAAGTGAACGTCGCCATCGCGATGAGCTACCTCGATGTGGATCGGGCGCGCATGAGCTTGGACGCCGAGGCCGCGGATCTGAACTTCGATCGGATGCGCGCCGAGACCGAAGCCGTCTGGGAAGACTGGCTCGAGCGCGTGGAGATCGGGGCCCGCACCGAGAGAGACTTTCGCCTCTTCTACACCGCGCTCTACCACGCGTCGCTGATGCCCACGCTCGCGACCGAAGCGGACGGCGCGTACCGCGGGATCGATGGCGAGGAGCACGTCGCGGACGGATTCACCTACTACACGGACCTGTCGCTCTGGGACACGTACCGAACGCTGCATCCCTGGGTGCATCTGGCGTATCCCGAACGCGGCTTGGATTTCGTGCGCTCGTTGATGGCGATGGCCACCGATGGCGGCGCGTATCCCCGCTGGCCGATGGGCACGGGCGAGACGGGCGGGATGCTCGGTGATCCCGCGGCCATCGTGCTGGCGGATGCCTGGAGCCGCGGGGTGCGGGGCTTCGACGTGGACGTCGCGCTCGATCTCTTCGACAGCACCGCGTTCGGAGATCGCGCCGACGCGTACTCGCGCGGCGGGATGGAGCCGTACTTGCGCCTGGGTTACGTGAGCATGGAGAGCGGGGGGAGCAGCGCGGCGCGAACGCTGGAGTTCGCCTGGGCCGACGACGCGCTCGCGAACCTCGCAGCGGCTGCGGGACGTCCCGATGAAGAGGCGATGTTCCGGGAGCGCGGTCGCACGTATGTGAACGTCTACGATCCGGCGCAGGGCTTCTTCGTGGCGCGCAGCGAGACCGGTGCGTTCGGTGTGCTCGAGGACGAGCACGCGTGGACCGATTTTTACGCCGAGGGCAACGCGTGGCAGTACCTCTGGCTCGCGCCGCACGACGCGGCCGGGCTGGCGACGGTGCTCGGTGGAACGGGGATGGCGCTCACTCGGTTGCGCACGTTCTTCGAGGAGTCCTCGCGCGAGCGGCGGACCATCGGCCCGCCGCGCTGGTACTGGCAGGCCAACGAGCCCGACATCCACGCGCCCTATCTCTTTGCGCTCTGGGGTCAGCCCGACGAGGCGGCGCGCTGGTCGGCCTGGGCGCGGCGCGAGCACTACGACGACGCAGAGGCGGGCATCCCCGGCAACGACGACAGCGGCACGATGAGCGCCTGGTATCTCTTCGCGTCGCTCGGCATCTATCCCATCGCGGGCAGCGCGACGTACGCGATCGCCAGTCCCGGGGTGACCCATGCGGTGATTCATCGCGAGGCGGGTGACCTCATCATCGAGGCCCCCGAGAGCAGCAACGGTGTCGAGCGGGTCGCGCACTTCTCGGTGGATGGGACCGAGCGGGCCGAGCGGGCGACGCTCACGCACGATGAGCTCCAAGACGGGGCGACGCTCACCTTCGGCCTCGAGTAGACGCCGCGAATCAGCGTCCGCTACTCGAAGCGGATCGTGACCTGCTCGTAGCCCAGGGCGTTGATGAGCGAGGTGAGGGTGTGGCGAGTGCTGGTCTCGGCGCGCTCGAGGATGCCGGCTTGCAGGGCGGCGGCGCTGAGGGTGCGCTCGGCCTCGGCCCGGGCCCGCGACTCGAGGCTGGTGCTCCGCTCGGCCAAGAGCTCGGTGTCGCGGGCGTGCACGAACGTGCGGGTCGAGTCCAGTCGCGACGAGAAGATGCTCGCGTGAGGGACGGTGACGGTGACCGCGCCGTTCACCTCGTCGATCACCACCGCGTCGTCCGCGATGCCGGCCAAGTCCACGCCTGCGATCACATCGGCCGCAGCGACCAAGAGGATGGTGTCGGTGGCCTCGGTCATCCCGAAGAGCACCCGCTGGGTGTCCGTCATCTGGATGACCCGCTCCATGTGCATCTCGGTGGCCTCGAGGCGCGAGAGATCGCGGACCGCCAAGATCACGCTCGGGGTGGGGCGGGTGGTGGTGGTGAGGTCGGGCGCGGGCTCGCCTTGGGAGAGCCATACGAAGATGCCGACAAGCACCGCGCCGCCGAGCAAGCCCAGCGAGACGAGCTGCCACGGTGGGGGCATGCGCTCGTTCTGGGTACGGGGTGCAGGCGTCGGGATCTCGGACACGCCCTAGTGTTGCACGCTACTGGGTCGTCTCGATGGCGTGTCGCTCACTCGGTGTCGAGTGAGTCGTAGTGCATCGCGGTGAAGGTGCCGATGGCCGAGCCCTCGTCGAACGTGGCCTCGATGTGTCCACTCGCGGTGCCCGCCTCCTGATCGAGAGTCAGCAGCTCGATGCTCGTGGCCGTGGACATCGCGGGCGCGATCTCGTCTCGGAAGCTGCCCTGGAAGTCGAACAACGCGGTCGGACGCCGCCCACTCGCTCGTAGCCGACGAGCGTGCGAGTCGAAGGAGCATGGCATCCTCTAGCGCACCCACCGCGCGCCCGCAGCGCTTGCGCCTTCGAGGCGTGGCCTCATGACGGTCCGGTGATCGATCTCAGCGTCCTGGACTTGGCTCCCATCCCTCTCGGCAGCGACGCTACTGCGGCGCTGAAGCACAGCCTCGCGCTGGCGCAGCACGCGGAGCAGTAGGGCTACCGACGCTTCTGGCTGGCGGAGCACCACGGGATGCCGGGCATCGCGAGCGCCGCGACCTCCGTCGTGATGGCGCACATCGCGGCCGGCACCTCGAGCATCCGCGTCGGCGCGGGTGGGATCATGCTGCCCAACCACTCGCCGCTGGTGATAGCCGAACAGTTCGGCACCCTCGCGGCGCTGCATCCCGGTCGCATCGATCTGGGGCTGGGCCGCGCGCCCGGCACCGATCCCCACACCGCACGCGCGCTGCGACGTGCGCTGACCTCGGACGTCGACGCGTTCCCGCGCGACGTGCTGGAGCTGATGCACTACTTCTCTCCCGATGAGGGCGCGCGGGTACGAGCCATCCCGGGTGAAGGACAAGACGTGCCTGTGTGGATCTTGGGATCGAGCCTCTTCGGCGGTCAGCTCGCCGCGGCGCTGGGCTTGCCGTTCGCGTTCGCGTCGCATTTCGCGCCAGCGCAGATGGAGGAGGCGATAGCGGTCTATCGACACCGCTTCCGACCCAGCGAGGCGCTGGCCAAGCCGCACCTGATGCTGGCGGTGAACGTGTTCTGCGCGGACACCCAAGGGGAGGCTGCGCTGCTCTCCACCTCGATCCAGCAAGCCTTCGTGCAGCTGCGCTCGGGCAAGCCCACCCAGCTGCCGCCACCCGTCGAAGGCTACATGGCCACGCTCGGCCCTGCGGAGTCGGCCATGCTCTCGCAGCTCATGACCTGCACGTTCATCGGCACTCCGGACGACGTCGGGCCCGCGCTGCACGCGTTCGCGAAGAAGCACGGCGCCGATGAGCTGATCGTGACCTCGCAGATCTTCGATGGTGCCAAGCGCCTGCGCTCGTACGAGCTGACGATGAACGCCTACCGGCGCGCGGGCTGAGGGCTCAACCGAGCAGCGCTTTCTCGAGGGCGTCGTAGTAGGCCGGATCGCCCGGTGTCAGATCGCGCGCGGCGATAAGCGGCGCGATGATCGATGACGCCTCCCTCAAGAGCACGCCGATCGCCTCGGCCTCGAGGGCGCTCACGGCGGGCCCGGCGCACAGGGTGTCGCCGGGGATCGCCCCGGAGACCGCGAGCACCTGGATCTCGGGGTGACCGTTGAAGGGGCCCACGATCTCGCCGTCCCGGATCTGGCAGTAGGTGCCTCCGAGATCGGCGGTGCCGCTGGTCAGCGCCTCGATGACGGCCTCGTGTCCCCCGACGAAGCCCTGGGCCGCGAGCTCCGCGTCGGCCGCGATGCCCGCGCGCGCCAGCAACGTACGCGGCACCAAGTAGCCCGCGGCGCTCCAGCCATCGACCCAAGCCGCGCGCTTGCCACGCGCGTCTTCGATGCGGTCCACGCTGCCTCGCCGTCCGAGGAGCGCAGCGTGGTAGCTCGCCGTGCCTTCGGCGCGCTGCGTGGTGAACAACAGGCGAAGGCTACTGCCGCGGCGCGCGCGCACGTAGGCCACCGGCGGCAACCACCCGAGCTCGACGTCGTGCTCCAGCACGGCGTCCACCAGCTCGGCGTAGCTCTTGAAACGGAGCACGTGGATCGGCCGCGACAGCACGTGGTGCATCGCACGGGCGACGCCATCCAGATCGACGTCCTTGGCGGTCCACACCAGCCCCAAGCGCATCGGCCGCGGGGCGACCCGATCGGAGGCGAGGGTGCCGCGCATCAGCTCGGTGTCGTCGGGCTCGCTCTCCGTCTCGAGCTCGAGCTGTGCCTCGGTCGATGGTGGGGGGCGTACTGTCGGACGCGCCTCTTCACGCAGCCCCACCAGATCGGCCAGGAGCGCGCGCATCGAGGGCGTCCGCCGTGCGGGATCCAGGGCTAGCGCCCGCTGCAGCACGGCATCGACCGACGCGGGTAGGTTCAGTGCGGTCTCGCTCGGGGGCCGGACCGGCCGGGTGGCGATCTCGTTCGTTAGCGCCTCGGGCGTGTTGCTGCGATAGGGAAGCGCGCCCGTGAGCGCGCGGTAGAGGCAGAGCGCGAGCGCCCACAGATCAGCGCTGGGATCGGGCGGTCCGTCGTGCTGTTCGGGCGCCCGGTAATAGAGCGCGTCGAGGCCCTCGCCTCGGTACGCGATCAGCGCGTCCGCGCTCCAACGCCACAGACCGAAGCCCGTCACTTTGGGCACCACCTGGTCCTCGGACACACGCACCAACCGAATGGATCGCGGCGTGAGGTTGCCATGCACCACGCCCTCCTCGTGGGCCAGCGCGAGCGCGTCCGCGATGGGCTCGATCAAGCGCAGCGCTTCTCCGAGCGGGAGCGGCGCGCGACGCGACAGCAGCGCCTCGAGTGTCTCGCCCGCGAGGAGCTCCAGCACCGCGTACGGCGCACCTCGCTCGTCGGTGCCTAGATCGAGCACCTGCACCAAGTGGGGATGCACCAACCGCGCGGCGGCGCGAGCGCTGGCGAAGAAGCGGGCGATCTCATCCTTGCTGGGCACGACGTGGAGCTGTTGGAGCGCGACCCTGCGGCCGGTCCACACGCTCTCGGCTTCGTGCACTACGCCGCGTGTGCCTCGGCCCAGCTCGCGGAGGAGCCGGTAGCTGCCCGCGACCATCGAGGGGTCGAGGCGCTCGCTGGTGCGGGTCGCAGGCGGCGGAACGCTGGGCGAGAGCGCCGCGAATATCTCGAACTCGTCGGAGTCGCCCGCACTTTCGTGCATGCACCCGAGTGTGCCCGATGAGGTCGTTGCAGGGAACGCGCGATCACCAGTTCTGCTAGGGTGCGCCCGCATGAGTGACGGAGAGAGCAATACGCTCAAGTACGTGGGGATCGGGTGCCTCATCGTGGGCCTACTCGGCGTGTGCGGGGTGGGCGCGTGCGTCACCTGCGTGGGCGCGGGGGCTGGCGGGATCATGGCGGCGGTGGCGGCGCCGGCCGAGGCCGCGCACGGCTTCATGCGTGAGGTCCGCACGGGCAGCACCCCCGCGGCCTATGCACGAATGAACGCGAGCTACCGGGCCGCGAACACCCAGGCCGACTTCGACGCGCGCTTGTTGGCGTTCCCCGCGCTGACCGCCGCCACCGACGCGACGATCGCGCAGCGCAACGTGCACGGGACCACCGCGACCATGAGCGGGACCCTCGACGGAACGGTGTGCGCGGCAGGCGGTACCGGCTGCGCCGTACCGGTCAGCTTCGAACTGCACCAGGAGGGAGAGGCCTGGTTCATCGACGCCATCACCATCGAAGGTCAGGTCTTCTGACGTGATGCGGCGCCCTTCTTCGGGCGCTGTTCAATCGGTGAGGGCCGTGCGACCGTCGCGTGCATGGCCCGCTTCGCTTCCCTCCTACTTTCCCTTCGCACTGCTCGCCTGCAGCACGACGCTGCTCGCTTGCAGCGTGACGCCGGCCCCCGAGGACGCCGCGACCGATGCGCCGCCCGAGCCGCGTGACGCGGGGATGGACATGGGCACCGACACGGGCCCCGTGCGAGCGGATCCAGCCCTGCCCACCGCGAGCGGCGCCTGTCCTTCGTTCGACGCGCCCGCGACGCTCTCGTTCTCGCCTGCGGGCATCGGGACTCGGCAGGCGCGGATCTGGGTCGGCCCCGAGGCCGCGGGCATGGACGGACCGCTGGTCTTCTACTGGCACGGCGCCGGGGGCTCACCGGACCAAGCCCCGTACGTGCTCGCCGACGCGCTCACGGCGATCACCGAGGCCGGCGGTGTGGTGGTGGCGCCGGTGCACGATCCGGAGGCGGGCAGTCTGCCGTGGTTCCTCAGCACCGGCAGCCGAGAGGACGATCTCCTCTTGGCCGACGAGATCGTGGCGTGCGCCGAAGCCGGCGTCGGGATCGACGATCACCGCATCCATGCGATCGGGTTCAGCGCCGGAGCGCTGCATACGACGCAGATGACCTTTCGCCGCGCCACCCTGCGTATTGCCGGACTGATTCGGCCTCGATGGATCGCACCGAGGGATCCTCGTGGTAGAGGGCGCGGCATGACGGGCACCGAGTACGCGAATCTGGTGGCGAGGTATCTGCTCGACACGTTCGGCCACCGAGGGATCACGGTCTACCGCGAGGTCCCGTTCGGCAAGACCCTGATCGGGAAGAACCGGCGCATCGATATCCTGTTGATCGAGGAGTCGAGCCGCACCGCGATGGCGCTCGAGTGCAAGTACCAAGGATCGATGGGGACGACCGACGAGAAGATCCCGTACGCGCTCACCGATCTCGCGCAGCTGGGGATGCCCGCGTGCCTGGTGTATGCGGGCGAGGGCTTCTCGCCGGGCATCGAGCACATGCTCGCGGCCTCGCCGCTCACTGCGTATTGCCGACCCACCCAGCCCCACCGCCCGGAGGCCGACACCCGCGAGCTCGACGCCGCGCTCGCCCGCACCTTCCGCTGGTGGGACGTGGTGGTCGCGGGCCGCACCCCGTTCGGCCGCTGAGACCCCGCGGAGAAAATCTTCCTGGGATCAACAACGACTCGAACGACCCGTCGAGAACGACCCCACGCCGCGAGGACCGCGTTCGAAAGGGAGATTGAAGATGACGGATTCGATTCGAGGAATGGGCGCATGCCCGGATGCTGGTGCGGATGTGGACGCGTACTTGCGCGCGGCGACGGGGGCGCGGACCGACGCGTCGGCGACGCGTCACGCGGAGTGCGCCGAGCGCTACGAGAGCGACCTCGCGTTCCAGCACGGCGTCGATGCGGCTCGCGCGCAGCGTGACGCCGATCCGGTCGCGTACGAGGCGGCGCGCCGTGAGGCCGGCACGCCGCACACGTCGGTGATGGACGGGCGCAGTGGGCCGGTCCGTGGCTGAGCTGACCACGGTCCCGTCGCGGAGCACGTCCGCGGCGGTGATCGTGGGCGAGGTGAGGGCGCTCGGCCCGCTCGAGACACCCGCGGTCGCGCTGCGCTGGCGCATCACCGGGCCCTTCGGGTTCGCGTGTCGTCACTCGGGCTGGGTGGGCAACGATCTGGTGCTCGCGATCGGAGGTGAACACGTCACGGTCCCGCTCGCGGGGCTCACGCTCCGTGCGGACGCCAACTACTGGCTGCGCACCTACGACATGCCGCGCGTGTTGCCCGACTGGGTGGCGCGCTACTTTCGGCGCGGCGTCGGCATGTGGTGGGAGCTCAGCTTCCGTCCGGGCACCCGGGTGTGGCTCGAGGAAGACGCGCCTCGTCGCCCGGGCGGCTATCGGAGCGCAGAAGGACCGCGCATCGCGCAGCACCCGGTGCTCTACTTCGGGTCCACAGGCTCGAAGGGCTCGACTGGCCGCGACGGGGCGTGAGACTCAGGCGTAGTGCACGCGCACGTTCTCGATGACGAGCTTCAACAGCTCGCGTACCGAGTCGGTGTTGGGGTGTTTGAGGATCGCAAAGCCGTCGCCTTCGTAGCTGTCGCTCTTGGGCGCGCCGACGGTCGGGAGCTTGGCTTCGACCACGTACTTGCCGATCTTCTCGTTGACCGCGTCGATGCCATCGACCCGTACGACGCGCCCCGATCCCATGCCGCGCAAATACGCGCAGCCCACCGCGTAGTCGCGGGTGTACGGGCCATCGAACGCATCATCGACCACCGCGCGGGCCCAGGCCCGGTAAGGATCGAAACCGTGGGCTTCGCCCGTCATCCGGGTGATGTTCGCGCCCGGGGGACGCAGCGCGATCTCGCCTATCGCCAGCGAACCGTCCGGGCGTTGAAACCACTCCATGTGGGTGAATCCCGAGTCCAGTCCCAAGGCCTTCACCGCGGCCAGACCCATCTTGCGCGCGCCCTCGTAGTCACTCCCCGAGATGTCGCGGGGCAACAGACACGTCCACTGGATCCAGGGGTTTTCCAGCACATCGAGGCAGCTGGGGAGATAGTGGGAGATCGAGTGAAACCGAGGCTCGCCCTTCGTGGTCAGGGTCTCGAAGCTGAACTCCCGCCCTTTGAGGAACTCCTCGGCGAGCACGGGGCGGTCGGCGCTCGGGCGGATCTGCTCGAGCGCGTTCGTGAGGCTCTCGCGGTCGCCGACCCGAAAGGTCGCTTTGGCCCCCATCCCCGCCGGCGGCTTGAGCACGATGGGAAAGCTCACCTCCTCGATGAACGAGAGCGCGTCCGCGGGGCGCTTCACCAGGCGATGTCGCGCGGTGGGCAAACCGGCGCTCCGCAGCGCGTCCTTCATGCGCGCTTTATCGCGAAAGAGATCCGCGGTGTGAGGCAACGTGCCGGGCACCTCGAAGTGGGCGCGCGCCTCGGCGAGCTGCACCTGCAGCGGCTCCAAGATCCCCAAGATCCGCCCGATGCGTCCGTACTTCTTCTTGAGACCGCCGATCGCAGCGATGAGCTCTTTGGTGGAGAGCCCATCTTTCACCTGCACCATGTCGTCGAAGATCTTCCGGTCCTTGCCCTTGGGGAGCTCCTGAAAGACCCCGAGGAACTGCACGCCCTCCAGGCGGGCCGCGGCGCGCGCGAAGCGCATGGTGGTCTCGAGCGGGAAGGGTGCGACGAAGACGACGTTTCGCATGGGCCGCGATGATCGCTTTGCCGAGCGCGAGCGGTCAACGGCGATCGAGCAGGTCCTCGAGCATCGGCCTCAGGCGCTCGAAGCGGAAACGGAAGCCCATCGCGAGCGCCTTGGCGGGCACCACGTTGCGGGACTCGAGGAGCTCCTGGGAGAAGTCGCCGAGCGCGAGCTTCAGCGCAAAGGCGGGCGCGGGGAGGAAGGCGGGCCTATGCAGCACGGAGCCCAAGGTCTTGGCGAACTCGGACTGCCGCACCGGGTATGGCGCGGTCGCATTGAGGGGCCCCTCGATGCGCTCGTCATCGATCGAGAGGCGAATCAGCTCGCACGCGTCGCGCAGGTGGATGATGGGCCAGTACTGCTGCCCCGATCCCAGCTTGCCGCCGAGCCCCAGCTTGTAGAGAGGGAGCTGGGCACCGAGCGCGCCGGACTTGGGGCTCATCACCAGACCCATGCGCGGCGTCACCACCCGAAGCCCATGCGCGACCGCCTCCTTGGCCTCGTTCTCCCAGCGCTCGCAGAGCTCGGCCAAGAAGCCCTCACCACGCGGCGCGCTCTCATCGACGACCCGCTCGCCGGTCTCGCCGTAAAAGCCGATCGCGCTCATCGAGACCAGCACTTTCGGGCGCTCGCTGGGCTCGAGCTTGCCGAGCTGCTGGACCAGCGATCGGGTGCCCTCGATACGGCTCGCCTCGATCGCGCGCTTGCGCTCGGTGGTCCACGGCGCGTTGCCGACGTTCTCTCCCGCCAGATGCACCACCGCGTGGGCGCCGCGGAGGATGGCGGGGGATGTGAGCGGCCATCGGGCGGACGCGCTCAGCTGTGGCATCGATCGACGGAGCGCTTCGGGATCGCGCGACGTGCCCCGGAGCTCGATAGGCTCGCCATCGTTGGGCTCGCGGCCCAAGAGCTCGACGAGCGCCGAGCCGATGAGGCCGCTCGCGCCGGTGATCACGATCGGGTCGATGGTCATACGTACGCTCCGAGCAGGTGCCGAGTTACGGCGTCGCCGCCGATGAGCGTGGCATTCGCGGTCTCGTCGATGAGGCGCGGCGATCCCTCGCTCGCGTTGGCGCTGCCCTCGGCGTCGGGATGCCAGAGATACGGCAGCTCGAGCTCGCTGAGGCGCTCCTTGATCGGGCGCGCCTCGGGCTGCCCTTCGTGCGCGTACAACACCAAGCGAGGATCGTCGCCTGGCTTGCGCGCCTGCAGCAGCGTCCCTCGTCCCGCCCGCAGCGCAGTGCTCAAGCCGGAGAGCGCGTTGCCAGCATCGCCTGCGCGCAAGAGCGAAGGCACCTCGCCCGCGCCGTAGCGCGCGAAGAGCGCCTCCACGATCCGATCGGACTCTTGCATCACCTGCGCTCCCTCGGCCTGATTGGGATCGACGAGCGTGGGAAACGAGGCCTTGCCCGCGAGCGCGACCGCGCGGGGTCGGAAGCGCTTTCCCTGCTTGGGGCAGGGCCACACCTGGGTCGAGAGATCGAGCACGCTGATGGCCTCACGCGCCTTGCGGCAGAAGGGGCAGCCCTCGAACTCGTAGAGCTCGAGAGGCAGCTCGGGACGCGGGCCCAGCGGGACGATCTTCGTTCCCAGTCCTGCTCGCAATGCGCTGGCCGCGCGGGCACCGATCGACGTTCGCATCCGCGAGTCTGTCACCGTTGAGAGGAGATGCCCGCTTCAGGCGAGCGACATCGCATCTCGCAGCAGCTCGCTGGCCAAGAGCGGAGAGAGGCCCGAGAGATCGGCCGGCTTCTTGTCCGCTCCGATCGCGTCGAGCACACCGACAGTCTGCTCGGGTCGGCCTTTGGCCTGCCCGAAGAGCAGGCCGGGTTTGATCGAGAGGCGCACGGTGCGTCCGTCTTCCAGTGCGTACTCGATGCGGTCGATGCCTCGGCTGCCGGGTGCGCCGGGCTTCCAGCCCATGCCCATCGTGAGCCCGAGCACGGGGAGGTAGCTGACTTTGCGTCCGTCGGCGCGGCGCACGATCCCCGAGCGCACTTCGTCGCCCGTGAGCGCGAAGGTCTCGCGGCCCACCTGAGGGAAGGGCTGCACCACTTCGTAGTCGGCGAGCCACGACGTGAAACTCACCAGCGACCGCGCGAGCAGCGAATGTGCCAGCACCACCCGCGCATCGCCATCGGGCCAGGGCACTGCTTTGTCGTCGGCGTCGGCCAACGTGAGGTCCTCGGCGACGCGAAAGAGCGTCTCGGTCCCTTCGAGCTGCCACACCAGGCGGGTGACGACCCGCCGAACCAGCGGCTGCGGCAGTACGTGGGTGCGCAAGTCGGACACGCTCCAGCTGCGCTGCGATCGGAGAGCGCGCTCGAGGCGAAGGATCTGCCCCTTGCCTACCGTCGCTGCGGCCTCGATGAGCTCGTCGTAGCGGGCCTTGGCGGCGACGTACTTCGTTGGGTCGTTGCTCTTGTTCGTGCGAGGGAACGCGCTCAGGGTCGCGCCATCGGCGTCCTCGAGCAGCGCCTCCAGATGATCATCGAGACGCACGGTGAGCTTTCGGGTCCCCAGATCCAGCTCGACCGAGCCGTCCTCGAGCCCGAGCTCGGGCACCAGGCGATCCTCGAGCTGCTCGTAGGTGAGCTCACGTCCCGTCGCGACCGCCTGGAGGAGCTCGTGCACCTTGGTGCGGGTGTCGTCGTAGCGGCTTCGTTGTCCGGCGTCGTAGACCCGCACCAGTGCCTCATCGCTGCCGATCTCACAGAGCGTCTCGAGCGAGCGATGCAGCAGCACGACCTTTCCGTCGGCGGCCCACGCGCGCATCTGCTTGGGCAAGCGCGCGATGGCTATCTGGGGCGCGAGCAGCGCGAGCGTGCTCAAAATCCAGTCGTGCGAGGGAGGCGAACCGGCGAGCACGAACTCGTCGAGCAGTGCGCTGACGAAGGGCGCGCGGCAGTCGTCCTCGAGGATCGAGAGTACGTCGAGGGTGCCCTGGTACGGCGCCTCGAACGGCGAGATTTGAAGCATCTGAACGAACGCTGCGACGTGCTCGGGGGCGAGCTGGCCGCCCTTCTTCAGGGTGAGCGGCGTCAAACGCTCGGGCGCGGCCCACTTGGCCTTGAGCGGCATCTTGGCAGGCACGCGCTGCCTCGGATCGCGCTGAATGAGCCCGTCGAACGCGACCTCGGCGTCCTTGCCGTAGCGCGCCAAGGCTCGTTGCACGTCGGGCTCGTGTCCCTCGCGCATCAAGTCGCGCAGCGCGTCCTCGGCGATGTCCGCGTCGACAGCGTTCGTACCCAGGGCGACAGGCACCAGACCTATCGCGGCGACCTCAGCGTTCTTCTTCATCCAGGCGCTGAATCCCTCGCGAACGAACGGGAGGGTCGAGCGCTTGGAGAGGGCCCGCGCCACCGGCATCGCCAGTCTCGAGGAGACGGAATGGGTCACCTCGGCGACGGTGTTGGGATAGGGGTGACGGGTCACCACCCCGGGCAAACGGTCCATCACGAAGGGGACGACAGCATCCCCCAGGCGGTGATGGAACTCGGCGAAGGAGAACACAAGGTCGTTGCTCGTCTTGCGGAGCCACTCGAGCACCAGCGCGTTGGTGCCACGAGCTATCTCCCAGTAGGCGACGAGCTCGATAGGTCGCCCTCGGAGCAGCGCGCGGTCGGTCTCGCTCGTGCCCTTGTCGAGCCACGGACGAGCCGGCGGAGGCGGATCGAACCGCTCGTTCTCCACGATGAGCGTCAGCGGGACGCTCGGTCGCGGAGGTCGCTTCTTGGCCAGCCAGGGGGGTGCGGTGAGGAGCGCGGGCAGCTCGCGCGCGCCGCCCGTCGCCTTGGGGCTCTTCTTGCTCGCCTTGCCCGTCTTGGTCGTGCTCGGCGGCGACGCGTCGGGCTCCGTCTGCTCTTCGCGCGCAAGCGACGCGAGCAGACCCTGCGCCGCGATCTTCGCTTTGCCCTTGGTCACGCTCGACAGTGCCGGCGCGAGGTCGGGGTGCTTGCGGAAGTACTCCGTCGCGATCTTCGCGGCGGACTTCTCGCCCATCCGGCTCGCGATCACCCGCGCCACCTCGGGGCTCTTCACGTGGGCCAGCGCCTTCAGGTACCCATCGACGCCCGACGACTTCCATTTCTGCGCGAGTCCGTACTCCACCTCGGGGATCAGCATCGCGCAGAGGTCCTCGGCGGACACCACGCCCACGAGGCGCCCGGGGAGCACGCGCTGCGCTATCCAGGGACGCGCCTTGCCGAACGAAGCGATGAAGCGGGCAAAGAGGTCCGGGGTGTCGGCGAGGCTCGCGAGGCCAGCGAGCAGATACTCGTTCGTGGCGCCCGTCGCGAGGAGCTCATCGATCACGCTGTTGCCCCAAGCCCTGTCTTGGAGCACCGACGCGACCTGCGCGCGCTCGATGAGCGGCAGGTTCGCGGCCTTCACCTGCGCGAGGAACAGCGGCCGGTCTTCGGGTGACTCGACGAGTGCGAGCGCGAGGCCGGCCTTCAGCGCGTGGATGTGCGCGCGGGCGCCACCCGGCTGCAGCGCGCGGCCCGCCGCTCCCGCGATCGGCTCGTCGTGGTAGGCGCCGCCCCCGAGGATCAGGGTGACCAGACGCCGGGGGCCTGCCCACTGGAGTATCAGCGAGAAGGCGATCGAGTACGTCGGGCTGACCGAAGCTGTATGCGCCAGCATCGCGTAGACCCCATCGAGCTGTCGTTCGGTCAGCTCGGGGGACGCGCAGGGTGCGGCGAGGAACGCCGCGATCGCAGCCACGTCCTTCTGATCGGACCCGGTCGGTGCGGCCCATCCGAGGGCAGCGACGCGCTGGAGCGCGTCCTTCAGCGGCAGTCGTTGGGCGTCGTCCTCGACGAGGCCCTCCAGCTTCCTGTGGTCGATGTCATACGTCGGCTTCATCGACGCGCGATGTTGCCCGGACGTCTCCCGCCCTGACTACCCGAAAGCGCTCACTCGATGACGAAGACGTGCGCGCTCTGATCGGGGATCGTCACCATGAAGCCGTTGGTCACCAGCTGAGAACGCGTGATGGGCCCGAGCGAGGTGTCGGTGGTTCCTGCTTCGGTCAGCACCTCACGCACCACGAACGCGCGCCCGCTGGGCATGCCCGCCGCGGTGCTGAGCTCCAGCGGCACCCGGATGCGTCCGCTCGAAGGGCTGCCCGCCGCGAAGTTCGCCACGACGATCAGCACACGCCCGGAGTCGGGCAAAAAACGCGCGAACGAATAGAACGCCTCGGGCACGTCACCGAAGCGCGACGGGTCGTTGTAGTACTCCAGGCCCCAGTAGCCGGTGCCGCGCACCGAGGGGTCTTGGGCCAGCGAAAGCAGATCCGCGTAGTAGCTGCGGAGCGCGGCGGCGTCGGGGCTCAGCGCGCCGCCGTCGTACGCCCCACCATTCACCCACTGAGCGAGCGCGGGCATCGCCCCGTAGTCGAAGATCGAGGTGCGTCCATCGTCGCCACCGAAGCCCTCGATCCCAGATCCGGTCTCGCCGACCTCTTGGCCGTTGTAGAGGAGCACGGGTCCGTGGGAGTACAGATAGATGAGCGGCGCGAGCTGGTAGCCCGCGTTGGCCGAACCGAAGCCCGAGTCATCGGTCCCGCCCGAAGTGACGATGGGCGAGGCGACGCGGCGCTCGTCGTGGTTCTCGAGGTAATGGAGGTAACGTCCTCTGTCGGCGTCGCTGAGCGACCCGAAGAGCTCCGAGAGCTCCTCGTGCGAAGTACGCCCGAGGTACAGGCCCTTGAGCGCGTCGTAAGCGGCGTCGTGGTAGACGGCGTCGAAGCCGGCCTCGAGCAAGCCAGGGAGATCCTCGTAGGCCTCGGCGAACATGTAGACCGAAGGGTCGCGCTCACGGGCTCGATCGATGAGGTAGCGCCAGGCCTCGTTGGGGACGAAGTGCGCGAAGTCGGCGCGGAACCCGTCGACACCCATCGCCTGCCAGTACGCGAGGATCTGATCGAAGCGGGTCCAGGTCGCGGGCACGGGATCGTAGGCCGTCGCCCCGTCCACGAAGTTGAGGCCCCAGTTGAGCTTCACCGTCTCGTACCAATCGCTCGCCGACGGCGACGGCGAGGTCACGTTGTTGCCCGTCGCGCGCGGCGGATGACCCGCGGTCCCGTCCTCACGGGCGAAGCGTCCGTCGAACGTCACACCCGAGATGGTCCAACTCGCGGGCCGGTTCAGCATGAGCGGCGTGGTGGCCGAGCTCGCGAGATAGAAGAATGAGTTGTCGCGCGCGAAGAACGCGCTCGTATCGTCGCCGACGCCAAAGTCGCGCTCCGGATGAATGACGGACCCGTAGCTTCGGGCCACGTGGTTCGGGACCAGATCGATCACCACGCTCATTCCGGCGGCGTGGATCCGCTCGACGAGCGTCGCGAACTCCGCGAGGCGGTTCGCCGGATCATCGGCGTAGTCCGGGCTCACGTCGTAGTAGTCGCGCACCGCGTAGAACGATCCGGCGCGGCCCTTCACGATGTCGGCGTCGTCGGCGGCGAGTGCGGGATCGACGCTGGACCAGTCGGTGAGCGTCGCTTGCCTGAGCACGCCTGTGAGCCAGACGTGGGTGGCCCCGAGCGCGTGGATCTCCGTCAGCGCGGTCGCGTCCACATCCGAGAAACGACCGACGCCGTTCTGCGCGATCGTTCCGTCGCGCATCCGCGTGGTGTTGGTATTACCGAAGAGACGGACCACCAGCTGGTAGATGACCGGACGCTCACTCACCATCGGCATGCCTCCATCACTCGACGCGTCCACCATGCCGCTGTCGCTCGGGCCACCATCGCTCGGGCCGCCATCGTCGCTGGACTCAGGGACATCAGTGCGAGGTGCGTCGCGTCGCCCTGCATCCGTCCCCGCATCGGTGGTGGGTTCGGTGGGACAGCCGCTCAGGGCCAGGGCGATCGCGGCGAGGACGGTCCAGCGCATCGCGCGATGATAGACGATGCGCTGGCGGGAGCGACCTCGGCTATCATCGCGGCCTCGAGGTCATCATGCGTATCGCTTCGTCTACTCTCGCGTCCCTCTCCCTCGTTCTCCTCGCGGCCTGCGACCCTACGGTCGTCGAGCCTGAAGACGCCGGCACCGACGCGCCGCGCACCATGCGCGATGGCGGCCCCGACACCCGGGTGCCCTACGACGCGGGGACCGGCGCTCGCATCCCCGAGACCGAGGCCGAGGCGGGTCGAGTGGGCTGCGCGTTCGAGCGCGGCGCGATGCCCTGGGAGACGATCGGCGAAGAGTTCCCCATCGGCGCCGACATCCCCATCCGCCACTTCATCCTGGTGATGCAGGAGAACCGGAGCTTCGACCACTACTTCGGCGCGATGGAAGGCATCGAGGGGATCACCCCGGGGCTCTCCAACCCCGAGGCCGACGGAACCCCGGTCGAGGCGTTCCACACGGACGCGTACTGCATCGACGATCCGCACCACGGTTGGGATGCGAGTCACGCGCAGTGGAACGATGGCGCCAACGACGGGTTCGTCACCAACAACGGCGCCAACGGCGCGCGCGCGATGGGCTACCTCACCGAAGAGGACCTGCCTTTCTACTACGACCTCTACTCACGCTTCGCGATGAGCGATCACCACCACTGCTCGCTGCTCGGTCCCACCTGGCCCAACCGCGAGTACTACCTAGCGGCCAGCTCGTTCGGCGCGACGGGGAACAGCGCGATCCCCGCGGAGCGCTACGTCGATGCAGGGGATCGAATCATCTTCCACGGCCTGGAGCGCGCGGGCGTGGACTGGCGCATCTACCACTCGACGGTGCCCTTCGTGTGGGGCGCGTTCGCGAGTTGGGCCTTTGCGGAGCCGGCGCGCGGTCGCACCCGCGCGCTCGAGCAGCTCTACACCGACATCGAGAACGGTGAGCTCCCCGAGGTCGCGTGGGTCGATCCCACCTGGTCGCTGGGCGGCACGCAGACCACCGACGAGCATCCGCCCGCGAATCCCCAGCGGGGTCAGGAGTGGCTGCGTGAGCTGGTGACGCGGGTGATGGCGAGCCCGCAGTGGGCCGAGACCGCGATCATCATCACCTACGACGAGCACGGTGGCTTCTGGGACCACGTGCCGCCGCCCGAGGCGTGTCCGCCTGGCGACTATCCGGCCGAAGGCGGCGATGGGGCCGAGTTCGATCGCCTGGGCTTTCGGGTGCCGTTCGTGATCGTCTCGCCCTACTCGCGCGCGGGCTACGTCTCGGACCGCGTCACCGACCACTCCAGCATCGTGCGCCTGCTCCAGGCCCGCTATCTCTTGCCCGCGATGACCGGTCGTGACGCGAACGCGTGGCCGCTGCTCGACATGTTCGACTTCGAGGGCGCGCCCTTCATGACCCCGCCCACCGATCTCGCCGAGGCCCCCGTCGACGAAGTCCGCAACGCGGCCTGTCGCGCGTTCTCCGAGTAGGCTCTGCTTGCTCGCCGCTCGTACGGCTTGCGCCTTTGGCGCTTCATCCCAAAGTGCCGGCCGTGCCCGCCAAACGAGACGCGAATCGACCTGGACCTGCGGAGTATCTCGCCGCGATCGTGACCCTCGCCGTGGGCGGTCCGCTGCTCTTCGCGTTCGCGTCCGCGCTGGCCGACGGAGAGACGCGTCGGCGTGAGGCGCCGCTCCGCGCGCTCCTCGGCGAGGCCTACGAGCCCTTGGTGCGCGGGGAGCCCAGCGCGCTTCACTACTTGGGCGAGGACCGGCTCGCGCCCGACTTCACCCTCGAGGATGTGAACGGTCATCCTTGGCGGCTGCGCGATCACCGGGGCAAGGTCGTGGTGATGAACTTCTGGTCGATCACCTGCGGTCCCTGCGTGCAGGAGATGCCCTCGATCATCGATCTGGGCCGCATGGTCGAGGACAGGGACGACATCGAGCTCGTGACCGTCACCATCGATAGGCGGGAGTCCGACGTCCGCACCGTGGTGCCCGCGAGCGCCTCGCTCACCGTCCTCATGGACCGCGACCGCTCGGTGGTCCGCGGCCTCTATGGCACCGTGCTCTACCCCGAGACGTGGATCATCGATCCCGACGGGGTCATTCGGATGCGGATGGACGCCCCCTTCGATTGGTCCAGCGCCATCGCGCTCGACGCGATCGAGTCCTTCCTTTGAGCGCGCGCTCGATGCGGGTGCACGTCCTCGGCGGTGGCCCAGCGGGGCTGTACCTGGCCATCCTCCTCAAGAAGCGTGACCCCGGTCATCAGGTGCGGGTCATCGAGCGCAACGCGGCCGACGACACCTTCGGTTGGGGCGTGGTCTTCTCGGACGAGACGATGGGGAACCTCGAGGAGGCCGACCCCGAGACCTACGCGCTGATCACCGCCGAGTTCTGTCGTTGGACCGACATCGACGTGTTCGTCGAGGACGCGCACGTGCGCTCGAGCGGGCACGGCTTCTGCGGCATCGCGCGCAAGCGGCTGCTGCAGATCCTCCAAGAGCGCGCCGCCGCGCTGGGGGTCGAGCTCCATTTCAAGACCGAGGTCTCGGACGTGGCGGCGCTCGCTGCGGAGTGCGATCTGCTCGTCGGCGCAGATGGGCTTCGCAGCCTCGTGCGTCAGCACTTCGCCGAGGCGTTTCATCCCTCCCTCGACGTTCGCAAGGCCCGCTACATCTGGCTGGGGACGACCAAGCGCTGGGACACCTTCACGTTCAGCTTTCGGAAGAACGAGCACGGGCTCTTTCAAATCCACGCGTATCCCTTCGACGCCGCCCACGGCACGATGATCGTCGAGACCGACGAGGCCACGTATCTGCGCGCAGGATTGGATCGGGCGACCGAGGCCGAGAGCGTCGCGTACTGCGAGCGTCTCTTCGCCAAAGAGCTCGACGGGCATCGCTGCCTGCCCAACCGCTCGAGCTGGGTCCAGTTCACCACCATCAAGAACGAGCGCTGGTGGCATCAGAACGTGGTCATCGTCGGCGACGCCGCGCACACTGCGCACTTCTCGATCGGCTCGGGTACCAAGCTCGCGCTCGAGGACGCGATAGCCCTCGCCGACGCCCTGGGCGACGCGGCGGAGGAAGGCGAGAGCGTCAGCTCGGCGCTCGCGATCTATGAAGAGGAGCGCAAGCCCATCGTGGGCCGCATCCAGACCGCGGCGCAGCAGAGCCTCGAGTGGTTCGAGCGCGCCGATCGCTACTACGAGCGCTTCTTCGTGCAGCAGAACGACCCGATGAAGCTCGCGGTCTCGCTCCTGACCCGCAGCAAACGCATCACCCACGGCAACCTGAAGCTCCGCGATCCGGTGCTGGTCGCCAAGGCAGATGAGCAGTTCGCGGAGCGGACGAACAGCACGCTGCGGCCGCCGATGTTCACGCCCTTCAAACTCCGCCAGCTGACGCTGACCAATCGCGTGGTGGTCTCGCCCATGTGCCAGTACTCGGCCAAGGACGGGATGCCGAACGACTGGCACCTGGTGCATCTGGGCAGCCGCGCGGTCGGCGGCGCGGGCTTGGTGATGGCCGAGATGACCGACGTCACGGTCGATGGCCGCATCACCGAAGGCTGCGCGGGCCTCTATTCGGACGCGCATGTCGAGGGCTGGAAGCGGGTCGTCGACTTCGTGCACCGCGAGAGCGCGGCGGCGATCGGGATCCAGCTTGGACACGCGGGTCGCAAGGGTTCGACCGGGCTGCCGTGGGATGGTGAGCCGCCACTGACCAGCGAAGCAGCGTGGACGACCATGGCGCCGAGCGCGGTACCCTACGACGTCGAGTTCCCCGCCCCGCACGCGATGGACCGCGACGACATGCTCGCGCTGATCGCCGCATTCACGACCGCGACGGAGCGCGCGGAGCGGGCGGGCTTCGATCTGCTCGAGGTCCACATGGCCCACGGGTACTTGCTCAGCTCGTTCCTCACCCCGCTCGCGAACCAGCGCACCGATGCGTACGGCGGCACCCTCTTGAACCGCATGCGCTTTCCTCTCGAGGTGTTCGACGCGGTGCGCAATGGGTGGCCGGCGCACAAGCCGTTGGGCGTGCGCATCTCCGCGACCGACTGGGTCGACGGCGCGTTCACCGACGACGACGCGGTGGTCGTCGCGCGGGCGCTGCAGGAACGCGGCTGCGACTTCATCGACGTCTCCACCGGACAAACCAGCCCCGCGTGCAAACCCGTGTATGGCCGCATGTACCAGACACCGTTCTCCGATCGCATCAAGAACGAGGTGGGCATCGCGACGATCGCGGTCGGCAACATCCAGGACTTCGATCAGGTGAACACCATCGTCGTCAGCGGCCGCGCCGATCTCTGCGCGCTGGCCCGACCCCACCTGCTCGACCCCTACTTCACCCTGCACGCGGCGGTGAGCCAGGGTGTTCAGCACGATGTGGTGTGGCCCAAGCAATACCTCGCTGCGCGGCCTCATTGATTCGCCGTCGCGCGTCTCTCGCGAGAGCGAACCCAAAGTGAGTGGACCGCCCGAGGTCCGTCGGCGCGTGTCGATGTGTCCGCCGCTCCTGGTCTTCCTGCTGACCCTCGCGTTCGGCGCGTCGCTCGCGCATGGGCAGGAGCCGCTGCAGTCGGAGGTGGTGCTCGACGGCGTCGAGGTGATAGGCGAGCGGTACTTCACGAGCGGTGATGTCCCCCGTGAGCCCCGAGTTCGGGTGATCAATACCACCGCTGAGGTTCGAACCATCGTGCTGACGGGGCCTCACATCGAACTCACCCTGCTCGTGGGCCAATACGCGCAGGCCTACTATCTCCAAGAGCACGCCAAGGGATCTCTGACGGAGACGGTGCGCAGCTTCGAGTCGTACCTCCCCGCGGTGCTTCCCCTGCCTCATCCCAGCTGGCGCAGTCGCCTATGGATGAAGAAGCAACCGTGGTTCGCGCGGCGCTTGCTCCCGGTGCTGCGGAGTCGAGTGCGCCAAGCGCTGGCGTGAAGTCAGCGCGCGTTCAGGGGTTCGGGCTTTAGCGCTGTCGCCTCGTTCGGGGTGCGTCCCCAGCGCAGGTAGAGCGCAGGCGTGACGAAGAGCGTCAAGAGCGTGGAGCTGGTGAGGCCACCGAGGATCACCTCGGCCATCGGTCGCTCGATCTCGTGTCCAGCGGCGCTGCCACCGAGTACGACTGGCAAGAGCGCGAGGCCCGTCGCGAGCGCGGTCATCAAGATCGGGCCGAGGCGCTCGGTGGCGCCGCGCACCACGAGCGCAGGCCCGAAAGCGACGCCCTCTTTCTCCTCGAGGTGACGGAAGTGCGCCACCAACATGATCCCGTTCCGCGCGGCGATTCCGATCACGGTGACCATCCCGATGAGCGTCCCGAGCGAGATCACCCCGCTGAGCGCGGCGGCCGCTACCCCGCCCACCAGCGCGAAGGGCAGGCCGCCGAAGACCAACGCGGCCCGCCGCGGTGAGCCGAAGTCCATCAGCAGCACCAGGAAGATCCCTGCGAGCGCGAGCGCCGCGAACCCGAAGAGCCGGCTCCGTGCGGCGCTCCGTGCGGCGCCTTCGCCCAAGACCTCGGCGTGGTGTCCCGCCGGAAGCGTGAGTCCCGCGATCGACCGCACCACGCTCGCGCTCACCGCCGCCAGATCGGCGCCTTCGCTCAGATCGATGAGCACATCGAGCTTTCGACCGCCCGCGTCGTGCGCGATGGTGTTGGGCATCGGGATGATCTCGACGTCGGCGACATCGCCCAGCCGGACCATCGCGCGCCCATCGATGCCTATTCCGAGGTCACGCAGCGCGGCGACGTCCTGCCTCACCGATGGGTCGCCCCACACGACGACGTCGAGCGGCTGAAGCCCGCGGACCAGCTGACCTACCACCTCGCCCGCGGTGAGCGTCGAGGCCCGCGCCCGCACCAAGCCCGGCTCGATGCCCAGCGCCGCGCAGCGGGCCGGGTCGACTCGGATCTCCACTTGGGGCACCAGGACCTGCGCCTCGGGATGGGCGTGGGCCACGCCGTCGATCGACTCGATCTCCGTCGAGAGCTCGATGGCCGCCGCGCGCATCGCCGTCAGATCGCTGCCGCGCAGTCGCACGACGATCGCCGCGCCGCCCCCGCTCAACACCTCCCGCATGCGCTCCTGGAGGTACGTCTGCACGTCGCGGTAGACCCCGGGATAGCCATCGACGACCTCGCGGACGCGCGCGGAGGTGGACGCGAGATCGCCCTCGGGGTCCACGCTTATCCACAGCTCCGCGAAGTTGGGACCGACCACTTCGTCGGCGACCTCGGCGCGCCCGATGTGGGAGCCGAAGTTGCGAACACCGGGGATGGACAAGAGCTCCACCCGAGCTCGATCCGCGCTGCGGCGCACCGCCTCGAGCGAGGTGCCAGGCCGCGCTATCCAGTGCATCAAAAAGTCGTTCTCCGCGAAGTGCGGCAGGAATTCCTCCCGCAGGGTGGAGGCGCCCATCGCGGCGACGAGAAGAAGCGCGACGGTTGCCGCGAGGAGCGACTTGGGGGCGCGGATCGCGCGCTCGAGCAGCGGCACGTAGTGCCGTGCGAGGGCGACCGCGATGGGCGACGGGCGACCCTCTTGGCTGCGCTTGGTGAGCAGCATCAGGGAGAGCGCGGGTGTCACCGTGAGCGCGACCACCGTGCTGGCCAGCACCGCGAGCCCGTACGCCAGTGCCAGCGGCCGGAAGAACTCACCCGCGATTCCACCGAGGAAGAGGATCGGCAGGAACACCAAGAGGACCACCAGGCTCGCGTACACGATGGCGCTCCGCACCTCGAGCGAGGCCTCGAGCACGATCTTCATCGCGGTCTTGGCGTCGGGACGGCCGCCGAACGCGGCGAGCCTCCGGTGGATGTTCTCGACGTCGATGATCGCGTCGTCGACCACCTCGCCCAGCGCGATCACCAGGCCCGCTATCACCATCGTGTCGATGGTCTGTCCCATCGCGGTGAGCACCATCGTCGCGGCCAAGAGCGAGAGCGGGATCGCCACCACGCTGATCAGCGCGGTGCGCACGTTCCAGAGGAACGCGAAGAGCACGATGATCACCAGCACGCAGCCGAGGCCCATCGCCTCGGCCAAGTTGTACAGCGCCCGCTCGATGAAGCTCGCTGGCCTGAAGATGGTCGCGTCGACTGCGACGTCGGGCAGCGCCGGTGCGAGGTTCGCGAGCACCGTATCGACCGCCGCGGTCACTTCCAGGGTGCTGGCGCCAGGCTGCTTCTCGACGATGAGCAAGAGCCCGCCGCCCGAGGTGACGAGCGCATCGCCGATGGGCGCGCCGTGATCTTCGACCACGTCAGCCACGTCGCCGAGCGTCACGGTGCCGCGACCCAACGTGCTCAAGGGCAGCGCGGCGAGCGAGTCCACGTCGTGCACCATCGGGGCGTGCAGCACCGCGAGGCGGGTGGTGGGGCCATCGAGGAAGCCGCCCGCGCGAGGGCTCACCGCCTCGCGGGTCGCGATGGTCAGGCGACCCAGATCGATCCCGTTCGCCGTCAACCTGTCGGGATCGACGCGGACCTCGAGGCGGCGATCGCGCTCGCCCCAGATGGCGACGTTCGCCACGCCGGGGATCGCCATCAGCGCGGGGCGCACCACCCAGCGCGCGAGATCCGTGAGCTCCATCTGCGAGCGCACGTCGGAGCTCATGCCCACTTTCAAGATCCGGCTGGTCGAGGAGAGCGGCGACAGCAAGACCGGCGCGCGCGCCAGGGTCGGCAGGTTGGGCACGGCGCGGGTGACGCGCTCCTGCACCAACGCGCGCGCAGCGAGGAGGTCGGTGCCGTTGGGAAACAGCAGCACGATCGAAGAGAGGCCCAGCACCGAGCGCGATCGCATCGCGGTCATCCCGGGGGTACCTGCGAGCGACGCCTCGAGCGGCGTGGTGATGAGCGACTCGACTTCTTCGCTCGAGAGCCCCGGCGCCTCGGTCTGGATCTCGACGCGCGGCGGAGCGAACTCGGGGAACGCGTCGAAGCGCGCGGAGCGGAGGCTCTGGACGCCGAAGCCGACGAACGCTATCGCCAAGCCCAGGACGACGAAGCGATGCGCGAGACAAGCGTGTACGAAGGCGCGCATCAGTGCCCCGGCGGAAATTCGGTGCCGAAGACCTCGGTGGCGCCCACCGACACGACGCAGGTCCCGGCAGCGGGACCGCGCGCGAGCACGGTGTGCTCGCCATCGCGACGCGCGACGTCGACTCGTATCCGTATGTACTCGCCCTCGCTCTCGGCATCACAGGCGTAGAGCCAGGTGCCGCCCCAGGCGTCGTACACGATCGAGGCGGTGGGTACCGTGAGCGCATCAGCCGTCTCCCTCAGCGGCAGCTCCACCAGCACCCGCTCACCGGGGGCGAACGCGGCATCGGCGGGCACCGAATAGAAGCGATCGACCGTCATCCGATCGGGCTCGGCCGTCGGGGGACCGGCCGCGGGCTGCGCCTCGAACACCTCGGGGCTACCGCTGCGCCGTACCCGCGCGCTCGCCGCCGCGATGCGGCCCAGATCGCCGACGTAGACCGGGACTCGAATCTGCAGCGCGTCGACGGCGACCACCTCGAGCAGCGCGGCCCCCGCAGCGACGGCTTGGCCATCGGCGGCCCAGAGCGTCCGAACGATGCCGTCGTCGGGCGCGCGCACCGTGAGGTTCACGTCGGAGAGGAGCGGGGCTCGCCTCACGGTCGCCGCCCGGGCCCGCGCTGCTTCGACGTCGGCGCGAGCGATGTCGCGCGCCATCACCGCCTCGTCGAGTGCGCGTGCGCTGCCTGCGCGCTCCGCCATCAGCGCCTCGTTTCGGGTGACCCGCGCCTCGCTCGCCGCGAGCGCCGCTTCGGCGGCGGCGATCTCTCGCGTCGCGCGGGCGTGCACGTCTCGGTCGACGGGCGCAATCGCAGTGAGCCGCAGCAACGTCTCGCCGCCCAACACGGGCGCGCCGGGCGCGATGCGGTCTCTGTCCGCGAAGCGCACCACGCCGCTGACCGGCGCGGTGACCGTCGTGGTGCGTCCGGGCGGCACCACCACCTCGCCGCCCACCAGGCGGGTCGCGGGGACGGCGCCCGCCTCGACGACGGCGGTCTCGATTCCCAGGCGCGCGACGGCCTCGGCCGTGAGGTGCACCAAGGGAAGATCACTCTCCGCGATCCCGTTCTCGACCGAACCCGGTGGGCTCGCGTGGGGGCTCGCAGGGGGCGCGCCGCACCCGAGCAGGCTGCCAGCGAGTGCACCGCACCCGAGCGCGGAGATCAGCAGCGCATGTCCCGTTCTCATCGGGTCGTCTCCAGACGGGCGCCGATGGCCCGCTCCAATTCGGCCAGCGCCCGCCGCGACTCCGCGACCAACTCCGCGTGACGCAGCTGTGCCTCGGCCGTGCGCCGCAACACGTCGAGCACCACCAGGTACGTCTCTTCACCCGTCTCGAAGCCTGACGTCGCCACCCGCAGCGCCTCCACCAGCGAGGTGAGGATGTCGTTCTCGAACGCATCGCGCGATCGCGCGGCTTGCTCGAAGCGGGCGCGCGCCACGGTGATCTCCATGATCACCGCCTGCGCCACCACCTCGAGCTGGGCGCTCGCCCGCGCCACCTCCGCGTCCGCGCGTCCGATGCCGCCGGGGTTCGCGCCGAAGATCGGTAGTTCGATCCGACCGCCGACCCGCATCGAGAGCCCAGCGGTGTTGTTCCATTGCCCTTCGGCCTGGGCGGCCAGCGCGACCACCCGGGTGCGCTCCCAGCCAGCGCGCGCTGCGGCGGCGGAGACCGCGTACTCCGCGCTCCGGACGTCCGGTCGCGAGGACCGAGCCACGTCGATCAGGGCGTCGAGGGCCAGGGTCGCGGGCACCGCATCGCTCGCAAAGACCGCGGTCAGCTCGTCCGAGCCCATCGCCAAGGACGCAGCCAGTCGGGCCCGCGCGTTCTGGCGGTCTGTCTCCGCGGCGTCCTCGGCGTCGATCGCGGTGCGTGCGTCGGCCGACAAGAGATTGAATTCCAGGCCGCTGATCTCGCCCACCCGCGCCCGCACCTCGCCGATGCGCGCGAGCTCGGCGCTCACGGCGCTCATCGCGGCGCGCACGATCAGCCGGTCTTGCGCGAGGCCCAGCTCGGCGTGGAGCAGGCGCGCGTCGCGCACCAGATCGAGGGCGCGCATCAACACGGCTTCGCCGATCGCATCGGCGTCGCGTGCGCTCGCCTCGGTGCGCTGCGGCAGCTGCCAGAGCGACTCGAGAGGCACGAGCAGCGTTGCAGCTGCGTTGATCGGGCCAAGAGGGCCCATCAAGGTCAGCTGGGGGTTCGCTGGTCGCGACGCTTCATCGAGGCTGGCGCGTGCCGCATCGATGCGGGTGAGCTCGGCCACCAGCACCGGACTGCGCCAGAGCGCGAGCGACACGACCTCCGTTTCGTCGATCCCGTTGCCCACATCGATCTCCGGAGGCAGCTCCTCGGCCTCGCCTCCGCGGGTCGCCGCCCCCATCCGCTCGCGCAGCTCATCGTCGAGCCACGCGCGGTCGCGGTGGGAGGTCGCGCAACCCACGAGCATCATCGACAAGATCCACCAGCAACGCATCGCCGACCGGGTGTGCCAGGCGATGCTGAACGGATGCTGAACGAGCTCCCGACCAGGGATCGACCGGCTGCGCGCCGCGCTCTACGCTCGGCTCGCGTGCGCGTACTGGTGATCGATGACGATGCCGACGTGCGCTCGGTCCTGCTCCGGGCGCTCGAGCGCGATGGACACGCGGTGTCGGGCGCACGAGATCTCGCCGAAGCGCAGCGCGCGATGGAGAGCGGACCGCTCGACGTGATTGTGTTGGACGTCGGGCTCCCAGATGGGTCGGGGATCGATCTGCTCCGCACCCTGCGCGCCGAACGCGAGACCACACCCGTGATGGTGGTCACCGCGCGATCGGAGGTGGCCCGTCGCGTCGAGGCCCTCGACGCCGGCGCGGACGACTTTCTCGGCAAACCGTTCGCGGTCGCCGAGCTTCGCGCGCGGGTCCGCGCGCTGGGTCGTCGTAGAGTCAGCTCCTTGGCAACGCCGATCCTGACCATCGACGACGCATCCGTGGACCTCAACGCTCGCCTGGCGACGCGGCACCAAGAAGCTGTCTCCATCACCCCGCGCGAGTGGGCCATCCTCGATGCGCTCGCTGCGCGTCGAGGGCGGGTCGTCGCCCGCTCGGTGATTCTCGAAGAGGTGTGGGGCGAAGGCGGGGAGACCCACCAGGCCAGCCTCGAGGTGTTGGTCGCCCGCATCCGGAAGAAGCTCGGCGAGCGCGTCCTTCGCACCGTGCGCGGCGAGGGCTATGCCCTGGGGGACACGTGACTCGGCGGTCGAGCATCGCAGGTCGGGTCTTCCTCGCCGGCGGACTCGCGAGCACTGCGGCCGCCGTGGTGGTGGCGCTGGTGGTGGTGGCGCTGGAGGGCATCGTCGCGGCCAAGCGCGAGCAGGATCGGTTGATCGAGGCCGCGCGCACCCTGGCCATCGAGCTGGACGAGCCCGCTGCGGATATCGAGTGGGTGATCGGAGACGAGACCCGTGAGCTCGCGGGGAGCGGGATCGACATCGCCGTGTTCGACGGCGATGTACGTCTGGTGGGCGCGCTGCTCGAGCGCCCACCCGAGGGCTGCGCCGCGACGGCCACGCGACGTACCTGCGCCGTGGACAGCGGTCGCGCGATCGCGGTCGCCTCGCGTCTGCGGACCAGCGAGTATGAGGCGCGCGAGGCCCTCATGATCGCGCTCGGCATCGCGGTCGCCATCGCGGCCGCGCTGAGCGCGCTCTTGGGGTGGCTCGCCGCGCGCTGGAGCCTTCGTCCCTTGCGTCGGCTCACCGAGCGCATCGCGCGGACGCAGGTGGACACCGAACGCGATGTCGACCTCGGCCCGCGCGAGGGGATCATCGAGGTGGACGCGCTGCGCACGGCGCTCGAGACCACGCTGGGGCGGCTCAAGATCGCGCTCGATCATTCCCGCCGCTTCGCTGGCGACGCGGCGCACGAGCTGCGCACGCCGCTCACTGCCATCGCGGGCGAGCTCGAGCTGCTCGCCGAGGTGCGCGCCGAGCCCGAGGACGCGGAGTCGATCGCGCGCACCCGCCGGGTGGTGGGGCGCCTCGCGTCGCTGGTCGAGCGGCTGTTGGTGCTCGCGATCCCAGACCGCGATCGGAATGGTCTCGAGAACGTGCAGCTCGACGAGTGCATCGAGGACCGGGTCGCCGAGCTCGCCTCCGAGCAGCGAGCCCGGGTGACGCTCGCGCTCATGAAGGGCCCACCCTCCATCCCCGGGGACGCCGCCCTGCTCACCGCGATGATCTCGGCGGGCGTCGAGAACGCGCTGAAGTTCTCGGAGGGGCCCGTACAGATAGCGATCGCACTTCGAAACGACGTGCTCGTCGTCACCATCGACGACGAGGGACCTGGCGTCGCACCGGCCGATCGCGAGCGCCTCTTTCGCGCCTTCGAGCGCGCGTCCGCCAGCGTGCCGGGCCACGGGATCGGCCTGGCGTTGGTGGCGCACGTCGCGGCGCTTCACCGAGGGAAAGCGGCCTTCGTCGACGGCGCCCGTGGCGCCCGCCTCGAGATCACGCTGCCGGTCCGCTGATTACCAGCGCCAGTCCGAGATCGGCGCTTCGCGCACCGGATCGTTCGCCAGCGGCCGCCAGGTGTAGTCGCCCGTGCCGACGGACGAGATGAAGTAGATGAATGCGAACGCGCAGCCCAGGGTGACGAACAGCAGGCCGACGAAGCGGGGAGCCGTCCAGGTCTGATCTTCACGAGCGAGCCGCTCTTCGTAGTGCTTGTCGTCCACGTCTGACCTCTCTCTTGCGCGGCAGGAACTACCCCCTCGGGGGCGCTCTGTCCAGGGTGCTGTGCGGAGGTGGAGGGCGCTGAATGGCGCTTCAGTCGGTCGCGCACTACACCTGCCGCGCCGCGCGACTGCGGCGTCCGCCGTGCGAGCCGCCGGCGCCCCTAGGGAGACCCGCGATGGATCTGAGCTTCACCCCCGAAGAAGAGACGTTCCGCCAAGAGGTGCGCGCGTTCTTGAGCAACGCGATGCCGCCCGAGATGAAGGCCAAGGCCGACGTCGATGGGCACTTCTCGATGCCCGAGATGATGGCGTGGCACAAGATCCTCGCCGCGAAGGGCTGGGTCGCGCCCAACTGGCAGAAGGAGTACGGCGGGACGGGCTGGACCCCCGCGCAGAAGTTCATCTTCGGCGAAGAGCTCGAGCAGCTGGGCACCCCGCAGTTGTCTCCTTTTGGGTTGGTGATGGTCGGCCCGGTCATCCAGCACTTCGGCACCCCCGAGCAGAAGGCGCGCTTCCTGCCGAAGATCCTCTCGGGCGACGAGGCCTGGTGCCAGGGCTACTCCGAGCCGGACGCCGGCAGTGATCTCGCGTCGCTTCGCACCACCGCCGTCGATGACGGCAACGGCAACTTCATCGTGAACGGCCAGAAGACCTGGACCACGTACGCGCAGTACGCCGACTGGATCTTCTGTCTGGTCCGCACGAACCCGAACGTGAAGAAGCAGGCGGGCATCAGCTTCCTGCTCATCGACATGAAGACCAAGGGTGTCGAGGCCAAGCCGATGCTCACCACCGGTCACACCACTGCGTTCTGCGACACCTGGTTCGAGAACGCGGTCGTGCCGAAGGAGAACGTGGTCGGCGGCGTCGACAACGGATGGACCGTCGCCAAGGCGCTGCTCGGCCACGAGCGCACCATGATCGCCAGCGTGGGCGCTTCGACCCGCGCGATCCTGCGGGTGAAGAAGATCGCCTCGCGGACCATGAAGGATGGAAAGCCGCTGCTCGATGATGCGGGCTTCCGCGCCAAGATCGGTCGCCTGGAGCTCGAGCTCGAGGCCCTTCGGGTCCAGAACTACCGCGCCATCGCCGCGGGCGACATGCCCGGACCGGAGAGCTCGATCCTCAAGATCCGCGGCTCCGAGATCCAGCAGCAGGCCTACGAGCTCGCGATGGAGGTCATGGGCCACGACTCGCTCTCTTGGTTCAACCCTCCGGGCGTCGTGCCTCCGCAAGAGGAAGCCGTCGCCTCCAACTTCAACTACCTGCGCGCCACCACCATCTACGGCGGCTCCAACGAGATCCAGCGCAACGTGATCGCCAAGCTGATCTTGGGCCTCCCTTCCGCCTGACCTTCGAGAGAACAAGAGGACACGACACATGGACTTCAATCTCTCGAACGAGCAGCGGATGCTCGCAGACGCGGCGGCTTCGTTCGCCAAGAAGACCTCGCCGGTGGAGCGCTTTCGCAAGCTGCGCTCGACCTCCGAGCGCGACGGCAAAGGCTGGGAGCCCGCGATCTGGAAGCAGATGGCGGACCTGGGCTGGCTCGGACTCTTCTTCCCCGAGGACGTGGGCGGCTTGGGCCTCTCGTTCTTCGATGCGTCGCTTGTGATCGGCAAGCTCGCGAGCACGCTGGTGCCCGAGCCGTACCTGTCGTCGGTGGTGCTCGCGGGCAGCGCCGTGGTGCACGGCGCGACCAAGGCGCAAGCCAAGGAGCTCCTCGAGCCGATGATCGAGGGCAACACCTCGCTCGCGCTCGCGTGGGCCGAGCGCCAGGGCCGCTACGACACGAGCGACGTGACCACCACCGCCAAGGCGGAGGGCAGCGGCTTCGTGCTCACCGGTGAGAAGGTCTTCGTCCTCAACGGCGATCGAGCCGAGACCCTGATCGTGAGCGCCCGCGCGCCGGGCGGCGTGTCCCTCTTCGCGGTCGACGCGAAGGACAAGGGCGTGCAGATCCAGCGCATCAAGACGATGGATGGCCTCACGGCGGCGAACATCCGCTTCGAGGTGGCGCAGGCGCGTATCTTGGGCACCGAAGGCAAGGGCGTAGCCGCGCTCGACCGCGCGCTCGACACGGCCGCCGCGGCCGCGTGCGCCGAGGGCCATGGCCTCGCCCTCACCATGCTCGACATGACCAACGGCTACCTCAAGCAGCGCAAGCAGTTCAACGTCGCCATCGGGACGTTCCAAGCGCTTCAGCACCGGATGGTCGACATGTTCGTGCGCACTCAGCTGCTCGAGAGCACGTCCATCCTCGCCTCGATGAAGATCGACGACGCCGACGCCGAAGAGCGTCGCCGCGCCGTCTCGATCGCCAAGGTGCAGCTCGCGGTGGGCGGCAAGTACGTCGCCGCCCAGGCCATCCAGCTCCACGGCGGCATCGGCGTCACCGACGAGCACGACGTGGGCCTCTACTTCAAGCGGATGACGGTGCTCAATGCCCTCTTCGGCGACGAGGAGCACCACGTGGGCCGCTTCATCCGCCGGCCCGGATTCACCGAAGGCGTGTTCTGATTCGGTAGCAGCGGCGGTAGCGGCGGCAGCGGCAGCGGCAGCGGCAGCGAGAACTTCGTTGGCGTCTTGCTGACCGTAGGCCGAACCGCCTGAAGGAGAGGGCGCTCGGAGCACGGGCGGGCCGTTGTGCTCGGGCATGTGTCTGCGTCCGAGTCCGAGTCCGAGTCCG
>Ga0105047_10001884_pt1 | contig 37692 bp, 48 predicted proteins | sample MAT04_FD_78384 | JGI IMG/M metagenome (GOLD analysis project Ga0105047, IMG submission 78384) | Freshwater microbial communities from Lake Fryxell liftoff mats and glacier meltwater in Antarctica - MAT-04 (megahit assembly) | ecosystem: Environmental > Aquatic > Freshwater > Ice > Liftoff...
CATTGAGGCCGAGGATTTCGTCGGCGTCGATGACCTCCCCCATGTGCAGATCGGTGAACAGCATCGAGAGCACTGAGCGGTTACGCTTGCTGCTCGCGGCCTTCACAAGCCACTCGGGCGGCGACACCTGAAGCTGACGGACGCCGCCAACTTCCTCAAGCATCTTCTCGACCGCCGCCAATTCCTTCTCGGATGCGTTGAAGCGCGTGCGCCAATAGGCGCTATCGTGAACCTCGCGCCGTGACGGCGGCTGATTGTCGTTCGCCGCCGGCACGAACAGTTCCCAATTCGGCATCCAGTGAACTTCGTCACGATCGGCGAGCGCACCCTGCGCGCGGACCCAATCCGTCAGCGTGTTCTTGTTGAGCCTGAGTCGCCGGGTGGCTTCGAGCACTGCCGAGCCGTTGCCGAGCACCTTGGAACGATACGGAGCATAGCCTTCTCGAAGGCACTGCTCGATAGCTTCCTTGTATTTCTTGTTAACGGACACGTTCACTGCGGCTTCCCACTCTGCGTCAAAAACTTGTCGAACCTCTCGCCGATGCGATCGAGCGAGCGGACTACTCGCTCTTCGAATCGGTCGAACAACGCGATGGTCGCGTATTCCTGCGCCACCCTCTCACGAAACTGAGCGAGGTCGCGCTCGATCGCAGCAGCTTGTCGCTGCGCCTCGATCGCTGCGGCCTTCGCCTCATTGGCGATTGCCTTTCCGGCCCTTGCGGATGCCTCAGTCCTGGTGTGCTGCACTGCGTTGCGGATCAGCACACCAACGCCAGCGCCGACCAGCGCAACGATCGAGAGGACTACGCCTTCCTCAACCGTGATCATTTGGCGTACTCGATCCGCATGTTCCGAACGTTCTTTCGCGCGATGCCGAGGCGATTGTTGGCTTCAGTCCGAGCCGCCTCTTCCATCCTCCACGCCACGCGCGCGTCCATTCCAGGTTGGATGTTCGGTGCGGCCACCTGATCGGGGACCACCGTCGATTCGTGAGGAAGCGACGGCTTGACCGGATCAGCGCCTTGCGTCGTTGCGCACGCCGCGAGTGAAGTCGTCAGGACCGAGCAAGCAAGCAGCGTTCGGGCGAGCTTGGAGACGTTCCGCGTAGTCATTGATTTCGTCCTGTGCTGCTTCGGCGCGCGCGGCTGCGGCCTTCCGTTCAAGATCGGCCTGATCGGCCATTTGCTGGGAAAGCAAAAGTTCCATGTTCTTGACTTGGATCATGTTGTCTTTTGCCGCGATCTTCTCGCGCAGGGCCGCCACCTCCGCTCGATCATCCGCTACGCGGAAACCGACAAGGAAGGCGGCGGCCCCGACGAAGAGCAGCAACGCAAATCGCGCCGTGGTGACATACCCCCTCAGCGCAGCGATGCTGCTCACAATCGGAAAATACCCAACGACTACTGCGGCGAGGATCAGAACCCCCAACGCAGCCAAGAATACGTCCGACGTAACGAGCGTCCAGAGAAAGCCGCTCATTCCCTTTCGCTCCACGCCCAAATCGCAAGCCCGATCAGGATGAAGACACCGAGCGCGGTGATCACCCTCCAATCAGTGAGCAGGCCCGTGACCGACGACAACGACAGGCCGGTGAAGAGGCCGGACGCCGCCGTGAACTTGCTCTTGATGAACGCCGCGAGCTTGCCGGGTTTGGTGGCGCTTTCGTCTCGGTCTTTCTCGACGGACAGCACCACGTCTTCCTCGCCGCCGCTTTCATCGGTGTCCGTCCGGTCGGTTCCCGCCGAAAGGTCCGCGAAGCCATACTGCGCGCGTCGCAGCACGTTCTTGCGAAGAGCGTCCAGCGGGTACAGAGGATTCGTGTCGATCTTCCGCCCCGGCGAAATCATCCAGTGAGTCAGAATATCCTCGATCGCGTATTCGGACGCGACCGAGCGGCACAGCGCCTCGACGGCCTCGATCTGTGCGGCGGAATAGGCGAGCCAATAACCAGCGCCGTGCGCATCCGACTTCGCGTACTCCACCTTCAGCTTCGGGTTCTTGTTGGTGTCGATCGTCACGACGGCGTTCTTGTAGACGCCTTCCGACACCTTCTGAAGCTTGCCGGGATTGTCGATTTCGATCCCGACAGCATAGCTGTTGAGGAACTTCCTGCCGCGCCACTGCGACTTGCCGGCGTGCCACGCGACCACGTTGCACGGCACAAGTTGCGTGATCTTGCCTTCGCGGCTGACGACGAAATGGGCCGAAACCTTACTCGCGCGATCGGCGAGCCACGACACATCGCCATCGTCCTTCAGGCCGGAAGCGGTGTCGTGGATCACGATGTAGATCGGATTGAGTTTGCCGCCGATGTTCGGGCTCTTCACAAACGGCAACCGGCGTCCGCCTTGATAGGCAAGGCCGTTGTTGATGGTGATCGACTGCATGGCTCTCTCCGATTAGTTCGTGAGAGTATGATCAGCCATCGTTCCGCGTCCGTCAGGACCATTTGAGTCGCCGCTTCCACGCAATTTTACAGACATAGACTAGGCGACATTCCCTCCACCAACGTCACCGGCGGAATTGTTCGGTGACGTCAAGCCAGGTTTTTTACCGGGCTTGCTGCTTCCACTCCAAGAGTTGTCGTCACCCTCGCCGCCCTGCTCGCACGAAATGCGAGTGGTGAGGCCCTGACCATTGAGGCTGTGCGTCGCCGACTTGATCGTGTAGGCATCGTCAGCATCGGGGTCGAAGCCGACCGCCATCAGCCCCGCGCCAGCGAACATCTCAGTGCGGCCGGGAAAACTTGCGCTGAAGACCTTGCCGCCGCGCGCGAGCGACGACTTCGTGGCGTTGGCCTGCGCCTCGGCCTCTTCCTTCGTCTTGAAGAGCTTCCGGTTACGATGGACAGCGCCCTTCTTGCCGCCGCCACCACCACCCTTGCTCTTCACCCACTCGCGTTCACCCTTCTTGACGTTGTGCCAAGCGGCTTCGACGGACTCGTATTCGCCTCGCGTGGAGCCGGTGCAATCCCATTCCGTCTGCCCGGTTTCGGTGAGGATGAAGGTCGGCGCCGCACCGCCGCCGGGAAGCTGGCCCGAGCCGGCCTTGTTGAAGATGATCTTCTCGTCCGCCAGCTTGAAGTTAGCGCCGACGCGCCCGCCCAGCCGTGTGAGGAAGTTGATGTCGGACTCGTTCGATTGGTCAATATGCCCGATCTTCACGCCGGCCAACTCGCCCGAGATGACAACGCCCAGGCCGTGTTTGCCGGCGACCTTCTTGACGATGTCGCCGACCGTTGTCTCATGATAGGACCGAGACTTCGGGGCCTTGATATCCGTCGTGAGGCCGGCGGCCTTCGCCGAAACACTCATCGTCTTCGGCCGCCCCTTCTTCGTCCACGACTCGATTAGATAGGTGCCCATGTAGTTGACGCCGGTCTCGACGAAGCCGAGCCAGACCTGCATCTTCGCACCCTTGCCAGGCGACGGGATGTACTCGCGGGCATCCAGTTCAAGCTCGCAGGAGTCGGACTTCTTGCCCTCATTGTCCTGCACAGTGATCGAAAGCAGTGCGCCACGGCCGAAGCCAAGACCGCCGCCAGCAATGACCCGACCACCACCTTCGAGCGGCAGGCCAAAAGGTGCCGGCAGCAGGTTTGCGGTGATGTCGGTTCCGTCGAGCATGATGCGGCACGCGGGTGTCACGACCAAATCCTCGTTGTCGCGTTGACTTTCTTCTTCGTCCACGCCGGAATGACGATGGTCATGCCGGGCGGGAGCTTCGTTCCGGCGGCGGCAAGTCCGGGGTTTGCGCGAAGGATTACCTCAGCCGCGTCGCGCGTATCGCCGAAGCGGTGCCATGCGATCAGATCGACCGTGTCGCCATCCATCGTCGTGTAGTTTTCCATCACGCATATGCCTTCAGGCTGATCGAGAACTCGATCTTGCGCGGCGCGCCGTCCGACATCAGGACCTCTTGAGTCTCCTTGATCGTCTCGATGACGTAGCTTCCGAGATAGCGACCGAAGCCGGTGATCAACGGGAGCGGCCTGCCCATACCGGCCTGCGCTCGCATCTGGTCGATCTGGCGCAGGCCGCCCCGGTAGTGCGGGAAGATCACGCCATCGATCGAGATCGTGTCCTCGCCGGGGCCGACATATTGCGCGGCTGGCGCCATGCCGATCCGTTCCTGCGTCGGCCAACGCCAGGACGAACTTCGTTCAAACTTCTGGTACGCGCCAGTGGAGACCGCGAACCGATAGGAGCCGAGGGCGAGAAGGACGGTGCTTTGCATGATCAATCGCTCAAGAGGCCGCGCTGTTCGGATTCAAGACGGGCGAAGACGCGGTAGACAGCATCTTCGGCTGCGCGGCCGATCGCCGCCGGATCGCCGCCTTGGACCTGCACAGTGACTTCCGCGCGCTGGGAGCGGGTGTTGGTGGTCGAACTGGAAGACGCGCCAGCGACCGCCGCAGCCCCGTTGGTGGTCAATCCGCGCAGGGTGTCGTTCGTCTCGATACGGCCGGTCTGACCGGGCACGAAGATTTCAGGACCGCGCTCGCCGACCAGGTACGGCTTGCCGAAGCGCACCGGGCCGCCCAATGCGCGCGCGCCAGCGAGCGGCGCGGGAGACTTAGGCGCATTCGGCAAAGTCTTCGGCGCGGACCACATGCCACGGATGGCACCGGCAACCTCGCCAGCCTTCGAGATGACGGTGCCGAAGAACCCAATCAGGCTTTTGATGCCGTCGATCACGGCGTTGACGCCGCTCGCTGCCGCGCCGCCGACTGCCTCGCCCCACGACTTCCATTTGGCGCCGCTTTCGTCCAGCGGACCGAGCAACCGCCCCAGCCATCCGAAGGCGGACGCGAGGCCGTCGCCGATGCTCTTGATCGCCCCGGCGGCCGGGCCAACGCCGGACATGAACCCGTCGCCGAACCCGCCAAAGAAGCTTTTGAGGCCGTTCCAGTTGTTGGCAACCCACACGCCAAGCGCCGTCAGAGCGACAACGATGGCCGTGATGACCACACCAACGGGGTTGAAGATCAAGGCGGCGCCGACCGCGCGCAGGGCCACGATGGGGAAGCGCAGAACAGCCGCACCGAACGCGGCGAGGCCCGCGCCAAGGGCGGACACGCCGGCCAGCGCGACCGTCGAGAACCGCAACATCGCCATCGCGGCAATGAGACCGCGCAGCCGCGCGCCAAAGAGCAGCGCCGCAGCGCCGGCCAGAGCGAGCCCTCGGGCGAGCCCCACAACAGCGACCGCCGCCAAACGAAGCGGCGCGAACAGAAGCGCAAGCCCTGCGGCGACACCCTTGAAGGCGAATGCGCCGAGGCGACCGATCGCGCCGAGGACAAACAGCAACGGTCCAGCCACCGCCGCAGCCGCGACCAGGCCGACGCCGAGCTTCAACGCCGCCGGGCTCGACTTGCCGAGATCGTCCATCGCCTTCGCGATCCGCTCAAGCGCATCCGTGACAACGTCGAGCACGCCGGATCGGGCGATGCTGATCCAGAGGTTGTCCCATGCGCCCTTGAACCGCATCACAGCCCCAACGATGCCCTTCAACATCGTCGCGGCACCACGCGCGGACGCGCCATCGGTCTTCGGATCGAGGATTTGGCCCAAGAGGTTCTGATACAAGTCGCCCGAGAACAGCGTCGAGAGCCGGGCTCCCTGACGAACGTCGAACAGATTAGCGAGCTTGCCGAGGCTGACGCCCTTCTCTTCGAGAGCGCGGATCATGGCGTCCGCGTCAACCTCTTCGGCCATATTGCCGAGGAAGCCTGAAATCGTGCTGGCAACTACCTTGCCGTCGCGCGCCTTCAGCTTCATGCCCTCGACAAGCATCTTCGTGACCGTCTCACGAATCTGCTTCGCCTGCGTCTGCGGGTCCATGTCCTTGACGGCATTCGTGACCTTGTCCATGAGGGACTTGTTCACATTAATGCCGTTCAAGTTGAGAACGCCCTGCAAGCCGTTGCCGTCGAACTTCTTCCATTTGTTGGTAAACTGCTCGAACGACAGCCCATTGGCTTCCAGCGCGGCGCGCGCGGCTGCGGTCGGCCTCACCATACGGATCAGCATCGAGCGCAACGCGACGCCGGCCTCGTTGCCCTTGAGGCCGTTCTGATTCATCGTCGCGATGGCAGCGGCTACCTGCTCGATCGACATGCCCGCCTTGTGCGCCAGCGGGGCGACGTACTTGAAGCCTTCCGCGAAGTCGGACACGTCGGCTCGCGAGATGTTCGCGCCCTTTGCGAGCACGTCGCCGATCCGGGTCGCAACCTGGCTCGCCTGCTCAAGCGTCTCCATCGGCTTCTGATATGCGGCGGCGACCGAAGTGATAACGTCAGCGGCTTTCGCCGGCTCAACGTCGCCGTACAGCGAGAAGTTAAGCGTCGGTCGCGACATACCAATGGCCTGGTCAACTGACCGACCGGCCTGAATGTACCGACGCTGAAGCTCGACCGCATCCTTCGCGCCGGCAAGCCCGAGCCGGGCCATCTCACGCGCGTTGTTTCCGATGCGCTTAAGCTGCTCATCGGACAGTTCGCCATACGCTTGAGTCTTGTTGAGTTCCTTCTCGAAGCCGTAAACAATCGACGCACCGCTTCGCGCGACCAATGCGCTAGGCATCGTGATCGCCAGCGCCGCGTCACGGCCCTTCTGTTGAAGTTTCTCGAAGCGCTTCGCCGTCGCATCGACGGAACGATTGAGGGCCGCGAACTGCGCAGCGCCGCGCTGGCCGATACCCGCGAGCGAAGCGCCCAAGCTATTGACTTGGGTCTTCGTCGCGGCCACGGCGGCTGCTAGGCTCGGGTTGACCTTGCCCCCGATGTTCACAAATACGGAGAAGCTGGTCGCCATCTACTTGCCCTTAGCCTGCGCCTTGTTGATGTCGGCCTGAAGCGCTGCCGCAGCTTCAAGCCACCCGAGGAAATCGTCGAAGTCCATTTCCTCGACTTCGCTGATCGAGACGCCGCCTTTGGTGAGTCGGATCAGGGTCAGTATCGCCTTGCGAAGATCGCTTAGCTCAACTGACCCCCACGAAAAGCTTCAAGCTGATCGCCCAGCGACTTGGTATCGACCTCATCGAGTTCTTCGATCACGTTCGGGGCGACATTGCAGAGGTTCGCCAGAAGCAGGATACCCTTCGCCATGTCGTCACCGCGCGACGCAGCAACGATCTTGGAGTCCTTGGTCTTCGGCCGCCGCATCGTCAGCGCCTTGTACTTCACGCCATCGACGACGACCGGGTATTCGAGGGGGACTTCGGCCGCCGCTCGCGCATCGTAGTTCTTCTTGGTGTCAGCATTCATCAGACTTCAAAGCTCCCGCTCATGAGTTGAGAGAAATAGACCGGCCCGTGCGTTGTGAGGCGCACACGGCCGATCGGGTTACATGCCCATCGCTGCGCGAATGGACGCCAACTGATCCACGCCGTTGACGACGCGAACCATGTTGTCGATGTCGATCTCGGTGACGACGGTGTCCGCGATCTGAATCTTCAGGTAGCGGACCGACATCTCGATCTCGTTGTTCGAAAGATCGCCGGCCTTCCAAGAGCCAAGCGTGCTGGTCTTGAAGCCGCCGTGCATCTCGACGATCATCGGAACGGCGGTTTCACCGTCCCGCTGAAGGGCACCACGAAGCTGCACGCGGGCGGCGTTGCCATCCATGTTGCCCCACAGACCCATGATCGCCGGGTTGTATTCGGCGAACGTGAGCTTGGCGGTCATGGTCTCGAGTCCCATGTCCAACTCGACCGAGCCGTCCATGCCGCCGCCACGATGCTCTTCCGTCTTGATGGCCTGCTCGGGGAGTTCGACTTCGGAAACGCGACCGGCGTAGCCGGTCCCGTTCACGAAGGTGTTGAAGTTGCGAAGTACGCGCGGGATCATCTGTCTTCCCCGTTATGCGAAGAGGTTGCGGATGTAGTCGGAGACGAGATGCGACCGGAAGGTCACGCGCTCGGCCGGATACGGCGGGGTGAAGTCGTAGGAGAAGGTCGCATGACCCTGGGTGATGTCGGCTTCGGTGTTGAACTCGGGATCGACCCAACAATCACCGCCGAGGATCGCGCCGCGCGTCTTCAACTGACGCAGGTAGGCGCGGACCGACGCCGTCACGTCCTCGAAGTAGTTCTTCGTGATCGAGCGATCCACGGCCCAGCGATGCGCCTTGGCGATCGAGATATCGATCATGTCGCTCGTGCGCGAGACGCACAGGAACGCGAACTTCTCGTCTGCCGAGCAGGTGCGGTTGCCCCACAGATACCAGCCGTCGTCGCGGATGAACGTGGCGATCTGATTTTCGTTGAGGATGTTCGCACGGCTGTTCTTGTCGCCATACGCATAGTCGATCGGGCGCGCGAGGCCGCCGATGCCGTAGACTTCCTTGTTGGACGGCGACTCCCAAAACCCGAGTTCGTTGTCCACGCGCGAGATCAGGCCGGCGACGCGCGGCGATGCCGGCTCCACCGCATAGGTGTTGCTCTTCACCGACCAGCCCGACACCTTCGGATCGACGACGAACACGCGGCGGGTGCCGTGGTCGTTGCGATACGCGAAGGCGGCGGCATCCGTGGTCGAGGGACCATCGGCGATGATGTGCGCCTTCAGCGCGTCGGCGATCTGCTTCATCTCCGAGACAACCGGATTGGCGGCTGCGCCAGTCTGGATCGTCACGGTTGCGCCAGCGCCGTCGCCGCCGATGGTCGCGGTCACCGGGGCGGTGATGCCGTAGCCGAGCGTCGTGAAGTCGAGCCCCGTGAACTTGCCGTTCACGATGATCGGGGTCGCCTGCGGAAGCACTGCGCCCTGCCCGCCGCCCGCGAACATCACGCTCGCCGTGGTGTAGTCCGTGGTGCCGGCGGCGGTGACGATGTGGCCGCTCACGCCGATCGGGCGCTGATGGGTGAAGCCCGGCGCGATCAGGATCATCGGCGAGACGCCGCACTCGGTTTCAGCCGCTCGGAAGACGTGAATGCCGGTGAACTCGCCGGTAATGGCATCGACACCGCCGATGATCTTCGACATCTGCTCGTTTTCGTCCTCGACCTGCTCGACACGCACGACCACGATGAGGGCGCCGCCCTGATCGTAAATCGCGTCGATGGCCTGCGGCAGGGTGCCGTCGCTACCGATCATCGCCGCCGCCTGACGACGGTTGACGAGCACGGGCTTGTCGAGGGGGAATGCCACGTCGTTCGCGGCGGGTGCAGTACCGATCAATCCAATGACGGACGAGCGGACGGTCTGGATGGGCCTGGGGCCACGGTCAACGACGACAGTCTCGACGCCGTGAAGGAAATCGGTCAGGGACATTTGCTTCTCTCAATCCTCGATCTTTGGATTGAGAGAAGCTTAGTGAGCGACTAACTACGTGTCGGGACCGTTTCGGTATCTCTTGTTAGCGCAACAACGCCGACCGGAAGAGCGCGTCAAGCTCATCGTCGGGGTACTGCCAGACCGCCTGCAACGCTTGCACAATCGGGTGACCACGCTCGGCTTGCGACATCGTCGCCCAAGTGATGACCGCTTCGTCGCGATCGGCTTCAGGGAACAAGTCAAACACGGCCTGCACCGATGCGGGCACAACTCCGCTCGTCGCCGCCGCAATCGCTTCTTGTGCCGTGATGAGTCCGCGCGACTTCAGTTCGAGCAACAGTTGCCGGCGAGTGATCGGAGCGAGCGGCGCGGGAAGCGTCGGATCGAGATCAGGCGGGTCCGCAAACTCGCGCGTGCTCGGCGCGAGATGATAGCCCTCATCGGACTGCCAGGTCTCGTCCGCGCCGAAGGCGACAATCGTCGTGCCGGGAACATCGATCCGAGGCGGGATCATCTCCCACCAATCGAGTTCTGCGCCATCAGCGTCGCGCACCAAAGCGTAACCATTCTTCTGCATGTTCTATCCCCAATCGATATACATTCGGCCGTAAGCTCCGCCGGCACCAGCGCCGCCAGCGTAACTATTCGTCGAAGGATAACCGCCACCACCGCCAATGCCCGGAGGAAAGACAGCGACATGATACGGGTAGCTCGGGTTGATTTGGCCCCAATAGTAGGTCTTGATGAAGTAGCCACCCGAGCCACCCCGTCCGCCGGCCCCACCGTAGCCACCACTACCACCCATGCCACTACCACCCATGCCACCGCCGCCCGGCCCGCCGCCCCCGCCACCAGCACCGCCGGCTGCGTGATCGCCAGCGTAGGTGTTATCATCGCCGCCGACACCAGTGCCGGGATCACCACCGCCACCGTCGGCACCATTGTAGTTTCCGGAGTAGTAACCACCACCACCCGGACCACCGCCCATGCCGCCGAGGGCATAAGGACCGTCGGCGAACCGCGTGTAGCCGCCTTCAACGCCGCCACCGCCAGCGCCACCCGGCCCCAGGACGCCACCACCACCACCGCCACCACCGCCACCGCCACCAGAGCCCCAGCCCTGTACGCGGAACCAGTTGAAGAAGGCGGGCGTGTAAATGTCCCATTCCCCGGTAGTCCAGCCTGTGCTCCACGTCCCGCCCGTCACATTTGCAGTGGTGATCACCCAAGACGTCGTCGTGGTGTCGATCGAAATCGATACCGAGCGCGAGCTAGACCACGCGCCCGCCGCAGTCGCGCGGATGGCAATGCTCTCGCCGGGATTGATCATTGCGGGACCGCCCGACCAAGCCCGGCCGGCGATGCAATGCTCGCAGCCATTCGGGATCACCACCGCCTGACTATCGTAGCCGGTCGGAACGATCGTGTTGCTGTAGCAAAGCTTATTCACCGCGACGTTCGCGACATTGCTGAATGCGAACGGCAAGGGCTTCGAGTTTCCGGGGCAAATGGTTGCGAAGGGGAACATCAGTTGACCGCCACGATATGCAAGTGGCACCACGCCGCTGACTTGGTGATGAAGAGGAAGTAGCCCTTGTTGATGTTGGGAACCATCGTGGAGCCGGTCACCTTCGTAAATCCAGACAGCGTCACACCGCCGGATTGGTGGTTGAAATACTGAAGAACCATCGTGCACGCACTGACGGCCGGCGGCACCATCGTATGAGCGCCGTGGACTTTGATCGCCTGCACATTGCCAAGATGCGGATTCGGCGTGAACGTGGTTCCGGCATTCACGTCGATGACGGGAGTGTTTCCGCTGAAGCCACCCGTGAGTGACTGCCCGCCAGCAAGAAGGGCGCGAGCCGCGAGCGCGGCGGTGGTTTCGCTGGCGCGCGCGTTGATTGCAGATTGCAGCACACCCTTGTCGGCCGTAGTCCGATCCGACAGCGTGTTGACCGTGGCTTCGAGGACATCGAGCAGCGCGACGATCATGTCACGCACCCGCTTCACAGTCGGCACAACGTCCGTTGCCGAGCCCGCCGCCGCTTCTTCCTGCGTCGCGAGTTGTACCCGACCTGCTCGGCTTTCAGTGGCCGACAGGCCGCTGTTTGCCATGTCAGCCTCGATCACTGCGAGATCGTTGTCGATTGCCTGGATGGCGTTGCGGATGCGAGTGGCATCCTCACGCGCAATGTTGTCGGGGTTCGGCAGCGGGTAGCCGCGCGCGGTCATCTCGTCAGCCATGGCTTACGCTCCCGTGGTGGACTTGACCGCGACGCAGCGGATGTTGCGCACGTTCGACCGAGCGGCGGGGCCACCCGTGATCTTGATCTTCGCGCGCGTGATCGGAGAGTTGACGTGGTCGAGCATGTACTGCCGCTCTTCCCATCCGTCGCCGAGCGGCGTCGCCTTTTCCAGCGTCAGCGCATTCACAGCCGACCACACCGGCAACCCATCGCCGCCGACTGCGGTCTGGATGTTGGCGGCGAAGCTCGCGGTCGAGGGCAGATACACGTCGAGGATCAGGCGGACCTTCGAGTCGGCGCCCGCATCGAAAGCGCGGCTGACGTAGTCGCCCTCAGACTGGATCGCGCCGGCCACGACCTGGATGTAGGGGAGCATCTGCGGCGCCAACGTCGCCGAGCCGGTCAGCCGAAGGCGCACTTTCAGCGTGCCGGTGATGGCAGACGGAAGCTGGATGTTGACCGAAGGCCCGGTGATGTACTTCGCGCCGTTCGGAGCCTCGAACTCGACTTCGATAGCCGTGTTCTCGGGCCGCTCGGCAACGAGCAGCGGCATGAGGTCCGAACAGTTCACGACCGCCAGATCGCCGACTTCAATGGTGCGCGTGGTCGGCGTGAATCGCGCGCCGCGCAGCCGGAAGGTCAACGAGCGACCGGGTTTCGGAAGCCAAGTGCGGGCATCCGATCCGTCGAGGAAGGTGCCGGCCGTGAAAGCGTTGCTCGTCACCCATCCGTTGATCTGGTCGAAGCCGCCGAGATCGGCGATTGCGACAGAGTGCTCGCCATCCTCGGTCAGGACCGTGATCGAGTAGCTGCGGTCTTCGCGCAGCGTCGTGGCGCGCTCGAAGGGAGCGAAGGTCCAATCAGCTTCCGTGCGCGGTGCGACCGACAGCGGGTCGATGGCAGTGACGTTGTGCATGTCGATGATCGATTCCGCGACGACGCGCTCGGTCGGAATGCCGAGTTCGACTTCGCGAATCTGGATGCGCACCGGCTTGTTGCGGTCGCCGATCTTCGTGAACTTCACATCCACGCCGAGAACCTGGCGCGGCTCGGGCAAGCGGAAGGTCTGCGCGAGCGGGTCCGACTCGTACCAGAACGTCGTGATGAAGGAACGCTCGTTCATCACAGTCGTCGTCCAGCCGTAGGCGGTATAAAGCCCGTTGGCCTTCGACCCGCCGACGCCCTCGAAGGCGACGTGCTTCACGCCGACCGGGACGCCAGCCGGGATGTCGAACGATGATGTGAGCGTTCCGTTCGCGTCGGCGCGGATCGGGCCGGCCGGGGTCACGTCGATGTCGTCGAACTTGACCGACTTCAGAAGCTCGTTGAAGCCCCACTTGTTGACGGTGAAGGTCACGTTGCGCGTGCGGATCGTTTCCTGCGCCACCGTATTCGACGACGTGACGCGATCGACAACGGCCTGGGTCGCGCCCATGAACATATTGCCGACGTGCGTGCCGAAGAAGGCGCGCACGGTTCGCGACGTGCTGACCGAAGTCCAGATGTCCACCGTGTCGGTCCAGAGATCGACGGACGGATTCAGGGTGACATCGGTCGCGGGCGGACCGAAGACCTGATAGGGATTGATCTTCGTCTCGCCCGTGATCTGCCGCTGCTCGAAGATATTCTCTTCGGTGTAGGCAAGCGTCGTCGTACCAACCGGCAGGTTGGTGATCGTCGGGATAATCGGGAGCCACAGCTTGCCGCTGAAGATCGCGCCAGACTGAGCGATGCCCTGGTCGCGCATGTCGTCGTCGATCAACGGGTCCACGAACACGCCGCGCTTGGCGGTCACCTCCTTGCGGTCCACGTCGCGCTGAAGGCGCTCTTCGGCCACAAGCGCGTAGAGGTCGCCCACCATGTTTTCGAGGCCGCGCAGGTCGTTGAACGGCATCCGAACGGTCGCGACCTGGCGCACGTTCGGGACAAGGCCCCACTGATTCTCGATATCGGCCAGCTTGTGCAGGGTCGAAGGCACGACCACGACCTGCGGGGCGTACAGGGACGAGATGCCCTTCAGGTACGAAATCGCACCATTCTGATCGGCCACGACGGCGTCGAAGCGCGGCAGCTTCGTCCGATACTTCACGAACGCAGTCGTGTCGTCGCCGGCGCCGGTGATGTCGAAGCGGTCGCGCTGGATGTTCGTCGGGGTGACGTTGGTCAGGTAGCGATACGTGACCTGGTAGGTTGAGCCAGGCGCGATCTCGGGGCCGGCCGGGGACCAATCGATGGACGCGCCGGTCAGCTTGTAGCTGGTCGCCGCATCATAGACGGTGCCACCCTGCTTGACTTTGCGGATCGAGAGCACAGTCGGATCGGGAAGCGCGTCGGACACGCCGGTATACGAGCCGTGCGTCAGCGTCACGGTCTTTTCGGCGATGACCGTCACCTCGACGATTTCGGCGATCGGCGCGAAGCGAACGATGATCGTCTGAAGACCCGAACTGACAGCATGCGGCTCGTCATCGAGCAGCATCACTTCCGGCTCTTCGTCCACACGCAAACGATACGATGCAGGCCGCGTTCGCTTGTAGCCGTAGACGTTGATCGTGCCTTCCGAAACGGTGAAGACCTGCTTGCCGTTTTCGAGGCCAATGGCCTGCACCTTGAAGCCCTCGACGACGTAGCCGCCATGCGCTTCCCGGTCATAGCGCGCCAGAAGGTTCGCCCATGCGTCGTCCATGCCGGGGACGGGCACGGTTTCAAGCTCGCCGTCCTTGATGGTGTAGATCGGGAAGAAGTCGCCATCCTCGCCGTCGCCATCGAAACCCCAGCGCCCCTTCATGACGAGCGCCGACGCGCCCGGCTCGCCCTGCGCACGGGTGCCAGGTGCCATGCCCTTGAGGGTCGGATCGTCTTCATAGCTCACGGTGTAGGTGCGCAGTCGGATGCCGACAACGACGGTGCCGATGGCCGACACGACGATGTCGCGGGCTTCGATGTCATGCACCGCGCCGCGAATGTAGACCTTCGCCGCCGCAAGCTTCGCGGTGACCATGGCATCGGCGATGGGACTGAGATTGATCGCGCCGCCGCTGACGAGCGAGCCGTCGCGCCAGAACGAGTCAGCGATGTTCTTCACGCGATCCGCACCGATTTCCTGCGCGACGTTCATTTCGTTCGCGGTCAGAAAGCGATCGTAGTGGAACGCGAGTCGCTGAAACCCCTTCTCGCGAATGAACGTATTCTGATAGGCGGGCAGTTGGTCGCGAGCGTCGGCCATCAAATCACCAAAACGTAAGAGAAGCCCTGCCGGGAACTCGGGGACCGAGAGATGCCGGCGAAGCGATCGAGCAAGAGCAAGTATCCCGGTTCGGCGACATCTTCGGGAGTCAAGTACAGTTGCCCTTCAGGCACCCCTTCGGCGCGAACGCTATCGACGAAAATGCCAACTTCACGGATCGTTTCGTCTGCGGCTTCGAGGAAATCGAACTGCGCTGCGACGTAGAGATAGCGGGTCGCCACCGCGGAGACCGTCCACCTCTCGCCGCCCGGCGTGTAGATGTTGCCGCTCGGATCAGGAACGACAAACTCCACGCTCGTTGCAACGCGGCGGCCAACTTCATTCACCAAAGCGGTCTCTCCCGAGCCGAGCGCCGTGGTGCCATAGACGGCCTGCGCCTGCACGGTCGCGCCGGGCGCAATACCACCGCCGTTGACGCGCGAAACGATGCCCGAGTTGGGGTCGAAGACGTAGTCCGCAGGAGTCTCATAGACCTGCGAACTATTCGGATCGACAAGGGAAAGCGACTCGACGGGCGCATGATCGAGCGTGAAGCGTTCCGGCGAGCCAGAGAACGTCTTGTTCTTTACGTCCGTCTGGCCCCACCACGCAGCGCCACGTCCCCACGCGAAGTACATCGCGCGGGCCTTGAGTGCAGCCGCCAAACCGGCGCGTCCGCTATTGACCAGAAGTGCCATCGGGGCCTCCATAGATGGTGAAAGGTTCAAAGTTTGACCAAGCCAGCGCCGGCCATCGTCCGTTCGGCCACGGCATCAGAACGTCGTCGGCAAGGTCGATGGTTTCGCCCGACAACGCGGCTTGAATCGCGACTACTGACGGCTCAAGCACTTCGCCATCGAGCGGCGAGCGATCGAGGACGAAGCCTTCCTCGAAGCGGGCGGTTCCAGAGATCATGCCGAAGCCGCCGCCGGAAACGTGCACGCCGAAGCTGATCTCTTCGCCATGCTGCCTGCCGAACGAGAGCTTCGGCTTGATGCCGTCGAGGTAAACGCCCGACCAGTCATCGAGCAGAGCGCCGTCGAGGCGCATCATGTCGAGCCGCATCGGTCGGATGTCGTAGCCGCCGTAGACGCGCCCCAGGACGCTTGACGCGCGCTTGGAGAGGTTTGCGAGGCCGATCAGGTTGATCAGTTGCTCGAACGTCGGCTCGCCATCCAGACCGATTTGGAACAGGCCCCAGCGTTCATCGCCATGATCGCCGCGCTCGTAGACGCCATTGAGGGCCAGCCAATCGAAGATGATCTGATAGGCTTCCACGCGGCCACGGACGGTCTGCCAGTGCTTTCCCTCGCGATAGAGGCGCTGATGGTCGGCCATGAACGCAGCCGCGTCCTCAAGGCCCCAATGGCGCAGCAACCACGGCAGGATGTCTTCCGGGATCACGTCGAGATAGCGGACATCGACAATCGACTGAGCATGAGCGCGGTGACGCGCGCGCGAGTCCACCGTCTGCACGGCAGCGCGTTCAACCGGCGATGCCGAGCGCGGGACGATGTCGATAAGGTCGGTCATCAGTAGGCCCGACCCTTGCGATTGATCTTGATCGACCCAAGCGCCACAGCCTCGTTCGCATCGACGTTCACATGATCATCAGCGGCCGGCGAGAGCATTCTGATCCGCCGGACGCCGGTAGTGCGCAGCGCAGCGATGATAAAGTCGCCCGTGAAATCCCACCCAAGGCGTCGCGCGGCTGCGAACTCGGCCTTCAGGCGGTCTTCGGCCTTCTGGTATTCGTCGTCGGACGCCTCGGGCAGAAGCCACACGTCGGCTTCGACGTTGATGACGCGGATCACCGCGCGCACGACAGCGACGTGATCGTTGTCGCCAAGGACATTCGGCCGATTGAGCGCCGCCGAAACGACTGCGAGAAGATCGTCGCTGGCGACGCCGCCCTCTTCCGTCGAGAGGATCGAGACCTTGACGCCGCCTTTGCCGTCGCCGGCAACGCCAACGTCCGCCACGCGCGGGTCAGCATCGAAGGCGAAGCGCTTGTACCAATTCTCGGTGAAGCCGCCCTGCCCCTTTTTGGTCTCGCGGAGGCGACGACGGAAATCGTCCATCGATTCGTCGGGAAACGGCGACAAATTCCAGTCGGTGCCCTGCGCGAGAAGGTCAGCGCCTTGGCCGAAGTCGAGCAGCGTCGCGCGGAACGTATCGTTGAGCGACGTGACGTAGAGAAGGTCGCCGTAGGCGGCATGCCGGCACATATTGTTGATGGGATCGGAGCGAAGCATCCACGTATCCCAATCGATCCCGGCCGTTGTGAGCAATCCACGCATCTGCGTCAGGCGCTCATCAAAGAGCGACTGGAATGCGGGCTCGCGCTCGATAACCGGCAGCGAAAAATTGGGCAGCGGCGCGTCCATTAGACATAGCTCCCGGTCACGATATTGTTCGCCACAACGATGCGGTTCTGTGCATCGCGGGCTTCGGAGTAATCGCCGAGATGGCCGCGCGGGTAGTAGATGCCATCGATGTCGAACTCCGCATGGCCGGTGTCGGTCATACCGGCGAGCTTCATCTGCACGACGCGAAAGCGCGGCTCTTCAGCCATCAGCGACTCGGGACTGATCCGATTGATCGCCTCGGGAACGGCCGCATAGAACTCAATGAGCGTGACCTGCGAGACGGCGCGGTCAACAAGGCGCGGCATCAGCGACCCGAAGTCCCGCGCCATAACGAGTGACGCGAGCGCGGTTGACAGGATGACGGCAAGCGACTGCCAGACATCGTCGATGCCTTCGAGAAGCTTGCCGGTGTTGCGGTCAATGGTCGCCATACCACGTACCGTGCCGCGAAGTGGGGGTCGGAACGAGCCCGTTTGGCCCTCCCCACTTACGTCTTGGCGAAAGTCTTCTTCGCCGGGCCAGCCTCGGTGTTGACCTTGATGTCGATCCGCTCGTTCACGTCGTCGAGCCCGAGGAAAGTCCTGCCGTCGCCGGCCGTTTTGAACTCGGTATTGACCGTGTGATGCGACTTGTCGGTCTTGGACTCGAACTTCTCACTGGCATCGACAAAGACATGCTTCGCCTTCAGCGTGATCTTCCCGTCCTTCATGATGATCTCGCAGCCACCGGCCTTGATCGTTACCGACCCGTCCTTGGTGCCGTCGATGTTCCAGGTGTGGCTCTCCCTGTCGTAGGCGATTTCGCCCTTGTCCTTGAACACCTTTTTCCAAACGCCAGCCTTGTCGGTCGTTTCCTTCTCTTCTTCCTCTTCGGTGTACTGCCCCGCCGGCATGACGTAGGCGGTCGCAAGCTCGCCGCCTTCACACAGCAGCGCGACCTTCTCACCCACTTCGAGGTAGTGGGTCTCACGGTCGCCCTTGGCGCGCGCGCCGGTCGCGGGGAGCCAGTCGGTCAGGATGTAGTTGTCCTCATCCTTCTCGTCACCGATCTCGACGCGGTAGGCCGGCGGCTTGCGCTTGTAGTCCACCTTCTTGATGCGGCCGAACTTGACAACGTCCTGTGCGCGACGATCGATGTCCGTCGCTTCAGGATCGCTCACGCCGCCAGTGCTCGCCGGGTCGCGCAGGAACTTCATGTCAGCGCCCCGCCAGGAAGTCGGCCATGGCCGCGTCGGGGTCGTTCGCAGTCGCGCGGGGGCGCCATGCGGTCCAATACCTCACCTTCCAAACGAGGCCGATGGCCCCGATCGGGCGTTTGACCTGCTCAGTCACAACGTCGATGTCGGCCTCGATCAGACGAATGACCGCCGACTCAAGGCCGGGGATCATGAAGTCCTGGATCGCTGTCTCCATCTCTTGCGCAAAGTCGTCGAGATCGTCGTCAACCGTGAGTGAGTTGGCGACCATCATCCCTTCGGTGACAAGGATCAGTTCGCGCTCGACAAGGCTGTTGTCCCCATCGGGGCCGTAGTCGCTATCCTTGTCGGTCTTGTCCATGCGCGCGTAGACGAGAATAGCCGGGCCATCCTCCTTCAGTTCCTCTTCCGTCACCGGCTGAAGACGGCTGGCATAGACGCGCCCCTGCGCTCGCGTGTGGAACTCGCCGCCGGCCGAGGGTGTCGCAAGCAAGTCTCTGAATGCGGTGCGGATCAGCCTGCGGGGATGTGCCATCTCAGTCGTTCGCCATGAGCAAGAGCACGGTCATGCCGGTGCCATCGGGGCGCTTGTCCTCGATCCGGTAGACCTGATCATTGATGGTCAGGGTCTCATTCTGGCGACCGCCCTTGTAGAGATCGGACGTGCGGCAGAGAAATGTCGGGCCAGATGACGTGATGCTCGCGCCCATCTGTTGCTGATACTGCGTGCCGGTCCACCGATTCGGATTCCAGTTGCTGCCCTCGTCATCGAAGTGACCGGGGATCGGCTTCGGCACGGCACCTGGAACGCGCGAGAGGTACTGAGCCTCAACACCGAACTCGTCGGTGTTGAGGAAGATCAGCAGATCGTCGTCGGTCTCGACGGGCATTACAGCCCGCTTTCGGCCAGCGCCAGGGCGGCGTCGATATCGGCATCGCTGATGTCGAAACCAACGATCTCTTCGACGGGCTTCTGCTTCGGCTTGCCGACCCGCTTGCCGGACTTGAAGTAGTCCCTGTCGGGATCGAGCAGATCGAAGGCCGCCTTGATGTCAGCGATGCGATCACCCACGCCACCCTTCTGTTCGTCGGCGGGAGGAACGACGACAGAGGGCGGCGTGGGGGGCGAATCCGTCACAGACAGATCGCCAAGCGGGCAGAACGTCGTCATTCGCGCTTCGGCGTCGGCGGCGATATCCGCCAACGCCAAAGCCTGATCCGGCGCGAGGACGACGCGCGAGGGGCCGAGGCCCTTCGCTTCGTCTTCGCTCAGATCGTGCAGCGAGCCGGGCGGATGATACCGCCCGTCACGCTTGATCGTTACGAGGCCACGATAGACGGGCATCACTTCACCTTCGCTCCGAGGGTTCCGTTCGCGCGGTACGGCGCGATCAGCGGGGCCGACTGACCGAGCATGTAGCGCACGCTCGGGTCTTCCTCTTCCCAGGACTTCACGAAGAAGTCGCGGGGCTGGAGGCCGGCCTTCAGGTCGAGGATCGCGCCGAAATGACGGACGCCCTCGATCTCGCGCGACGCCATGACGATCTCGCCCGCCGGCAGCACGTCGGTTTCTTCGCCGGTCAGCGGGTCGGTGTACTTGTCGGCGTGAACCCACAGACGGTAATCGCCGAACACCGCGACCAGCCGGATACCGGGCGTGATGATGATCGGACCGAGTTCCGCGCGCCCGGCAGTCAGAGCGTTCGCGGTGCGATCGATCTGAAGACGCATCGATCGGGCGATAGCATCGGTGTCAGGACCGGCCATCTTGTCGCGGATCGTCTGCCACACGTCGCTCGCCATGAACACGTCGCGGCAGACGAGGCTCGAATGGTCGAAGATTGCCTGACCCCAATCCTCGATGTCATCGAGCGGATTCACCGCGTCGTCCGACCACCGATCGTCGCCGGTCAGAACAATCGACAGGTCGGGATGCCGGCCGAAGTCCACTTCCTGACGCTGATAGTCGTCGCTTTCGAGGATTGCCTTGCCGGTGCGCAGAACCTCAGCCGACATCACTTCGAGGCGGCGCGTCCACATCACCAACTGCTCGTTGATGCTGAAGGCGATCGAGGCCGCGAGGCGCTGTTCCGGCGTCAGGGAGCCGCCGATCTTCTCGCCAGCGCGGCGCTTGAACTGACCTGCCGGTTTGAAGACGCGCTTGTCCTTGAGGTAGGCCGGCGCGAGCGACTTGGTCTCGTAGCCGGCTTCGCGGACCACCTTGCCGGCCACGATGGGGCTGACGAACGGGGTGATCAGGCGACGGCCCTTGACCTTGTCGAACTTCACGTCCTCGGTGGTCGAGGTCTCGACGGTGGTGAAGAACGTGTTGAGGAAGAACGCCGGGTTGAGCGGCAATTCCTCGACGACACGATTCAGTGCGGTGGTGCTAAAGAGGTCCATGTTGGGCTTTCCGTTTTGCTTCCGTGACGATCTCGGTTAGCCCATCGGCTTTACGAGCCAGATCGACTTGTCGCGGCAGGTCGCGTCGATTGATCCGAGGGTGTGGCCGGCGCCGAGGATCAGAGCATCCTGATCGAACTCGCCGGCGATGTAGACGATGGCCTCCACGTCGGCCGACGTGGCATCGACATCGTCGGCCAGGATCGCATCGATGACCTGGGAGCCATCCTCCGCCGCCGCGAGCGACTTGACGTACTTCTTGTCGGCGGTGATCTGGCCGAGCACGGTCGCGGCTTTGAGAGCACCCGCACCGGACTTGATCACCACCTTGCGAGCGCGGTGATGACCGAGCACGAACTGCTTCGGTACGAACGGGCCTTCATCCTTGAAGTGTGCCACTGTCGGGTTCCTTAGTTGCCGGTCGCGAGCTTGAACGCGCCGAGAATTGCGTTGACTGCGGCATCGTCGCCCGTCGCCTTCTCCGCGCCGGTCGAGGGATGCACTTCGGCGTTCGCCTCGGTGTCTTCCTGCACGGCGGCGGCGCGCTCGGTACGCTTCGCCTTCTCACTGGTGATGATCATCGCCGAGAAGTCGTGCGCCGAAGAGCCCGTTTCGATCGCCTTCTGCGCCGCCTGCTCGTAGCCCGGCAGGGTCAGGGCGAAGATGTCGGCGACACGCTTGCGCTCGATGGCGACCGGGTCGGTCGCAGCGATGGCGGCTGCTTCCGCATCAGCCTTTGCCTTGGCCTCGGCGTCGGCCTCTGCCTTGGCTTCGTTCTCCGCCTTCACGTCGGCACGAATCTTCGCCTCGAACGCGGCCTTCTCTTCGTCGGTCATCTTTACCTCTGCTTGCTGGCCGATTGCGGCCGGGTTGAATCCCACAAGGGACGTGAACTCTTCACCGCGAGCCAGGCTCGCGAGAACGGACTCGAAAGTGCCGAGACCATCGGCCATGCCGGCGTCGATCGCCGCCTTGCCGATCAGGACATCGCCCTTGCCGAATGCTTCGAGGACATGCGCAATCGTCACGCCGCGATTTCTCGCGACAGCCTCAACGAACACAGAGGCCATCGCATCGACGCGCGCCTGCACGCGGTCGCGCCCCTGCTTGCTATTCAGGTCCATCTTCTTGAACGGCGACTGCGACGACACGAACTCGTAGTTCTTGACGCCGCGCGCTTCGTCGCGACCGGACGTGTCCTGGATGCCCGCGCGGACGCCAATGGAGCCGAGTGCGGCGGCCGGACCGATCCAGAGCTTGTCTGCGGCAGAACCGATCCAGTAAGCGGCGGACGCCGCCTGATCACCCGCGTAGGCGTGGATCGGCTTCTTGCCGCGATTGTCGAAGATCGCCTGCGCAAGCTCTGACGTGCCGGCCGCTTCGCCGCCGGGTGAATGAATGTTGATCAGGATCGCCCGCACGGACGCATTGTCGAGCGCGGCCTGAAGGTCGCGACGCAGCACGTCATATGAGGTCGCGCCGCAGAACATGGTCATCAGATTGGCGCGCTTGAACAGCGGGCCATCGACATTGAGGATGGCGACGCCGTCGCGGACCGTCGCGCGCTCGGCGCGATCAAGCTCACCGGCTCGATAGGCTTCGAGGGCTTCGGGCGTGATCTGATTCTCACGCGAGGCGATCTCGATGATCGTCTGAAGCGCCGCTTCGTCCATCGCCCAATTCGCGGTGATAGCCGCGTCGAAGATTAGCGGGTTGCGCATGCTGCGGATGGTCATTGGTCGTCCTCGTTGTGCGCGACCGGCTTCTTGCCCTTGCCGCCCTTTTCGGAGCCCTTCTCTTCAGCCGGCGGCGGCGCAGACTGCCCCTCGGGTGCGAGAATTTCCGGTTCGAGCTTCGCGTCTGCGCGGGCCTTGTGCTCGCGCGCGCGCTGCTTGGTGGTCTGCTCGAAGTCGTCGCCGCCACGCTCCATGATGACTTGCTCGATGGTCCGCGCGCCAAGTTCGACGGCCGCGTGCTCGGCCTTCCATTCCTTCAGCGGGTCGAGAATGATCCGCGCCGGTCCGATCCACTGCGAACCGAGCCAAGCGGCGCGGCGCACGGGGTCGTTGAAGAAGCCGGGAGCCGTGATGAGGCCGGCGTTGATCGCATCCGTGAGGAACCACTCGTAGACGGGCGCGCAGAAGGCACGGACAAGCCAGGTCCTTCGGTCCTTGAAGAACTGCGCCGCCATCTCCAAAGCCGCCCGTGACGCGCTGTAGCTCGCCTCGAAGTGCATCATGAGCAGTTCAAACGGGATCGACAGCGCGACACCGATCTGTTGAACGACCGACTTGAAAAACGGGTCGAAATTCGACGTGTTCGCCGGCTGCGCGGTCTGGATTTCCTCGCTCGCGCCGATATCGACGACGGTGCCAGGCCCCATCGTGATCTCATTCGCGCCGAAGCCGGGGTATGCGCCTTGCGGCGTCGCGCTGGCGAGGCCGTCATCGCCGTCCGTCTTCAGGAAGACGGTGAAGAACGACGACACGACGGCCTTCATCAACTCGGCTTCGCTGTAGCGATCGAGTTGCTTCAGAATTTCGACGACAGGCGCGAGCGCGGGGATGCCACGGTTCAATTCGGGCCGCTGGCGCTCGAAAATGTGGAGCACCATCTGCTCGCCCGACTTCGCGCCGAAGGCCGGGACTTCCCGGTAGCCGTACTGCGCGTAGCTCGGCGAGTCGCCGGGGTGATCGTTGAGCACGAAATAGCTGATCGGCGCGCCGTCTTCGTCGATCTTGACGCCGTCCCGGATGTAGTAGTCCGACTGCAACTCCTGGGGCGTGGCAACACGGTCGGCTTCGAGCACACGCAGCGCGAGCGGTACAATGCTTCGCCGCTTCGGTGCGCGTCGCAGAACAAACGCATCGCCGGACTCGAACACCGCGTTGAAGACGAGCCCCTGAAGCTCATAGAAGTTCTGCGTCAGAGTGATGTCGGCCGCGCGGGACTGCGCCCAAAGGTCGAACAGCGTCTCGACTCGACGCTCCCACGTCTCTGCCGCTTCCTCAGAGAGGCCAACAAGCTTGTGATCGAGCTTCGCTCGCACGCGCAGGCCGGTGCCGATGACGTTGCTCTTCGAGGTCTGGCGCGCGCCGACCGCGATCGGGTTGTTGCGGCCAAGATCGCGCGACCGGGCGCGCAGCGTCGGCAGATCGCCGAGCGTGTCCGCGTCGGCCGAGCCGGGGTTGGTGCGCCACGTCTTCAGAGCGGCGCGGTTCGAACGCGCACCGGCAAATTGGCCCATCATGTTGAAGGACAGGCGCGCATGGTAGCGGCGCTGCGCGAACTGCGGCGCGACGCTTGCCAAGAGGCGGTCCGTGAAAGTGGGGGCGAGCGGTTTCACAGCGGGATAATCCGCTGGATTTTGACGCCGCCGCTCTTGGAGCGGCTTGCCGCCTTCTCAAGGCGCTGCGCCCGCTGGTCGAGAACCTTCAGATCGCCACGCCAAAGCTCACGATCCTTGATCGTGTAGCGCTGACCGCTCTTCTCGATCTGACGGATCGATTCGAGGGTTTCTTCAAGCTGCTCTTCGACGCTCTTTGCCATGCCCCGAAGCTACGGGACGCGGCTCACCTCGAAGAGATCGTTCCGGTCGCCTTTCAGGACGCCTTTTTGCGCGGCTCGACAGGGCCGAAAATAACGACATCGTCGGGTGGCACGCCGCCGGCAAGATAGATGCGCAGCAACATCTCGATCGTTCCAGACACGGCCGACTTCCACTCTCCATGTTGTAGATGTGGTCGGTCCCGTGCCTCTCAGAGAGCCCGAGGGCGCGCACAAGCTCTTGCGCGGTCAGCGGGCCACCGCCCACCTTCCACGCGCGCCCAAGCTTGGTTCGCGCCGCCTTGATATCGTCCCCGTTCATCATGCTCATCATCTAGCGGCCGATCAGCTAAGATTCAACACCACGACTGCGAACGCGCCTACGGCCGGAATACGCCTGCTTGACATTGTCGTTCGCCGAGGTCTGGCTATAAGCCGTGGCCGGCGCCCGGTTGAGGGTGGCCGAAGCCGCCGCTCGTAGGGCCGCGAGCCGCCGCTCCATGTTGACCCCCAGCGAGAGCCGCGCGGCCATGTTGTAGACCCGAACGTCAAGCGGCTCGTTGCGCTGATGGACTTTGCACCACTCCTTGGTGGTGAAACCCTTCTTGTCGGTCTTCAGGACTGCCTTTTCGGCCGTCAGCCCCTCGAAGTGCTTCTTGTCGTAGGGCGGCTCGATCATCGGAAAGTGGCAGTATCCGGGACCGGGCTCCTTAATGCCCAGCCGTTTGTAGAGCGTGTCCTTGCCTTGATCGACGCCGAGCACAAACACGGTGACCTGCTTGGCCTTGTTGACAGTGCCCTTCGCCGGCCAGAGCGGCCGGCCGGGGCCTGCCATACCCTTGATCGCGTAAACCTTCCTGATCTGTCTCGGACGAACGAAGTTGTAGACGTGCTGCGTGTGAGCACCGGAGTCGACGCAGGCCGCCTCGACACGCATCTCGACACCGGCCGGGTGTTTGAACGTCCGCAACAGCGCGTGATCGAGCATTTCCCAAAACCCCGGAGAGGTCGGGTCGCCGTAGTAGACCTTGTAGTCGAGCGACCACGTTTCGTCATCCTGGCCCCAACCGCACCACTCGACTTCAAAGCGGTCATCCTGAATATCCGCCGCAGCCGTAATTGCGCCGACCTGGCTCGGCAGCAATTCGCTGGCGTCGTACTCTTCGCGCCGGCCGTAGATGGAATCCGGGTTTGCGCGCTCGCCACGATCCTCCCAGGTCTCGGCGAGACGAGTGTTGACCCACGTCTTCAGACGCTCGGGGAATTTCTTGACGAGCATGAAGTCACGCGCCATCTCGCCGAGGGCTCGCCACGGCGACGCGATGCGATTTAGATGAAAGCCAGCGTGCCCCTTGATCTCGGGCGCCGTCGCGATCCAGACGCCGCCAGCGATGGCCTGAAGGCGCTCGGCCTCATCCCATCCGTGGTCGCACAATTCACCCGTCGTCGGGTCGCTGTACTCGCAATGATACTTCGCTTCGAGCGGCGCGCCGTCAGGCCAACGTACTTGCTTCCATTGCAGATGCTGAAGGTGTCCGCACTTCGGGCAATTGACGAAGAAGCGCCTCTTATCGCTTTCCTCATACGACGCCTCAATGCGCGATGCGCCCTTAATGGTCGGCGTCGAGACGAGCGCGATCTTTCGATTCCAGAACGTCGTGGTTCGCTCGATCGCAAGCGAAACCGGGTCACCTTCCTTGCCGGCGCTCGCCTCGTAGCGATCAACCTCGTCACAAAGCAGGATGCGGATCGGTCGCGACGCGAGCGATGCGGGCGAGTTCGCGCCGGCCATGGTGATGTGGCCGCCGGGATACTTCTTGTGAAGGATCGTGTCTTCGGAGTCCCGCGCATGGTTGCCGAGCTTTGCCGCAAGCTCTGGCGTGTCGCGGATCATCGGTGCGAGACGATCCTTCGAATAGGCTTCGGCCATCTGCAACGTCGGTTGCAGGATGAGCATCGGACATGGGTCGAGATGGACGTGGAAGCCAGCCACGTTGTTGATGACTTCGGTCTTCACCGTCTGCGCCGCGACCATGCAAGTGATGATCTCGATGTCAGGATCAGCGAAGACATCCATGATGCCACGCGAGGGCTCGACGCGCGACGTTGACCATTTGCCCGGCTCCGACGACGCTTCAGGCGACAGCACGCGAAATTCGTCGGCCCATTCCGAGACCGTTAGCTTCGGGGGCGGGCTGAAGCTTTGGGCAATGATCTCACGCAGCGTCGCACGAAGAGCGTCTTCGTGCGACGGATCGAGATCATATTCGTCGAGTACCGCGATGTCGGCCATCTTCATATGCCCGGCCTCCGCTTGAACTCGGAACACCGCTGGCGCGCGTCAGTCTTGTCGTTGTGATGCTTCGAGGCCGCGCGACGGCAGCGACCATCCCATTCGCACACCCTCTCCCAGCCGGTGCAAGTCTCGCAGCAGTTCGGCGGCCACCGAAGCCAGGACGGCTTCATGTGGACTACCTGCTCACCCTCTTGATCACTCATCGCCTTCTTCAGTTTCCTTGACCGGCTCTTCGACAGACAGTTTGATCTCGGTCAGCGCTTCACGGATCAGCTTGTCCACTTCGTTGACGATCCTCTGCGTCTTGTCCTGCGCGCCGACCGCCAGATGGATGATCGGACGCGCTTTGGATGGGATCGCGAGTAGTCGAGCGCGCGCGTTGGCGATCTCGTTCGACAGGACGCGCGCAATCATCGAGACCGGCCTGACGAGGCCCATCTTCGTCGCAAGCTCGATCTCGGCCGTTTTCGCCTTGGCGATCTCATGGCGGAGGCGTGCCTTGTCGATGGTGATTGACTCATCACCCTCGACCACCGACGCGGCGGCCTTCTGCTTGCGCTCCGCACGCTCGCGAGCGAGAAGCCACTTCAGGCACTTCTCAGTATCGAACTCGAACTGCTTGCCGCGCCCGCCATGCGTTTCCACGGGCAAGCCATCGTCGATCCATGCGGAGATCGTCGGAAGTGAGTAGCCGAAGATGTCCGCAAGCTCTTGGCGATTGACGATCTTACCCATGCTAATAGTCGATCTCGACGCCCATCTCGATCAACTCGGAGTCGATCTTATCAATGCGGCGGTCGAACTCGGCAACGACGGCCGCCTTCACGGCAGCAAGCATCTCTTTGTCCTGATAGGTGCCTCGGATCGTCACGCCGAGACCTTCGCCGCTATCTGCAACCCGGCGCGCGTCCTTCAACTCGTTGCGCTTCTTCGTAAGACGATCGAGATCGTATGCCTGCGAGAGCTTCATCGGGGCTCCACCAGCTTGGCGACGGTCACCAGGTCGAGAGTCGTCGCCTCGGCGCATTGGCCGGTGCAGACGTGGTGCGTGCGCGAGTTGGGCTTCTCGTCCTTCCAGCACGTCGGGCATTCGGCACCGGGAGTGCCGAGATCGCGGCGCGGCTGCTCTTGCATCTCCGGCAGGCTGTTCTCGGCCGCGCTCTGGCGCGCGACCATCCGCGCAACGAGCCGATCGACCTGGCTGAAGGTGTCGGCGAGATAGCCGGGGACGTTTTCGATCAGGTGGTCCGGCATGACCGCGCGCTGCGACCGCTCGGTGTGGTGATCCTGCGGCTCCTGACCGGGCTGATAGACCTCCCAAACGCGACCACCCATACGCCTGACGGCATCACCTTCATTGGAATGCCGGCAATCCTCGAAGACGACGCGCTCGGGCTGGTCAGAGGCAATCCGGCCGGTTTCGGTCGCGATCCAGAACCCCTTGCCCATCCATTCACGGCCCCAGCCGTTTCCGAGACCTTCCATGGCGTACCGGGGGGACCGACCATCGAGCCAATCGGTCGGGATTTCCTTCAGATCGCCCTCGATCATGCGTTCGATGATCTCGGGCGGGCACCCTCGATAGGTCAGGTAGGCGCGAAGCATCGCCTTCAGCGCGCCGGCCCATCGCCCCCGCGTGAAGCCGTGCCGCTCGACCAGATATCTTGCGATGGTGGACTTGCCGGACCCGATGAGGCCCTTGATGCCGACGACGATCATGACTGGATGGCTCCCGTGAGAGCCATACGGTCTCAGTCCGTATTGTTTCTTTCGAGGGTGTTTCGATCTCCCTCACGAACAACGGACAGAAAAGCGAGTTCCGGTGATTAAAAACGGACGAAAATCGCATTTTATGGGATATCGGACTGATCTTCAGCTTCAGCCATTTCGAGAACAGAAAGTGCCGTTTTGGAATTTTTATCTACCAGACGTAGGCCGTCGCGCGTCACCCGCAGTGCCACCCCCTCTCAAAGTACCTTTTTCCACTTGTCAAGCTGAAAAACGAGAATATTCTGCTCTATTTTGGCGTTTCGCAGAAGAAATCATCTGTTTCGCATTGGTTTCGCGTAGTTGAGCGCGGCCGATCGGCCTCAAATCGCGCCGAATGCGCTGCGCGCAATCCTATATTCCGCTGCGATATCAATGGCTTGATCGAATGCGCTTTTCAGCGTCCGCTTCGCGCCTCTTCGCGCATCGAAATGCAATCACAAATCCGTGAGTTCTCGCAATCAACTGATATTATTGGGCTTTTCGCCGCATGAGGCGTGCGATGGCCGCGCAACGCAGCGATTGCGCCGTTTTCCGCACCTGGTCCGCCATTGTCCGGCGCCGCGCTCATTTCCATCCGTTGAAACGCATTGACGGTCCGCTGCATTGGGGGATAGCAACGGACATCGGCAAACGACGCCGCACACGGAGCCCGCACAAATGACCGAACAAGACCTGATTGATCTGGCGATCGAATATGCGCTGATCCACTCCACAACCGATTTCCGCCAGCGTAGCGCCAAGGCGCGCGGCGCGATCTTGCGCCAGATGATGACCGTTGCGGGAGCTTGATCATGATCAGCCCCGCACTGCTCAACTCTTACCGCTACTGGCGCCAGCAAGCGCCGACCCGCACTGCGGAAATGGCGCTATTCAACGCGCGCAAAGACGCCGCCAACGGAAAGACGCGCTATCCCGCCAGCGGCGGCATGGGCGCGGCGTTCAAGGTCGGCGCGGATATGTGCCGCTGGGTCGAAAGCCCGAAGGAATACGGCCTGCGGTTTGTCGGTCCGGCAGACGAGGTAGCCTCTCAATCAATCCAACATACCGGATGGTTTCTTGATGACGATCATCAAGACGAAACCGCGCGCGGCGCGGTTTTTCAGCTTCCCGCGCGCAACGGCAAACCGCAATTCGTCGCGGCCGTCCTAGACCCATGTAACAACGGCCCGGCAATCGTCGCCTTTGACGACATCACAGACGAAGCAACCACAGCCGCGTCATGGGCTGATCAGCTAGCGGAATGCTACGCGGAGGAGGAACGCGATTATCGACGCGGCTCCAATGCCCGTTTTGTGTTCGATGAATTGGGCTGTGACGTTGTTAGCAACCGCCGTGAAGCCCTCACGCTGATCCGCGAAGCCAAGGCTTTGCGCGACGCCTTCGGTCCGAAGGTTTGCGCCACGGTCCGCGCGGCAATTGAGTCGCTGATCCGTGACATTCGCAAAGCCCGCGCCCGTCGCGCCCGGCTCGAGTCCGAGTTCGCCAGCCATCCCAGTTGGCAAGACGCCTAATCCCTCCCCCTCAGATCAGGAACTAACACAATGCGTTTTTATGCCGCTTGCCTCGCATCCTACAATGCCGGTGTCTTGCATGGCGCTTGGATTGAAGCGTCGGACGATGTCGCCGAAATGCAGATGGAAGTTAACGCCATGCTGCGCGCGTCGCCGTTCCCCAATGTCACCGTGACGCATCCGGTAACAGGCGAGTCCGTGCCGTCCGCCGAAGAATGGGCGATTCACAACCACGAGGGCTTTGGCGGCGATCTTGCCGAATATGCCGGGCTAGCGAAGGTCGCGCAGCTATTCACCCTCAATGAAGTCGCCGAAGATCATGACATTCCGCTTTGCATCCTGCGGGACGCTATGAACGACGCAACCGCCGACCTTGATCGCGCGGAAGAGTTTATCAGCGACCGATATCGGGGAACGGCTGATACATGGGCCGATTTCGCGGAAGAGTTCACGCGCGACACTCACGATATGTCAACGGTTCCGGACTTCCTACAAAACCATATCGATTGGCACAGCATGGGCCGCGAATTTGAAATGTGCGGCGACTTCTCCGGCATCCGTCACGACGGCGAAAAGCTTTACATCTTCTGGAATCACTGACATGCGCCGCAAATACACGCCGCGCCGTCAGTCCGCCCGTTGGCTCGACTCTGATTGCCCGAAAGGCGTTCTGGCAATCCTAGACGCTGGCAAAACCACGAACGGCCGTTGGACGGTCATTTATGCGGAGCCGGTTGTTAGCGGCGACTATCACGAAACCATTCTCGGATATCGCGGCATGTGCAGTACACCGTTCGCGCCGTGTGGCGTCGGGCTCTATGGCGAAATGCCCGCGCATGACGCGGTGTACGTTTGCGGGACGCTTGCAGCGGACTGTCAGACGTACACCGCTCTAATTCAAGTTGAGGATTGAACCATGCCCGATCAACTTTTCATCGTGCGGTGCGAGCTTATCGACTCTGTCAACGTAGCGGCGCCCGGCGGCATTGAGGCGATGCGCCGTGCGGTTAAAGTATTCGCACGCCAATATGGCGTTGACCCTGATCGCGTCATCGCCACATCATGCCGTGGCGCCACCGATCGAGAGGCCGAGGCATTCCGCAAGCGGCGCAAGGTTGCCGCGAAGGAGTCCGCGCGATGACTCCCGGTATCCTTGTCTATTGCATCGGTTGCCGCGTCGCATTCCGCATTCCCGCGCATTGGCTCCCTTATCGTTGCGATGAATGCGAGTCGCCCGTCACGGTCTATTAGGACGAAACCGGCCCGCATGCCGGTCTAGCGGTATCGCCGCTACTGACGAGTCCATGTCAGCCCAAATAAGGGGTGAGCTATGACGGCTGAAGAGCTTCGCGGCGCGATCTTGCGCGACATTGATCAACTATCGGACCGCGTGAAAGCGGCAAACACCTATCGCGGTAGGGTCACCAATTACGGAGAAGAGCGACTCGCGGTAATCGCGGCCGTTCGGGAATTGGTCGCGAAGGATCGAGGCGAATGATCCGCGCCGCTATGATCTGCGCCGCACTATGCGCCACAACCGCCGCGCATGCCAAGGGCGACGCGCAATTCTGGCCCCAATATCAGGATTGCGAGTCCATTATGACGATCGCGCCGCTTGGCCTCTGGATCGATGACCGGAAGGCAAGCCGATGATGTACCGGAATGAGTTTCCCGACTTCCCAGCAAGCGACATGCCCGGCGATATCCCGCCGGGCTTTGTCGATTCATCATGGCGGAATGACATCTGCCCCAGCTTCACAAACGAGGCGCTAGGTTTGGTCCTTTGGATTGATTTCGCCGACCCTTCGCGCAGGGAGTTCCCGCACTGGCACCGCTACCGCGTCACCACTGCGTCGGCAGACGATATCGCCGATCTATTCGACTCGGATGACTTCGCGGCCGTCGTGGCGTTTGTCGCCGCGCAGGAAGGCGCTAGGGGCGCATAGCAGAACGGCCGCCGGATTGTGCGTCCGTTTCACTATGCGCGCCCCAGGGACGCGCAGAAGGAAGGAGTCCGACTCATGTCGCGCCACCATTGGCGCGCGAATGATGGTCCGCGCGTAGTCGCGAGTCGCATTCGTGCGCCTTCAGCCGGGCAAAGCGCGCCATTTCGCGTGGCGCCGACCCGCGTCATTTTGTCGCAGTTTCGCGGCCGTGGCGCGGTCGGCGCGGCGATCCGCGCCCTTTGGCGCGCCAGAGGCGACCCGCTCCACAACGCGATTAGAAGCCCGCCGATGCGTTTTCGCGGAAAGGCTAGCCGTGTGCCGCCCAAATCGGGAAGGCTATCAGGCGCGCGCGCCAGCGCCGGCAATCGGCCCTCAAATCGAGGTCGGGAAACGCACGTTTCCGCCGCGCGGTCGGCCGCAGGAAGGAAATTTCCCTCACAAACTTACATATCAGGGGAATACGACACGACCTACGCGGGTAAAGTGCCGAAACGGCCGAGAGGGTGATGTAGCCCTGATGAGGCGGCCAAAAAAATAAATTTTTTTTAGGGGGGCTACGCGAGCGAGTGGCGGTCCTCGCGGTCCACGCCACACGTCAGTAGCTCCCACCGCTTGCTTCGGCAATACGAACGCACGCGCGCCATGGGCCATCCACGCATGTAGCGAATGATCGGCGCGATACGACCGGCCACGGTGCCATCGATCACTTCCGCGCCAGCACAGAAATGCGGGGCATCGATCCAGAGCAAGCCTGGGTCGGTCGGGCTCAACATCGAGGTCGGGTACGGACCATTCATGGATTGCGACCTCGGTGCGATTGGGAGCGATCAGTCGGTCAGCGTCGTGGTACTGATCCTGGCTCTCACTCAGTGAGACCGAGGCGATGGTGATCATCACGCCGGTCAGCGCAACCAACGACCACCGGCTCGATCGCGGGCGATGGTCAGGGGGGTGGGGAGTCTGTCCCGTCATTTTTTCGGAAGGTGGTGGAGTCATTTCGCTCATCGGGGGCTCGCTCGAACGATCGCTCGGAAGAAATGGCCGGCGAAGCGCGCGTTGACGACGCCCTTCACGGTCCCGAAGAAATCCCACGACTCGTCGATCTTGGCGCTGTCCTGAAGCACTGCGAGCACCTGAAGCGGCGTGCGCTTCGTCGAGGCCCGTCGCACGATCAGCACCTTCCCGTTCTTGGCGACGATCTGGAACGACTTGCGCTTGTTGCCGCCGATCCGCTTCAACTGCCGGCGCACCACCGTATGCACCGGGGCGCTGCCGATCGAGCCGTATGGCTTGATCAGGATGCCGCCGGTCGCCAAACGCCCTCGCCCATCGCGCTTGCTGCGGATCGAGAGCTTCCTGTCGGGGTACTTCTCCTTGCCGGCGCCGACGACATGGCGCTCCATGTACTTGTCGATCGAGCCGACCACCGCGTTGAGCTTGTTGCCGTTGGCCGGGCGGATGCGGATGCCCCCCACCACCCAATTGCGTCGCAGAACGAACAGGCCGGGAGCCTCGGCTTTCAGCGCAACTTGCGCGTCCTTCGCGGTGAAGGTCAGCGCCTTGGCGGTCGCCGTGTTGACGCTCGATGGCCGCAGGCTTTCGAGCCTGCGATCCCAATCCTTGTCGAGCGACATCGTGATCTGCATCAGTCCAACCGGCTACGAATATCGGCCTCGACCAGATCGGCCAGGCCTTCCGGCGTCTCGGCGGAGAACGTCAGGACGATGAAGTCGAGCTTGGCGAGGCGCGCGTGGCGCTCGCGCTGATCCTTCGAGCGCCGCCCGGTCGGCGTCTTCAGTTCGATGGACAGCAACAGCCCGAAGGGCATGTAGACGCGGATGTCGGGCTCGCCGGCAGTGATTCCGGTGACCTTCGCTTCCATCTGTGCGCGTCGGTTGCGCTTGGCGCGGTTCATATCGCCAGCGCACGCGATGGGCAGACCTTCGTCCTCCATCCTGTGCAGACGAGCGATGACGGCGGCCTGATAGCGCCATTCAGGGATGTTGTTGACGACCCGAGTTTCCATGCGAGGAAGGTCGCTCGGATCGTCGCAGGCGAAGAGACCGTTTCGGTATCCTTCAGAGAGGCATCAAGCGCCGACCGTCCGACCCAATGATCGGCTTGCCGTGCGCCGTCGAGTAGAGCCGCATCCCCTTCCGCCCCCGATCGGCCGTTCGTGCTTCGGCGGTGTAGAGCAAGCCGCTGTCTTCCAGCCGGAAGGCGATTTTCTCGATCTCGGCACGCTTCATGGTCTGCCCCGTCTTGGCGGCGATCTCGTAGGCTCCGATCCCGAACACGCCTGCCGCCTTGACGTAGCGATGCACCCGCTCATCCGCCGGTAGATTGGGCGGTGCCTTTTTCGGCTCGGGCACGGCGATGGGGGTCAGCGGCGCGTCGCCGAGGGCAAGGTCGGACTCCAACTCCGCGACCACGGGCATGACGCCTGCGAACGTCGCCCATAGGTAGGTCCTGACCAGCGCCACCGGGTAGCCGCGCTGCTCGACGAGCTTGCGCGTTTCGGACATGACCGCCTTCGCCTCGACCGCGATCGAGCGCCTGATCTCGGCTTGAAGCTCGGGCTGGTCTTGCCAGCCACCCTTCGGCATGCGGGCCATCAGGATCACGATGCTCCCGATCATCGGCATCAAGCCAGCCAGGAACGCAACCGCCTGCGCCGGCATCAACGACGCCGCCGGCCGTTCGCCAGCGGGGCGGCCACGTCCGGGGCAGCGGCTCTGCGGGAAGATGCGGGCATGCCCTCGCTGCACCGACCGCCAGATCAGTTTCTTCCGGTGCAGGTACGTCGTCGCCTGCTCGATATCGCTCGGGTCGATCCTCATGGCCGCGCCGAAGGCGTCCAACCTCATCCCCTGCTCGGGGATCGCAACCTCACGGACCGTCTGCTCCCAAGTCCTGAAAGTTCCCAATTTCATCCGTTGTCATCCCATCTTTCATATTATCGCGAACAGGGGGTTTGGAGGGGTATTGGGGTTTTGCGCCTATATATATGGTATTGGGCTTAGCTGATATTAGTCATTCACTTATATTCATTATATATATTACCTCTTATATATATACCGAAACCCCCAATGCCCCTACTTGGCCTTTAGGTTTCGACACAAACCCCCCTTCCAAACCAAAACCCCAAAGAGCCGAAACCGAAATACATAAGTGTCATTTTTCGACACGAATATCAAACGCTTTCGGCCTCCCCCAACTGACCATCCGTCAACATCCCTCACAAAGTCCTTGCAATTCGGATCATCCCCGATTATCCGTTGATCCGTGGAGCAGAGACCGAGTCGGCCTGCTCTTAGGGACGGTCCGGGAGGACCAATCACACCACCGACCAACGCAGCGCCCTTCGGGGCGAACGGGAGAGCTTTGCCTATGGCCTATCCGAATGATCCAGGCTCGAAGGGTGGCGGTGCGTCGAAGGACGCCGCCGAGGCCATGAAGAGCCGCTGCGCCGACCCGCGCGCGCGCGTCACCGCGCTCATGCTCAACGGCCACCACCTGACCGCAGACGAGATCGCCAAGCAGCTTGGCGAGACCGTACTGGCGATCCGGCCGCGTGTCTCCGAACTCGTCAAGGCTGGCACGCTGGTCAAGACCGCCGACTTCCGCCGGAACATCAGCGACCTGTCCGCGCACGTCCTGCGCCACACGAACCGGCCGGTTGCCGTCCCCCTCCCCGAGCCTGCGCCGAAGCAGCGCCGGGCGTCCATCCACCACGACCAGAACGCGCTGTTCTGTTGAGGGGGGGGGGGGGGATGGCGATCAAGGAATGCGTCGTCTGTGGCAACAAGTTCGACGCACAAAGAAGTACGAAGACCTGTTCGCGCGAGTGCGGCCGATTCAGAGAAGCGCCGAGAGAACACACGGCGCTGGGCCGCGGAAAATCAGAAACGGTGCCGAGAGATCGAACGCTTATTTCGCCGTAAGCGCGCTCGATCCTTCGAAATCCTTCGAGATCAATACCCATCGGTATTCACCGATATCAAAGACAACTCACAACTAACTGCCGCCTACCGCACCATCAAGCAACTCGGAATGCAGGATTTGCTCAATGTCAATTAAGTCAAAATACCCCTTCGACGATCTGAAGCGCATTGTGAAGAACAACCCGGAAGGGTCTCGCGCCGACCACGAAGAAGCGGCTCGCGCGCTGTTCATTAAGGACATCGAGTCCTACTTCAAGCCGCTGTTCGGCTACTGGTTCGACAACCATATCCGACAGCTTGAAGTCGTCCGCTATTCCAACGGGTCAATCAGCGTCGATACCGCGAGGAACATCGAGAAGATCGCGACGGCGATGAAGACGAAGCCGATCCAGTCGGTTGCCAAGATTCCGGCCCGCACGAAGGAGCAGATCGACGCGGCAAAGAAGCGCACGGAAGAGTTTGGCCGCATGGCCGGCCAGCGCATGCAGGCTTTGGCGCTTCTGTCTCTGACCATGCCGAATGGCAAGGAACTGAAAGACTGCACCGTCGCACAGGTCCGCTCATAGTCCGGCTGGCTGGCCGCGCTGTGCAAGGGGCGCAAGGCATCCGAGGTCATCGGCAAGTTCTGCTCTGAGAAACAGGCGCGAGACGTTTTCGACCGCGAGACGAAGTCGGTGCGTCGATGACCGCTGTCTCGTACCACGAGGGAATGCTCGTCCGCCGAGCGCTTGGACTTGAGCGCTCGTCCAAGGTCTGCCGCAACCGCGTCGCCGTGCATGTGAACGGCACCGACATCCAGATCGCGGAACGTCTCACTCAATCCGGCGTGATGATCCGCAATCCGCGCGCCGACTACGGCTCGATGCGCGTGTTCTGCGTCACGCCGGAAGGTGCCGCCGCAGTCGGCAAGAAGCTCCGCTCCGACCTCCATTTCAATCACTGACCTGAAAGCACCTCACCATGTTCCGTATGTACTTTGGCCTCGTCATGACCGGCGTCGCCATCTCGAACACCACTGATGCCCTGATTCAGGGCTACCCGTGGGTCGCCGTCTTCTTCGCTGCGCTCGGGCTCATCATCGGCATCCCGTCATGGTTCGACATGCGCCTCCTGTTCAAGGTCGAGGCTAACCTGGCCGAGATGGGGCGGGATATTGACCTTCTGACCACGCGGTCAGCCGAGCACGCCAGCGACGCCGGGGCCTACTTCCACGCACTGATCCGAGCGCGTGATGCGCTGAGTGAGGGCGAGTTCGGCGAAGCCTTCGTGATCGTGTCCGACGCGCTCGCGCACATGGAAGACAACCGTGAGATCGCCGTCCGGCACTGCGTCAACTGGCTGACGGTGATCCTGCACGACGCCAACAAGCATTGGTGGATCGACCCGGCCACCGGCGAGAACCTTCGCAAGGCCCGCTTCATCGTGCCGACCAAGCTGATGCTTGTCGTGAGTGAATTGTCCGAGGCGATGGAGGCGCACCGCAAGAATCTGCCCGACGACAAGCTGCCCCACTTCGACGGCTTCACGGTCGAACTCGCCGACGCCCTGATCCGCATCCTCGATCTGGCTGGTTCTCAGAACTGCAAGCTCGGTGACGCCGCCGCCGAGAAGATGATCTACAACGCCAAGCGCGAGGACCATAAGGTCGCTGCCCGCCTCGGCGCCAACGGGAAGGCGTACTGATCATGGGTTGCCTCATCAGCATCGAGCAGGAAATCGAAACCATCCGCTTCGTCGATTTCCCCAACAGACCGAAGAGCGTCGAGAAGGTCGTCCGCATCGACAATCTCATCATGGCGCGCATCAACTCCACGACGGCCGCCACCAACCGGGTGAACAAGAACTTCGCCTATCTGCCGGATTCAAGCCGGATGGATGATGTTGTCCGTGGCTTGTTTTTGCTGGGGATGATCTCGGAGTCGGCGATGGAGTCGCACATCGCGCACTGCAAGGCACGAGG
>Ga0105047_10001885_pt1 | contig 37672 bp, 23 predicted proteins | sample MAT04_FD_78384 | JGI IMG/M metagenome (GOLD analysis project Ga0105047, IMG submission 78384) | Freshwater microbial communities from Lake Fryxell liftoff mats and glacier meltwater in Antarctica - MAT-04 (megahit assembly) | ecosystem: Environmental > Aquatic > Freshwater > Ice > Liftoff...
AGTAACTCAAAAGCAAGTATCCGCTTTTCATCCGGGCTTAATTGCAAAATCTCATTTTTATTGAAAGACATAAGTCTGTTTTTTTAAAGCTATAAAATTAGCATGAACTGCTCAATAAAGATAGCGGTACAAGAGTGCCCCCTTCGACAGGCTCAGGGTACCACCTTCGACAGGCTTCCCGGAAAGCCGGGACAGGCAGGTAAACTGCCATGTTGCTATGGGAAACTAAAACCTTTAAGTTGCTGCCAATGCGGTTTCAAGACAATTGCAATGTAAGCCCAAGTGAGCAATGAACCGAAAACAAACCGCCAACCCTGCTATCACCAGTAACAACACTAACGGTAGAACCCCCCTTACGCCCCCACCCCCGCCTCCACCCCCGCCTCAATCAACTTCTCAGGCGTAATGGGTAAATCACGCATTCGTTTGCCGGTGGCATTAAATATGGCGTTGGCAATGGAGGCAGCAACGCTGGTAATGCCTAATTCACCAATGCCTTTTACGCCCATCTTATTGGCAATTTTATCTTCTTCGGGTAAAAAGACCACCTCAATATTGGCCATATCCAGGTTGACCGGTACATGGTAGTCGCCGAAGGAACGGGTAATGAAATTGCCGAAGTTGGGCAACCGTAAAAAGGTGGTAAACATGCCTTAATAACAACATTGGAACGTTACAAAACGCCACAAGTGCCGCTACCCAACCAGGTGGCGTAAAAAACCCATGATACGTACAGCGTACATCAAAAGTTATTTTGGTAGCTTTTGTTTTATTAGTATAATCAGTAGTAGTGTTTCAAATAAACATGGTGGCGTTTGCCTTTCTACCCCTGCTATTGGCGGTGGCTTGTAAAAGGTGTTTACGTGCCTGCCCGGCATATTAGGTTAGCGTGTAAAGGCCACACTTTTACTGTTGGTAATTGGGTTGTAGGTTTGGCCCTTGGCGGCGTACCCAACCGCCATGCCGTGGCAGTGTGTAATTCCCTATTTTTTTAAAATAAATGTGGCGTAAGGTTGGTTTGGCATAAAAGCAAAGGCGAACGGCTAACCCAAATGTGGTTATTAATAATACCAAAAGGCGCAACTGAACGCTTTGTAACATGCAGTTATAATAAGTTACCCAATTAAGAGGGTATTGACCTACATCCAAACACAACAAACACTAAATTTTCAATAACTATCCGCAATCTGGTGCTGATATTTTGGAACCGGGCTTTATACCTATTTTTATTAGTTGTTGCAGCCTGCTTTTATGACCATAGAGGTAGCACTCATTTACTTTCGGTTTTTTTATTTAGCCTTTTTTATCATGATTTTATATTTAGCATTGAGTATACCAAATAGCGGCAATCATTAAATTTTTTATAACAGGTACTGAGGCATAATGGGTAGGCATTGCCGGGTTTTACAGCTGATGGTTAAACCCTTATTACAATGCACTGTTTTGCACTTTGCATTTTAAAACCATGGTAGGCAGGTAATACATGTATGCGTTTATAGTTAGCCAACCCGGTACACCCAAAAAGTAAACCCGGTAAACAATTAAGGCATTGCCCCGGTTACATTTTAAGCGAAAAACGGGTAGTTATTGGTTACATTGTACGGGTGGAAAAGAATTGGTCGCCTTCAGCAGGGTGTTGCTGGCAACTACCCGCCGCAACCTGGCTTTTATTGATGGTTTAATGTATGGAAATGGGAAGAATTGAGTATTTTGGAGCATTTTGCTTCAGGGTTTGGCAACAGCAAACTGACACAGGTTACCATACCCGGTTAACAAAGCCCCTTAACAATCAAACAAATTAAATTGACATTTACATTTGTAAACCAGCCAACAAATGATTAAGCTTTCACAAAACAATATTGAAACAGGTGAAGCTACATTCCGCAACCTGTTATTGCAGGCACCTATAGCTATGTCGGTAGTCATGGGCCGTGATTTTAACATTGAAATAGTAAACAAAAAGCAGCTGGAACTTTGGCAGAAAGAAGAAGCTGAGATTTTATACAAACCATTATTTGATGTACTTTCGGAAGTAAAATCGCAGGAATTTGAACGGCTGCTTACCCAGGTTTATGTTACAGGTATTCCTTTTACAGGTAAGGAAATAGCTGCGCAACTATTGCGCAATGGAACCTTACAAACTGCCTACTTCGATTTTACATACGAGCCCTTGCGTAATGAACGTGGCGAGGTAGAAGGCATTATTTTAACATCGTACGAGGTAACAGAAAATGTAAATGTTCGCAAACAATCTGAAGAAATTAATCAACAACTTACTTTTGCTATTGAAGCGGTAGAATTAGGCACGTGGGATTATAATTTAAATACAAATAAATTTATTGGCAACAACCGCCTCAAGGACTGGTTTGGCCTGCCGCACGATGCGGAAATTGACCTTTCCATTGCAATAAATGTGATGGCTGAAAAAGATAGAAGTCGGGTTGCTGAAACTATACAAAAAGCATTGCAAAATGACCCTTTTGGGCTTTACGATATTGAATACAGTATCATTAACCCCATATCCAAACAGGAACGTAATGTAAGGGCCAAAGGAAAAGCATGGTTTGGTCACGATAAAAAGCCTATCCGTATTAATGGAACGCTGCAGGATATTACTAAAAACAAAAAACTGCAAGAACAAATTAGCCAAAGTGGAGAAATGTTTACCTCTATTTTTGAAAATAGTATTACGGCAATAGTTGTTACCGATGATCAGGGCAATTATATATCGGCTAACAATGCAGCAAATAAACTTTTGGGTTTTGGGGTTGATGAATTGTTGCAAATGAATGTGCGGGATATAAAAACAACTGCAAAAGATGGAGCAGCTAAGCGTTTTAAAGAGTATATCAGCAAAGGAGAAGAAACTGGGGAATTTAATTTTATTACAAAAGAAGGTGCTCAAAAGTTTGTACAATACCAGGCAATTCGTACAAAGGTTAATTTTAATGTAAGCATCATGATGGATGTTACTGACCAGAAGGTAGCAGAAACAAAATTAAAAGCAAACGAAGAGCGTTTACAATTTGAGCGCAAGTCACTCCACGATTTTTTTACAAAGGCGCCTGCAGTGCTTGCCATTTTAAAAGGACCTGAACATGTATTTGAATTTGCCAATCCCGCTTACCTTGAGCTTATTGGCAAACGTACTATTATAAATAAAAGGGTACTGGAAGCAATACCCGAAGTAGCAGGACAAGGCTTTATAGAGCTACTTGATAATGTATATAGTACTGGCGAAACTTTTACCGGAAAAGAAATGCGCCTTATGTTAAATAGGGGCAATGGAAAACCGGAAACCATTTTTATGAATTTCACTTACCAGGCTTTTGCAAATGACAAAGGAAAAACAGAAGGCATTTTAGTTTTTGCCTATAATGTGAGCGAACAGGTTATTGCCCGTAAACAAATTGAAGAAAGCGAAACTGCCATGCGCAAAATGGCATCGCACTTAAAACTTGCTACCGATTCTGCCAATGTAGGCACATGGTCATTAGAATTACAAACAGAAAAATTGGAATGGAGTGCCTTGCATAAAAAAATGTGGGGATATGATGAACATCGTACCGACCTTACCTACGAAGATTGGTATACCCTACTTTTACCGGCGGATAAACAAAAGACTTTTAAAAAGATAGAGGAAGCAAAAATCGGTCATGCACCGTATCAGGCAGATTATTATATAAAAAGGGCTAGTGATGGCGCACTCCGCTGCATACGATCTTATGGAAAATATCATTACAACAACAAGGGCGAGGCCGAAACACTTACCGGAATTAGTGCTGACATAACTGACCAAAAAGAAGCAGAATTAAAATTAAAAACAAGCGAAGAAAAATACCGTGGCCTGTTTGAAACAATGGAACAGGGCTTTTGCATTATTGAAATGATTTTTGATAACGCCAACAAGCCAATTGATTATCTTTTTATTGAAGCCAATCCCATGTTTGAAAAGCAATCGGGAACAGCAAATCCGGTAGGTAAAACCATAAGGGAACTGGTTCCAAACATGGAGGAACGTTGGTTTGAAAACTTTGGTGAAGTTGCTTTAAAGGGCCAGGCAAAACATTTTACTGACCATAGTAAAGAATTAAACCGCTGGTTTGACGTGTACGCTTTTAGGCTGGAAAACCATGGAAGTAATAAAGTAGCTGTTCTTTTTACAAATATTAGCCAACGTAAACAGGCCGAAGAAAAAATAAAGGAAAATGAAGCCCAGTTTCGCGTTTTTGCCGACAGCATTCAAAACCTTGCCTGGATTGCCGATGGCGAGGGGTCGATTTATTGGTATAATCAGCGATGGCTTAACTATACAGGCCTCACACTTGAAGAGATGCAGGGTTGGGGATGGCAAAAAGTGCATCACCCCGACCATGTAAAAAATATAATAGAACTTTCAAAAGAGTTGTGGAAAAAAAACGAACCATTTGAATTAACCTTTCCGCTGCGCAGGCACGATGGTCAATATCGTTGGTTTCTTACCCGTGCGTATCCTGTATTAGATGCCAACCGAAATATTGAGCGATGGATAGGAACCAATACTGATATTACCGAACAAAAAAATTTTACAGAGCAATTAGAAGCAAAAGTAAAAGAACGCACTGAAGAGCTGCAAATACAAAATAAAACCTTTGCATTGGCGGAACAAATTGCAAAATTTGGCAGTTACAAATGGAACATGGCAACGGATTCATTGCAATATTCTGATAATTTGTTCCTGCTGTTGGATTGTGAGCCAAAAGAATTTGAACCCTCATTTAAAAAATTTTTATCGTTTATTCATCCTGACGATTTGCAGCAAGTAATAAAAAACGGGGAGGAAACGATGCGAACAGGCATTTTAGTAGAAACACCCTACCGCATAGTGAGCAAAAAAGGCAAAATAAAACACCTCCGTTCAAGCGGAAGTTTTACCGGGGCCAACGATAACCGCATTCTTATAGGCACCGTGCAGGATATAAGTAATGACATAGAAGCTGCTGAAAAATTAAGAACAAAAAATATTGAACTGGAACTTATTAACGACGAACTAAAATCTTTTAGTTATGTAGCCAGCCATGATTTAAGGGAACCACTGCGAAAAATTAATGTGTTCAGCAAGCGTATTATTGAAACGGAAGAATTTTCAGATAAGGCGCAGGACTATTTCAATCGTATAATTAAATCGGCCGAGCGAATGGAAAATCTTATTGACTCGCTTCTTGATTTTTCGCGTGTAAATACAACTGAGCTATTATTTAAGCCATGCGATTTAAACAACCTGGTAGCAGAATCAATAAATGATTTTAAAATAAGCATTCTTGAAAAACAAGCCATAATAGAATACAATAATCTTCCTACAATAAACGGTATGTATATTCAACTTTCGCAACTGTTTACAAACCTTATTGATAATTCAATAAAATACAGCAGATCCGAAATTAAACCACACATAAAAATAACTTCTTCCATTATTGATGGAAATGAAATAGAACATCCTGCCGTAAATAAAAAAAAGGAATATCACGCCATTAAAATTGCAGATAATGGCATAGGGTTTGAAAAAGAATATTCACTAAAAATTTTTGAACTCTTTCAGCGGCTTCATAATAAAAATGAATATTCGGGAACAGGTATTGGTTTAGGCATTGTCAAAAAAATTGTAACTAATCATAATGGGTTTATTATTGCAACCGGGCAATTAAATGTTGGTGCTACATTTACTATATACCTGCCAACCACATGAATAAAATATTAATAATTGATGATGACGAAGACGACCATTTTATGTTTAAAGAAGCTATTGCAGCTTTAAACTTAACAATACATTGCGATACAGCAACTAATGGTAAACTGGCGCTTGAAAAATTAAAAGCAAACACCACTATACCCGATATCATCTTTCTTGACCTCAACATGCCGGTTATGAATGGTTACGATTTCCTAATTCAAATCAAAAAAGACAATACGTTAAGCAATATTCCGGTTTGCATTTTTTCAACATCAAACCTTGACCGCGACAAACAATTGACAAAGGAACATGGAGCAATATTTTTTTTAACCAAACCAAACTACTTTCAAAAGCTTTGTAAACAACTGCAACAAATTCTATCTGCCGATTTTTCAACCGGTAAATATCTATCAGTTATGTAATTACACAAGCTTACACTATTAAATATTTTCACTGCCTAAGTAACCATTGAGCCAGGCAAAACTATTACCAATTGGCGAAGCGTTTGCTTGAGCAGCCTTAAAAAGGATGTGGCATTTTTACGTCGCCTTTACAGTTTACGCAACACTATCGCACCAATTGAGGTGCTGTATTAACTGGTTAATTAAGCAATACAACAACGGCTTAAAATTTGGGCATAGTAAAAGCACTACTTTTTTTATTGGTCGGTTAATAAAACCCATGCTGCCTTTAAACCAACATACGATTTAGTAGTGCCTTCTTTTAAAAAAGCTTCATATCGAATGCTTATATCATGTTGTTTACATAGCAGTAAAAGTCCCAATGCTTCAGCATACGTAAAAGCACCCGCTGTTTTGTAAGCCCTACCGGTAATTATTGTATAGCCAGCTTGCGGTTTCACATATAAAGGTGTCGTAATGCTGTAGCGGAAGCCTGCTTTCAGCGGAATTGAAGCAACAGGAGGCTATTTTGTGTTTGACCCATAAACGCTTGCATTGGTAATGGTAAAGTAACCATTTTACCAGCAAAATAAATATAGCCGCCAGCAATGGTAACAGTACCGGCTGTAGTAACGGGGAATGCCCTTTTAAAACTTCCTCCAACACCTACACCCCAACCTTCGTTAAATTTTCCTGTAGGTAAAGCCATTTCTAATCCTGCACTTATTGTAGCAGCATCCAGGTTACCTTACTGCGCAAAACTTTTTGTCCCTACCAATAATAGTGGTAAGGCAATACAAACTGTAATCTCTTTAAACATGCTGTAAACGGTATTTGTAAAAAACGTAAAGGTTCTGAACCTATTTTGGTCAATAAAAAGTTTTGCCCTTGTTGGGTGTGTGCCAAAGGAAAAGAGCCATATAAAGGGAGCCTTTAAAGCACAGTTTTGTTAAAAACCTGGCCTAAAATGTTCATGTGTCGTCTACCTATTCAAAAAAAAATCAACATTATTAATGCTGTAATACTTCAGCATGGTACTTAATTAACCTAGCCTGGCTTTAGCTTTACTTTTTAGTCCGTATCAAAAAGTGATGCAACTGTACCCTGGGTCAAATACCAACTACCCAACCATTTCCAAAATCCAAATACCATTGTGTAATTTTAATAATAATCTTAAAAATGATAAAGACATACATAACACTGGCCATTTTACTAGCCTGCTCTACAACTTTTTGTCAGCAAAATTTTTACTATAATATTTCTGTTAAACCAACACAGGCCAGGAGGCTTTTTATTGCTTATGAAATAGCAGGTATAATATTTATTGACAGTGTGAATATTGCAGAAAAGCAGTACAATATTTATAAAAAACTATCGCAACCGGTAGCAGCAACGCTTTTTACCAACGATAAAAAAGTAAATCCGATACCCGTATTTTTAGCCAACAATAGTGTACAGGTAGCTATCAATAAAACGGTCATTAGTGTAAATAATACAAAGCAACAATCCGATTTTCTTATGTTAACGGCAAACGACAGAATAAGGCCAAACTACTTTCCGCTGTATGGCGAATTAAATGCAACGAACGATACAGCAGGACTACAACAATTAAGTGTTGTATTTGACAGCTTAAAAAAAGATGATATTAAAAAAGCGTACAATTATTTCACAGCAAATACTACTTCTAAATTAAGCCTGTTTTCGTTTTCAAGGTATGCGGCCTTCTTTGCCGACTATTCTACTGTTGAAAAGGACTTTGCATTACTTCCCCGGTGGGCAAAAAACAGCCCCGACGGAAAAAACATTGTATCCAAAATGGAAGGGGCAAAATCAGTGCAGGTAAATACCAAAGCCAGGAACTTTAGCCAAACATCAACTACCGGACAAACCATACACTTAGAAAGTTTTAAAGGAAAATATGTGCTGCTTGATTTTTGGGCCAGTTGGTGTGCACCCTGCAGAAAAGAGCATCCGGATTTTATAATTGCTTACAACCAATATAAAACAAAAAATTTTGAAATAATTTCCATTTCTTTAGACGATAATAAAACCTCGTGGCTAACAGCCATTGAAAAGGACAAAATTTATTGGACAAACCTTTCAGATTTAAAAGGACAACAAAATGATATTGCGCTTAAATATGGTGTTCAAGCCATTCCGGCAAGTTTTCTTATTGACCCAAACGGTATAATTATTGACAAAAATTTGGATGGTGAAGCGTTGCTTACAAAACTAAAAACCCTGTTGGACAAATAGAGGAAACACAAATTTCCGGGGTGATTGAGCAAGTAAGGTTTATGATAGAGTGTAGCGAATTACAAATTGCTTTTTAGTATGGTTTTCGGCTAAAAAATTAAATGCTGACGATAGCTATGCGGATTTAATCTTCCAACGTATCGCTATTAAATAGCAAGGCAAAGGTGTTGGTCAATTAATTTTCGTAATAACTACACTTGCCATCAACCAATATGCGTTTTCCGTAAAAAATTACATCCATTTTTAAAACGAAAGTTTCCTAACCACCACCTGCATTGCATACGCATACGTATCCAAATCAATAAATTGAAACTGTTTGCGTGGTACAAAGTCAAGATAACTGTACAACTTTTCCGTAGTAAACCGCTGACTCCAAAAGCCTTCTTTGGTAGCAGTAAAACTATCGTCGGGGCTGGTAATTACGTGCATGCCCATTTTAGCGTACGACTCTTCCTGCTTTAAGCAGGTAGCTTTATTGTCCTTATAGCAGGCGCCCAGTACCAGGCAACCACCAGGTAACAGCAAATCGTAGGCCTGTTTCATAATATTTGTAAAGGCGGGGTTGTGGCTAAGGTCTAACCTTTGAGCCAACAACTTGTAACCTTCAAAATCAAATCCTTCGGCGTAAAAATTACCGGGGGTAAACCATGTGCAGATCACCATATCAAATTGCATACCTATGCTATGTAATTCAGTAGCCTCCAGCAGCCTTACACTGGTTTTATCATCAATACCATATCTTTCAATATTGATGTTCGAAATATCTATGCAAGCCTGCGCATTATCTGTACCAACGTACCGCGTTACCTGTTCCCAAATTTCTTTTACACCGCACAGGTGCATGGGTATACGGGCATTGCCCACACCTATATCAAGTATGCTTATCGGCCGCTGTAGTTGTGTAGCTAATTGATGAATGCGTTTTTTCAGCTCAATAAATTCCGCCCATTGAGCCTGTATCAAATGCTCCGAAATATAATTGAGGTCAAACGATTTTACAACTGTATTATCGTTGTCGTACATGGCCATAGCTTCTAATTAAAAAGTAAAAAGGTGGTAGCGAATGGTTAATGGTGCCTGGTTGTGTAGTGAAAAGTGAAACAAAAACGTGAACGGTCAATGGTAAATAGTGAAACGTGAAAGGTCAATAATGAATGGCGAATATCAATCTGTCAACTATTATCTGTCAACTATCAACTATCTTATCACAACTCACTGTTATCAAAAAACACCCGCATAAAATTTCCGCCCAGTATTTTTCGTACGTCTTTTTTACTAAAGCCGCCTTGTAACAGCGCTTTGGTTAACAGTGGGTAGGTGGTAACATCATATAACTGTTGTGGGGTGCTGTTAATACCGTCAAAATCGCTACCAATACCAACATGATCTATACCCGCTACCCGAGCAATGTGCACAATATGATTAACCAACAGGCTTAATGGTGCTTTCAAATTATTTACTTCCGCAGCATATTTTTCAAATAGAAACAGATCGGCAAAATACGGCTCAGGATTGGCTTGTAGTAATGAGTCCCGCTCTGCTTTATGGCTGGCAGTAAAGGCTGCCTCGTTGCGGTTGTAGTTACTATCTAAAAATCGCGAATAAAAATTTACCTGCACCACACCACCATTTTTACCTATTGCCTGTAGTTGATCATCTTTTAAATTTCTAAACACCGGGCAAAGGGCATACGCGCTGCTGTGGGAGGCGATCACCGGTTTGGTGGTTGTGTTCATTACATCCCAAAAGGTGGCTTCGCCCACATGCGATATATCTACTAACATGCCTATATCGTTCATGTGCTCCACCAGTTTTTTACCAAAGGCGCTCAATCCTTTTGGTTGATGAAGCAGGCTGTCCTTTGTTTCTTCCATGGCCGATGTAGCCCATGGGTTGCTATTGTTCCAGGTAAGCGTCATATATCGTGCGCCTCGTTTAAATAACGAATCCAATTTGCGCATATCGTTTTCAATCATGTGGCCACCCTCAACGCCAATCATAGCGCCAAATTTTTTTTGGGCGATGGCGGCCTTTATGTCCGCCGTCGTTTTTACCAACATCATGTTGGTTGGGTTACGGTTTACCCATGCATACAACGTATCAATTTGCCTGTTGGCATAGGCAAATGGTTGTTGCTGCAGCCCATCGCACCACACCGAAAAAATTTGTATGTCTACGCCGCCTTCTTTCATTCGTTGCAGGTCGCTGTGGGTTTTGCCGGTAAGTTCCTGGTCAAAACTTACCTGCTTTTCAAAGGCGTTCGTTAGGATGTCGTTGTGGGTATCTATCAATATACTTTGTTGGTGCAACCGCTGGTATTGCTGACCAAACGAAAGTTGACCGATAAATAAACAGAATAGTAAAACAATTATGGATCGCATGTTCAAAAGATATTACTTAGAAAGATAAGCTGTTTCGGGCGGAAAAAAGTAAACTACAGCCAACCGGTTTACTGATGGTGGATGTAAAACGGTAAAAAATATTTTACCGAAAATAACCATCGGGTCCATTTGTTTACAGGCTAACGGATGAATTAAAAATTACGCTATTGCTTATTACTTCTGTCGTTTTAAAAACAGTATTTTTTAATCACTATCCGCAATTTAGTTCTAATATTTTTGAACCGGGTTTTATAGCTTTTTTCAGCAGTCGTTGCAGCCTGCCTTTATGACCATAGAGGTTGCACACCATTGGTAATTTTATTCGGCCTTTTTTATTATAATTTTATATTTAGCATTGAGTATACCAAATAGCGAATAATCGTTAAATGATTTGCTACAAAAAGTCCTTATTTTTTTAAGGAACTATGTTTGCAATTGGTACAAAATTTTGCAACGGTAACCCTACCATTTATACGCGTATTTTATATAATTAAATGCCGCGAGGTGGTTTCCTGAAAAAGACAATTGCCACATTTTCCCACCTCGATCCGGTGCCATATTTGTCTTTCATTTGAGCCAATATCCAGGCCGGTTAACAATATATCACCCCTAAACCTCCACCGGCAATTACCTGTTTGGTAAGGTGCGTAACAAATCGTACTGACTTGGTTTGGTGTACGGAAACCCCGCTTACTGCGCTTGCCCGCTCATAATGTTTTTATCATTGTTGGCAACATCGGTTGTTTATGGGTAGGCTGTTTCCAGCACCATTATTTTTCTCTTCAACTTCTTTTTAAAGGCAGCAATGTTTGTAAAAAGCTGGTTGAACGGGTTGAGGGTGTGCCATTCAGGGTAATACAAAGATCCAATAATATTAAACCCAGTTACCTTACCTGTATTAATATAGCCACTAAACCGGCCGCCCACATTGTTTGGCTCAGCTATGTGCAGGGCATTCAATATTTTTATGGCAGATAAAGCCGCAGCATCTGTAACAGCCGATATAGCGCTGTTGACCACTTTGCCAAAGTTTTGCCAGTTGCCATTGCAAACATTCAACCAAGGCAAGCTTACGAGCGCATCGGTATGCATCATCCCACAGCTGGTGTAATTGCCTCACTGTACCAGCTTGGGCATTAACCCTTTCAATTGCAGTTACAATAATGTTTTAAAAGTATAATTGTACACAGAGTCGTTTAGCAGCTATAGGCTACGAATATTTAGCCAGGCTTCACGACTGTGTTGCTTAGCGGGGTCGGCCCACGAGCGGGAAAAATGAAATAGGGCAGCACCAGCACGCCATGTTGCCGCGATAGCCTTATGGACTTTTCTATATTGAACAAATAATTATACAAATGTGTGCCTGCATTTTCATACACTGTTTTTGATCACACAGGGTTGTGCCACATTCAAAGGCGAACAGGATTTTTTCTTTGCTCACAAAAATTCTAAATGGGTTGGTAGGTGTGCCTTCCTTTTTATATACACTAACTTAATCAGCTATTTGGTTTACATAACTAATGCCGGCACAAAAATAAAAGCAGGCTTTTTTATTTGATGGGATGGTGTCAGCAGGTATTACAGGCACCATCGCAATTATAGCGGGGCCAGCACCCGTTTTTTATGCATTAGCCACACAAAAAAGCAGCAGGCAAGAGCCGCAAACAAAAGGTGCTTATTTTTTTTTAATTTTCATATTAGCTCCAAAAGATTGGTTTTTATTGGATATGGTTATTAACCAGCCAAACCAATTTACTACAATAAAAACACCGGCCAAACTATTGGCCGGTGCTTGTGAAATAAAATATATTAAAAGGCTTGAAGATATCGCCTCGAAGTCTTTATAAACTATATTTTAGTTACCGTGTATTTACCGGTAATAAAATTTACCACCATCTTATACGATCCTGAAGTAGCAGGTGACAGTAGGTCTGAGCCACTAAATTTAATACCGTCTCCATTTACCTGGTTAGCATTATTACCGCCAACGCCGCCATATTTAAAATCCCAGCTGCCAAAAACAGGTAAAAACAAAAACGATTGACCACCAACCAATGATAGCGTATTTTCAAAAACTCCATTGGTTTTTTGAGTAAACCTTTGAGCTGCCGGAGGTGAGTTGGTCCAGCTTGACTGTGTTGCAGCACCTGTAATATACAACTCAGCAGGTAGGGAATTAACTTGTTTCTCGGCTTTAAAAGTTCCTGTCTGAAAATCGAACGTGAGTTTATACCAACCGGCACCATCTTTTACATCAGCGGGAAAATCGTCGTTCAATTTAAAACCAAAATTACCACCATTAGCAAGGCCGGTCAGGTTTTTGTTGGCCACTGCAAATTTATCGTTCCAGTTACCGGCTTCCTGCAAAATAAGGTAGTTGCCGTTACCACTTAGTTCAAAAATACCCACCCAGGTTGTTTCATCCATCCTGGTAAATTCGCGAACTGCCGGCATTGGGCTGGGGTTTGTCCAGTCAAACGTAGTAGCATTACCTGTTATAAACAACCGGCTGGTAGAGGGCAACGCAACTTTAGGTGGAATTTTATACGGAGTAGCATTCAACTTTAAAGTGTTGGCTACAATACGTTCGTTATTGTTGGTATACGATGTGGTTAAACGTACATCTACGCCATAGGTTGTGCCAAACGTAAATCCAAAGCCCAGCAATATAGTATTAAATTCTTTAGCTGTAAAAGTGGCGCTTGAAACCCCTATGTAGCTGCGGGTAACCGCTTTTGTAAAATTTCGACCTGCTGAATCAATTTCCAACACATATTTAAACCGTGTTGTATCGGTTGCATAGTTTGGGCTTGTCCACGAAAAAGTGATAGCTGGTTTGGCAGAGTCGGCCACTGCCGGTGCAAAAGTGGCTGACGAGCTTGACAAAACCGCCGTAGTACCGTTTTTATAAGCGGGAAGGTCGGCCACCTTATCGCAGGCAGTAATGGCAACTGCCATTAATGCCATCATCATTATTTTATTTATCAGTTTCATACTATGTTATTTTACATTTATAGCAATACCATCCTGTATTTGCCGGTTTGAAAATCAACGGTTATTTTATAAGTACCCGAAGCTGCAGGAGCAAGCAGGTCATTGCCGCCGCGTAAAAATTCGTCGCCATTTACCTGGTTGGCATTACCGGCGGCCGCTCCGCCGTATTTGTCGTCCCAACTTCCATTAACCGGTAAAAACAAAAACGAACCGCCACCTTGAATTTGCACTGTAATCTCAAATTTTGTGTCTTCTATCCTTTTCATTTCCTGCAAAGGCTCTGGTACCGGGTTACCCCAGCCACCGGGGGTAGCGCTTCCAACAATATATAATTTGGTAGAGGCCGGTAATTCCACTTTTGGTGGAATAGCATACGGAGTTGCCCTAAGTTTTATCACGTTACTGTACAATATACCTGCGTCCTTATTTATACCAAGTGCCGATTTTACCCTTATTTCAATGTTATGTGCTATTGCCGCCTTTAACTCCAGGGTATTAAGCAGGTAGTCGTTCAGTTCGGCCTGTATAAAGGTGTAACTAAGTTCGCTGGCAATGCTTATTGATTTCTTTTTAGGATTGGTAAAGTTTGCCCCGGTAGTATCAATCTGAATTTCGTACGAAACATCCTGCGAACTTACGCCTGTAGTAAAAGAATACGCAGGATTAGTCCAGGTAATTTTAGTTGCCACGTTTTCTTTTGTTGCAAAACTTAAAGGAACAGTTGTTGCAGCCGTTGATGCAAGTACCGGAGCGGTCCCTCCTTCAAAAAATATCTTATTCTCATCCTTCTCGCACGATGAGAATGCGCCGGTCACTAATAATGACAGGAGCATGTATGATGTTATTTTTTTCATATGCTCTATTTTTTAAATTAAAATTAATAGCCTGCGTTTTGGGTTAACTTAGGGTTAGCTGTAAGGTTGGCGGCAGGTATAGGAAACAAGTTATACCTGGCATCTACAGCAGTACCCGATGCTACGCCTCCCTTCCACGGCCATAGGTAAGTATTGGTGGTAAGCTGCCCGTACCTTATAAGGTCCGTACGGCGGTGGCCTTCCCAATACAACTCCCTTGCCCGCTCATCTAACACCGCTTGTAGTGTAAAGTCGGCAGCCTGTGTTTGGTAAGCATTGCCCGAAGGATTTCCAAAGGCCCTGAATCTTACTCTGTTTACGTATTCCAATGCGGTAGCCAGGCTTCCACCAGTACCATTTCTTAATACTGCCTCAGCATATACCAGGTACATTTCGGACAATCTAAAAGCCGGATAATCAATATCGGCAAAGTCGCGGTTCACATCGCTGGTGCCGCCGCCATCGCTGCGTATGTTGCGGTACTTATTTACGTGCAAACCATTGTCAAAAACCGATATATCGCCAATTTGAATTTGCTCAGCACTTACCCCATATTTACTTGTAATAAACATAGCCCTTTTATCGGTAGCACCGGTTAAGTCTGCAAATTTATCGGCCAGGCCCTTTGTGGCGCGGTAACCATTCCAGCCACCATTCACACCAAAATCGTTATGGTCGTCGCCGGCGGCAGCATGTACAAAAAAGGTAGTATTACCATACGACTTTGTCCGTAGCCCATCGCAGGTTATGGCAAATATTATTTCATTCTTCTGTTTATCGTTATCGGCCATAAAAAGCAAACGGTAATTGGGGGTTAAGGTATATCCCGCATCAATTACTTTTTTGGCATAAGTAATGGCACCCGTGTTCATGTCCTTATTGGCATATACCTTTGCATTTAGGTACAAACGAGCCAATAACGACCATGCTGCAGCCTGGTCAACGCGACCGTACTCCGCAGATTTGGCTGGCGCCATCTCGTTTTCAATTGCTTTCAGTTCACGCTCAATATAATCGAACAAAGCAGCCCGCTGAATTTCGCCGGGCACTTCGGTACCTACTTTATTCTCTTCAGTAATAAAGGTCGATTTTCCAAAAAGATCCATCATTACCCAATAATTGTAGGCACGTATAAACCTTACCTCACCACGTGTACGGGCTATTTCGGCAGCATCGGCACCGGTTATGCCGCGGCCCGATACTTTATCGGCAGTCGACTCACGCAAATATTCGTTGGCTACCGTTATGTTGTAAATAGGCCTTGCATACATACCCAACAAAAATGGGTCGGAGCTTGTCCAGCTAAGATTATGAAAATCTTTAATGGTCTGGTCGTTCCAGGCAACCACCGCTTCGTCTGTAGGTAGTTCCTGGCAGTTAAAAAATCCACGGATGAAGGGCGATTGGGAGCCCTCATCTAACCCCTGTATGTCCGAAGCGCCTGCCGGCCCCACGTTACCGGTAGTAGCCAGGCCTCCGTAAATTTTTGACAATACGCCTTTGTACCCGGCAGCCGTTGCATAGGCATTGGCCGAGGTAAGATCGTTTGGTGGAAAAAGATCGAGCTTTTTTGCGCAGGAGGTTGCCAGTGAAACTACCAGGCAAGCCACCAGTATTTTATTTATTGTTGTTGCTTTCATAATTGCAATAATTAAAAATTAAAAATCAAGATTTACCCCTGCCGAAAATACACGTGGACGTGGGTAAATATTACCATCAACGCCGGAGTCGCTTGCTACCTCGGGGTCAAGACCACGATACTTTGTTATTAAAAAAACGTTCTGAACGTTTGCGGTAAGCCGCATATTCGCTGTGTTTTTAAAAACACGTCCAACATTATAGCCAAAGTTAATATTGTCTAACCTAAAGAATGAACCATTTTCAATGTAGTAGTCCGATAAAAGCTGGTTATTTTGAAACCCGGTATTTAATAAATCAGTGCTTGCGTTGCCAACAAAATTTATTGGGTTTTTAATAGATCTTAAAACACCTGCACCAGAGAAATAGTTATTGTACAAGTAATTTCCAAGAGCGCCATGGCCCGTTAAGCCAATGGTTAGTTGCTTGTACGATAATTGGGTGGAAAATCCTAACAACACATCGGGAGCAGGTTTTTTGTAAAAGTAGCGGTCGTTGTTGTCAACTTTACCATCGCGGTTAACATCTTCATATAAACCTTCAATAGGCTTGCCGGTTGCTTTGTCGTACGCCTGCTTGTATACATTAAATACATAGGGAGCGTATCCAACCGCAAACTTTCCAATATTATTACCTGTTCCTCCACCAATTCCACCAACATCAATACCCTTAAAGTTGGGGTCGTTCTGCTTTAAAAGGTTGGTTATTTCGGTTTCGTTGTAGGTATAGTTAAAACCCAGTTCCCACGTTACTACTGAATTACGGATTGGTACGGTATTAACCGATAATTCAATACCCTTATTTTCCAGGTTACCTACGTTGGTAGTAATCTGGTTAACAAAGTTGGCACCCGGTGCTACTGGCACAGTACTCAACAGATCCTTTGTTTTCTTTTGGTACACATCAACACTACCGGTTACCCTGTTATTAAAAAAGGCAAAATCAAGACCCAGGTTAATAGTTGTGGTGGTTTCCCACTTAATCGTGGGGTCGTAACCCTCAGGACGCAGGTAAGTAAAAAACGAATTACCAAACTGGCTGCTGGCCGAAAGGTTACTAACCGAATATCGCGGTAAATAAGAATAGAAGCCTATTCCATCCTGCTGGCCGGTAATACCATATCCAAACCTGGCTTTAAAATCGGTAAGCACATTGCTACCTCTAAAAAACTGGTCTTTAATTTTCCAGGCTGCTGCAAATGACGGAAAATAACCCACCCGTGTATCAGCCGAAAACTTAGAACTGGCATCGCGACGAAGCGATCCGGTCAATAAATAGAAATCGGCTATAGTAAGGTTTACCCGTGCAAAATATGACTCCAGCCTGTACTGCGGCTTATCAGTTAAAAAGGTTGGCTCCGAACCCTGAATGGTATCACGTTTTTGAGGATTTGCCGGATCAGTAATTGCCCGGTAGCTTTTAGCAGGATAATTTTTTACGTTGGTAATAAAATCCTGGTAGCTATGGCCTACCAATACATCAACCTTACTGCGCAGGGCTGGCAGGTCTTTAGTATAAAACAACGATACATCGGCCAGGTAGTTATTTTTACCCTGCTCATAAAAGGTTCTGCGTCCGCCGGTTCTATGGTTGGTTGCTGAGGCAGAGTCAATATTATCGTTACCCATACCGTTTGAATGATCGACACCAAGGTTTACCAACACATGCAGGTCGGGGAAAAAGCGGAGCTTGTAATCTAACTGAACATTACCTATAAAACGATTAACCGTTGACCTGTTATCGCGAAGCCTTAAAAGAGCCAGGGGGTTGCGGTTAGCAAGGTCAATAGGGTTTCCATCGGCCTGCAGCCATTCGTAATATCCGCCCCATTTATTACCCCTGAAAATAGGCTGGGTAGGGTCAAACGACGCAGCCGAACCAACAGCGCCACCATCGGCAAACTGGTTTTTGGTCTGCACTGCTTTCAAGGCAACATTTACCGAAAGGTCGTTGTTAAAAAATTTGGGGGTAAGGTTTAACGATGACGAATAACGCTCAAACTGGTCGGTTTTTAATATTCCCTGCTGGCTTAAAAAACCCACCGAAGCCCTAAAGGGAATTTTACCTATGGATCCGCTGGCGCTAAGGTTGTTATCAGTAGTAACCGGCTGGCGGTAAATTTGTGCCTGCCAATCAGTATTGGCGGTACCCAAAATATTTTTGTAGATATTATTTCCGGTAGCGGCAGCATCGGCATTTACAATGTTCCTTACCTGGTCGCCGGTTAATACTTCAATTTGTTTGGCAATAACACTTAACGACTGCTGGGTATTAAAGTTGTATTTTACTTTGCCCGAAGAGCCTTTTTTGGTAGTTATAATAATTACCCCGTTGGAAGCCCTCGATCCATACAATGCTGTGGCCGAAGCATCTTTCAATACGCTCATAGACTCTATATCGTTGGGGTTAATGGTGTTTAGCAGGTTGGCCGATCCGGCAATACCATTGCCCTCTATGGGTATCCCGTCAATTACTATCAATGGGTCGTTACTTGCATTAAGCGAGGCACCACCACGAATACGTATGCGGCTTCCGCCACCGGCACTGCCACCACCACTGGTAATTTGCAAACCAGCAACTTTACCTTGCAGCAATTGCTCAGACGATGCAATATTTCCCTTTTGAAAATCTTTGGCTGATATAGAGGTAACCGCACCGGTCAGGTCGCTTTTTTTTCGCGTACCATAGGCTACTACAACCACATCGGTCAATGCAGCATCGGTTGATACTAATTGCACCTCTACGGCACTCTTATTAAATTCAACCTGCTGGGTACCAAACCCAACCGAAGAAACAACAAGGTATTTCGCATCTGCGGAAACATTTAATTTAAACGATCCATCGTTTAGGGTTTGTGTACCCGAACCGCCACCTCTTATTACTACCGATGCGTTAACTACGGGCAGGCCCGTTTTAGAGTCCATTACCTTACCGGTAATTACCCTGTTTTGAGCGGCTACCTGCAAACACACCAGCAACGGAAGTATGAATGCAAACAGCAATCGTTTAAAAATCATAATGAAAAATTTAAAGTTTAAAGCCAATTGTTAGGTTGATTAGAAGGCCGATAACGGTGGCATTACACTTTATAGGGTAATGCCACCATAGGTAATTTTTAAATTGAAGTTGTTATTACTGCACTATAAATTGTTGAACGGATACAGTTGAGCCATCATATACCTTTAGGATATAGGCACCAGCCGCCAACTTTGCTACATTAACCGGTATATTATTTGTGCTATTATTGCCGTTAACAACATAACTACTGAATAAGCGGCCCGCTAGGTCCTCTATTTTTATAGTGATGGGCGACGTTGTTGCACGGTTAAGGCGTACAAATAAGGTAGAGCCCTTTACCGGGTTAGGGTAAACATTTAACGAAGATGACTTAATCAGCGGATTTACAGGCGCGATAGCTGAATAACTGATAGTGCCATCAATATCTATTATTTTAAGACGATAGAATATTTTGGCAGATGCATTTAAGGCTACCGGCGCCTTATCGTTATACCTGTAGGTTACCGATTGGCTTGCCTGGCTGTTAGTGGCATTTACTACCGCAACATCAGTAAAGTTTACACCGTTGCCTGAACGCTGCAATTGAAAATGCTTTACGCCAATCTCGTTAGCTGTTACCCAGTCAAGCTCAATTTGCTGGCTGGCTCTTTTACCAGTAAAACTAATAAGCTTTAATGGCAAGGCGTTTACATTGGCAGTTACATCGCGGTTTAGATATACATAATATTCGCCTGGTTGAAGCGTAATGTTTTCAGATCCACCCGTTGCATTACGGGTTCCACCCTGTAGGTAATTGTACCAGGTACCCGAATTTTGGAAAGTAACAGAACCCGTGCTGCTGTTTACTCCAAAATTACCTATCACACATATGGACAATTCGTTGGTCGTTACCTGCAACCATTTAAAATCGCCACCCAAATTAAAACCTATGCGGTCGGTAACAAAGGTGGGCAAATATTGCGGAACCTTACGCAACGTTAATAGTTTAGAATACACATCGTGTAGGGCCTTCCTATTAGCGTTTTGCAGATAATCCCAACGGATGGGTTTTGGATCGGTACGGCAATTGGTGTTCACTGTTCCATTTCCGCATGCATTAATTGAAAAGTCGTACCCTAATTCGCCAAACTGCCACATCATTTTTGGTGCAGGGGTCATTGCCCAAAAGGCGGCTGCCATTTCGTTACGTTTTAGTGCTGTAACCAAAGCCCGAACACTAAATTGTCCGTTATTGATGTTTTTGTACATCAGTCTTTCTTCGTCGTGGCTTTCCTGGTAGGTAATAAGCGTTGGGTTTGTCCAGCCCCTGTTGGTAAAAATACCGTACTGAAAGTTAGAGGGATAACCCATGGTTGCCTCATTATATTCGTGGTTTGAATTGCCCCACAACATCATTCCTTCATCACTTAATACTTTTTCTTCATCGTTATTAGCAAAATGCTCTAACACACAGTAGGAGTTGGGCGATACTTCCTGCATTTTAGCATTGATACGCTTCCATATGTTTACCCTGCTTTGGTCGTAGGCACCCCAGGCGCCCACATTGTTAGGGTTATTGGTTTGGGTAAAACCTTTGCTTAGGTCCCACCTAAAGCCATCAATTTTATAATTGGTCAACCAGTGTTCCACTACCCTGTCTACCAGTTCTTTGGTGGCAGGTGCTTCGTGGTTAAAGTCAAACCCTACGTTAAACGGGTGTGTTGCGGCCTGGTTATGCCACGGGCTGTTGGCAGCAGGCCTGTTATTGGCAGCATCCCAGTACATTTGTGCCGTTGGTGATAAACCAAATGCATGGTTTAGAGCAATATCCATAATAACCGCAATACCGTTTTTGTGGCATTCGTCAATAAACTCTTTTAGGTCGGTTTCGGTACCATAAGCCTTATCAGCTGCAAAATAAAAGTCGGGATTATAGCCCCAGCTATTATTTCCTTCAAACTCGTTAAACGGCATTACTTCAATGGCAGTAATACCCAACTTTCTTAGGTATGGTAGTGAGTCTTTTACAGTAGTAAAACGCTGTGTGGCTACAAAATCTCTAACCAGCAATTCATAAATTACCAGGTTGCGTTTGTCGGGCCGTGTAAAATTAGGTACCTGCCAGTTATACACCGGTTTGGCGGTTTGCAAAACGCTTACAATTCCACTTGTTTTACCGGTTGGGTATGGTTTAAGGTTAGGGTAAGTAATGGCCGAAATGAACGGGTCGTTAAAGGGGTCCAGCACCTTTTCGGTCATATAATCGGCTACCCTCAGGTTACCATCTATAATATATTGGTAGGCATATTCAGTACCTGGTGTTAGTCCGTCAATAATAACCCAATAACGCAAACCATCCGGGGTGCGTTTCATTTGCTGGTCAATTGTTTCGGTCCAGTTATTAAAATCGCCTACTACCGACGCCCGTGTTTTACTGGGCGCATACAACACAAGTGTAACAGAGGTATTGCCTGCACTATAATTAATACCATCACGTACACCACCCGGTAAGGCTTGCACTGTTACCGTTGGATAAACAAAAAAGTTGATGGTATCGTTTCTGGTTTCGGCACCTGATTTTGCCTCGGCAATAATGCGTTGCTGACCGGCAGCAGCAATAACCGGCGAGGCTGATATACTGGTACCACCCAAAACGGTTGTACCTGCCTGTACCCCATTTAGGTATAGTGTAAGGTCGGCATTGGCGCTGGACTTAGCTGTAATGCTAATGGCCTCTCCTACTGCTTTCGTAATGTTTTCGGGTACAGGTACAAATTTGGGGTCGCTTGGCGGCGCAGTAAGCCTTATGTTCAGTCCATTATCGTACACCGTAATGTACATATCACTACCATCAGTATTACGTTGCACCCTACTGCCCGATCCGCTACGAAACAGCAACGCAATCTTAATTATTTTTTCGGAGGGATTAGTAATGCCAAAAAAGGTTCGTAAACCACCTGTAATAGAAAAGTTCCAGATATTGGTACCCGATATACCGGCCCTTGCAGCAGCTGGTGTGGTGGCCCATGTAAATTTTGAATATTTCCAGTCGCTACTATTGGCACTGGCGCTGGTAATTACACCCATATGCAAATACACATCGTCGGGTCTGTAATCTTTTAGGCCCTGGTTACCCTTGTTTCCATCCATTGTTATGGTAATGGTTGAAGCGTTATCTCTAATAAAATCGGGTGTCCATGAAAGTAGCTGGCCATTTGCAACAGATGTTACGGCTACCAGCAGCAGGAGGATAAAATTTCTCATATAAAGCAGCATTTCGTTTAGGTTAACCCTAAAAATTAAACAATGTGTAAATTTTACACAAAATAGGAAATATTTTAAATTCCAAACGTTTGGTTAAAATATTTTAAAGAAAAATTTTTGAATTTATGATAACTTTTTACTTAACCAGTTAAAAATCAATGCCAAACCATTTGCGCTTATTTTTTTCGTATTTAGCAAAATCAAATTTATAAAGTTTACCAGGCCTGTGGGGCACATCCTTTTCGTATTCGTTCATATCAACAAGAAAATCCATTGCAAAAAATTTCTTTCTAAAATTGCGTCGGTCAAGGGTCAGGCCAAGGATAGCTTCGTATAAATTTTGTAGTTCGCGAAGTGAGAATTTTTCGGGTAGCAGGTTAAACCCAAGCGGGTGTTCCTGAATGCGGCGTTGTAGCCAGCGGTAGCAGGCGTCTACAATGGTTTGGTGGTCAAAGGCCATGTCGGCAAGGTTTTCAATATTATGCCAATGCAGTTCATTGTCAAGTATTTTTAATTGATGGTGCTGAATATTTAACAATGAACAATAGGCCACAGTAATTACCCGGCCGCCGGGGTGCCGGGAGGGGCTTCCGAAAGTGCGTACCTGTTCCAAAAATATATTATCCATACCTGTGCGTTGGCTCAACACACGGTAAGCCGCATCATCTAAATCTTCGTTGTCGTATACAATATCGCCCAGCAGCGACCACTTATCTTTAAATGCTTCAAGGTCGCTTCTAATAAGTAAAACTTTTAGCTGGTTTTCTTCAAAGCCAAAAATTACGCAATCGGCAGTAACCGGCATTGACGGGTAGGTTTCTACCAGTTTAGACGGGTCTTTTATTAACGAATGGTTTCGGGGCCGGGTAAGGGGTGCAGTTTCAATTTGTTCCATATAGCAGATCGTTGTTATGTAATGCCGGTAATCAAAAACGAAAATTAAGTAAAAAGTTACATTGTGTACAAATTACATTTTAACAAAATAGCATGAAATTTCAATAACCTTTTGTTTTTAAGGAACGAATGGAGTTTTCAATTTTAATTTGCGTGAATGTGCTTTGTATAAGGCAATTTAACTTTACCGTCGAAATTTTTTATAAAATGTATACTAACCAACAGATAAAACAATTTCAGCAATCCACCGGCGAATTTAAAACCGACACCCGGTTGTTTACTACCGAACGTATTGAAGCTTTAAGAGATGTTTTGCGTTTTCACGAACACCGATATTATGTTTTGGATGAGCCGTTGATTGCCGATGTTGAGTACGACCAACTATACAAAATGCTTGAAAAGGCAGAGAGGGAGCATCCCGGATCGGTTACACCCACATCGCCAACCCAGCGGGTTGGCAACAGCCTGAATGCCGGTTTTAATACTGTAGCACACCTGGTGCCAATGCTGAGCTTAGATAATAGCTACAACGCTAACGACCTGTTAGACTGGGACCGCAAAGCCCGCGAACTAACCAACCTGCCCGAAGTAGAATATTGTATAGAGCCAAAGTTTGACGGTGCCAGTATATCGCTTATATACGAAAATGATGTATTAACAAGGGCAGCTACCCGCGGCAATGGTATAGAAGGCGATGATATTACCACTAACATTAAACAAATTCGCAGTATTCCGCTGGCCGCCTTGTTTTCAAAATATGGTATTGGGCAAATTGAGATACGGGGCGAAGTAATGATGTCGAAAAGATCGTTTAAGGTATATAACCAGGGACTTGCTACGCAGGGATTAGCTCCGTTAGCCAACCCACGCAACGCAGCATCGGGCAGCCTGCGCATGAAAAACCCTAAAGAAGTTGGCCGCCGCAACCTGGAAGCTTTTTTATACAATGTGAGCTTTTACAATACCGATGGAGGCCCCTTAAACGATTACCTGCTTAACCACGCCGGCACACTTGAAATGCTTTGGGACCTTGGCTTTCGAAGCCCAAAAAAAGAGCTGATGGTAGTAAAGGGAATACAAGGAGTAATAGACCATGTAAATGATTTTGAAAAATTACGTGACGACCTGCCTTACGAAATTGATGGAATGGTAATAAAGGTTAATAGTATGGTGCTGCACGATATTATGGGTATGACCACCCACCACCCGCGGTGGGCAGTAGCCTTTAAGTTTAAAGCAAGGCAAGGCACCAGCAAGTTACGGTCAATAGAGTTTCAGGTGGGGCGAACGGGTGCGGTTACACCGGTGGCAAAAATAGAACCGGTGCTGATTGGTGGGGTAACCGTAGGGTCCATTTCGCTTTTTAACGAAGACATTATAAAAGAAAAGGACCTGAAGATTGGCGATACAGTGTTGGTTGAAAGGGCGGGTGATGTAATACCGTACATTGTAAAATCGATGCCCGAATTGAGGGATGGAAGTGAAAAAGCGATTGTTTTTCCAAAAAACTGCCCGGTGTGCGATAGCCAATTGTTTAAAGAAGAAGGGGAAGCGGTTTGGCGTTGCATTAATATAGAATGCCCTGCGCAAGTAGTTGAAAAAATGATGCATTTTGTAAGTAAGGATGCAATGGACATCCGCAGCTTTGGCGAGGCCAACGTACGCAAGTTTTACGAAATGGGATTATTAAAAGATATACCCGGCATTTATACACTCGATTTTAGGGCTGTTGCCCAAATGCCGGGCTTTGGTAAAAAATCGCTCGATAACTTAACCGAAGCTATTGAGTCTTCTAAAAAACAACCATTACATCGGCTGCTGTTTGCCCTCGGTATCAGGTTTGTGGGCGAAACGACCGCCAAAGTACTGGCTAACAAAGTCAGCCACCTGTTAGATCTTAAAGACTATACCATAGAGCAAATGCAGGAACTGGAAGATATTGGTATTAAAGTGGCCAGCAGCATTCACCAGTTTTTTTTAAACGAAACCAATATTGACATTTTAAAACGACTGGAAGAGCTGGGTATAGAAATGAAGAACACTAAACGATCGGCTGTGGCTGAGGGTGGTTTAAGTGGCCAAACCTTTCTATTTACCGGATCGTTAAGCAAAATAAAAAGAACCCAGGCCGAGGAAATGGTAGAACAGCATGGAGGTAAATTATTGGGCAGTGTAAGTAGTAAACTTAATTACCTGGTAGTAGGCGAAGATGCAGGCAGCAAACTGGAAAAAGCCAAAAAAATAAATACGGTGAGGATTATTAGTGAAGATGAGTTTATAGCATTGGTGGGATAGTTGCAAAAGCTAAGGGTGATAAATTTGGTCAAATGTCTTTCTTAGCCATTTGAAGGTCCATTCCACAATCCTTTTTATTCTTCTAAGTGTAAACTTATCTGCGGGGTTGCCCTCAATATTATTAACACGGATATCTATCCAGCCTTCTTTGCTAAAAATAATATCCCTTAAACGTACCTGTTTTGGTTGCGCGCCAGTATTGTAATAGTGATGATTACAGGGAAAAAGTACTTCAACTGCTGCATAACCACCATTTGATTTTGATATATGAAAAGATGAAGTGTAAAGGTTATTTTACTTATTTTTTGAGCAACAAAGGCAAGTTAGCAGAGAAGTGGGATAGGATTACGTTATGTTCAGGTACCGGTTACACTTTGAAGGCGTACTTACTTTTGAGAAAACTTAGGAGGACCTACAGTTTTTAGCACTTCGTTTGCTTTATCTACCTTTTCCTTGTACAAGCCTTATTTAAGGTATTTGTCAAGATTTTTATCAACCTTTATTATCGTCGGTTTCTTGTTAATTTCTTTTTCTTTTTCCATTTTGTAAAATTACTTTTTTTTCCGCGTTACTATAAAAGCATCAAATTCCACTTGCTTTTGAAACTGATTTTAACTCTTACCAATAAGACCATACACTTCAAAGTCTTCCTGTATTTGAAAAAAATGATTAGTTATTCCAGTTCTATAAAGTCGTGTCCTGGCCAGGGTGCTACCTGTTGCAAAACCATAACGCCGGGATATTTGTAGGTAAAAATATAAAGTTTGGAAGCCACAGTTGCTAACACCTTTTCACTGTCCCGGTTGTTGGTAACTACTTCATGGTCAATTTGCCCTGTTTCTGAGTCTTTGTGACCAAACCCGAGGTTTTTAAAATTATGAAGATGTGTTTCAGTATAAAACACAAGTTTAGGAACACTGCCGCCAACACCTTCGCTTACGAATTCAAAAACCATTTCAGTTTCGCCAATAATTACCGGATACTTGTCAATGTTCATGTCTCAAAAAAATTGCTTTCTGAAAAATAATTATGTCTACTTCCGCATAATCAATCGCCTTCACAAGTTCATCATCCTTTTGTATAATCGAATACCATTATTTTTAACTTTAAAAATTGCCTGAAAGAATTAGCCCTGCCAAAACAATGAAAAACCAAATTTGAAATTCTTTTGTTTAATAAAAAAAACTTAATAGATGCTTCAAAAATCCACTTTACAGTTTTTAACCACCCTAAAAGAAAACAATGATAAATCGTGGATGGATGACCACCGCGAGGCATTCCAGGCAGCTAAAGACGATCTTCAGCAATTAGTAGAAAAGGTCATTCATTCGCTTGGTAAAAAAGATGAACAAATAGCGCATCTTACCTCAAAGGAGTGTGTGTTTAGGCAAAACCGCGACGTACGCTTTAGCAAAAACAAGGCACCCTACAAAGTAAACATGGGCGCCAGTATAAACCGCGGTGGTAAAAAATCGACTTTTTCAGGTTACTACTTTCACCTTCAACCAGGCAACGGCAGTTTTGCAGGTGGCGGCATGTGGATGCCCGAAGCACCGCAATTAAAAAAGGTGAGGCAGGAGATAGATTATTGCTGGGAAGAGTTTAATAAAATACTAAACAAAAAAGCGTTTAAAGACCAATATGGCGACCTGGACATTGAGGAACATACCCTTAGCCGCGAACCAAAAGGCTATGAAAAGGAGAACCCCGCCATTAAATACCTTAAACTAAAAAGCTTTGTTGCGCTAAAACCTTTGACTGATGAGGAGCTTACCAGTAAAGACCTGGTAAAAAAATTAATCAAGGCATTTGAAGCACTGCAACCAATAATTTATTTTATTAATCGACAATTGGAGGAATAAATCGCTTTTACAAAATGCCTCGAAAATATTTTTTATTGAGTGCCGGACCGCGCCTTAATTGACATATTAAAGCAATTACGAAATCATTAATATAATTACTCATTACTTGTATATACTAATTTAAGCGTGTTTACCATTTCCTCACTTACTTTTTTGCAACCGTTATTATAATCTCCGTTTAAAATTATAATTTTTAAACCGGTGAATAATGGCACTTATTTTGTTTTGTGCTACAAAACAATAACTACCATTATGAAAAAAATTTTTACGCCAGTCATTTTTGTTACATGTATAAGTTGTTCATGGGGCCACCGTTCGTTTACATCGCAACGGTTTAACCAACAAACCAGCCAACATAAAAAAATCGCTATTTTGCCACCAAAAATAATATTGACAGGAAACCAGCCTAATCAATACAATGAGTTGGAAATAGATCGACTTGAAATTGGGGAAAGCAAATTGTTTCAACAGGCTTTGTTCAACAACCTTTTAATGAGCAGTAATAAACACAGGCGGGCGCTACTGGTAGAACTACAGCCATTTGAAACCACTCTTTCCTTATTAGAAAAAAATAAGATTGACGTGCGTAAGTGTTGGGATTTGGACGATATAGAGTTAAGCCGGATTTTAGGGGTTGATGCATTGGTACGAACTACCATTCAAAAAGAGCGGATTATGAGCGACGTGGCCGCAGCAGGCATTTTCACGGCTGGCCAAATAGTTAACGCGATTTCAAAAGACCCCGCGATAGTGCCTGTTTATTCACGAACCAGTAGTATAAACGCCACCTGCAGCATTGTAAGCAATAACCAAACACTTTGGAACGATTCGTATGTTAGCAGCAGTAGTTTTATGGTGCCTGCCAACCAAGTAATACAAAATATTACTATCGCTTTTGCAAGGCATTTTCCTTATATAAAGAGGGCTTAAGGAAGGTGAATGGTCAATGGTGAATGGTGAATGGTGAATCAATAGTGAGTAGTGAAAATTCTAAAATAAGTTTATCTTTTCAGACTGACTTTAATTATTATTTGATGACACCTTGTGGCTTACAACTTATAGCATGCAGCTTGCAGCATGTAGCTTGCAGCATGCAGCTTCAAACTTGCAGCTCAAAACTTGCAGCTCAAAACTTGCAACTCAAAACTTGCAGCTTCAAACTTGCAGCTCAAAACTTGCAGCTCAAAACTTGCAGCTCAAAACTGGTAGCTTGCAGCTTGCAGCTTGAAACTTGCAGCTCAAAACTTACAGCTTGAAACTTACAGCTTGAAACTAAGCTTGAAACTTGCAGCTCAAAACTTGCAGCTCAAAACTTAAGCTTGAAACTTGCAGCTTGAAACTTGCAGCTCAAAACTTGCAGCTCAAAACTTGCAGCTCAAAACTTGCAGCTCAAAACTTGCAACTCAAAACTTGCAACTCAAAACTTGCAGCTTCAAACTTGCAGCTAGAAACTTGCAACTCAAAACTTGCAGCTCAAAACTTGCAGCTAAACTAATTATTGAACCACCGCCGCAGGCCTTACCCCGCTACCTACAGTGTTAGTTAGCCCATCACCCAATTCTTTTCTATAGGTATCGGCAATCGTATTTAATTGCTTTACCACTTCAGGGTAAGTTGCTTTCAAATCCCGGTCTTCGCCCGGGTCGGTAGCCAGGTTGTATAAGGCCAGCGGTACACCCATAGTTCCATATTTACCGGGGTAGCGGTCGCCGCCAATGGTGGCTGGTAGCCCATAGGTTTGCGAGGTGGCCGCAAAAACCAACTTCCAGTTTCCTTTTCTAATGGCTTTTAAATTGTTACGGTCGTAGTAATAAACAAATTCATCGCGTGGCAATACTGTTGCATCCCCCAATAACACCTGCTTAAAATTTACTCCGTCAATCTTTTTTGCCGGCATTTCTGTGTGGCAAATATCTGCCAGCGTGGGCAACACATCCATTGTTGTCAACAGCCTGTTATTTACCGTGCCGGGTGCAATTATACCAGGCCAGCTAATAATGCAGGGTACCCTAAGCCCCCCTTCAAAGGCCGTTCCTTTTCCCTCACGAAAACCGCCAGTATTGCCTGCATGGTTGCCAAAAGTTAGCCATGGGCCGTTATCGCTGGTAAAAATAATAAGTGTGTTATCCAGTATTTTATTTTGCCGAAGGCTTTTTATAACTTCCCCTACCGACCAGTCTACTTCTTCCATTACATCGCCAAACATACCTACCCCGCTTTTGCCTTTAAACTTTGCCGACACACCCAATGGCACGTGTACCATAGAGTGGGCCAGGTATAAAAAGAAGGGCTGCTTTTTATTTTTATTGATGAAATTGACAGCCCTGCGGGTGTAATCGGCAGTTAACAGGTCCTGGTCGTTAAACGAGCTAATTATCTTAACGGTACTATTGCCTTCTATCAATGGCAGCGGCGGGTATTTGTACTTCCACAGGCTGGTATCTGTTATAGGCGTGCCATCAAAATCGAAGGCCCACATGTCGTTGGAATAGGGTACTCCATAAAACTCATCAAAGCCATTTTGCAACGGCAAAAAAGGAACTTTATGACCCAGGTGCCATTTACCTACCATACCTGTTTTATATCCCTTATCCCTAACTAATTCGGCAATGGTTTGTTCGGCAGGGTTAAGGGCAAATGTTGTGCGGTCGTTAATAGCGCCATGCATGCCTATGCGGGTAGGGTAACAACCGGTAAGTAATGCGCTTCGCGAAGCGGTACAAACTGCCTGGGCTACGTAAAAATTAGTGAAACGCATGCCGCTGGCAGCCAGTGCATCAATGTTGGGCGTTTGGTAAGGGCCACCACCGTAGCACACCGGGTCGCCATAACCCATATCGTCCATAAATATGATGACTACATTAGGGGTTGTGGACGGTGCCGCCTGTGCTGATACTTTAATCGCGGGTATTATTAAAAAGAAAATGATGATATGGCAAACCGTCGCAAATGAAAAGCACTGTCCAATTGTTTTCATAACATAAATTAAAACTATTTTAGAAAAGCAGTGGGTTGTTTCAAAAACAATCATGACTATCCGCAATTTGGTTCTGACATTTTGGAACCGGACTTTATAGCTGTTTTTATTAGTCGTTGCAGCCTGCCACTATGACCATAGAGGTACCACTATTGTACCGCAAATAATTTTACTAAGCTTTTTAAGCATGATTTTATATTTGACATTGATTTTATTAAATAGCGGATAAACATTAAAATAATACGGCGGTTGTATCGCGCTAATTTGTAAAAAAAGCGGATGTTATAGTTTACAATCTTATGCCTTTGTTACGTTAAGGTATGCATACCGATAAGAAAATTGACAATTACCCAACAACCACTGCATCGAAAAAAAAATATCATCCATCGACAATTGTCAAAAGTTCATAATCGTTTTTAACCGCTCCCACAACTCATTATCAAAACCCGACAGCGCAAATTGTACATCGCTTGCCGCGTTGCCCATACGTATTACTACCAATTGTTTGGAGGGGACAACATATATCTTCTGATCGTTTTTGCCAAGGGCGGCAAACAAATCAACCGGCGCAGCGGGTATAATAGTCCTTGGGAAAACCGTTTGAAAGCCGGGTACCATCGAACTTGCTTTTCCATTTAACCAAGTTAAATAGCCATAACTGAGGTTCAGGTTTTGGGAGGTATTAATTATGCTGTTGTAATAAGCCGTGTCGGTTAAAATAGGGGTATTATCCCATTTGCCTTTATTAAGTAGTAACAGTCCAAACCGGGCCATGCTTCGCGCATTGGTAAAAAGCAGGTTGTTGTTTTCGGGCGTTTTTATCCATCCGCCATTCATACCTATACGGTCGCGGACCCTGGTTCTGAAAAACGAATTATAGCTATCGCCAGTTACGTTCTCCACCACCTTATCCAGCAGTGTGTAGGGTGCATTGTGGTACGACCAACGGGTTCCGGCATCCGCTTTAAACTTCAGGCATACCGCCAGGGTACAGTCGCTATCGGCCACTCCATCATCTAACCCGGTAGTCATGGTTAATTGGTTGCGAACGGTTACCAGGTTTTCTTTTGCGGCAGGGGCGGAGGTCCAACCGGCGCCAAGGTATTGTTTGGTTGGCAGGCTAATATTAAGCTTCCCTTCCTGTTGCGCAATGCCCACCAGCAACGCCGTCATGGTTTTGCCGGCCGAGGCCCAATACCAAACACTGTCGGCAGTAAAGGTGCCAAAATATTTTTCGGCCACTATTTTGCCTTCTTTTAAAATAATAAAGGCCTTGGTGTTTTTACTCTGTAGCCATGGGTACAGGTTGTCAAGTTCGGCTTGTTTCCAACCAGCAGAAATAGCGGTAGTAGTTTGCCAATCGGGTGCAGCAACTGGTGGAAAATACAAGGCAGCATTGGCTGGGGATGGGGTAGGCGTAATGGCTTTTTTGCACGAAAAGGAACCAATCATAATAAGTAATACTAACAGCAAACCGGCAGATTGAAACATGTGTTTTTTTGACTTTGACCTTATCAAGATAAAAAAGTTTACTGAAGGGTTGGCAGTATTTTAAAAGCTTCAGTGAATGCTTTCTATTCAAGCAAAACCATGTAACGCAAAAAGAAAGCCTGTAATTAAACAAGTGCTGTTTGGGTTACGAATGTTAGTTGATTGCATGTAATTAAATTATTAGGTATCGGCGTTTAGCTATCCCTTATTTGTGATTAATCTTATTGGTTTATTGTCTATCATTTTTTTCGCTATTAAATCAAACATTGTGTTCATGCTATTTCGTCTGTTATAGCGATAATGATACTCGTTAAGATATCCTTGAAGATGATCTTAACTACAATGATGATGTATGCCTCTTAACCACCCTTTCAAATTCATAATATGGATATGCATATCCGGAAAATTTTTACCTTCATTTAGAGGTACTTGTCTTAAATGCTGATATTCGTTTTTTAAAGGCAAATATCCTGTCCATTCATCAGTAACTACAACGGCATCTACATCAATATAGTTATTAAAGAAAGGCTTGAAATCATCTGCTGATGCGCTTTCAATTACCTGGGCATAAGCCCTTCCCACACCATCCTCAGGATCCCCTGCATTACTCAACACCACGAGATCCTGAAATGAATTCAGGAGAATGAAACCCAATCGGAGCCTTCATCCTAAGCTCGTCTCAGGATCCCCTGCATTACTCAACACCACGAGATCCTGAAATAAATTCAGGAGGACGAAACGCAATCGGAGCCGTCATCCTGAGCCCGTCCCAGGATCTTCTGCACTACATAACACCACGAGATCCTGAAATAAATTCAGGAAGATGAATAGCTTTATCGACCAAATAGGAAACCCCTTCCGGGGTTAGGAAATCGCAGCGGTCATCGTCCCACGGGTTGCACCCGTGGCTAATATTAGGTAACCACTTCGTGATTGAAAGACAACGAGTTTGGAAAAATGGAACAATTGATTTGCAACAGCATATCCAGATCTTCTTACCCGATAGATTGAGATGCCTATAAACTCGCGTAATTAAAAGCTGCATAAAGCACTTCAGTATTCCGATGCATAGGAACGACGCAACGGCCGTATCGACAAAGCTAAAATGACTGGCCACAAAAAAAATTTGCCACATTTGAGTTTACGACAGATAAGGTGTTTGGATACTAGAAAATGTAATTTTAATCCTTATCATAACTTCCCTCTTTACCGTCTTTAAGACCCTAACTCACAACCCTTTCTCCAACTCCATAAACTCCAACTGCTGCAAGTGCTTACCGGTAATGGCATCTTCTACAAATGGAATACGTATGCCGGTATCAACATATCCATGGCGTTGATACCAGGCAATCAGTTCGGTGCGTAGCGTTATAACAGTCATATAAATTGAAGTGCAGCCCACTTGTAAGGCATAGTTTTCGGCCGCCTGTAGCATTTGTTTGCCAATACCACTACCCTGTAAGCGTGGCTCAACACCAAACATACCAAGGTAAATTTTAGTACCGTTTTGCTGCAGGTTTACGCAACTAACAATAGGCCCATCGCTACCGGTATATTTTAAAAATACGTTGCCGGGTTGCAGCATGGTATTGCTTACCATAGCTTCATCTGCCCTGGTTTCGCCGGCTATCAGTTTGGCTTCGGTGGTCCAGCCTTTATTAGATTCTTCTCCGCGATAAGAGGAGTTGAGCAGGCGGGTAATGGCGGGCACATCAGTAGGTGTTGCCTGCGTTATTAAAATGTGCATGAAGCAATTATGTTGTAGCGAAAGTAATGCTAATTAATAATAATCATATTGTTTTACATCTGCCTATAAAAATGTACGCTGGTTTTTAATAATGGGATTATTAGGGTTCTTTCCATCCTGTTTTAATAGCTATTTACAACTGATATACTTAATACATTTAAATAACGCACCGGCGATTTATAATTGATAACATAGTTGACCCAAAAATAACAAGCTATTATTGGCTAAATGAGCATAGGTTGGCTTACCGCCTCAAAATTTAATTTGGTTTGCCGTGATGTCAAATTGCCATACATAAAAAGGGCAAAAATTTATGGCGCTTTAACTAATACCGTACGTTGAGGAACGATTTGGGGCTACCGGCAGTTAATGCTAAAATGAACGTGCAGATATAATAACGTTTATCCATAATTTTACTGAAAAGAAATTTATATGAGCTATATCGGAATTTTCATTTATGGGTTACTCGTACTCATTAGCTGTAATACCCACCTTTCTCCCCTTCTTTTCGTTTGAAGCATAGTATATACGTGTGTTAGCTTATCCACGCCTGCAAAATAGGTTTATTGCCATAATAGCCATGGGCATGTACCTGTTTGTTTATTTTGAGCGAAAGCCATTTGGGTACGTGGTGTTATCAGTATTAGCCATGATTGTTATCATTCAGGCTTATAAAGCATTTCCCTATACACTGCTGGCAAAAAAAAGGAGCTGAATGCGACCAACATTTCTCCAAAACAAACCGTTAGTGTATTTATTTGCAACGTATACCAAAATAATACCGCGTATCATAAAGTGGTCAATACCATAAAAAGTTACCAACCGGATATTGTAATAACAACAGAAAGTAACCAGGTTTGGCAGGCTGGCTTATCGGGTGTTGAAAAAGATTACCCACACTTCGTAGCTATACCACAGGATAATAAATATGGCAGGCATCTTTATTCTAAGTTACCACTGGCAAAAACTACTGTCCGTATCTGGTTAACGGCCGATATTCCCCCTGTTAAAACAATAGTACAATTAGGGTTGGGCGATTGGATACATTTATTTGTAGTGCACCCACGGCCGCCATTGCCAGGCGAAGACGCCAATAGCCGTGAACGCGACGCCGAGATAATAATGGTAGGCCGCGAAGCGAGCAAGGAAACTGGCGGTGTAATGGTAGCAGGCGACTTTAACGACGTAGCCTGGTCCGCAACTACCGTACTGTTTCAGGAGGTGAACGGCTTTCTCGATCCCCGCCGCGGCAGGGGTTTCTTTAATACCTTTCATGCAAAAATTCCGGTGTTTCGCTGGCCGCTCGATCATATTTTCAGAGCAGCGAATTTAAACTGGTAACCATGGATAGGGCTGGCAGCGTTAACAGCGATCATTTTTTATATAGATAAAATTGAGTTATGAGCCTGGCAACGGCCAACGCCCCGTAAAAAAAAGGCGGACACTGAAGAGAAGGCCAATAAAACAATCCGCGATGGAAAGCAGGAAGCCAAAAAAAATAGCCAGTGATCCAGGCTGGCCGTTAACGTACCAACGCCTGTTTATTTTCCCAATTTTTATGGTGGTCTGAATTTTTAAGGCCATCTTTTAATGAAAACATTACCCCAACGTATAGGTATTGTTGGTGGAGGACCGGCTGGCTTATTTATATACAAGCGGCTGGTAGAGTCTGCAATTACCAACCTGCATATTACCATATTTGAAAATAAAAAACAATTGGGCGCCGGCATGCCCTATAGCAACGAGGGAGCTGGGATGGAACATGTAACCAACGTATCGGATACGGAGGTGCCGGGGTTGGTTACATCGGTGCAAACGTGGTTGCAAACTGCCCCGGCGCACTTGTATGAGCCCTTTGGTATCGATCCAAAACGGTTTAACGAATACAAAGTGATGCCACGTTTGCTGTTTGGTCATTATCTATCCGCCCAATTTAACCTGCTACATAAAGCTGCCGATAAAAAGGGCGTTATTACCCTGGTTAAAAGCGAAACCCACGTAATGGATGTAATAGATGAACCTGCAAAAAATACCGTAAAAGTAATTACCCAACATGGCGATGATTATTTGTTTGATAAGGTCATTTTGTGTATGGGTCATTATTGGCCAACCAAAAACGAAGGAAAGGTTACTGGCTGGTTCGACTCGCCTTACCCGCCACAAAAGTTGGCACAACAGGTAAATTACCCGGTTGCTATAAAAGGGGCATCGCTATCGGCCGTGGATGCGGTTCGTACGCTGGCCCGGGCAAACGGAACATTTACAAAGCATCCCGATGGCGCAATGCAATACCAACTGCTACCGCAAAGCGAGGGCTTTAAATTAGTACTTCATTCAATTGATGGCTTGCTGCCCGCGCTAAGGTTTCATGTAAGCGACCCTTTTATGCCACAGGAGTATACAATTAGTGACACCGATATAGAGCGGCTTAAAAAAGATAACGGTGGCTTTGTACCACTGGATTACCTGTTTGAACACAGTTTTAAAAACCCTATTCGCAGGCAACAGCCCGAATTATACCAGCGCATACAACATATGAACCTGGAGCAATATGTGAACCACATGATGCAGTTGCGCGAAAACATAGATCCACTACTATTATTTAAAGCTGAATATACTGAAGCTGAAAAATCCATTAATCGAAAACAACCTGTGTATTGGAAAGAAATGCTGGCAGTGCTAAATTATTCCATGAACTACCCGGCCAAGCATTTTTCGGCCGAAGACATGCTGCGGGTAAATAAAGTGTTAATGCCCCTAATATCTATTGTAATTGCGTTTGTGCCACAAAGCTCCTACCACGAGGTAATTGCCTTGCACAATGCGGGTATACTAAGCGTGGTGGCGGTTGACCACGATAGTACGGTAGTACCCCTGCCCAAAGGCGGTGCGCTATATACCCATACCAATAAGGCAGGCCAACCGGTGAAAACAGTTTATTTAATGTTTATAGACGCTACCGGGCAACCCGCGTTCAGGTATCCGCAATTTCCGTTTCGCAGCTTGGTTGACCAGGGCGCTATCAGCGGTGCCTACGTAACTTTTGCAAGCGCCGAGGCGGGAAAAGCAGCGCTGGAAAAAGGGAATGCCTTTGTATTTACAGACAACCAGGAAAACTATTTTTTACAGTTACCGGGTATACAAATAAACGATCATTTTCAGGTAGTTGATAAATATGGGGTGGCCAACAAACGCATTTATATTATGGCGGTCCCCTACATTGCCGGCCTCAACCCCGATTTTTCGGGCCTCGATTTTTGCGAAGAATCATCAACCCGTATTGCCCGTAATATGCAGTTTTCACAATCGCATACAACTCCGGGTGCTGCATAAACGGTTGCAATATTAACTGTTGTCATTTTGTAAAATGTGGCACCTACCATTGAACATTAATTATTCATCATTTACTCCCATCGCTCCCTTACCCGCCAACTGGGCCACGTGGCGTACATAAGGAGCAAAAATTTGCATCGTGCTGTTTAGGCTACCAACGTTTTGGGCAGCTGGCCCAATGTGGCGGACAAGCTACCATTTTTGCTACAAAGTTTTGGACCGCTGGCCCAATGCGGCGGTTAACCCACCATTTTTGCTACTACCGTGTTGGGCCGCTGGCCCAATGTGGAGGTCAACGCACCATTTTTGCTACCAACGTTTTGGGCCGCTAGCCCAATGTGGCAGGCAACCCAGCATTTTTGCTACCAACGTGCTGGGCCGCTGGCCCAATACGGCGGTTAACCTACCATTTTTGCTACCAACGTGTTGGGCCGCCGGCTCAATTTGATGGCCAACCCACCATTTCTGCTACCAACGTTTTGCGCCGATAGCTTAATGTGGCGGTCAACCCACCATTTTTGCTATCAACGTTTTGGGCCGCTGGCCCAATGCGGCGGTTGACCTAGCATTTTTGCTAC